>Ga0255212_1000012_pt1 | contig 165253 bp, 154 predicted proteins | sample Miss_Yuk_RepC_8d_FD_188425 | JGI IMG/M metagenome (GOLD analysis project Ga0255212, IMG submission 188425) | Freshwater microbial communities from Mississippi River, Louisiana, United States - Miss_Yuk_RepC_8d | ecosystem: Environmental > Aquatic > Freshwater > River | place: USA: Louisiana...
CAGCAATCAGCTGCTTGAGCGCGTCCCGCCCGTCAATCTTGAGACCGCTTTTGCCTTCGTCCGCATAGCGCCGGACAATTTCCATCCCGCGTTTGACGGCATACTCACGGATCGTGTCGGCCTGATTTTCGGTCGAGTATTTCTGATGGTCGGTCGACATGCGCACATACATCGCCGCACGCCGCATTGATTGTGCCGACTGATCTGTAGACATCCCGCTATTTCTGCCGCCCATCATGAATCTGTCATCCCGAATCAGGTTTCTCGCCCCGGCCGGGTAGAATCCGGCAGGCCCTTTCAATGTTAACGAAAGGAGCCCTGCAATGTCTCAGCCTAAAATGGCCCAAACTTTTCCACCCCGAAAAGAAGCTAATCTCGACAAAGTCCTGATGAGCGAAATCCCGAAAATCCTGCGTGCGGCCGAGAGCCAGCCGTCTATGCGCAAGAGGCTGGCGCGCACGAGCGGTATGTCGCCGCGCACAATCCAGAAATGGTGTGAAGGCAGGAATATACCCAGTTTATCGAGCTATATTCATCTAGCCCGCTGCTACCCAAAACTGGTCGACCTGTTTCTTGACTTGTGCCAGCGTAGGCCGGAGCGCCAGCGGAAGGGCAGCGGAAAAAAGGACGCAAACGCGATACGACGGATTCACATGACGACGGCGGATGAGAAAAAACTGCCTGAAAATGTCCCTAATGATGTCCCTAATCGAATTGACACCAGCTCTTGCAATATCCGCCAACTCTGGTTCATCAATACCCTGCTGGAAGGTGAAAAAGTCTTTGCGCCCGACATCGCTGCCCATTGGCGTGTGACCGCCAAGACTGCCAAGCGCGACATCACCAGCCTGAAATCGGCCGGGTTAATTACCTACCAAGGCACCCGCCGAAGCGGCTTTTACGAACTCGCGCACAAGCAAAAGGGCGATGACTGATATCCAAAAGAAAATCGCTGTTAGGCTGATTAAATTCCCTGATATGACCTGAAAAATTCCCTGTTATTTAAAGGCCGCATTTCACGCTGAAATGAAAATTTCTAGTCGCTTCAGAGCGATGCAGGCGGCCGAGATGACAGATGGAGGAATAAAAGATGCAAAATTCCCTGTATTTTCCCTGATAATCAGGGAATACTATGGCGGATAGCAGTTTGCCCAGTCTCGGGTCCCGCACCATTTATCCCAAGTAACGAGCCCTCCCGTCTTTTAGCATATTCTCCAGTTAATAAACCTGCTGTCCTTAAATCCGCCGCAGCAAAGGCAAGGCTAAGCTGTAAGGGAGCAAGCGCAGCAACTTCGCGGGCCAAGTCATGCGGCGCGGGAAGTGGATTTCAAAACTGTTAGACGCCAGCCCCTTTACAATCTCCTGCGCGGCGGCGGCGGGGGTTAGGCGAGCTGGCATATGAAAATCATTCTGCCGGGTCATTTGCGTATCGACAAAACCCGGGCAGATCAGCTGCACCTTCACATTCGTGCCTGCTGCTTCGGCGGCCAGACTTTCGGCCAGATTATTCACGCCAGCTTTAGTCGCGCTATAAGGCTGGCCGTTGGGCAGACCAGTATAACCGGCAATACTGCCGCATAGCACAATATGCCCCTGCCCGCGCTGCTTGAAGCGCGGAAACAATTGGCCCACGAACAGAATTGCTGCGGTCAGATTGGTGGAGACAATCTCGGCCGTGCGGGCCAGATCAAGCGCATCCAGCTTCATGGGCGTATAAACGCCCGCCATGAAAATGGCGATGTCGGGCAATTGCGCGCCAAGCTGCTCCAGCGCCGCGGCAATTGCATTTGGCACACTGACATCTAGCGGAAGAAGCGTATGCCCGCCGCCAAGCTCGGCGTTCAGTTGGGTAAGCGCCTGTGCATTGCGGGCAGAGAGAATCAGCCGTGCGCCCTGCGCAGCAAGAGCAGACGCAAGCGCACGCCCGATACCCTGACTGGCACCAATGATCCAGATTGTCTTACCCGCAAATGACGGCATTACAGCTTCCGCATCACAACTGTGACCTCGCCCACACTTACACCAAACTTGGACATGTAAGAGCGGTTCAGAATGGTGCCATCATTCATCATGAACATCCAGTCATCAAAATTGATATTGTAGGTAGCCCCATCAACTTTAACGGCCATGGTGTATTTCCAGCGGATGGCGCTCCCCAGCGCCTCGCCATGCGCTTCGCCGATAATACTGTTGGCTGTGCCTGTATAGGTACCATCCGCGTTTTTACGCACATTCCACTGACGATATTCCTTCTCCCCGTCATAATAGGTGAAGTTTTCGTCGAGCGTGCCGGTGCTGCCATTCCAGCTGCCGCTCATATCAATATCAAAACGGCGAATGACATGCCCCTGCCGGTTCTGCACCAGCCCTTGCGCCTTTACCGGGCCATTAAAGAAGGATTCAAACACCATCTCCGGCTTGGTGTCCTTATAATCCTGCAGACGGTCGCCCGAGCAACCTGTCAGCATGAGGACAAGGCTGGTTAATTGCAGAAATTTTGTACGCATGGCAATTCTCCTGTTTCACTGATAGTCATGAGTTTATTACGCAGAACCTGGTCGGTACTGTTGCGGCCAAGCCAGATATTGAAAAATGCAGTTGTGAAGGCGGGATCAAATATCACGCCGATCTTGCTGCCATTCTTGTAGAAATGCGTGGACAGATTCTCGCCCACAACGCCGGTAAGCGTATCACCTTCCGCTACATCAGGAATGATCGCCTGCAGCTGGCTATGCCACTGGGCCAGCGTAATTTCACTGATCGGATTCTCGCGGCGCATTTCCTTGATGGAGTGATTGGCAATTTCCCGCCCTGACAGATCCATGAGATAAGTCAGACTCAAGGCAAAGGGCGGGGCTACCTGCTTCTGCCCGGCTGGCGTGTAGAGCGTGGCATCATACACATCCCACATCAAAAAACTAAAGCGGGCCGATACCAATGGCTGCGGGCTAGGCATATAGCCCACCAGTTCAGACGGCAAATGTGTTTCTGCTGCAGCCGGGCAGGCGCTGAATGCTAGGAAAAGAGCCAGCGCCAACTTACGCATGTTGCAAATTGATCTGCATGACGCTGGTGCGCCCCGTTCTAAAGCCGGAGACGCAGACCGCCAGATACAGACGCCACAGCCGGATGAAGCCATTATCATAGCCCAGCGCCTTGATCTCGGACAGGCGCGCGTCAAAGTTATGCAGCCACTGCTCAAGTGTGCGCGCATAGCTTTCACCAAAATGATACTCATTGGTGGTGACCAGACCAGCCGCCGCCGCCTCTAACCTGAAGCGCGCAGGGCTGGGCAACATGCCGCCCGGAAAAATATAGCTGCGGATCATGTCCGTGCCTTTCCGGTACTTCTCGAAGCGGTTATCGGCCATGGTAATGGTCTGCACCACGGCTTTGCCGTCAGACTTCAGCAGGCTGGCAAGCTTACTGAAATAAACCGGCCAGAACTTTTCGCCGACCGCTTCAAACATTTCGATAGAAACGATACGGTCATACACACCCTGCTGATGGCGATAATCTTCCAGCACGATGTTAGCACTCTGCTTCAGGCGGTCATTCGCATAGGCGTGCTGCTCATCCGACAACGTAATGCCTTTGATCTGGTAATCATGCTTATCAAGCGCGCGGGCCGCAAAGCCACCCCAACCGCACCCAACTTCCAGCAATCGGCCAGATGACGCGTTTAGTTGCTCGAGAATACGGTCATATTTAAGGTGCTGCGCTTGTTCTAAAGGCAGCTGCGCCGCGCCATCTTGATAGATCGCCGATGAATATGTCATGCTCGGATCTAGCCAGAGTTTATAAAAGTCATTACCCAGATCATAATGGGCCTGAATATTGCGCCGGCTGCCCTTCAGGGTATTGGCCTGCAAACGATAGCCAAGATTGAGCAGCCACTCCCAGAACGGGCTGCCATCAACATAACTGGCCAAAGCCGCTTCATTGAGCATGGCAAAACTGGTAAGCGCAATGAGGTCGGCACTATCCCACAGGCCACGCTGATAATCCTGCGCAAAGCCAGTATCAGCCTTGGTGAGCAGTGTGCGAATAACGCTCCACTGATGAAGCTGCAGATCTGCCGTCGGCCCGCTCTGCCGACCTGCAAAGGCATGGGTCCGCCCGTCAGGGTCGGTGACGGTAATCGCCCCGAACTCGATTTTTTCAAGCTGGCGCAAAAACTTGTGACTAATCCACTGATCTAACAACATGGCACTATTCTCCCGTAAGCAAATTAGTGGCTGCCGCCTTCAGAACCAGTTTCAGGAGCATTAAATTTATTTAATGTTCGGGTCAGGCGCTGCGAAAGCTGTGCAGGTTTCGGCACATATTTGATGCGCTTAGCCACCAGCTTAAGGGCCTGCCAGTGAATAAGAAAAATTGCACGCAGCCCAACCAGAGGTGTTTGCCAAAACGCACGGCTGAGGCTCGCGCGCGTGAGTGGCTCTAACCGGCCCGTGAGTGCCGTCAGCAACTGCGCCCGGCCATCTGGATTATAATAATCAATCCACACACCGCAGGACCGCTCGGTTACAGCGAATCTGAAGGTATATCTGCCATCACGTGTCAAAAACGGCGAGACATGGAACAGCTTGTGGGCTTCAGGCACATCATCCGCGCTTAAGGGGCGCGCATCAGCATGAGCGCATAGATATAAATGTGTTTCACCAAAGGTGTTATTCACTTCACATAAAACGGCCCTGAGATTGCCTGCTTTATCATGACACAACCAAAAGCTGACCGGATTAAACACATAGCCCAACACGCGCGGCATGGTGATCAGCACAATCTCACCATCTGCAGCGGTGAGATTCTGTTCCGCCAGAATATGGCGCATCCAGTTGTCTAATGATGTCCCGTCGCGCGGGCCGTGGTCACGGTCATAAAAACTGACAAGTGCTCCACGATTATGGCCACAGCGCCAGCCGTCATTGATCTGCTCTATCTGGCTGAGGGGCAAAACCAGATAATATATACTATAAGTGAATTGATTAAGCCGCGGCCACAACCGCTTGTGCATGACCTGCCCGCGCAGGATATGCGGCACAGCTAGGCCCATGGCGGCGTAATTCCCATTTTAGCGGCAACGTTAACAGCGCTGAGCAGCCCATCCTCATGAAAACCATAGCGCTGCCAGGCGCCAGCATACCAGATTCTGTCTACCCCCTGAATTTCAGCCAGCCGCTGCTGGGCTGTGAGTGTAGCAGTAGTGAAAACCGGATGTGAAAACACATGATGATCATAGAGGTGCCCGGCAGCCGGTGCCCGTCCAGGGTTAAGCGTAATATAAATCGGGAGCTTATCCGTGATCCCCTGCAACAGATTCATCCAATAGGTGAGGGAAACCACAGAGCGTTCATCGCGCTGACCCTCAGTCAGATAGATCCAGCTGGCCCAACAGGCCCGAATGCGCGGCATAAAGCTGCGGTCGTTATGCACAACCACATCATTAGGCTGAAACTGAAAACTACCCAAAACCTCACGCTCGGCAGTGGTGGGGGAATCCAGCATGGCCAAGGCCTCATTGGCGTGAGCCGCAATGACGACCTGATCGAACTGATAGGTTTGCCCAGCAGCATCGGTCAGCTCAACGCCCCGTGCCTGCCGTACGATTTTGGCAATGGGTGTTTGTGTGCGAATATGGCTGGCAAGACGCGCACGCAGCAACTGAACATAGGTGCGGCTGCCACCCGTCACAGTGTACCATTGCGGCTGGTCATTTACCGTAAGCAGCCCATGATTTTTAAAAAAGCGCAGAAAGCTGCATGCCGGATAGGCCAGCATGGTTTGCACCGAACAGCTCCAGATTGCCGCCCCCATCGCCAGCAAATAATAATCACGGAACCAGACACCCAGCCGCAGATCTGCTATCACCTGACCAAGGGTGACATGGGGCGGGGCATCGATATATCGCGCGGCTTGCCGGTTAAACCGCAAAATATCCAGCAGCATGCGCCAATAAGCCGGGCGCAGCCAGTTGCGCTTTTGCCCCAGCAGGCCCTTGCTGGAATATTCCAGCCAGCCATTCCCGATGCTGGCACCAAATGACATATCGCTCTTCTGCACGGGTACATTCAGATATTTGAACATGCAGGTCAGATGTGGATAGTTGCGCTCATTAAATACGATAAAGCCCGTATCAACCGGCTGCTTGCTATCCCCCACCTCAATGGTGCGGCTATGGCCACCCACATAATCGTTACGCTCAAAAACAGTAACCTCATGCTGCGCGGACAACAGCAGTGCAGCGCCCAAGCCTGATATTCCTGATCCAATGACGGCAATTTGCATGATAATCTCCGCCCACAATATAAGGCCGGATATTTTACGCCGCCATCAATGTTTCATTACAAATTTGTAATCAAGCCGCCGGGGTGAAACTCACTATTACGTTCAGGCCCGGCGCAGCATCCATCAGCTCGATCTGACCTTGCTGTGCATAGACTGCCGCACGCACCAAAGCTAACCCAAGGCCACTGCCGGAGCTGGTACGGCTGCCCTCCAGCCGGTAAAAGCGCTCAAACACCCGCTCGCGCTCGGCGGCAGGAATGCCGGGCCCTGTATCTGCCACCTGCGCCACAATACGGCCATCCTGTACGCCGCAGGCAATGCGAATATCACCACCAGCTGGTGTATATTTAATGGCGTTATCGAGCAGATTGGCAAAAATCTGAAATACCAGATCCCGGTCGCCCTTCATTGGCGCGGGGGCCAATTGCGGCTGCCAGCGCAGTTCCTTAGCCTCTGCCAACGGCTCATATAATTCGCAGACATCCCGCAGCACATCCGCCAGATCAAACGCGCTGGGCAAGGCAGTCTGTGCAATTGTTTCAAGCCGGCTGATACGCAGCAAGGCAGCAAAAACCCCGAGCAGCCCGTCTGTATCGGCGATCATCTCGTCTATACGGTTTTGCAGATCATCCCGTCCGGTGGCATCCAAACGCAAGCGCTCCAGATCATTCCGCAAGCGGGTGAGCGGCGTGCGCAGGTCATGCGCAATGTTATCGGACACCTGCCGGACGCCGTACACCAACTCCTCCAACCGCGCCAGAAACAGATTGAGTACATGCGACATGTTACTTAGATCATCCCAGCCGGAATCAATCTCGATGCGGCGAGACAAATCACCCGTTTCCATCATCTGACGGGCGGTATTGGCGATACGGTTAGTCCGGCTGACCACAAACGTGCTGATGAGAAAGCTAGTGGCAATCACAATCGCCATCAGGATCAGGCTGATGATTCCCAGACGCTGTAACATTAAATATTCTTTGCTGGCCGCTGTAATATCGAGCCCCACCAGCAAGCGCCGACCATCATCAAACGTGTGTATGCGCGCTGCGTATATGTGCTGATCAGGCCGGGTGAATCCCAATGTCCCCTCACGCAGAACCTGTACATTTTCCGGGTCGCTAGTGAGATTGCCGGCCAGATACTGGTTTTGCTTATCGGTCAACAAAACCAGCACATCTGACTTCTGGGTCGAAAGTGCAATCTCTGCCTGGAGCTGGCCGCTACGCTGCGCCATCCGTAATACGCGAATTTCGGCATTGATCTGACGCTCGGCGCTTTCCAGAAACTGCTGCTGATTGAGGCGAAAGTTGATATAGCCCAGCGCTGCACCGGCGGCACAAAGCAACAGCGTAAACAAGAGCGCCATCTTAAAACTGGAACTGCGCAAATAGCCGTTGAGCATAGACTAATCCTCGATGATATAACCCGCCCCACGCACCGTCTTGAGGAGTGTGGTTGAGAAGCCCTTGTCAATTTTGCTGCGCAGGCGGCTGATATGCACATCAATCACGTTGGTCTGCGGATCAAAATTATAGTCCCAGACATTTTCCAGCAACATGGTTCGCGTCACCACCTGCCCCTTATGGCGCAGCAGATATTCCAGCAGCGCATATTCACGCGCTTGAAGCTCAATCTGCTGGCCAGCACGGCTGGCTTTGCGCGTCAGTAGATTAAGCTCCAGATCACCGGCGGCAAGCCGCGCCGGGCCCGCCTCCACCACCGGTTTGCGGCGTGCTAAAATTTCTATACGCGCGAGCAGCTCGGCAAAGGCGAAGGGCTTGACCAGATAATCGTCCCCGCCAGCGCGCAGCCCGGTCACCCGGTCATCCACACTGGCCAGCGCACTGAGAATCAAAACCGGGGTCTGATTGCCCGAAGCGCGCATGGCCCGCAAGATGGTGAGCCCATCAGGCTCCGGCACCATACGGTCTATGATGGCTGCATCATATTTTTCAGTCGTCGCCAGGAACAGGCCATCGCGCCCATTTTGGGCGCTATCAACCGTATAGCCCTGCTCCTTCAGACCTTTACTGATAAAGCCGCTTACACGCGGGTCATCTTCGATAATTAATATACGCATCTTGCCATCCCGCCCCTTGTTTAGCATGAATAAATCCTATTTGTTAGTCAGCTCTACACGTGAGCTCGCCACTGCTTTAATCCACTGGGTTCATCATGCCGGGTACTTTGCGTCTCATTCTGGGCGATCAATTAACTGAAAGCCTGCCGGTCCTCACGCAGGCTGACCGCGACCATGACACCATCCTGATGTGCGAAGTGATGGAGGAGGCAAGTTATGTGCCGCATCACCCCCAAAAGATTGCCCTGATCTTCTCGGCCATGCGCCATTTTGCCCGCTCGTTACAAGATAGCGGATTTCATTTGCGCTACATCAAGCTTGATGATCCTGAAAATGCCGGAAATTTTTTAGGAGAGATCAAACGAGCCGTTCGCGAACTCAAACCTGACAGTATAAGCGTTACTGCGCCCAGCGAATATCGCGTGGAACAGATGCTGCTCGCTCTACGAGAAGATCTACCGATACCGCTTGAGATCGTTGAGGACACCCGCTTTCTCTGCGCGCGCACCGCCTTCGCCGCATGGGCGCGCGGCAAGAAACAACTGCGGATGGAATTCTTCTACCGCGATATGCGGCGCCAGCATCATATCCTGATGGATGATGCAGGCGAGCCTTATGGCGGTCGGTGGAATTTTGATGCGGATAATCGTGCCGCGCCACCAAGCGAGCTTCTTATTCCGCAGCGCCCGAAGCGGGCGGCAGATGCAATCACACAGGACGTATTGGCACTGGTCCGCGCGCGTTTTAGCCATCATTTTGGCACACTTGAGCCTTTTACTTACGGCACGACGCGTCATGACGCCCTGCAAGATCTGGATTTTTTCATCAAGCATTTACTGGCAGACTTTGGCACCTATCAGGATGCCATGCTGAATAATCAGCCTTATCTCTATCATTCTCTGCTGTCTGCTTACCTCAATATTGGCCTGTTGCAACCGCTTGAAGTTTGCCAGCGCGCACAAGTGGCGTATGAACAGGGTTTAGCCCCACTGAATTCGGTAGAAGGCTTCATCCGGCAGATTTTAGGCTGGCGCGAATATGTGCGCGGCATCTACTGGACCTATATGCCTAATTATGGCCAGCGTAATTTCCTGGCTGCTAAGCGCCCACTCCCTGCCCTTTACTGGGGCGGCGCTACGCAGATGAATTGCCTGCGCGGCGCGGTTGAGCACACGAAACGCTACGCTTATTCTCACCATATTCAACGCCTCATGCTAACCGGCAATTTTGCCTTACTGGCGGGGCTTGACGTGAAGGCGGTTCAAGAATGGTATTTGGCCGTGTATGCCGATGCCATTGAATGGGTTGAAATGCCTAACACACTTGGCATGGCGCTATTTGGTGACGGCGGATTGATGGCGAGCAAGCCCTACGCGGCAAGCGGTAAGTACATCAAGAAAATGAGCAATTATTGTCAGGGCTGCCGCTTCAACCCGCAGCACACCATAGAGGCCGACGCCTGCCCGTTTAATGCGCTCTATTGGCATTTTATTGACACGCATGAGCAGAAATTGGCGGGCAACCCCAGGCTGGCATATACTTATGCAACGTTGCGCAAAATGAGCCCGAATAAAAGGACGGCCATCACAGCCAAAGCGACCGAGCTTTTAGAGCTATTATCGCAGGACAAGCTCTAAACCATTCTCTGTAGCCCATCCGGTTTAGACTTGCGCTTCCGGCAGCCATCCGAGCAATAGACAACCTCGGCCCAGACCTTTTCCCACTTCTTGCGCCAGCTAAACGGGCGATGACAGACAGGGCATATCTTGCTGGGCAGCTCTGATTTACGCTTCATTTTCATGCGCGCAACCTTATACCCAAGCGCACGACATCAGCCAGCCGCACGACGGCGGGGCTGCTCACCGCGCGTTTCATTGGCAAACAGGGGGAGTAGATCAACCAGCTGGTTGATCTCGGTACGCTTGAGCCCGGCGGTGCTGCCACTCTTGCCGCGCGCCTGGGGTGTGTAGGCGCGGGCAAAGCCCAGCTTGGCGGCTTCCTTCAAACGCGGCTCAGCCTGACTGATATTGCGCACCTCACCGGCCAGACCAATCTCACCAAAGAACACGGCATCAGCCGGCGCGGGCTCACCCGACAATGCGGACAGCAACGCAGCAGCAACTGCAAGGTCGGCCGCTGGCTCAGAGATGCGCAGACCGCCAGCCACATTGAGGTAAATATCGTTCATGCCAAAGGCCACCCCACAGCGCGCCTCCAGCACCGCTAAAATCATGGAGAGACGGGCACTATCCCAGCCCACCACGGCACGGCGCGGCGTACCCAAGGCTGACGGCGCCACCAGCGCCTGAATTTCAACCAGCACCGGGCGCGTACCTTCGATCCCGGCATAGACGACGGCGCCAGACACATCACCCTTGCGCTCAGCCAGAAACAGGGCCGATGGATTGGTGACTTCTTCCAGCCCGCGCTCGGTCATCTCGAACACGCCAATTTCATCGGTCGGGCCGAAACGGTTTTTCACGGCGCGCAGAATACGGAAATGATGACCGCGCTCGCCTTCAAAATACAAAACGGCATCCACCATATGCTCAAGCACACGCGGCCCGGCAATAGTGCCTTCCTTGGTGACATGCCCCACCAGAATGACCGTGATATTGCGCTTTTTCGCCAAGCGGATCAGCTCATGCGCGCAGGCCCGGACCTGCGCCACGGTGCCGGGCGCGCTATCGAGCGTGTCCACAAACATGGTCTGGATGGAATCGATGATGACGAGATCAACCGGGTGCTGCTCAAGCGCGCCGATAATATCACGCACGGAGGTGGCAGAGGCCAGCTGCACTGGCGCATCAGCCAGCCCTAAACGCGCGGCGCGCAACCGCACCTGATCCACGGCTTCTTCACCAGAGATATAGGCGACTTTAGTCTGGCCTACCGCTTCGCTACTTGAGGCCGTTTTAGTCTGGCCTACCGCTTCGCTACCTGAGGCCGTTTTAGTCTGGCTAGTATCTTTGTCATTCCCGCGAAAGCGGGAATCCATTTTACCGACCGGACTATTGCCCGATGGATCCCCGCCTGCGCGGGGATGACTAGAAGAAGATTGGCTACCAGACGCATGGCCTGCCGCAAGCCTACACGCCGTCTGCAGCAAAATGGTGGACTTGCCGATACCCGGATCACCGCCCACCAGCAAAACCGAGCCGGGCACCAAGCCACCGCCCGTCACACGGTCAAATTCGCCGATACCGCTCACGCGGCGCGGCGCGGGTTTTTCATGCCCGGTCAGCCCGGTAAAGTCGACCTTGCTGGGCTTGGCATTACTCTTGGCTAGGCCATAGCCCTTGGGCGCATCAGCGCCAGCAATGGCTTCCTCCACCAGACAATTCCAGCCGCCACACGCCTCGCACTTGCCTGCCCATTTAGGATAGGCAGAACCGCAGGACTGACAGACAAAGTGTGACGTTGCTTTAGCCATAGTCTGCCAAGACTAACCGATGTTCTCTATTTGTTCAAGTCGCTATCGCGCCCCGATTTAGCGCTCAGATTTAGCGCCCAGATTTAACTTACCGCCCGCCACACCGCCTCAGCCTTGGCGCCATGTTTACCAGCTGCGCGCAGCAGCATGATCTCAAGCGGCAGCGGCTTGATCCCGGGCTGCGCCGGAATGATGTAGCCATCCTTTAGATCATCAGCGATCAGGCTTTCCTGCAGCAGCGCCGCGCCAAAACCAGCCAGCACCATGCTGCGGATAAACTCGCTGGCCGGGCCTTCAAACACCAGCTTCATACGCGCCCGGCGCGCGGCAGGCACCATCTTCTCAAAGCAGGCATGCAGGTAAGAATCGGGCCGGTGCGTAATGAGCGACGTGCTATCCTTGCCCGCACTGGCCGCTTTGACGAACAGCAGGCGGTCATGGCCGATCACCGTGCGCTCGATCCCGCTGTAATCTTCCTGCCGGTCAAAGCCCGGCACCATGCCCTGAATGGCAAAGTCGGTGAGGCCAGCGCGCAGATTATCCAGCGAGCGGCGGCTACGCGCATGCGTGAGCCGAAAGCTCAGCCCCTTCACCTGACGCTGCAGGCCACGATACCACAGCGGAAAGAAACTATTAGCCAGTGACCGCCCGGTTTCGATATGCAGCGCATCGGGCAGATGAGTGGCCAGCTGGTGCATGTCCTGCTCAGCTCCCAACGCACCAGCCAACAGTGCTTGTGCATGCTGCAAAAAGCGCTGCCCCGCTGGCGTGAGCGCCAACGGGGTACGGCTACGATCTACCAATACAACTTTCAGGCGCTGCTCCAGCTGCTGAATACGGCGCGAGAAGGCAGGCTGAGTTATGTGGCGGAACTGCGCCGCGCGGGAGAAGGAGCGCGCCTCAGCCAAGGCCACAAAGTCAGCAACCTCGATCAAATCCAGCATTCAGGCCTCCTCCTGTTGGCGCAACTTAAGCACATTTTGGCAGCTGGCTCCAGTGCGGCACCAGATGGATCTGACCATCTTGCACGGCCAAAGACAGACACGCCGCATTCGGCAGATCACCCGTAATCCGCTTGCTTTTAACGGCCAGCATCAGCGCCGCGCCCGACAGATGTGGATGCGCCAGACGCTGCCATAAGGCCCGCATGACAAAGCCATGGCTGAACACCACGCTATAGTCATGCGGCACAGCCCGTAACCGCTCAGCCATATCATCAACCCGCGCGATGAACTGGTTGAAGGATTCGGCATTGGGGCCATCGACATAGGCCGGGTCGAGCCGCTGCCAATATTCTTTCTTGGCGGGTTCGCGCTCATCAAAGGTGGTGCCGGCATGCCGGGTGGGCTCCAGATAGGTGATCTCGTGCATCGGCCATTCTTCCCGCGCGGCTGACGGGAAGCGCGCACAGGTTGGCGCTGCCGTCTGCTGCGTGCGCAGCATGGAAGAGGTCACAATCAATTGCGGGGGATTCAGTGCATTAAAGCGCTGGCTGATGGCCAGGGCCTGCGCTTGCCCAAGCGGCGTCAGCGACACACTGAACGGATCATTCACGGCAAGGCCCGCATTAGCCTCGCTCTGGCCATGGCGGAAAATATCAATACGGCGGATGTTTTGTTGGGTCATGTTTCTCTCCTTGGTTATGGAGAAAGCATGACGATAAAGCCGTTATATGTGAAATGCCGTGTCAGGCTAACTTATGCCGTTTTGGTATGAGCCTTGGTCCGGCTCTTGATACGACTTGATCTCTTAGACGGCTGAGGCCCCAAACCCAAATGGGCATCAACAACACGAAAATCCGGAATCTCCTGCTGCTCGAGATCAGTCTCGGCAATCAACCGCTCATACTTTTCGATATAGGCTTCAAGCACACCGCGCACAAAATCGGAGCGTGTGCGATGCGTGAGGCGCGCAATCCGGCTCAGTCGCTTTTCCATATCAGCCGAAAGCCTGACCGTCAGCATGCCGCCCTCCCGGGAAAAGATGTCATACAGTGTATTACACTGTAATACATGAATCGAGGCTGAGCGAGCGGCTTACCCTGCCCGCACCTGCATCTGGATGGGGCCGTCGGCCCGGCCATGGATGAACTGGTCAACATAGGGGTTGCCGCTATGGTCCATCTCGCTCACCGGCCCGCACCAGACAATGCGGCCTTCGTGCAGCATGGCCACACGGTCGGCGATCTTGCGCACCGAGGCCATGTCATGCGTGATGGTGAGCGCTGTGGCGCCAATCTGGCGCACGCATTTGATAATCAGATTGTTGATGACGTCGGACATGATGGGGTCAAGCCCGGTGGTTGGTTCATCAAAGAAGATGATCTGCGGCTGGGCGGCAATGGCGCGGGCCAGACCCACACGCTTTTGCATACCGCCCGACAGCTCGGCCGGCAGCAGATAGCCCACTTCAGGCGCGAGGCCCACCTGCCCCAGTTTTTCCAAAGCAATTTCCCGGGCCTGAGCGCGGTTCATCCGGTGACCTTGAATAAGGCCGAATGCCACATTCTCCCACACGGTCAGGCTGTCAAACAGCGCCGCGCCCTGAAACAGCATGCCGCATTTGGCAACCGCCTCAGCCCGGGCCGAGCCGCGCAGATGGGTAGTCTCCTGCCCATCGACAAAAATCTTGCCCTGCTCTGGCTGCATGAGGCCGAGAATATTTTTGATCAGGACCGACTTGCCCGTGCCTGACCCGCCGATGACAACCAGCGATTCAGCCTTGCGCACTTCAAGGTCCACCCCGCGCAGCACTTGCTTGGGGCCAAAGCTTTTATGCACGCCCTGCAGGGCAATTTTAACGTCAGTCGGCAAAGAAAATCCCCGTCAGCAGATAGTTGAACACGAGGATGAGGATGGACGCGCTGACCACAGCATTGGTGGTCGCCTTGCCCACACCAGCCGCGCCACGGTCAGAATTAAAGCCGTGATAGCAGCCCATCAGCGCAATGATGAAGCCAAACACCGCGGCCTTCACCAAGCCGGACACCACGTCCATATATTGCAAGAACTCCCAGGACTGGGTGACATAATTGGCCGAATTAAAGCCCAGACGATAAACGCCAACGACATAACCGCCATAAACGCCGATGATATCGCCGATCAGCACCAAAACCGGCAGCATAAGCGTGGCCGCCCAGACGCGCGGGGCGATCAGGTATTTGTAGGGATTGGTGGACAGCGTGGTGAGTGCGTCAATCTGCTCGGTCACGCGCATGGTGCCCAGCTCAGCCGCCATGGCCGCACCCACGCGGCCCGCCACCATCAGCCCGGCCATCACCGGCCCCAGCTCACGGGTAATGGACAGCACCACAACATTGGCTACAGCGCCTTCGGCATTAAAGCGAGCAAAACCGGTATAGCTCTGCAGCGCCAGCACCATCCCGGCAAACAGGGTGGTCATCCCCACCACCGGCAGAGAATAATAGCCAATATCAATCATCTGGCGCAGCAACAAGCGCAGGTAAATGGGAGGACGCAGGCAATGGCTGACCGCTCCACCCGTGAACAGGGCAAACTGTCCGGTGACGGTAAGAAAACCAAGGAACGTGCGACCGATTGCGGCTACAAAATTCATGGGAAGTTTTATACACTGCCTGACAGAATTTGCCATATTCTGATTTGCCCGGGTATATATCCCCGCCTGACCTGCTGACGGAGTGACCATGCGCCTATTCCCCGCTTTTGCCGCCCTGCTGCTGTTAGGCGGCTGCGCCACCCCCAGCACCAACTATACCGTTGCAGCGCCCGATGCCGTAGCGCAGGAAGCCGCCCATCAGGAGCAGATGGTCAGCGCCAGCAAGCGTGAGCGCTACGCCCAGCGCGCGCCAGCCTCTTTTTCTACCCAGTTTCCTGCGCCGCAGCGGCTGGTGGCAGTGGCCGAACGCATTTTGATTGCCGCCAACAATTATTGCCAGAACCAGCAGATGAGCGCCTATCCGGTGAGCATTGGCACGCGCGACCAAGGCCCGCCTGAAGTGCTGAACGCCGCACCGCCGCTGGCGCCGGGTGACCGCATCATGGCCATGAATGGCCGCGCCGTGATGGGCGGCAAACAGGGTTTTGTCTATCTCAGCCGTGAAGCGGGTAACCTCACCCGTACCGGCCAGCCGCTGGAGCTGACCGCCCTGCGTGGCCGCCAGCGCATTGAGGCCACTTATCATGTCGTCCCGGCCTGCGCTTTTAATGTAAGCCTTGATGATAATAACCAGTGGAACGCTTTTGCCGATGGCGACACCATGCATGTGGAACGCCGCCTGATGCAGGATGTGACCAACGACGATGATCTGGCTTTTGTCATTGCGCATGAATTGTCACACAATCTGCTCAGCCATGTCGGCAAGACCCAGCAGAACGCCATGACCGGCGCCCTGGTTGGCCTTGGCATTGAAGCCATCATCGGCAGCCTTGGCGGCGGCAATATGGGCGGCCAGATTGCACAGGCCGGCGCTGGCGTTGCGCAAATGAATTACTCGCAGGCCTTTGAACGCGAGGCTGATTATGTCGGCCTCTATATTCTGGCCAATAGCGGTTATGACCTCTACGCCGGGCCGCGCGTTGCCCGCCGGATTGCCGAGCAGGACCCGCGCGCCATTCGCTATGCCAGCAGCCACCCCACCAGCGCCGACCGCGCCGCATCGCTACTGGCCACCATTAACGAAATCGAACAGAAGATCCGTACCAATCAGCCGCTAGTTCCCAATCCGGCAGCGCAAAAAGGTTAAGTTGTTTGGCGCAAGTCAGCTGGTGCAGCGCACAACAAAGCATTTTTGTTTTGGTTTTGTTTTGACTTAGGGTCAGCAAGTTTTCTAACCTGCTGGCAGATTTTCAAAACAACCGGGAGCGCCGCCATGCAGCCAGCCAAAATCCTCCGCCACCTTGCCGCGCGTGTTGCACCTTACATGAGGAAACTGATGGGCTGGCGGCCAGCCTATGTGAGCGCCTATGAAAGCGCAACCGGCACCCCTGCCTACAAAAATGATAAAGCCATTCTGCTCGACGCCGCGCGCATGACCTATAACAATACCAGCTCCACCAGCGCGCATCACGCCAACGCCGCACAGTGGGTCGGCCTGCTTCTGCAAGACCCGGACATTCCGGCCAAACGCCGCCTCTATACTGCTGCCAATATCATGAGTGGCGCCAGCCATGGCTCGTCTGCCGGCTTATTGCAGGTTGCCGCCACCAATATATTCAACCAGCTGGTGCGTAGCCCCGGCATCAAACACAAATACCGCTTGCGCGCGGCCCGTCATGTGCTGCGTGAGGCCAGCTCGGATACCAGCAAGGAATTTGCCCGCCGCGCGATTGGCGCCCTTGCGCCTATCAGCCAGCAGCCCGCTGTCAGCGCACTGGAAAATTACACGATATATGGGCCGTATCGCAGCAAGGCGATCAAGAGCGCCATCCGCAGCGGATCACCGGTACAACTGCCCAAGGCACCAACAGCCTGAGCGCAGCCTATACTGCTTTAGTCGCGCAGCTTGAGGCTGGTCAGCACTTCGTAGCCGATGGTGCCGACCGCCTGCGCCACCTCATCAACGCTGATGGTGGGGCCGATCAGCTCAACCGCATCGCCGACTTTGACCGGCGGTGCATCGGTTACATCCAGAATAATCAGATCCATCGATACGCGCCCAGCAAAAGGCACCTTCACGCCCTGCACCGCCGCCATGCCCCGGCCTGACAGCGCGCGCAGGAAGCCATCTGCATAACCGCATTCAATAGTGGCCAGTTTGGTGGGGCGATCTGCCATCCATGTCCCGCCATAGCCCACGGTTTCTCCCGCTTGAATGGTGCGGGTTTGCAGGACAGGGACCTGCACCGTCACCACCGGCTGCATGGGATTTGGCTGCTCAGGCGTAGGGTTGACGCCATAGAGTGCTACCCCCGGGCGTAGCAGGTCAAAGTGATTGGCCGGGCCTAAAAAGATGCCGGAGGAATTGCACAAACTGGCCGGCAGCCCGGCATAATGCGCACGCACCGCCCGAAACGCCTTGAGCTGCTGCACATTCATGAAATGCACGGGCTCATCCGAACAGGCAAAGTGACTCATGACGCCCAGCGCCTGATCGTAGGCGGGCAGGTCATCAGGCGCAAAGCCCAGCCGGTTCATACCGGTATCAACATGCAGCCAGCCCGGCTTTTGCCAGAGCCTGATATCGTCATGCGACTTCAACGCCGGGATCAGTTCATACTGCGCTAGCACATCTGCCGTTTGCGCACGCACGCCATGTAACACAATGATGGTTGCCTGCGGCAATAACCGGCGCAGCGCTACGCCTTCCTCGGCATGTGCCACAAAAAATGTGCGGCACCCGGCCTGCCACAAGGGCGGCGCGACATTGGCAATGCCAAGGCCATAGCCATTGGCCTTCACCACCGCCGCGCAGCTGGCGCTGGGCGCTTGATCACGCAGATACTGCCAATTCGCGGCCAGCGCCGCGTGATTAACTTGCAGCCGGGTCATGGTGTGAGCTTGGACTGAAGGCGCCGAAACAAAGTCGCCTGATCGGGATGACGCAGCAGCGAGGGCGCCCCCAGCACGGTCGATAAATTAAACACCGCCACACCGTCAATCTCGTCATGCGTGGCTTTGCGCAAGGCGGCCGACAGGCCCGGCATCTGCTGCAGATCAAGCGCATAACGTGCGATCTGGCGCAGCTCCTGCGGCACGAGTGGCAGGCCATAGCTCGCCACCACACGCGGCTGCCCGCGCACCGCGATGATGTTGAAATCCAGCGGCAGCTGGCCTTCCAAGCGCTTGATAATTGTTGCGGGTTTGAGCAACGGGCGGCCATTGGCGCCCACCAGCTCCTCGCCAGTTTCACGCACGGCAACAGCGATTGCACTGACATCTCCGCCCGCAGCCAGATTCATGAATCCGCCGGTGATCTGGTATTTATCCAGCCCGGCGGCTTTCATCAACACCACCTGAGCTTCTGAGCCGGGCTCTACATAATAAGGCACCAAACCCACACCAACATCGGCCTTGGCTGTATCGATAATCTGGGGCGCCATATTGCTCCACGGCGCTGGCTGCCAATGCGCGGCCACCAGCGCACCCAGTACGCGGTTACGGTCAGCCACTGGCACTTGGGCCAATGTTTGCGACAAAAGTTGGGTCAGAGGGTCTAGTTGATCTGTCATCATCCCCTCCGGTCAGACCGGGCTGGTTTACTCGTCATCACCATAGCTGGCGTGGTTCTGGTCAAGATCGCTGAACTTGGTGTACTGGCCATCAAAGAACAGCTTGACCGAGCCGATGGGGCCGTGACGCTGCTTGGCCACAATCACCTCTGCCACGTTGTAGATCTTTTCCAGACGCTCCTGCCATTGCTGATAGCGCTCGTTATATTTCTCTTCGGTCTCGTTGGCATGGCGGCCCGGCTCACCGCGACGCAGGTAATATTCCTCGCGGTAGATGAACATGACCATATCAGCGTCCTGCTCAATGGAACCGGATTCACGCAAGTCGGCGAGCTGCGGCTTCTTGTCATCGCGCTCTTCCACCTTGCGCGAGAGCTGCGAGAGCGCAATGATGGGCACATTCAGCTCTTTGGCCAGACCCTTGAGCGAGCGGGTAATTTCCGACACTTCCTGCACGCGGTTGGCCTCGTTGCGGCGGCTGGCCGAACCGGTCATGAGCTGCAAATAGTCGATGATGATAAGGTCTAGACCCTGCGTGCGTTTGAGACGGCGCGCGCGCGTACGCATGGCCATCACCGACAGGCCCGGCGTTTCGTCAATATGCAGGTGGATCTGCTGCAGCTCCTGCGTGAGGGTGACGAACTTGGTGAAGTCGGATTCACGCAGATCACCACGGCGGATCTTTTCGGACGAGACCTCCGCCTGTTCGGAGAGGATACGCAGCGCCAGCTGCTCGGCGCTCATTTCAAGCGAGAAGAAAGCCACGCGGCCACCTTCCTTGCCATGCGAGCGCATGAAAGCCTTGGCCGCATTGAACGCCATATTGGTCGCCAGCGAGGTCTTACCCATGGACGGACGCGCCGCCAGAATGATGAGATCGCTGCGATGCAGACCGCCCAGCAATTTATCAAGATCACGAAAACCGGTGGTCACGCCGGTCAGGCCCGAGTCACGCTTGAAGGCCTGCTCGGCGGTATCAATCGCCAGCTTGAGCGAGTCAATAAAGGTAACAAAGCCACCCTGTGACTGACCGGTGCTGGCCAGATTAAACAGCTTTTGCTCAGCCTCATGGATGATGGCGTTGGCGCTCTCATCAATCTCCGGGCTAGCCGCCTGCGTGATGAGGTCGGTACCAATTTCCATCACCTCACGGCGCAGGAAATTGTCAAAAATCATCTGGCCGTAATCAGCCACGCTGACAAAGCTCACCACGCTGGCTTCAAGGCGCGCCAGATATTCAGCGCCGCCGACCGCCTTGAGCGCATCATCCTGCGCAAAGTATTGCTTGAGGGTGACGGCATTGGCCAGCATGCCGCGCTCCAGCAGATTCTCGATCGCTTTATAGATGCGGCCATGCACGGGGTCGGCAAAATGGTCGGCGCGCAGATATTCGGCCACCTTTTCATAGGCTTTGTTATTGGCCAGAATGGCACCCAGCAGGGCCTGCTCGGCCTCCAGATTCTGGGGCGGGGTGATTTTGGGAGATGTCAGCGACGGCGCAGTGAGGGAATCCATGCCCGCACCCTACTGAATTTTGCCCATCAGCGGCCAGTCTTTTCCAAGGACGGCCACGACAATTTGCGGATAAGACTTATCCACAGGCTGTTAGGAACGTGGGTTTTATATCTAACATATTGTTATGGCTTAATATATTTACACATGCCGCCTGTGGATGGGCAAAAAAGAATCAGACCTGACGAATCGGAACAATTCCATTCGCCGTCGATTTGCTTTAAACCCCTGCGGATGGAACCTGAACGAATCGCCAAATATCTGGCCCATGCGGGCATCGCATCGCGTCGCGACATTGAACGCATGATTGCGGAAGGCCGGATCACGGTCAACGGCAAGAAACTGGACACGCCGGCCACACTGGTCACGGAGGCTGACGCCATTACCGTGGATGGCCGCCCCGTAGGCAGCAAGCCTACCACCCGCCTGTGGCGCTATCATAAGCCCGCCGGTCTGGTCACCACCGCCAAGGACCCGCAAGGCCGCCAGACGGTGTTTGATACATTGCCGCGCGGCTTGGGCCGCGTGATTTCAGTTGGCCGTCTCGATCTCAATTCAGAAGGTCTGCTGCTGCTCACCAATAACGGTGAGCTGGCCCGCCATCTGGAGCTGCCCTCTACCGGGCTTGAGCGCGTTTACCGCGTGCGCGTGCATGGCACTGTGACCGCTGACAAACTGGCCAAGCTGGCCAAGGGCATCAAGGTGGATGACGTGCAATATGGCCCCGTCATCGCCGTGATGGAGAAAGACCAGCAGACTTCGGCCAATCTGTGGCTGAATGTGACCCTGACCGAAGGCAAGAACCGCGAAATTCGCCGCGTGATGGAAGCGATCGACCTCAAGGTCAACCGCCTGATCCGCCTAAACTATGGCCCGTTTGAACTGGGCCCGCTCAAGCCGGGTGAAGGCGAAGAAGTGCCGGTGGCCACGCTCAAGCGCATGTTCAGCAAGGTGCTGGGCACATGATGCGCATTATTGCGGGTAAGCACCGCTCCCGCCCGCTGGAAGTTCCTGCTACGCAGGAGATCCGCCCCACTACTGACAAAGCGCGCGAAGCGTTGTTCTCCATGCTGCAGCATCGTTTGGGCAGCTGGGATGGTGTCCGCGCGCTTGATGCCTGCTGCGGCACTGGCGCGGCCGGGCTTGAAGCCATTTCACGCGGCGCGGAAGAAGCGTTCTTTATTGATAGCGATGCGCGCTCGCTGGAGCTGACCCGCCGCAATGTGAAAAAGCTGGGCGAGCTGGAGCACAGCAAGTTCTTTCTGGCGGATATCCAGAAGATCGGCCCGGCGCCATTGGCCTGTCACCTGTTGCTGCTTGACCCGCCCTATAACAAAGGCATCGCACAAAACGGTCTGGCCCGCCTCACAGCCAATGGCTGGGCGGATGCTGCCGCTTTTGCAGCCGTTGAAGTAGCGCGCGATGAAGCGTTTGACGCGCCGCCAAGCTGGCATGTGCTGACTGAGCGTATTCACGGCGCCGCCCGCCTGATTATTCTGGAACGGCAGAGCTGAGCTACAATACAGGCAGCTGGTTTAAACGCGATCAAACCGGGCGACGGGAAAAGTGCAATCATGCCGGCTGACCTTAGACTCCTGCACATCAAGATAGGCCAGACGCAACATGGGCAAACGCGCTGCCAGCTTGGTGAAAGTTGACACTGGAAACGGATAGACCCGGCGCTCATCCGTATTCACGCCGCCATCGCGCACCTTGATATACAGGCGGCCTTGCGCCGTGAGCAGCCCCGCCATACACGACAGCGCGGCAAAGCGCTGATTGGGCGGCAAATGCATCATCACCGCATTACACAATATAAAATCAAAGCGCTCATCCTGAATAGTAGCAAGCCTTGGCAAGCTGCCATCACGCCAGCGCACATCGAGGCCGAGCGTATTGGTTGTGCCAATGTCGCGTAATGCGGCTGAAGGCTCCAATGCTGTTACCTGATAGCCCAGCTGCGCCAGCGCGGCGGCATCACGCCCAGCGCCAGCGCCTACATCCAATATGCGGTGCGCCCCGGGCTGAATATGCACACGCTGCAGGTCAGGGTGCGCTTGCGCGAAGGTGAGCGACATAAACCGCGCGGCGTCTGTAGCAGCCTGCGCATCATAATCAGCAATGGTGCGTTGAATCCGGCGCTGTGTCATCCGCGTCGCCCGAACAGCTTTTCGATATCGGCCAGCGAGAGCTTGACGTGTGTGGGGCGGCCATGATTACACTGGCCGGACAGCGGCGTAGCTTCCATCTCGCGCAGCAGCTGGTTCATCTCTGGTACACTCAGCGGACGGCCCGCCCGCACCGAGCCATGGCACGCCTGTGTGGACAGCACCTCTTCCAGACGGATCTGCAAGCGCTGCACATCCCCGCCTTCGGCCAGTTCACCCGCTATATCACGCACCAGCGCCGGAATATCCGCACCATTGAGCAAGGCCGGAATTTCACGCACAACCAAGGCGCCGTGCCCAAATTCTTCCACCACCAGCCCGAGCTGCGCCAATTGCGGGGCCGCGCCAAGCACGCGGGAAAGATCGCCAGCGTCGAGCTCAATCACTTCAGGCAACAGCAAGGCCTGACGTACCACGCCAGTGGCGGCTTGCTGGGCCTTGAGCTTTTCCCAGGTCAGGCGCTCATGCGCGGCATGCTGGTCGGTAATGACAAAGCCGTCATGCGTTTGCGAGAGAATATAGGTGTTATGGATCTGCCCAACCGCACCGCCGAGCGGGTAATGCACGGCATCGTGCAGTTGCTCAGGTACAGCTTCGGTTGCCCGCATCTGCGGGGCAAAACCGGCAGCGCTGACCTCGGCCAATTGCGCGGTACTGGCGCTGGGGGCTGCATAATACCCCCCTCGCCCGCCGCCAGAGGCAGCTGGATAAGACGGGTAGGATGAGTTGGATATGGACGCATAAAGCGGCGCGATGACTGGTGCAGCCATGGGCTGGGCTGGTTGCAAGCGCTCCAGCAACTCATGGCTAACCGACGTAGCTGTGCGCTGACCACCAGCGGCTAGGGCATGACGCAGGCCGCTCACAATCAGGCCGCGAATAAGCTGGGAATCCCGAAAGCGTACTTCTGCCTTGGCGGGATGCACATTCACATCCACATCTTCCGGCGGGACGGACAGGAAGAGCGCCACCAGCGGGTGGCGGTCATGTGCCAGCACATCCATATAGGCCGCGCGTATTGCGCCCAGCAGCACACGGTCACGCACCGGGCGGCCATTGACGAACAGATATTGATGGCGCTGCGTTGATTCATTAAGCGTTGGCAGACTGATCTGCCCGGACAAGCGCACCGCGCCGCGCTCCAGATCAACCGGCAAGGCACTTTGGCCAAATTCATCACCCAAAATCTGGCGCAGTCGCACCGGCAGCTCGTCTGCCGCCGATAAACGCAGCGGCGTGCGCCCTTCTTCTGTCAGGGAGAAGGCAATATGCGGATGCGCCATCGCCAGACGCAGCAAGCTGTCCCGGATATGATCGCTCTCGGTGCGCGGGGTTTTAAGGAACTTCAGGCGCGCTGGTGTCGCATAAAATAGGTCACGGACTTCAATGCGGGTACCAAAGCCACCCGGCGCGGGCCGCACGGGCGACTTGACCCCACCTTCAACCTTCAATTCATAGGCCTGCTCTTGCCCGGCCGGGCGGCTGAGCAGCGAGAGCCGCGCAACCGACCCGATGGACGGCAGCGCCTCGCCACGAAAGCCCAGCGTACGGATATGCACCAGATCATTATCCGGCAGCTTGGAGGTGGCATGGCGCTCAACCGCCAGCTCCAGCTCATCCGGCGTCATGCCCCGGCCATTATCTTCAATGACAATCAGGCTGGCCCCACCATCGCGCAGCGTGACGTCAACCCGCGTCGCACCAGCATCCAGCGCGTTTTCGACCAGCTCTTTGACCACAGCGGCCGGCCGCTCGATGACTTCACCGGCGGCAATCTGATTAACGAGATGATCGGGAAGACGCCGCAACACCGGCTTGGTCAGCGTGCTCATTCGGATGCGCCAGCCAGACGGGCCCCTTCAATCCAGGCGCCTTCCATATTGGTGCTTTCCAGCACTGCGCCGCGCAGATCAGCATCACGCAAGTCAGCACCGGACAGATCAGCCCCGGTCAGATCTGCCTCACGCAGATTAATGCCACTAAGCTTGGCGTTAGCCAGATTGGTGTGGCGCAAACGCGCGAGCGAAAAATCAGCCGCGAGCTTGTGGCCATTGGCCATCTGCAACGGGCTGATGTCGGCCTCGGCCATATTTGCGCCGGAAAAATCGGCAATGAGGGCGCGCGCGCCACGCATATCGGCCCGGTGCAAATGGCAGTCACGCAGATCAGCGCCAGAGAGCTGCGCGGCCTGCAGCTCCACCGCAAACAGATCAAGCCCGGTGAAAAAGGCTTTCTCAGCTTTCAGTGCCGAGAGCCGCGCACTGGAGAGCGACACCAGCGGCCGCAGATCCACACCGGACAGATCCAGTGCGGCACCTTCTGCGCCATGCGTATCTACCCAGCGGCGATGATCGCGCAGCATGAACTCAAACGGGCGCTCCAGCTCTTTGAGCTGAATGCCTTGCGGCGCGTTTGAAACAGCCTGCGCCAACTGCGCACCATCTGTATTGGCATTTTCAAGACGCGTGGCCTGCATCAGCGCGCCGGTAAAGTTACACTGACGCAGATCAGCCTCACGCAGGTCAGCGCCGGACAAGTCGGCCTGCAGGAACTTGGCCCCGCGCAAACTGGCACGCGTCAGCACGGCGTTCTTGAGGGTAGCACCGCTAAAATCCGTCTGCAGGGCGATAAAGCCGTTCATGCGCGCGCCGGTCAGGTTGGCGGCCTGCATGGTGGCCTGCGAGCCGTCAGCAGGCAGCGCCGCAAATTCTACGGCCTTCAAATCACCGCTGCTATCACGCTCGGCGCGGCGGCCCTCACGCAGGTCAGCCGCGGTCAGGTCAGCGCCATTCAGATTAGCCCCGCGCAGTAAGGAGCCGCGCAGGTCAGCCTTGGCTAATTTTGCCTTTGTCAGCTTGGCCGCACGCAGGTCAGCCCCAAACAGATTGACGCTTTCCAGATTAGACTGTGTGAGGTCTGCGCCATGCAGACAAGCGCCATACAGATCCGCCTGCGCCAGATTGGCCCCCGCCAGCTTGAGATGTGAGAGGTTGTATTGCGCCAGTGTGGCCCGTTTGCCGCCTGGTACGGCCGCCAGATACAAACCGTGCAAGCGCACCACCTCATCCAGTTCTGACTGGGTGATGGAGTGCAGGGTAGGAGCAACGGCGTCGGTCATGATGGCCGGGCCAGTCTAGCCTAGTTGCCGAGCCGGGCAAACAAAGCTTGGGTGGAGGAATCGAATTTATCAGTCTTGCCAGCCAGCAATTCCTTGGCCAGCTCCTTGCCCAATTCAACGCCAAACTGGTCGAAAGAATTAATACCCCACAGCCAGCCCTGTACCGCCACCTTATGCTCATACAAGGCCAGCAGACGGCCCAGATTGAACGGCGTCAGCTGATTGAGCAGAATGGTGGTGCTGGGGCGATTACCGGGGAAGCGGCGATGCCAGTCCGACGTCTCACGGCCCTGCAGCAGCGCTGCGCCTTGGGCAAAGGCATTTGCCACCAGCAGGCGGTGCTGGCCGGGGGCTACCGCGTCATCCGTCGGATGCGCGCTCAGCGGTACGATAAAATCACACGGCACTACTTCGGGGCCCTGATGCAATTGCTGATAGAAGGCGTGCTGGCCATTGGTGCCGGGCTGGCCGAACACCACCGGGCAGGTGGCATAGTCAACCTGCTCACCGGCACGGTCGACATTCTTGCCGTTGCTCTCCATCTCCAGCTGCTGGAGGAAGCTGGGCAGCAAAGCCATGTCCTGACCATAGGGCAAAACCGCCAAAGCCGAGCGGTGCATGAAATTACGGTTCCACACACCAATCAGCGCCATCAGCGCCGGAATATTCTGGGCCAGTGGGGCGGTGCGGAAATGCGTATCCATATCGCGCGCACCTGAGAGCAGCTCATCAAACTTCTGTGCGCCGATCGCCAGCAGGATGGGCAGACCAATGGACGACCACAGGCTATAACGCCCGCCCACCCAATCACGGAAGGGGAACATATTGTCGGCCTTGATGCCAAAGGCGGTCACAGCGTCCAGATTGGTTGAAGCAGCCACAAAATGATCGGCCACCACCGCGTCACCCAATTCGGCCACCAGCCAGCGGCGCGCGGCATTGGCATTGGCCATGGTTTCTTGCGTGGTGAAGGTTTTGGACGCGACGATAAACAAGGTGTGCGCCGGCTTAAGGCCCTTGAGTTTGGCTGCCAGATCAGCCGGGTCAACATTGGCCACAAAATGCACAGCCGGGCCATCGTGATAGGGGCGCAGGGCTGCGGTAACCAGCTCGGGGCCCAGATGCGAACCGCCGATGCCAATATGGACCACATCGGTAATACGGCCACCCTCACGGATCTTCTGGGCAAACTCATCCATCCGCGCGCGGATATTATAAATCTCCGGCACGACATTGCCGCCGCCGACTGCGCTGATCACTTCATCGGCCTGCGCACGCAAGGCAATATGCAGCACCGCGCGGTTCTCGCTGCGGTTGACAACTTCACCGCCAAACATGGCCGTACGCCAACGCTCAACTTCCTGCTGACGGGCCAGACCGAGCAATACGGCCAGCACATCCCGCGTGATCTGCTGCTTGGAGAAATCGACAATGAAATTGTCATCCAGCTTGAAGGTCCAGTCGGCCGCGCGGCCCGGCTCGGCTGCAAACAGGCTGCGCAAATCCGGCACGCTGCGCGCCATGGCGGTGACAGCCTTCCAGGCCGGCGAGTGGAGCAAAGCGGTCATGATATCCCTTTAGGGTTGAATGGTCAGGCTGCGTGTGGGGGTGAGACCCTGCGGGTTGCCAACAGCAATCAGGGTCAGCGCCTCCGGCTTCATCAGCTGTTCGGCCATACGCGCCACATCGGCACCGGTTACGTTGTTGATGAGCGTGGCCCGCTCGGTGAGATAGCTGGCAGAGAAACCCAGACGCTGGATTTCAAGCAGCACATCGGCGATGCCATTGCTGGAGTTAAAGCGCAGCGCAAACGACCCGGTGAGATAGGTTTTGGCTTCGCTCAGTTCAGTCTCGCTCACGCCACTCATGGCCATTTTGCGCATCTGCTCTTTCAGCTCATCGAGCAGGGCCGCGACCTTGTCATTATCGGCCGAGGCCATGGCGTACAGCACGCCGCCCGCCTTGTAGGGCACCAGCGCCGTGCTGATCCCATAGGTGAGGCTGCGCTTGATGCGGATTTCCTTCATCAGGCGCGACTGGAAGTCACCGCCCAGCACATAATTCATAATCAGGGCCGAGAACCAGTCCGGATCATCGCGCTTGAGACCAGGCAGCGCGCCCATCAAAACGGTTTGCGGCTGGTCACGGCTGATCAGCGCCAACTCACCCGCACCACCGACCTTAAGCGACGGCAGCTCGATCTTGTCAGCACCCTGCGGCAGGTCGGCAAACACCTGATCCAGCAGGCCAGCCAGCTCAGCCGGGCTAATGTCACCCACCACCGCTACCTTCAGGCGATTACGCACCACATGCTGCGGCACGACGGCGATCAGGTCATCACGGCTGATATTGCGCAAGGAGCTGACCGTGCCATTGGCAGCGCGGCCATAGGGGTGATTACCCATCGCGACCTGCTCAAAACCCTGACTGGCCAGCCAGTTGGAATCCGACAGGCCATATTGGCGCTGGGCAATGAGCGCTTCACGCATCCGCTCGATCGCCTCGTTATCAAAGCGCGGCGCATGCAGCGCCAGACGCAGCAGGGCAAAGGCATTGTCCTTCTCGCGCGTCAGCAGCTTGATGGAGCCGAACAGGGCATCCTCATCGGCCGAGAAGCCCATGCTGATGGAGCGGTCAGACAAAGCAGCCTGAAAAGCGCGGCTGTCCAGATCGCCTGCGCCTTCATCCAGCATGCTGGCGAGCAGCGCGGTGAGGCCCTCTTTGCTGGCCGGATCAATCGCCGAACCACCCTCGAACGCAAAGTTCATGGTAATAAGCGGCAGGGCATGATCTTCCACCAGCCAGGCGCGCACACCGCCCCGGCTGATCACTTCCTTGACCTCGGCCTGCGCCGCAACCGGCACCAGCACAACAAAGGCAACAACAAGCAGACGCAGCAGCTTACGCATTAATGCACCTCGGAACTGGACGGAGCGGACAAGGGCGCAGCACCTGCAGACGGGGCCACGGGCGCCGGGGCGTTGGGGTCAGGCAGCAGCGTGCCGGTTACAAAACCCTTTTGACCGAACAGCTTGCGCGCAGCACTCATGACATCGTCAGTTGAAACGGCCATAACGCGGCCCGGCCAATCCTCAACATCGGAAATGTCGCCCCCGGCGGCCAGCGTCATGCCAAACAGATAGGCCGGCGCCATCACGGAATCCCGCGCGAACACAGCGCCATCAACCAGACGCTTCTTGGCCCGGTTCAGTTCGGCCTCGGACAGGCCATTGGTGAGCAGGTCTTTAACCGTTGCATCCAGCGCGGCTTCAACCAGCGCCATATCCCGGCCCGGCGCGGGCGAGATGGCAAGGTCAGCGGTGGACATGTCATAGGCCAGCGGGTCGTAATCAAAACGCACGCCAGTGGCCACACGCAGATCCATCACCATGCGGCGATAGAGGCGGCTGGTGGGCCCACCGCCCAGCACTTCGGCCAGCACCTGCAGCGGCACCACCTGATTGCGCTCACCCGTGCGGTAGGACGGCGCCAGATAAGAGCGCATCAACACCGGCTGAATCACGCCAGCGTCACGCAGGACCACGCGGCGCTCGGCATCCAGCACCGGCTCGGTCAGGCGGTGGCGCACCGGCGTGGCGCGCGCAGCCAGACGGCCATAGGTTTTATTGGCAATTTCTTTCACATCAGCCGCGCTCACATCACCGGAAATAACGACGATGGCGTTGGCGGGCGAATACCAGGTGCGATAGAAAGCCAGCGCATCTTCACGCTGCAGCGACTTGATCTCTTCCCCCCAGCCAATGACCGGACGACCATAGGGATGATGGACAAACAGCGAGCTGCGCATGGCTTCGCGCAGGCGGCCAATCGGCTCGTTCTCGGTATTCTGCTGGCGCTCGGCGGCGACCACCCCGCGTTCGGACTTGACCTGCGCATCGGTGAGCATGAGGTTGGCCATGCGGTCGGCCTCCAGCTGCATCACCAGTTCCAGACGGTCTTTGGCGATGTTCTGAAAATAAGCGGTATAATCCCAGCTGGTAAAGGCATTGTCATTGCCGCCATTGGCCGCAATGGTGCGGGAAAACTCACCGTCAGTTACCGTGGGCGTCCCCTTGAACATGAGATGCTCAAGCAGATGGGCCAGACCACCTTTGCCTTCCGGCTCATCGGCGGCACCAACCTGATACCACACCATGTGCGAGATGATCGGGGCGCGGTGATTAGGAATGACCACCACAGCCAGACCATTGCTCAGCGTAAAGGTTTCCGGTTTGAACACGCCGACATCCGTTACTTCCGGATTGCTGGGCGGAGTCAGGCGAAACGCCGGGGCGGGCGCGGGCATGGTGACATCAGGCTTGGCGCTGTCACGATCGCGCAGCGGAATGCGGCCCGATGGCAGGCTGCTCTCCCCACCAGTATCCGGGTCAAGACCAGCCGTGGCCGAGCTGGCCAGCACCGGTGTTGACCAGAGCAGAGAAAGAGCCAGCAGGCTGACAACGGATTTGCGCATCACAAACTTCCTTACTGAACTTCCCCGGCTGCGCCAAGGCGGCCTGTTTCTTCTACCGCAGGCGTGGGCGTTGCGGTTGCCGCCTGCCCCTGCTCACGTGCTGTCTTCAAACGCGCGGCCTCGGCAGTGGCGTCGACCACCACACCGGGCTGATATTTGGGCCGCCAGAAAATCATCCAGTCGAGCGGGCCTTTCTGGCTCGCGGCATCGCGCGCGGCGTCTTTATTCACCTGCGTGCGGATATTCCCCTCGGCCTGACCGGCGCGGCTGAGCAGCGCGGCTTCACCGGCGCTGGCGGTCGCGGGTGCTTCAGTGGACTCATTACCGAGGAATACAGCGGCGCGGGCCTGCTGCTGGGCCGAGGCCTCCTGCGGACGGGCCATACCCGGCTGTGGCGTGGGCAGGGCCGAGAGGTCACGCGGCACTTCCAGCGGGGCATGTGTGCTGACCGAAAACGCGTCCGGCGCACGACGCTCCATGCCCAGCACCTGACGGGCAGTGGTACCACCGCAGGCAGCGAGCGGGAGAATGGCGCACAAAATCAGTAACTTATGAATCCGCATGACGAGGCTTATGTCCCTTCCAGCTATCCCACAACAACAGACCGACACCCACCACGATAGCCGAATCAGCCAGATTGAACGACGGCCAGTAATATTCGGCAAGATGGAATTGCAGGAAATCGAACACCGCACCATGATTCAGGCGGTCAATGATGTTGCCCAGCGCACCGCCGATAATCAGGCCGTAAGACATCGCCTGCAGACGTGTAGCGGCTTTATGCAGCCACCAACCGACCAGCGCGGTGAGTGCGGTTGCCATGAGAATGAGTTTGGCGCGCTGCCAATCGCCCTCACCCGAGAAAAGCGAGAAGCTGACCCCGTAATTCCAGGCGTGATTGAGATTAAAGAACGGCGTCACCACAATCAGATCCCAGCTTTGCGGCACCACATATTGGCGCAGCCAGAACTTGCTGAGCTGATCTGCTGCAAAGACCAGCGCTGCCAGCGCCCAGCCCTGCAGCGGCAAGGATTTAAGAAAAACCGCTTTCATGCCAGCTAGATAGCCTTATTTGCAGCGACTGACCAGCCCAGCAAGCGCTGCGCCAATGCCGCATCCCCAGCGGCCAGCGCCGCCCGCACCCGGGTGGAGGAATAGGGTAGCCCCTGCGTATCGCACACTGGCGCCATCACCCGCACAGCTGCGTCCCCCATTGTTGATTTGAGCAAAGCTACATCGCCCTGTCGCTTGTGCCCAAAGCGGAAACCCTCACCCACCGCCACCACCTGCGCGCCGCAAGCCTGCTGCAAAATCTGGCTGATAAAATCAGAAGCGCTCATAGCAGCCAGCTCTGCATCAAAATTGAGCACCAGCAGGCGGCGCACGCCGATATCGTGTAGTAATTGCTGGCGCTGTGCAGCTGGAGTCAGACGCATGAATGGTTGCTGCGGTGCAAAAAATTGCTGCGGGTGCGGCTCAAACGTAATCAGGCCTAAATCCGCAAATTCAGCCTGCAATTGCGCGATAATGGTGCGATGCCCAACATGCACCCCGTCAAAATTGCCAATCAGCCAGCAGCCGCCCCGGCGGTTTAACGGAATGGCAGCGGGGCTATGATAAACTTCCAGCGACATGATCCTCAATCCCGGATATAAAACCTATACATTTCATATACGAGTAAGCTAACCTGCGCCATGACGAATGCCACTTACCCTGAGCTGAAAAAGAAGATGGCAAACTGGGAGATCACACATCTGGGCCTGCGCGATGGCGCCCAGCTGCGCTATGGCGTGTGGAAACCGGCAGCGCCCACGCAGGGTCATGTCCTGCTGGTGCCGGGCCGTACCGAATTTATCGAGAAATATACCGAAGAGGCTGGTGAATGGGCCCAGCGCGGCTATCAGGCCTATTGCTTTGACCTGCGCGGTCAAGGCGGCTCGACCCGTCAGGTGCCGCAAGCCTCGCACATCGACAGCTTTGAAACCTATGTACGCGATCTGCACGAATTTTGGGATAAAGTCTGGCTTCCCAACCTCGACGGCAAACCGGGTATTGTAGAAGCGCACTCCACCGGCGCGCAGATTGCCTTGCGCCTGCTGGCCAGCCTGCCGCCCAGCCCGGCAGCCCAAGCCCTGATTGTAACCGCCCCGATGGTGGACATGAACACCAGCCATATTCCCAAGCCGCTGACCCCAGCCATGGCCGGTCGCATCATCAACGCCATGGGCCGCCTGCGCCCCACCAGCTATGCCCTGGGCCAAGGCCCGCATCAGCGCGATGCTTTTGCCGGCAACCCGCACACCCGGGACGAACGCCGTCATCAGGAATGGCAAGATATGCAGGACGATCTGGTGCATCTGACCAATGGTGGCCCCACCTGGGGCTGGGTACGCGCGGCCAAGCGCGCCCGGCATGACCTGCTAACCGCCCTGCCTGCCTTAAAAGTGCCCACCCTCGTTCTGGCCACGCCGGATGACCGCGTGGTTGATGCCCGCGCCCAATATTTGATCCCGGCCACCCGCCGTTTGGACTTTCCCGGCGAGGGCCATGAATTGCTGCGCGCACCCGATGCTGTGCGCGCCCAGCTTTGGGCCGCCAAGGACAGCTTTATCAGCGATATTCGTCAGGGCGGGCAGGATTTTACCCCCAAACTGCGCGCGCCCGGCCCTTAATCAGGATAAATAAAGAGGTTGCTGCCGCGCTACTTGTAGCTGCTGGCTGCGCTCGCTATAACCACCCTATCATGACGATTACCACTCCCCGCATCCCGGCTGGCAGCGTTGAATGGCTGCCCAAAGAACAGATTGCCTTCCAGCGTTTTCTGGAAACCATCCGCCGCGTGTATGAGCGCTTTGGCTTTCTGCCGGTTGAAACCCCGGTGTTTGAAATCAAGGATGTGCTGCTCACCAAAGAAGGTGGCGAAACCGAAAAGCAGGTTTATCTGGTGCAATCCACCGGCGGCCGCAAGGAAGGGCACGAGCCTGATCTGGCCTTGCGCTTTGACCTGACCGTGCCGCTAGCCCGCTTTGTGGCCCAGCATGAGCATCAGCTGAATTTCCCGTTCCGCCGCTACCAGATGCAGAAGGTCTATCGCGGTGAGCGCCCGCAGCGTGGCCGCGAGCGCGAGTTCTACCAGTGCGATATCGACGTGATTGGTAAAGACGGGCTGGCCATGGGCTATGACGCCGAGCTGCCTGCCATCATCTACAGCATCTTTACTGAAGTCGGCATTCCCAATTTCCAGATCCAGATCAACAACCGCAAGCTGCTCAAGGGTATTTTAGAGAGCTTTGGCATTGAGGGCAAAGAAGCGCAAACCGCCGCGCTGCACGAAGTTGACCGCCTCGATAAAATTGGCGCTGACAAAGTGCGTGAACGTCTGGTGGAAGAAGCTGGTCTGTCTGCTGACGTCGCTGCTCGCCTCATGGATATGCTCAGCCTGCCCAGCAGCAATACCGAAACCCTGGCCCGTCTGGCAGCTATTGCCAACCCACCCGCTTTGCTGACCGAAGGCCTGAACGAACTACGCGCTGTTTATAACGGCGTGCAAGCGCTGGGCGTGCCGGACAGCGCCGTGCGTTTGAACCTGACCACTGTACGCGGCCTCGATTACTATACCGGCACGGTGTATGAAACGCTGCTGCTCGATGATATTGCGCTCGGTTCAATCTGCTCGGGCGGCCGCTACGAAAATCTGGCCGGTCACTACACCAAGAGCAAACTGCCGGGTGTGGGCATCTCCATTGGCGCCACCCGCCTGTTTGGCCAGTTGCTGGAACGCGGCATCATCAAGGCCGAGCAAGGCTGCATGGCCGATGTGCTGATTACCCAGCTCGATACCAGCCTGCTGCCTGATTATTTCAGCATGGCGGCCGAGCTGCGCAGCCATGGCCTGAATGTCGAGGTGTATGTGGACGAGCATAAGGTGGGCAAGCAGCTGAAATATGCTGACCGCGCCGGTGTCTCCCTCGTCCTGATCATGGGCAGTGAGGAAAAAGCCAAGGGCGTTGTAACCCTCAAGCACCTCAAGACCGCACATCAGGAAGAAGTGCCGCTGGCCAACCTCGCCAGCCACATCCGCAAGCATCTGGAGATTTAGCGCCCCCCGGATCAGACCGGGTTAACCCGGCTGCGCCATTTTTTGCAGCGTCAGGTTGCTGATGAGGCTCACTGAGCTTTTCCACGCGTCTTGGTAAAGCGGGGCGGCAGCGTGCAGCACTGCTTGCGTTTGCTCAGGCAGGGTGATGGGCTCACTGGCACGCTGACCCAGCGCGTAACTGTGCTGGCGCCAATCCAGCGTTTGCAGCACTACTCCCGAAAGAGTCAGAACATGCGCATAGCTGGCCTCTTCAGCCAGCAGCTGGAACGAGCGGCGCAGTGGGGCAATATCATCCGGATGCGCTCCCGCCGCGCGCGCCGGCAAAGCCGCATTGGCCAGATGCAACAAGACATGGGCGCCATCCTGACAGCGGCGATATTGAGTAGGTGTCTGCGCTTGCAGGTAATTATCCCGCAATGCATCTCCTGTTAAACGCAGCGCGGTTGAAACCGTGCCATATTGCGCATGGCTGGTGCCCGCGAGTAGGCCAATCTCATGCAAAGCGGCGCCAAACATAAACGGTGCCACTTGGCCGAGCAGCGCGATCTGGTCAATCGCCTTGAACAGCGGGGCTGGTTCACGCCGCGTATTTGGCTGGCTCACGGCATCAAAGACGGCACACACCAGCTGAGCTGACATGGCACGCCCGCTATCATCAAGATAGTCATGGTATAATTTTGGATTCATTTTTATTCCCTGTTCTGCCTGCAGCCTAGCAAACAGAACAGGGCCAGCACCAGCCCCTTTTAAAGCAATTAAGGGGATGGCTTAAACCGGCCGCCGCCGGAACGGATGCGCCGGATAGGTGCCCAGAATCCGCACTTCCGAGGCAAAAAAGGCCAGCTCTTCCAGCGCCAGTTTCAGCGGGCGCTCATCCGGATGGCCTTCAACATCGATATAGAATTGCGCGGCATCAAAACGGCCACCGACCAGATAGCTCTCGATCTTGGTCAGATTCACGCCGCAGGTGGCAAAGCCGCCCAGCGCCTTATACAGCGCCGCCGGTACCGAGCGCACGCGGAACAGCAGGGATGTCATGCAGAAATCACCCACTGCCGGAATCTGCGGCTCACGCGCCAGAATAAGAAAGCGCGTGGTGTTCTCCGGCATATCGGCAATATCAGCGGCAAGGGACTGCAGCCCATAAATCTCCCCGGCGAGGGAGGAGGCAATACCCGCCACGCTGGGATCTCCCTGCTCGGCAACATCCTTGGCACCACCAGCTGTATCGCCGCTCGAGACCGGACGAATGTTATGGCTGGCCAGAAACTTGCGGCATTGCGTTAGCGCCTGGATATGGCTTTTAGCGGTTTTGATCTGCTCGATCTGCGCACCCGGGAGACCCAGCAGATGATGCAGCACGCGCTGATAATGCTCACCCACAATGTAAAGGCCACCTTCCGGCAACAGGTGGTGAATATCGGCCACGCGCCCGGCGATGGAATTTTCCACCGGGATCATGGCGTATTTAGCCTTCAGATCACGCACGGCCACAAAGCATTCTTCAAAGCTGCCGCAAGAGAGGGTATCCATCGCCGGATACACCGACCGGCAGGCCAGATCCGCATAGGCGCCCGGCACGCCCTGAAATGCAATGATGTTATCGGTCATTTGGTACTCCGTGCCCCCAGCAAGCGGCGGGCTTTCTCAAGATCGTCGGGCGTGTCAACCCCCAGCGGCACTTCATCCACCAGCGCGGCATCAACCCGCATACCATCCGCCAGCGCGCGCAGCTGCTCCAGCTTTTCACGTTTTTCAATTTCAGCCGGGGGCAATTTTACAAAGCGCTCCAGCGCATCGCGGCGATAGCCATAAAGGCCAATATGGTGCCACAGCACGCCCTCACCGCTGGGCATGGTGGTGCGGCTGAAATAAAGCGCGCGGCCAGCCCGTGCGCCAGGCTTCACTTCAAGCGCCGCCTTCACCACGGCAGGATTGTTTTTGTCATGCTCATTATCAATCGGCGCGACAGCGGTAGCAATATCCACATCCGGGTTTTTCAGCAACGCAAACACCGCTGCGATGGTCGCCGGTTCTACGCTGGGCAGATCCCCTTGCACATTGATGATGGCGTCATACTGGCCTTGCGGATCAAGCTGCTGCAACGCTTCAAAAATACGGTCAGAGCCGGACGGATGATCCGGGCGCGTCAGCACCGCCCGCCCGCCCGCAGCTTCTACCGCAGCGGCAATTTCAGGCTCAGCACAGGCAATAGCTACCGGACCAATTTGGGCCTCTTGCGCCCGGCGCAGCACCTGCACAATCATGGGCAGGCCCAAAATATCGGCCAAAGGCTTACCCGGCAGACGGGTGGAGGCCATGCGGGCCGGGATGAGAATAATGGGGTGTGTGGGAATTGTACGCATCGTGCGCGGAATCTGTGCTTTTTTAGGGGGTGCCGTCAAGCCCGCTCTCGACAATTAATATATGCGGGAGTATTTTGGCGCCATCTAACGGAGACGAACATGAACAGCTTCGAAATTAACAAGATTTTTGGCGCCGTCGTTCTGGCGGGCCTGGTTGCCATGCTGGCCGGTTTTACGGCTGGTAAGGTTGTATCCCCTGAGCACCTTGAAGAGAATGTCTACAAGGTTGAAGGCGTTGTTGCCGCCTCAAGCACCGGCACCGCTGCACCGGCGGCTGCCGTGATCGAACCGGTCAGCGCCCTGCTGGCTGGCGCAGATGTGGCTAAAGGTCAGGCCTCGGTTAAGGCTTGCGCCGCCTGCCACGACTTCACCAAGGGCGGCCCCAACAAGGTGGGCCCGAACCTTTACAACATTGTTGGCGCTGCGCACGCCCATGCTGAAGGCTTTGCCTATTCCAATGCGATGAAGGCGCTGCATGACAAGACCTGGGATTACGAAGCTCTCAACGCCTTCCTGGCCAACCCCAAGGCTGCCGTTCCCGGCACCAAGATGGCGTTTGCAGGCATGAAGAATGTTCAGGACCGCGCCAACGTGATCGCTTACCTGCGCACGCTGGCCGACAGCCCGAAGCCGCTGCCGTAATCCGGACATTTTAGTGAATACCACCTTGCAATGGTGGCATATTGGCGGCCTGCTCATGGGAATTGTGCAGGCCGCTTATCTTTTGCTCAATCAGCATTTTCGGATTGAGCCGCGTTTGTTGATGATCTGGCGTGGCTTTGGCACCGCCCTGCTGCTCGCCCCGCTAGCCCTCTATCTCTCACCGCCAGCTGTACCGCTCTTTTATGTCTTGAGCATACTGACCGGCCTGTGCATTGGTATTTTTGACCGGCTGCTATTTCAAGCCAGCGCGCAGTATGGCGCGGGGCAGGTCTCCCGCCTGCTGGCACTGTCCATTCCGCTTGCCTTTGTGTTCTGGCTTGCCCTACATCCGGCGCATTTACAAACCTTGCTGGCGCGGCCTTATATCGCTTTGGCCCCACTGGCCATGCTGGGTCTGCTTGGCTCAGCACTGGCCTTGCGCCACGATGCTGTCAGCTGGCAAGTGACCCGCGCCTTGCTGCCGGTTTATCTGCTCGGCGCGATGATTGACGTTCTCAATAAAACCGCCACCCAGCAAGCCAGCGGGCTGGCAGCCTTTGTGACTTATGGCACCATTACCGCGCTGGTCTCGGGCTTGCTCAATCTGCTTTGGCCCAACCGGCAGGCTCCGGCCCTGCATTGGAAACAGCTGGTAGCCCCGCAGGTTCGCATCGGCGGCTTTTTGGCCGTTCTAACTGTGAGCACCTATCTGCTGATCAAGACGGCCAGTTTGTCACAAGCGCCCAACCCGGCCTTTATCAGCGCGCTTAACCTAACCGCTCCGGTATGGGTACTGCTATGGAACCGCCTGCAACGCGTGCAAGATAGCGGCGATTTGCGGGCCGGGCTGGCCTGCGTCATTTCGGCTGTGCTCCTGATACTCTCGACCTTGTGAGATTTCAGGCGCGCGCTTAAACTGCCGCTCATGCATACCTACCGCCTGCTGACCCCTGCTGTTCTCGCTCTTACGCTTTGGCTAAGCCCCATCGCCGCTCACGCCGATGAGAGCTGCCCGGCGCTGGCGCCCATTGCCGCCGATGCCGCCATCACCGCTGCGCCCGGCATTGCCCTGCATGGCAGCCCGGCGCTAGCGGCCAATTTTGCTCACCTGCCCTATGTCAATCCGGACGCGCCCAAAGGCGGCAGCGTCAAGCTGGCGGGCTTTGGCAGTTTTGATAACCTCAATCCGTTCATTCTCAAGGGTGAGGCGGCTGACAATCTGGGCCTGATGTACGACACCCTGATGTATCAGAGCGAGGATGAGCCCTTCTCCCAATACGGCCTGCTGGCGCAAAGCGTGGATGTACCGGCGGACCGCAGCTGGATTGCCTTTAACCTGAACCCCAACGCCAAGTTCAGCGATGGCAAGCCAGTCACGGCCGATGACGTGGTATGGACCTTCAACACCCTGATCAGCAAAGGCAACCCGTTCTTCCGCGCTTATTATGCTGAGGTGCAGAAGGTCGAGGCTGAAAGCCCAACCCGTGTGAAGTTTACATTCAAGATGGCCGGCAACCGTGAATTGCCGCTGATTATCGGCCAGCTGGCGGTGCTGCCCAAGCATTATTGGGACGGCAAGAATTTTGAGGACACCACGCTGACACCGCCGGTCGGCTCGGGGCCGTATGCCGTCAAGGATGTGCAGGCAGGCCGCTCCATCAGCTATCAGCGCCGCGCTGATTATTGGGGCAAGGATCTGCCGGTCAATCGCGGCCGCTACAATATCGATACCATCAAGATCGATTATTACCGCGATGAAAACGTGATGATGGAAGCCTTCAAGGCGGGTGAGGTTGATTTCCGCGCTGAGCGCGTGGCGCGCCTGTGGGCCACCGCGTATGATTTCCCGGCTGTGCAGAAGGGTCAGGTCATCAAGGAAGAGATTGCCCACCAGAACCCGCAGGGTATGCAGGGTTTTGTGTTCAATACCCGCCGTGATGTGTTTAAGGATGTGCGTGTGCGTCATGCACTGGCCTTGCTCATGGACTTTGAGTGGATGAACGCCAATCTGTTCCACGGCCAGTACAAGCGCTCGACCAGCTATTTCTCCAATAGCGAGCTGGCCTCCAGCGGCGTTCCGACCTGCGCCGAGCTGGCCATTTTAGAGCCATTTCGCGCCCAGCTGCCTGAAACCCTCTTCACTCAGCCCTTCACGCTGCCAGTGACCAAGGGGGACGGCAATATCCGTGATCTGCTGATGCAGGCCAACAATCTTCTCAAAGACGCGGGCTATGAAATTCAGAAAGGCGTGATGACCAACAAAGCCACCGGCAAGCCCCTGACTTTTGAAGTACTGCTGTTTGACAGCGCGTTTGAGCGCGTGGTGCAGCCCTATCTGCGCAATCTGGAGCGGCTGGGCATCAAGGCCAGTATCCGCATGGTAGACACCGCGCAATATCAGGCCCGTCTGAACGAGCGCGATTTTGACATGATCAGCGGCGGCTTTGGCCAGTCGCTCTCGCCGGGCAATGAGCAGGCCGGTTTCTGGTCCAGCCAGTCGGCCGCTATTGCCGGTTCCCCCAATGTGGCGGGCGTGGCCAATCCGGTGATTGATCAACTGATTGAGCAGATCATCAAGGCGCCAGACCGTGACCGGCTGGTCGCCACCACCCGCGCGCTCGACCGCGTGCTGCTCAGCGGCTGGTATGTTGTGCCCAACTGGCACCTCTCCAGCTACCGCGTGGCCTACTGGAACCGTTTTAGCCACCCCGCGCATATGGCGCGCTATTCATTCGGCTGGCCGGATGAATGGTGGGTCGATGCAGGCAAGGACACGGCGCTGAAACAATAACCTAGTTCAGGCAAATACTTTGCGCAAAGCCCGCAGCGCATGATAGCCAGCGCCCATCGGCTTCTGCGCCAGCGTCTGCTTATAAGCAGCATTCCATTGCTGCGTCCAATTGCCTGCATCGCTCAGATCATTCTGAACCGATATGACGCGTGCAAAATTATCCACCATCGGTGCGCGATTCATTAAAGTTTGGGGCCCCCGCGTAATGCGGGTATCCCAGCGATCGGTACTCAAATGAGCAGTAAATTCACCCACCTGGAGAGTTCCTCCAGCCTGTAGCAGGCCGCGATTATTGAGCTCCATAACCTGGTTTGCCAATTGCAAACCAGGTATCCTCACGTCGCCAGATTGGGCGCATATACGCAAAACGCTCAGATAACGTCATATCTTCAAATTTCTTTTTGCATGTTGATGTTCTCCATCCAGATTTCTTTTAACAAATCAAACTTAATGTTTTCAACATTTGCGCAGGCTGCGGCAAAATCTCGGGCTGGAAACAATTCGCAGATGCGGCTATGGTCTTGATATGCTTGGTTATCTGCTGCGCCGTTTATTGCTGATCATCCCCACCTTGCTGGGCATCATGATCCTGAATTTTGCCATCGTGCAGCTCGCCCCCGGCGGGCCGATCGAGCGCATCATCGCGCAAGTGCAGGGCCATGCGGTAGATGCCACCAACCGCTTCTCCGGCTCGGGCGGGGAGACCATTACTCAAGCTGCCCAACCGGGAAGTGACGCCAATGCTGGTGCGGCCAATTCCCGGTATCGTGGGGCGCAGGGGCTGGACCCCGCCTTCATCAAAGAGCTGGAAGTGCAGTTTGGTTTTGATAAACCGCTGCATGAGCGCTTCTTCAAGATGATGGGCAATTACCTGCAGCTGGATTTTGGCGAGAGCTATTTCCGCAGCGAAAAGGTCACCAGTCTCATTGCGCAGAAGCTGCCGGTGTCCATCTCGCTGGGGCTGTGGACCACCTTGCTGGTTTATTTCATTTCCATTCCGCTAGGCATTCGCAAAGCCGTGCAGGACGGCAGCCGTTTTGACGTGTGGAGCAGCGCCGCCATCATCATCGGCTATGCCATTCCCGGCTTCCTCTTTGCCATTTTGCTGATTGTGGTGTTTGCCGGTGGCCGCTATCTGGACTGGTTCCCGCTGCGCGGCCTGTTCTCGGACAATGTGGCGGACCTGACCCCGCTGGAAAAGGTCAAAGACTATCTCTGGCACATCACCCTGCCGGTCACCGCCATGGTCATCAGCGGTTTTGCCAGCCTGACCATGCTGACCAAAAACAGTTTTCTGGACCAGATCGGCCAGCAATATGTGATCACCGCCCGCGCCAAAGGCCTGAGCGAAAACCGCGTGCTCTATGGCCATGTGTTCCGCAATGCCATGCTGATTGTGATTGCTGGCATTCCCGGTGCGTTCATCCATATCCTGTTCACCTCTTCGCTACTGATTGAGGTGATTTTCTCGCTCGACGGTCTGGGCCTGCTGGGCTTTGAAGCAGCCATCAACCGCGATTATCCGGTGATCTTTGGCACATTGTTCATCTTTACCATCATCGGCCTCATCACCAATATCATTGGCGATATTACCTACGCGCTGGTTGACCCGCGCATCGACTTTGCGAGCAGGGACGTCTGATGAAAGATTTTGCCGCCTCATTCAAAAGAATCATCCACGTAGATTTCGTGATTATCGTTGCTAGCTTTTTCTTGTACGTGATTGCAGCTTCGCTCCCCGCTGTCTTGATCAAGAATGTCTTTTTCCAAGACACTTTACTGACGAGTGATTGCCTACCCCCACTTGCACAGATGAGCCATTATCTTTTGCGCATGTCGAATTTTCTTTGGATGATTTTTTTTATAAAACCTGCACTTAATAATACCAGCTACAGGAACCTGAACTATAAATGGCTGGCAGTTGGCGCCTTTACATTTATCATTGATCTGCTTTTGCTTTATAAGCTGCAACTTCCTGGATGCCATATATGAGCATGTCACCCCTCAACCAACGCCGACTTGCCAATTTCAAGGCCAACCGCCGGGGCTGGTGGAGCCTGTGGATTTTTATGGCCATCTTCGTCCTCACGCTGGGGGCCGAGTTTATTGCCAACGATAAACCGCTGCTGATGCGCTATGACGGCCGCTGGTATGTGCCGGTGCTGGCCACTTATTACGAAACCGAGTTTGGCGGCTTTCTGGACACCGAGGCTGATTACCGCGACACCGAAGTGCAGCGCCTGATCAACGATAAAGGCTTTATGATCTGGCCGCCCATTCGCTACAGCTACAACACCATCAACTATAATCTACCCGTCCCCGCCCCCGCGCCGCCGAGCGCTGACAACTGGCTGGGCACCGACGATCAGGGCCGCGATGTGCTGGCCCGGCTGATCTATGGCTTTCGCATCTCGGTGCTGTTTGGCTTGACGCTCACTGTGCTGGGCTCGCTCATCGGCGTGGTGGCTGGCGCCATCCAGGGCTATTTTGGCGGCAAAACTGACCTGATTTTTCAACGCGTGATCGAGATCTGGTCGGGGATGCCGGTGCTGTACCTGCTCATCATCATGAGCAGCATGATTACCCCCAATTTCTGGTGGCTGCTGCTCATGCTGCTGCTGTTCAGCTGGATGCATCTGGTAGGTGTGGTGCGCGCCGAGTTTTTGCGGGCCCGCAATTTTGACTATGTCAAAGCGGCACGTGCGCTTGGCGCTACCGACCCCGTGATCATGTGGCGGCATGTACTGCCCAATGCCATGGTGGCAGCTATCACCTTCATGCCGTTTATCCTCAATGGCTCCATCACCACCCTGACTGCGCTGGACTTTCTGGGCTTTGGCCTGCCGCCCGGCAGCCCGTCGCTCGGTGAGCTGCTCAATCAGGGCAAAAACAATCTGCAGGCGCCGTGGCTGGGCTTTACTGGCTTCTTCTCGCTAGCGCTCATGCTCTCGCTGCTGATTTTTGTGGGCGAAGCCGTGCGCGACGCCTTTGACCCGCGCAAAGCTTTTGGCAGCAGCGCCGCCATCTCCCTCAAGAAAAGGACCTGATATGCGCTTTCCTCTTTATGCGGCTCTGGCCCTGCTGATCCCGGCACATGCGCACGCGCAGGCCCTACAGTTTGATACGGCCCCCGCCGCCCCCAGCAGCAGCGGGCCGCAAGCGCCAGCTGGTATTAAATGGCTACAGAACAAGCCCATGACCGTATTTGACCTCGGCATGATGGAACTGACCCAAACCGCCAACCAGCTGGCCGAAAGCGTCAGCGGCCTGCGCGGCGCGGTGGCCGAACTGCAGGACAATTCCAACACCATTGCCATCAGCTTTTACGCGGGCCTGCCCTATACGACGGATGTGTGCAAAAACACGCTGCGCCAGATGCGTGACGGCATGTTTGCCCAGCGCGGCAACCCTGAGCGGCTGGCGCGTGAGCTGTCCTCCTACTTCATCAGCTACGGGCCAACTGACCCCACCCGCCCCAACACCATTGGTGCGGAATTGCTGCAGATGATGCGCGTTGCCGTATATATGCAAGGCGGCATGTGTGAAGCCAACCTGACCGATGATGCCATTACCGAGCAGCGCGACGCAGCAAGCGCGGCTGAGGCACCTCCGCCCGCTGCCAGCCCGCCGCCTGCAGCGCCACCTGCACCAACAGCCGCACCTAACCGGACCCGCGCACGATGAGCGAAACACCGCTGCTCTCGGTCAAGGATCTGGCCATTTCATTTTTAACCGCGCAGGGCGAAAGCGCCGCAGTGCAGGACGTCTCCTTCACGCTTGAAGCGGGCGAAACGCTGGCGCTGGTGGGCGAGAGTGGCTCGGGCAAGTCCATCACCGCACTCTCGGTCCTGCAGCTGCTGAACTATAATGCCGCCCGCCATCCGGCAGGCTCTATCCGCTTCAAAGGGCAAGAGCTGGTCGGCGCATCAGAAGCGCAGATGCGCAAGCTGCGCGGCCATGACATTGGTATGGTGTTTCAGGAGCCGATGACCTCGCTCAATCCGCTGCACAGCGTTGAAAAACAGATCGCCGAAAGCCTGATCCTGCATGGCGGTTATACCCGCCGCAGCGCGCGCGCCCGCGTAATTGAGCTGCTGGGGCTGGTCGGCTTTAACGAGCCGGACAAGCGGCTGGGCGCCTATCCGCATGAGCTGTCCGGCGGGCAGCGTCAGCGTGTAATGATTGCCATGGCGCTGGCCAACAACCCGGCTTTGCTGATTGCCGATGAGCCCACAACTGCGCTGGATGTGACCATTCAGGCGCAAATCCTCAAACTGCTGAAAGACCTGCAAGCCAAACAAAATCTGGCGCTGCTGCTCATTACTCATGATCTGGGCATTGTGCGCAAAGTGGCCGACCGGGTGGCCGTTATGCAAAAGGGCCGCATTGTAGAATATGGCAAGGTGGCTGAGGTTTTTGCCAATCCGCAGCATGAGTATACCCGCAAGCTGCTCGGCGCCGAACCTAAAGGCATGCCGCCCGCCACGCAGAGTGATGCGCCAATTATTGCCCGCGCACAGAATCTGAAGGTCTGGTACCCGATCAAGACCGGCCTATGGCGGCGCACGACCGATCACGTCAAGGCGGTGAACGATATCAGCTTTGAGCTGCGCGCCGGGCAAACACTGGGCGTAGTTGGTGAAAGCGGCTCGGGCAAAACCACATTAGGCCAGGCCCTGCTGCGCCTGATCCGCAGCCAAGGCCTGATTGATGTCAACGGCACCCGCATTGACCAGCTGAGCTGGAAAGCCCTGCGCCCCTTGCGCCAAAGTATGCAGATTGTGTTTCAGGACCCCTATGGCTCACTCTCGCCGCGCATGAGCATGGGTGAGATTGTGGAAGAAGGTCTGCGCATTCACAAGATTGGCGAGACGCAAGCAGAGCGTGATGCCCTGGTGATGCAGGCCCTGCTGGATGTGGGCCTTGATCCGGACTGGCGGCACCGCTACCCGCATGAATTTTCAGGTGGACAGCGGCAACGTGTGGCGATTGCCCGCGCGCTGGTGCTGCGCCCCAAACTGATTGTGCTGGATGAACCCACCTCGGCGCTGGATATGTCCATTCAGGCGCAGGTGGTGGACTTGCTGCGCGACCTGCAGCGCAAATATGGGCTGGCTTACCTGTTCATCAGCCATGATTTGCGCGTGGTGCGCGCCCTCTCCCACTATGTCATGGTCATGAAGAACGGGCAGGTGGTGGAGCAAGGCCCAACCGAAACCATTTTCAACGCCCCGCAACAGCCCTATACGCAGGCCCTGCTGCGCGCCGCCCTGAATATTGAAACCAGCGATAGCGGACTTGTGAACAGCTAAAACCAGCTGGGTTAGGCAATATAAATGCGGTCGCCGCCCTGCTGCTGCACGCGCTGCATGGCGCTGCGGGCCTGACCAACAAAGGCATCAAAATCACCGGCGCCTTCATTAGCCGTTAGCACAGCTAAACTGACCGAATGGCGGGATCTCTCGCCGCCCAGTACAAACTGGGTTTGACTGACCGACTGGCGGATACGCTCACCCAAAATGGCGGCGCCTTCCTGCGGCGTGCTGAACAGCAAACACACAAACAGGCCACCATCCAGACGGGCAATCATGTCAACATCGCGTACGGATTGTTTGAGAATGTCAGCAATGTCGCGCAGCAGATGGTCGCCTACCTCCAGCCCGCGTTGTGCAGCAATGTCCTGATAACCATCCGCCTCCAGCGCCAGCAGGCTGAGCGGCACGCGGTAGCGCTTCCAGCGGCGATATTCGACCCGGCCAAGGTTAAACAGATGCTCGCGGTTGGCCAGCCCCGTCATCTGGTCAGCGGTGGCTAGTGCATGCAGCTGCTCGGTCGACGCAATCAGAATGGACAGGTCCCGCACCACCACAATGTAATGATCGCTGCCCGCCACCGGCACGATCACGCAATGCCCCTGAAACGGCTGACCATTACGGCGCATGAAGCCCATGGTCTGCTCTAACCGGCCCCGGCTGCGCGCCTGCGCCAGTAGATTGGCAATGGCGTCGGGCGCGCGCTGGTCAGGCGGCAGGAACAACGCCATGTTCGCCCCGGCCAGCTCGGCGGGCGGATAGCCAAACACCCGCTGCATGGTGCGGTTAGCCCCCAGCAGGTGGCCGCCGGCATCCATTTCCAGCACGGCATGGTCCCGGATTTGCTCCAGCAGCAGATGCAGCAATTGCTCATGCGGATTGGCCGCCAGAACAAAGGGCGTATCAGTTGACAGCGGGGATGGCGGCTCGGACGGGTCCAGCGGATTCATAACTTCTTAGTTAGGCGGGAAACCCCTTAATAAATGATTGAATAAATCGTTGCAGGCGCGGCCAACACTCCTTATTTTTCAGAACATGAACAGCTATTTCCTTTGCGGCATTGGCGGTAGCGGCATGCTGCCGCTCGCCCTGATCCTTCAGTCCCGTGGCCACCAGATTGCCGGGTCCGACCGCGCCCACGACCAAGGCCGCACGCCTGACAAGTTTGACTGGCTGCAAAAGCACGGCATCAACCTGTCGCCGCAGGATGGTAGCGGGCCGACTGCCAGCACGACAGCGCTGGTAGTGTCAGGCGCAGTCGAAGAAACCGTGCCGGATGTGCAAAAGGCCCGGGCACTGGGCCTGCCGATTGTAACCCGCGCCCAGCTGCTCTCCCAGCTCAACAATGAAGCCCTGACCAGCATTTGCATTGGCGGCACCAGCGGCAAGAGCACTACCACCGGGATGGTTGGCTATCTGCTGCACGAGTTTGAAGAAAACCCCACCGTGATGAATGGCGGCATCTTCCGCAATTACAGTGCCGACAACCCCTATTGCACCGCCCTGACCGGCCGGCCTGAGCTGTTTGTCAGCGAGGTAGATGAGAGCGATGGCAGCATTGCCCTCTACCGCCCGAGCGTAGCCGTGGTGACCAATATCAGCCTTGACCACAAATCACTCGATGAGCTCAAGCAGCTGTTTGGCGACTTTCTGGCCAAAAGCCCCGCCGCCGTCATCAATGCGGATGATGCGCATGTGCGTGCCATTGCCAGCCGCTGCCGGGGCCGCGTCATCAGCTTCGGGCTGGATTTTCCGGCCGCGCGCCTGACCGCAGAGAATATCACGCTGCGCAGCTTTGGCAGCGAGAGCACCATTGTTGACCGCGTGACGGGTGACCGTTTCAAGCTCAGCCTGCAAGTGCCGGGCCGTCATAATATTGCCAATGCGCTGGCGGCTTTGGCCGTTATCCTTGCGCTAGGGCTGAATATGGATAAAGCCTGCCTGTTGCTCGGCGGCTTTACCGGCATCAAGCGCCGCTTTGAGCTGGTGGGGCAAACCGCCAACAACATCACCATTATTGATGACTTTGGCCACAACCCGGACAAGATTGCGGCCACCTTAAGCGCGCTCAAGGCCTTTCCCGGCCGCTTGCTGGTTATGTTCCAGCCGCATGGGTTTGGCCCGCTACGCCTGATGCGCAAGGAGCTGGTGGACAGCTTTGCCAGCTATCTCAGCGGGCAGGACATGCTGTTGATGCCAGAGCCTTACTATGCCGGTGGCACGGTTGACCGCTCGGTCAGCTCGCAGCACATTGTGGCCGACTTAAAGGCACGCGGCGTGAACGCGGCTGTTTATGCCGATCGCGCCAGCATCACCGCGCCACTCATCGCAGCCGCCCAGCCGGGCGACCGCCTCATCATTATGGGCGCGCGCGACGATACCCTGTCGGACTATGCCCGCGACTTGCTGAACCGGCTTTCGATAGCCGCATAAACCGCCCGCAGCCCCATCGCCTCGCCACCTTCCGGGCGGCCGGGCTGGCTGGATGTATTCCACGCCATCAGGTCAATATGCGCCCATGGCTGAGCGTCCGGCACAAATTGCTGCAGAAACAAGGCCGCCGTAATGGCACCGCCATAACCACTGCTGCTGGAATTGTTCATGTCAGCAATTTTGCTCTTCATGCTCTTCCAATAGGGCTTGTGCATCGGCAAACGCCAGAGCGGATCCTGCAGGGTCTTGGCGCTGGCGAGCAGCTGATTAGCCAAAACATCATCATTACTGAACAATACCGGAATGTCCGTCCCCAAGGCAACAGTGCGGGCGCCAGTGAGGGTGGCAAAATCAATCAGCCATTCAGGCTGCTCGCGGCTGGCCTCATCCAGACAGTCACTGAGGATAACGCGCCCTTCAGCATCGGTATTGCCAATCTCAATGGTTTGGCCCGAGCGGGTGGGGTAAATATCCATCGGGCGCATGGCGCGGCCGCTAATGCTGTTTTCAACCGCAGCCACCAACACGCGCAGTTGCACATCAAGCCCGGCATCCATAATCATGCCCGCCAATGCCAGCACATGCGCGGCGCCGCCCATATACTTCTTCATGGTCAGCATGCCGGATGACGGTTTAATGTCATACCCGCCAGTATCAAACACCACGCCCTTGCCCACCAGAGTTAAGCGCGGGGCTTTGGCGCGGCCCCAGCGCAGGTCCAGCAAGACCGGCGGGCGCTCACTGCCATTGCCAACTGCATAAATCATCGGATAATTTTTCTGCAGCAGTTGCTCGCCGCGCAGCAATGTTGCTTTAGCTTTGTACTTTTTAGCCAGCGCCACACCCGCTTGCGCCAACTCATCCGGGCCCAAAATATTGGCTGGCTCGTTGATAAGGTCACGCACTAGATAGGTTGCGCGTGCGGTGCGGGTAAGGCTAGCTACATCCACCTGCTTGCCCACCAGCAATTGCGCGGCGGCGCGGCCGGGCTTACGCAGATATTTATCAAACCGGTAGCTGCCCAGTGCCCAACCCAGCGCCAAGTGCTGTTGCTGCGCAGCCGGTATATTACCTGCCAGCTCATATGTTCCCAGCGGCAACACATTGGGCAAATGCGCAAGCGCCAACAGGTCCGGCTGCGCGGCGATGCCGACCAGAACACCCGCCAACTGCCCCTTGGTATCCGGCAATAACAGATAATCCTGCGCGCTCGCGGTAAAGCCGGTGTCTTTAACCCAGTTACGGACAAACGCACTCTGGCGTTTCAGCCAGCCATCCAGCTCAGCCGCGCTGACCAGATGCAGCGGGAGCGCCGCACGCGCCTTGGTCACAAGACCGAGTGCGGGATCAAGGTTTGGGAGGTAAGGCATGAATGATGGTCTCCTGCGGGGGTGGGGGTAAGGGAGTCTTGTAAAAAGCGTCAGCTGCCGGATGCAGCGGAACCGGCAGCGCCAGCTGGGCGCGCTCACGGCTATAGCCGCTTTGGGCCGGGTCAGCCAGAGTGAGCCGCTTGAGCAGATGCGTGACATCATCAGCTGGCAGGTCAGCGCGGACTATCAGCACATCACTCAACTCAATCGTGCGGTACACAGTAGCCGCGCCAGAAGGGGCATCGACCGCCCGCATATAGGGAAACCGGCTCATCAGCCGCTGCAACTCGCTTTTGGACGGGGCCAACAAGCTGGCCTGCCCGGCGATCATGGCATTGACCAGCTGCGCATCCGGCTCGCTCGCGGTATAGGCCAGCACATCAAGACGACCTTTGAGCAAACGGTCATATTGCACATCACGGTTGGAGATGTTGAGCTGGCGGTAGCTCTCCGGCATCACGCCCACATTTTCCAGCAAGCGGCGCAGACTGGCCGCTTGATCCGACTGTTGACTGCCAAATGACAGCGCCAGCCCGCCGAGCTGGGAAATGCCGGGCAGTTCCAATCCAGCCCGCACTGCAAAATAAACCGGCTGTGGGTTAAGCGCTGCGACCGCCCGCAGGGAACGGTCGGCCTGCGCGCCGCGCACCTGCCCCTGATAAACGGCAAAGGCATAGTCCGCCGGCACCAGAGCAGCATCTACCACGCCCGCCCGCAACTTGCGCAAGGCGGCATCAGCACTGGCGCTGGGCTCGGCATCAACCGTCAGGACAAATCCAGCGCACGCACGCCCGGCCCGGCAGGTGCCCGGCGCAGTGAGTGCAGCGGCCAGATTTGCCGAACGCTCAAACGAACCGCTAAAGGTATCTCCGCTGGCAACGCGCATATAGGTACGGTCATCTGCCTTGGCAGGCTGGCCAGACAGCGCACTGATAATAAACAGCAGAAAAAACACAAGCCACTGATTCATATGGATTTTATACCAATATCTCACGATTGAACTGGGCACAGGCATAGCGTAGACTTCTTTCTAATCGTTAAGCGTAGCGGTTTTTTAAGCGTTTTGTGAAAAAATTTAACTGTAGCGCGAAAGGATTCATCCGTGAGCAATCCCCCCCAGGCCGACCGCACCCAGCTGTGGAGCAATACTGAGATGAACACGGCTGAAGACGCCCAGCGCGCTGCCGCGGCTGCCGAGGCCGCCAAAAAGAATTTTTATGGCGCGAGTGACGACTTTCTGAAAAAGCAGGCCGAAAACGATATGCTCTATCAGCAGCGCCGGGAAGGTGATCTGCGTTTTCAGGCTAGCCGCTACAGTGACAATCAGGCTTACGTCGATAAGCACAATGAACCGATTATGGCCGCCATCCGCGCCGAAGAAGAGCGCCGCGCCGCCGAGATGATGAAGGGCGTACTAGGTGCAGCAGCTGCCGTGGTTGGCGTGAACGCTGCTGTAGGCGCGATGCAGGCAGCTACTCAACCTCCCGCCACCCCTGCGGCTGAGCCCTCTCCGGTCAGCGGTGCGTTTGCCCGCCTGCTGGGCCTGCGCAACCCGGACGCTGTCATTGCCCGCGAGCTGGGCCCGTCTGAAATGTTCAATTCACGCGGCGCCTCACCGGCCATGCTGGGCATGGCCCCCACCTTGGCGCTGGTTGGCGCTGTACTGGGCGAGACCAAGGCACCTGTCGCCACCAACGAGCCCGCCATGCCGGCCAGTTTGCAACCGGCCCCCACAACCGCGCCAGTTGCACCGGCGAGCACACAAGCCAGCAATGAGGAAGCTGCGCCGCAGCGACCCGTGCGTGTGGCCCGTAATCAGTCCATGCATCTGGATCTGATCCCGGTACCCAAGCCCAGCTCCAGCTTCTTCCAGAAGATGGGTGGGTCGGAAGGCTAGCTCAGCAACGCCTCAGGCGACTGGTAGGTATAGCCCAGATGCTGGGCAACCGGCGCGCACGTTACTTGCCCCTGACACACATTAAGCCCCATGCGCAGATGCACGTCATCACGCAGCGCCTTTTGCCAGCCCTTATTGGCGAGTGCCAGCACATGGCGCAAGGTGGCATTGTTGAGCGCATAGGTTGAGGTACGCGCCACCCCACCCGGCATATTGGCCACGCAATAATGCACAATGCCATCGACCACAAAGGTCGGCTCGGCATGCGTGGTGGGGCGCGAGGTTTCAAAGCAACCGCCCTGATCAATCGCCACATCCACCAGCACTGCGCCCGGCTTCATGCGGGCCAGCATGGCACGGCTGACCAGCTTGGGAGCCGCAGCACCGGGCACCAGCACCGCCCCAATCACCAGATCCGCCTGCGGTATGAGTTCATCCAGCACAGCGCGGCTGGAATAAATCACCTTGGCGCGGGATTCAAACTGACTTTCCAGCTTTTCCAAGACCAGCGGATTGCGATCCAGCACCGTCACATCTGCATGCAGGCCAACCGCCATCTGCGCGGCATGATGGCCCACTACGCCACCACCGATGATAACAACTTTGCCCGGCGGTACGCCCGGCACGCCGCCTAGCAACACACCGCGCCCGCCATGTGATTTCTCCAGGGCCGTTGCGCCCGCCTGAATTGACATGCGCCCGGCCACCTGGCTCATGGGCTTGAGCAGCGGCAGGCCGCCTTGATCATCCGTTACAGTTTCATAGGCAATGCAGATGGCCTTGGACGCGATCAGGTCTTTGGTCTGCTCCGGGTCCGGTGCCAGATGCAGATAGGTGAACAACACCTGCCCGGCGCGCAGCATTTTGCGCTCAGCTGCCTGCGGCTCCTTGACCTTTACAATCAGGGCGGAGGCCTCAAACACATCTGCCGCACTGGGCGCAATCTGCGCGCCGACGGCAAGATATTGCGCATCATCCGCGCCAATGCCTAGGCCTGCGCCGGTTTCAACCAGCACCTGATGGCCAGCAGCGACCACTTCGGCCACGCTTTCAGGCGTGAGGCCGACGCGAAATTCATTGTTTTTGATCTCTTTGGGCACACCGATACGCATGATGCTCTCCTGTTGGCCAGCTCCTGCCAGCGCCCTAGTCTAACCGATCGGGCAAATTCGCAAAGCCACCAGATGTGCCTTGCAGCATTTCTCTATTGCCCCAATACCCGCAGCGCACCGAGCAGATTGGCATGATCATCCCGCCAGAGTGGCGTTGCATCTGCCGGCACCAGATGCCACCCTGCTGCAGCGAGGGCGGACATGTCCTGATCATAGCGGGCCAGCGCCACCCAGGTCTGCGGCGCGCGCCACATCTGCCAGCCGGTGGCCGCTGCCTGCACCGCCAATTGCGGGATAAAATTATAATAGCGGCTATTGAGGTTATAAACGATGACCCCATGGGGCGAGACCCGCGCCTGATAAAGCTGTAGCGCCTCCAGCGAGATCAGATGCAGCGGGATCTGCCCGCCATGAAAGGCATCGACGATCAGAACATCATAACGGGCGGCTTCGTCCTGCTGCAGCAACAGGCGGCCATCCCCCATGCGCCAGCGTGGCTCCCCGCAAAGCTTGAGATAGCTGAACTCATCCGCCGCAATGGTCCGGTATTTGTCATCAATCTCATAGACCGTGAACTGACGCGTGGGCGTGGTGTAACACAGCGCAATGCCAGCCCCCAGACCAACCATGCCCACTTGTTGCACCGTTGGGGTCATCAAGGGCGCGAGCAGATCAAAATACAATTCCGGCACCTGCGCGGGTGTTGGCGTGAGGCGCTGGCCGCCATCGACCCCATCTCCACTGGCCAGCCAGCGCCAGAGCTGGCCCTGCGGGCCCGGCGCATCATATACCTGCACCAAGCCAAAGAAGTTGCGGTAATAGCGGTGGTCTGGCTGCGCCAGCAGCACGCCGGTCCAACCCATCAGCCCCACCAAGGCCAGCGCGCTTGCCCCCCGTAGCCAGCGGGAAGCGCCACTCATTTTTCCAAACAGCATAACGGCGAGCAGCGCCACCAGCGGATATTCAATCGGTACCACCAGCACATACGGCACGATCAGCACATGAACCAACCCGGCCAACGCACCACCTACCGCAAGCCAGACATAATAATGGGTGAGCTGGGCCGCATCCGGGCGGCTAGCCGCAAGCAACCGGTGAAAATGCAAGGCCAAGGCATAGAAACTGACCAGCACACCAAGCATCACACCTACCGGGCTCAACGGTAGCATCAGCAACGCCACCAGTAAGGCCGCTAAACTCAGCGGTAGTAAAAAAACTGCCGATGAATGCTGCCCCGGCTGCGTAATTTGAGCAAAGGCCTGAATGAGGCTGACCAGATACAGCAGCAGCGGCAAAATCCAGAGCAGCGGCAGCGAGCCAAAATGCGTCACCAGCATCTGCGTGCAGCCATATGACAAGCTCACCGGGATAGCCGCCAAGATAACCCAGTTTATGATCTGACGCGTATTGCAGCTAGCTGTGGCACTGGTGCTGTTTTGCGGCGCAGGCACCATACGCACCACCAACCCCAGCAGGAGCGCAAAAATACATAGCAACAGGATATAAGCCCCATACAGCAGGCTCTGTTGCGCCTGCAGCCCCACCAACGAATCAAGCAACAAGGGGCAGAGCAGTAACCCCAAAACGCTTCCCGCATTACTGGCCGCATAGAGGCGGTACGCCTTGAGCTCACCCAAGCCAGCGGCCGCAATAATGCGCGCGAGCACGCCACTGACCATACTCAGTGCCACGAATGGCACAGCTAACGCGGCAGCCAATTTACCCAAGATGACGATAGCGCCGATATCAGCCGATGGCGTACCACTGATCTGAATTGGCATAAATCCAAGGCCCGCCAGCAACCCAATCCCCGTCAGCAGCACATGTAGCCGGGCGGGCACATGCCGCAAAAGATGCGTCATCATATACCCGGCCAGCAAGGCGAGCTGAAAGAAGCACAGCGCGGTCAGCCAGCCGCCGGGGGCGCCGCCGACAAGCGGCAACAGCAGCCGTCCGGTGAGCGGCTGAATGGCAAACATCAACAGCGCGCTTAAAAAGACGATGCAAATGGTCACAGGCAGAAGCAGGGAAGAAAACCGCATGCCGCACTCTAGCAAATTTATGGGCGGGGCAGCAGGCCCCACGCGCAAGTCAGCGCACCAGCTTTTCCATACCGGCGGCCAGCTGGCTGAAGTGAGCAACTGTTTGCGGCCCTTGCGTTGTAATATCCACAAATTTGCCGCCACAATTGAAATAGCCCATCACCATGGTGTTGGGGCCGACGGTGGCTTCAAAACGCTCGCCGCCATCACACACAGCAAGTGGCGTGAGCTTGGCTGCAGAGCCCCAAGCTTCCAGAGATTGGGCAAACATCTCATGATAGTGGGCCTGCAACTGTTCAGGCGTAACACCGTCTGTTGCCGGATCATGGCGATAGGCACTCGCCTTTTCAGTCTCGCTCGTTAAGCCGTCAGGTGCTACCTGGGCCCAAGAGCAGCCATCGCCGCCAGCATAACTGACGGCTCCTACGTAGGGCTCGGCCAACAAGGCACAAACCTTGAAACTGAAGGGTTGCTCGTCGGCCGCGTGAGCCACTCCGGCTGCGGCCCCAGTCAACAAAATCAACCCCGCTGTCATCAATCCAGAGCCGCGCATTGCAATCCTTCCCGCGTTACAATCAGTAGCGCGCTTATAGAGCAAAAGTGGGATTTTAACAGGCAACAAAAAAGCCGCCCTAAGGCGGCTGCTTGTCTGAATTGGAGCGGGCGAAGGGATTCGAACCCTCGACCCTAACCTTGGCAAGGTTAATGCAATAAGCTTCTCCGGGATGACCCGAACTTTCTATTATCTACTTACTATTGACATATCAGAGAGTTAATTGTTGCCTGAGATTACTGGATACGCTCACAGTATGCCTCAGATGACTCCAGCTTGTTACCTGAGTGTTACCTGAAGCGTAGATACAGCTCTCAGGTAACAGGATTTCAGGCAATGGCACGTCTCAACAAGCGCTTTCTCGATAAGACTCTTTCAGAAGCTCCCACCGCTGAGAGAGATGTGACGTACTGGGACGAAGAGCTGAAAGGCTTTGGCTTGCGCCGCCAGCCCGGCGGAGCCCTGAGCTGGGTGATTATGTACCGCACGGCTGAGGGTCGCCGCCTTCGCAAGCATAGCCGCATATTTGGATAGTGACGATTCCAAGCAAATGTAAGGCGTTTTTCGAGTGCGAATTTCAGTTCACTTGTTACCTATATGTTACCTGAGGCAGAAATCAAAAAGGCCACCTTGCGGTGGCCTTTTGTAAGTCTTTGATAAGACTATCTGAATTGGAGCGGGCGAAGGGATTCGAACCCTCGACCCTAACCTTGGCAAGGTTATGCTCTACCCCTGAGCTACGCCCGCACTCCGTATTCAGGCACGCGATATTGAATATCGGTGCTGAGGGCCGGAATATACCCAGCCGCCCTCGCAAATCAAGAGCTGAATCGCATTCTTAACCATTATTTTGGGTAAGTGCCCGGATTTCTGGCGCATTCGTGAGCAAAAGCGGCAGGTTAGACCCAGCAGCACCAGCTACAACTGGCTTCCAGACCAGCGAGCCCAACGCGCCGCATTGCGGGCACAGCGCCTGCCAGTTGGGTGCCACCTGCTGGCAATCCTGACACGTCCAAACCGGGCCAGCGGGGGCCTGGGTGGCTTTGGTCAGCCACTCCTGTACTTGCCCCGCGCGTGCGGCAGCCGGGAGATTATCGGCACCATTATCCTTCTCGATCAATTGCGCCATCAGATGGGCCGCCGGGCGGGACGGGCCCTTGGCCTGCGCCAGCTCCAGCTGATGACGGGCGACACCCCACAATTGCGCGTCGAGCGCGGCCTGCGCCTGCATGAGGTGGCTGTCGGGTTGATCCGGATTATAACTGGCCAGCCGCTCCAGACGGCGCAACTGATCCACCGCGCTGAGCGGCCCACCTGCCTGCTTATATAGCGGCACCAGCTCGGGATGCGGGGCCAAACGCCAGCAGCGCTCAATGATCTTGCTAGCCGCTTTCAGCTCCTGCTGGTCTAACAGCAAGCGCGCATAAACAGTGGCGGCTGGGACAAAGCCGGGCAGCGCCTCATGCGCCTTGCGCGCATAATCAAGTGCGGCAGACGGGTTCAGCTGACGCTGAGCCTGCTGGGCTTGCGCTACCAGCAATATTGCCTTCAGAACCTTGCCGCGTTCCGGCCCAATGGCCCCCTGACGGATAGCGCGCGCCAGCGCCTCGCCCGCCAATTGCCAATTCTGGCTGCGCGCTTCCAGATCAACCAAGGCGGTCAACACCCAGTCGGCCTTGGGCTGCAAGAGCTGAGCACGCCGCGCCAATGTGAGAGCCTGCGCGATATCCCCGCGCGCAACGGCCTGCGTAATCAAACCGCGCAAGCCCAAGAACGAGAGCTGCGGCTGCGCCAGCATGGAATTGTAATAGCGCGCGGCTGCATGCTCGTCTCCCGCCAGCTGGGCGGCCTGCGCTTGCAGCAATAAGGTTAGCGCAGGCTGGTCGAGATACTTCTCGGCCTTATACGCCAGCTTGCGCGCCGCGCTACCATCACCCGCAGCTACAGCCACCAATCCTTGCGTTAAAGCCATATAGCCCTTGCGCTGACGGCGATTGAGATGCCCGAGTGAAAGGGATTGCGGAATGCCCACCAGCGCGCGCCATGTGGCATAAAGGGCAATCATGAGCCCGACCACCAGCAGCAGCGCCAACAGGGCAACACCGACCGATGTGGTAATCTCGTACCCCAGCCAATTGACCGCTACCAAACCGGGCCGATTGGCCAGCCAGATGACCGCTGCCGTCAGCAACGTAATTTTAAGCAGGAAGAAAACAATGCGGATCACGGCGCGACCTCTTCCAGCTCGTCCAGCGACGGGCTAGCCTGCGCCGCTGCTGGCGTCCCGGCAGTGAGATAGCTGCCTGCCTGCTCAACCAGCAGGGACGAGAGCGCCCGCGCGGCAATGCGCGCCCGTGCGGCTTCAAGCCAGGGCTTCATGGGCGCAACCAACTTGCTGTCAAGCTTATCAAGCTCGGCGGTGGCATTCTTCAGCTCACCCTGCTGCACAAACTGGCCAGCGCGTGCCAGCACGGCGTCCACACTGTTATCTTCCGGCGTAACGACAGCGCCATCACGGCGGATGGTGACAAGGCCGCGCACACTGCGCCAGCTTTGCTGCCACCAGCTGCTCCCCTCAGGCAAGGCGGCTGTGACAACCGCGCGTGCGGCCGCCGGATATTCCTGCTGCAATTGGGCCAAGGTCGGCAGGCCTTTATCACGCCACGGCAAGATGGTGGGCGCTTCATCATTCAAGCGCTGCGCCAACGCCGGGTCAGCCTTGCTAGCTGCTGCCAGCAGCGCCAGCCATGGTGCTTCAAAGGCACCGCCCTCCTGCCACGCCGCGCTGAGCTGTAAGGAAGCCGCCAGCAACGCCTTTTGCGCCAGCCCTTGCTGACTATTGGGCGAGACCTCTTTGCGCAGCTGCGCCAGCTCGCCCTTGAGTGAAGCCAGCTCAGTCTGCTGCGCGGCCAAAAGTTTTTGGCTGTCTTCCAGCTGTTGCAAGCGCGCGGCTAAGGTGGGGTCAGCCGCCACCTGCGGGCGCTGCTCTAGCTGGGTGATGCGCTCTTCCAGCTTGGGGGCGCTTTCCTGCAGCTTGGTGAGCTCCTCGCTCATGGCTTCGGTGCTGGCGAGCAGGCCGTCTATTGCGGGCGGGACAATTGCGCTGGACGCCTCCTGCGGCGCAGGCGCGAGAGCCGGCACCTGTGCAGATACATAAGGCGACCACCAAGGCTGGCTGGCGCTGAGCACCAGTGCGCTCGCGGCCAGCAATAAAGCCAGCTTACTACCCGTCCGCCCCGGAATTGCAACTGAAGGGGTAACAGGTGCAGCCACGCGCGGCGCTACAGAAGAAGGGGCTAAACTAGCTGGCGCCGGGCCAAAGCTTGAAGCAGTATTGGCCACTGATGGCGCGGCCTTTGCAGCAGGCGCTGTCATTTCGGGTGCGTCCATTTGGGGGGCTTCACTGACTTTGTTGTCACTCATGGCTGATCTCCGCGCTGACCGTCGCACAAAACTGGCGCCTGCGTTTATAATATGGTGGCTGACAGCTTACACCGTATCGCTGCCAGCGTAGAGTGTTTCTAGCAGCGATTTTTCATCCGGATGCAGCGCAATTTTAATGCCGCGCCAACCGGGCCCAGCCGCCCGCGCCACCGCCGGGCTGAGGCAAATCAATGTGAGCTGCGCCGGCCAGAGCTTCCCCACCGCCAGACGCGCAAAAATGGCGGCCGCCCGGGGAGAATAGAGCAGCACATGGTCAATCTGCCCGGCCTGCAGCGCCGCCAGTACATCGGCGGGCAAGTGGCTGGCCGCATGGGCCTGATAGACAATGCGCGCTTCAAACCAGAACCCGGCCGCACTGAGGCGCGCGGGCAACTGCCCCGTGACTACATCGCCACACAAATGCAGCAATACCCCGCCAGCGATCTGACAGCGCTGTAGCACCAGCGCAACCAGATCATCGGCCGCGCCGCCCGCACTTTCAACCCGGATAAAGCCCGCCCGGCGGGCGGCATCAGCCGTATGGTGGCCAACGCAATAAACCGGCAGGTCGCGCGCCAGGGCACTTGCAGCCAGCGCCGGGACCGCGTTGGCGCTGGTGAGCAGCACCGCCTGAACAGCGTCCTGTGGCAGCTCCCACGCACATGCCGAAATTGTAAGCAGCGGCGCCAGCCATACCGGCAAGCCAGTTTGAGCCAGCTGAGCGGCAGTGGCCTGCGCTTGAGCAGCCGGGCGGGTAATGAGGAGTCCTGTAGGCGTCACAAGGCTGGTTTATGTTAAAAACGCGTGCTAGGAAAGGGCAGTTTTACTGGAGATGACATCATGACCGATACCCCCACCGCCCCGACCCCGAATGAACAGTCGCAGCCGCTGCCCATCACCATCAATGCGCAGTACATCAAGGATCTCTCCTTCGAAAACCCCAATGCACCGCAGAGCCTGCTGCCCAGCAACGAGCAGCCGCAGCTGGACGTCCAGATTGACGTGCAAACCCGCACCGGCCCGCAGGATACGTTTGAAGTGACCCTGCACATCAAGGCAGATGCCAAGGTTGGCGGTCAGCGCGCGTTCCTGATTGAGCTGGCCTATGCTGGCGTAACCACCCTGCAGGGCGTGCCGCAGGACCTGCTGCAGCCGGTCTTGCTGATTGAAATTCCGCGCATCCTGTTCCCGTTTGCCCGCAACATTCTGGCCGACGTGACCCGTGACGGTGGCTTTGCCCCGCTGATGCTTAACCCGATCGACTTTGGTGATCTGTATCGCCGCCACATGATGAGCCAGCAGGGCGCCGCCCAGCAGGCCGTTGGCAACGCCTAAGCCCACACGATGATCCGGGTTAAATTTGTTGGTAAAGGCCAGACGCTGGCGGATGCGCCGGTCTGGCGCCGCCAGCTGCCAACTGTTGCAGCTGACCAGCCCTCCGTCTGGGGCCAGTGCAGCTTCACATTTGACCCGGACGCCCGCGATTATGACTGGCTGGTGGTGTATGACGACCTGCCCCCGCAGGGCAGCGAGCGTTTTTCAACCCGTACCGAGCAACTGGCCTGCCCGCCCGAACACACCATTTTTGTAACGGCCGAGCCCAGCAGCATCAAAACCTATGGCAGCGCGTTTTTAGAACAGTTTGGCATTATCATCTCCTCGCTGGAGCCATGGGCCACGCCCGCCGCGCGCACCCTGCACAGCCAGCCGGGCCTGCGCTGGTATTATGGCGCGCCCTATAGCTACAAGGATAATCCGGCCGGCTTGCGCAGCTATGATCAGCTCAAGGCCGCACAGCCTGAGAAGACATTGAACTTCTCAACTGTCTGCTCCAACAAGCGCATGAAGCACACGCTGCACAACAAGCGCGTGGACTTTACCGATTTCATTAAAAGCAAGATCCCGGAACTTGAGATTTTCGGCCATGGTGTGCGCCGGATTGATGACAAGGCCGAAGCGATTGACGCCTACCGCTATCATCTGGCGATTGAAAACCATATCTGCCCGCATCACATCACCGACAAACTATCAGACCCGCTCTTGGGCTGGGCCCTGCCCTTTTATATCGGCGCCCCCAATGCGGCCGATTATATTCCGGCTGACAGCTTCATTGCGCTGGATATCTACAAGCCTGATGAAGCGGTCGAGATCATCCGCACCGCGATTGCCAACAACGAATATGAAAAGCGCCTGCCCGCCATCGCCAAGGCCCGCACGCTGTTTCTCGATGAGCTGAACATTTTTGCGCTGCTGGAGCGCACCATTACCACGCGCAAGCCAACGCCAGTGCGCAATGGCGGCAAACTGGTCGCCCGCCGCGCCATGACCACCTCATCGCCACTCAAAGCCCTGCGTTTTGGCCTTGATTGTGCGTGGAGCAAGCTGCACCGGCTGTAGCCACACAAGACCAGCCGTACAAACGCGCAAGAAGAAACCCCGGCTTATCACCGGGGTCTTTTTTACTGATTCATGCTGTCGAAGAAATCGCTGTTGCTCTTGGTGTGCTTGAGCTTGTCCAGCAGGAAGTCGACCGCGTCGGGCGGGCCCATCGGCATGAGAATGCGGCGCAGCACCCACATCTTGGTGAGGGTCGCCTTGTCCACCAGCAGCTCTTCCTTGCGGGTACCGGACTTGCCGATATCAATCGCCGGGAAGGTGCGCTTGTCGGCAATCTTGCGATCAAGCACGATTTCGCTGTTACCGGTGCCCTTGAATTCTTCAAAGATCACTTCGTCCATACGGCTGCCGGTATCGATGAGGGCGGTAGCAATGATGGTGAGCGAGCCACCCTCTTCAATGTTACGCGCCGCACCAAAGAAGCGCTTGGGGCGCTGCAGGGCGTTGGCGTCCACACCGCCGGTCAGCACCTTACCGGATGACGGCACCACGGTATTGTAAGCACGGCCCAGACGGGTGATGGAATCGAGCAGGATGACCACATCCTTCTTGTGCTCAACCAGACGCTTGGCCTTTTCGATGACCATTTCAGCCACCTGAACGTGACGGCTGGCCGGCTCGTCGAAGGTGGAGGAAATCACCTCACCCTTCACGGTGCGGGCCATGTCGGTCACTTCTTCCGGACGTTCATCGATCAGCAGAACGATCAGATACACTTCCGGGTGATTGGTGGTGATGGCGTTGGCAATGTTCTGCATCATCACCGTTTTACCGGTACGCGGCGGCGCCACGATCAGGGCGCGCTGGCCCTTGCCGAGCGGGGCGACGAGCTCGATCACGCGGGTGACGAAGTTCTTCTTGGTGGGATCAACCAGCTCAAGATTGAGCTTCTTGTCCGGATAGAGCGGGGTGAGATTATCGAAGTTGATGCGGTGACGCACGCGCTCCGGATCTTCAAAATTGATGGTGTTGACCTTGGTCAGGGCGAAATAGCGCTCCTGCTCCTTGGGGCCACGGATCTCGCCTTCCACCGTATCACCGGTGCGCAGGCCGAATTTCTTGATCTGCTGCGGGCTGACGTAAATATCGTCCGGGCCGGGCAGATAATTGCTCTCGGGCGCGCGCAGGAAGCCAAAGCCGTCCGGCAGCACCTCAATCACGCCTTCACCCAAGATCACCGTGCCGTTTTCGGCCAGCTGCTTGAGGATGGCAAACAGCATGTCCTGCTTGCGCAGGGTGCTGGCATTTTCAATTTTCAGTTCTTCGGCAAACGCCAGCAACTCGGCGGGTGCTTTGGACTTCAGTTCGTGCAGATGCATCAGAGGTCTTTTTATCAGGTGGTTAGGGGAGTCGCTTTCAGGCACCAGAGCGGCACAGCAACTTTTTTAAATGTACTGGTTAGACTGGCGGGACGTCAAAGAAAAAATGAACACCCCGCCACCCTAGCTAATATTATAACAAGATTCCAAGCGCTTACCCTATTGGTTAGAAAGGCTTAACGATAACCAGAATAACGATCCCGATTAGCAAAAGCGTGGGAACTTCGTTGATAATGCGGAACGTACGGGCCGGATAGCGGCGCTGATCGGCAGCAAATTGCTTGCGCGCGCGCGCCAAAAACGCATGCACCAGCTGCATTAAAATGACCAGCGCCAGCTTGGCGTGAAACCACGGCGCATTGGCCAGCCAGTCCTTTACCCCAGCCCAGCTGGAGCCCGCCCCCACCCAGATCATGGCCAGACCAAATACCCAAGTGCAGATCATGGCCGGGTTAATAATGATGCGTAGCAGGCGCACTTCCATGATTTTGAAAATCTCGGAAGTAGCCGAGCCGACGGGGGCCCCGGCATGATAAACGTAAAGACGCGGCAGATAGAACATGCCCGCCATCCACGCGACCATGCTGATGACATGCAAAGCTTTGAGCCAATTATAAAGTTCCATGCTGACCTCACATTTCCTTACGGAAGATTCTGGTTGATTTTGCCCGGCCTGGTTTGGTTTAGTGCGCCGACAACTGGGAGATGTATCATGCAGCAGCCTGCGCGCAAGCCTTTCAACCGTTTATCCGTACCCGCCATCCGCACCTTGATGACGATCAAGCGCGGCTCTGTCGTTCGCTTTATGCAGGACGGTCAGCAGCCTGTGGTGAGCAACATCATCCAGACCACCGGCACCATTCTCAAGAATCATGGCCAAGCCTGGGGGCAAACCCGCAAGCTGGAAGTTGCCAAAGCCCTGATTGAATTGCAGCAGGCTGGCTATGTGGCTGCGCATTCTGCCCTGATGCCGATTGAAACCAAGCCGCTGGTTCTCATGCGTCAGAAATTATACGGCCTGACCTAAGCCCGCTTTAAGATGCTGCCTGTCGGCACGGGCAGTTACCAAACTGCGGCGGGCAACAGCGGGCTGGCATTTGTCCTGATTGCGCCTGCCTGACCAGACCCGCCAATCCTGCAATAAAATCAGGATGAGCGGCAACTGTGGGCACCCGGCCATAATGCGGCACGCCTTTGTCATGCGCCAACTCGCGATATTCAATATCAAGCTCAACCAGCGTTTCGGAATGCTCACTGACAAACGCAATCGGCGCCAGCACGACCGGCACTTTGTCAGCGCCAGCGCGCTCAACTTCATCTTCTGTTGAAGGGCCAATCCACTTCAGCGGCCCGACGCGCGACTGATAGCAATTGAGCCAATCAAGCCCCGGCCAGTTCAGTTCCTTGATGATGGCCTGCGCGGTTTGCTCACACTGCCATTGGTAGGGATCACCGGCCGCAATAACTTTTTCCGGCAACCCATGCGACGATAAAAGCAGACGCGGCGCGCCATGTTTGGCGGCCTCTTCCAGATAGGGGCGGATCAGGGCTGCCTGCGCCCGAATAAACCCGGCTTCAACCGGATAGCAACAGGGAGATGCGGCGGTAATACGGTCAGCATGCTGCGCCAGCCAGCCACCGACCTGCTGTACCTCACGCCAGAACTCATCAAGCGAGGATTGCGTGGTCGTGCTGGAAAATTGCGGATAAAGCGGCAGCAAAATGACCTGATCAGGCTGATAGTCATTAAGCGCTTTAACCACCTCAGCCGCACGCGGGTGCCAATAGCGCATGGCGATAAAGCATTTATACCCCTCGCCCAGCGCGGCCTCTAACGCCTGTGCTTGCGCCTGCGTATTGGCCACAATGGGGGAGCCGCCGCCCATATTCTGATAAATCTCACGCGCGATTGGCGCACGACGTTTGGAAATCAGCCGGGCGAGCAGCCAGCGGATAGGGCCGGGCGCGCGAATGATCGCGGGGTCGGAAAACAGGTTCTGCAAAAAAGGCTGAACAGCCGCCTGATTATTAGGCCCACCCAGATTAAACAGAACGATAGCAATGCGCGGTTTTGTCATGCCTGCATAACTGGGGCGAAGCCGCTCAAAAGTCCAGCCCCGACATGCGCGCAAGGCAGACACGTCAGGCAATATCACCGGAAATATTACTGGGAAATATTACTGGGGAGCGATGTCACCGGGACGCTGCACCACGTGCCAGCGGCGCTGGCTGTCGCGTTCCAGCACCAGCACACCCAGATGTGGGAATTTCTGGCCAATCACCACCTCGGCGGGCATTTTCTCGGCATGCATCAGCGCTGCCCGCTGGGTGCCGCCATGGCAGGCAAAAACTCCAACCGGCGCCGCCGCGCCCGCCAGATGCTCAACCAGATCTGCGGCACGGTCCAGATGCTGGCCCACACGCGTGGCAAACATATTAAAGCTTTCAGACGGCAGGCCGCGCGCCGCAGGCGGTGCCAGATCGGCCCACTCCTCCCGGCGCTTGCTGATTTGCACAAAGGCGGAATCACCGAGCAGGTCAGCATGGTGCTTGCCAAACCAGGTGCCCCAGCGCTGCTCAACCAGACCATGGATCACTAATGCTTGATTGGAGTTCACAATCGGCGCTTGTTTATACGCCAGCAGCGCGTCCATGGTCATGGCGGCACGCACCGCGCCGCTATGGCCCCAGACGGCACCGTCCGGCAATTTGGCTGCCGTAGCGGCAAAATGCTGGGCGGGCGTGGCGGGGTCGAGCGTGATGTCGTCGTCATACACCAGATTCTCGCCGCCCAGTGGCTTGGCATGTCGAACCAGATAGATCCGGGTGGGGTTAACCATGGCGTGTTCAACTCTGCTTGATTTTAAAGTTCAAAAAAGGCACCTTGCCATCTGGCGCGTGCCGTTGAGCGCATCGCCTAATTCCGCGCCAGAATAGCATATTAAAGGATGATCATGTCAAGCACCGCCCCCCAGCCTGTTACCACCACCAGCGACGCAGAAACCCGCCTGCGCGAGGCCCGTCTGGCCAAGCTGGAAAAACTCAAGGCGCTGGGCGTTAACGCTTACCCGTATAAATTTGATACCACCGCTACCGCCGCTGGCCTGCACGACAAGTACAAGGATCTGGCACTGGACGTGCTGACGGAAGACCGCGTGACCGTGGCTGGCCGCATTCGCGCTTATCGCAATGACGGCATGTTCATTGACCTGCATGACAATACCGGCAAGATCCAGATCTTCTCGCATGCCGATTATCTGGCGCCGGGCATGAAGGACATTCTGGAATGTCTGGATATTGGTGACCTGATTGGTGTGGAAGGCGCCGTACGCCGCACCAAGCGCGGTGAGCTGACCATTAATGCCAGCACCATCACCGTTCTGGCCAAGACGCTGCTGCCGCTGCCTGACAAGTTCCACGGTCTGGCCGATACCGAGGCGTGCTATCGCCAGCGTTATCTTGACCTCATCATGAATGACGAGAGCCGCGCCACGCTGCGCGCCCGCTCGCACATCATCCGCGCTGTACGCGAGACCCTGCTTGGTCGCGGCTTCATGGAAGTTGAAACACCGATGATGCAGGTGATCCCCGGTGGCGCAGCGGCCAAACCGTTCATCACTCATCACAATGCGCTGGATATTGACCTGTATATGCGTATTGCGCCGGAATTGTACCTCAAGCGCCTGATCGTTGGCGGCCTCAATGACCGGGTGTTTGAGATTGGCCGCAACTTCCGTAATGAAGGTATTTCGCCGCGCCATAATCCTGAATTCACCATGATGGAATGCTATCAGGCCTACAGCAACATGGACGGCATGATGGAACTGGCCGAAACCATTTTCGAAAATGCCTGCCGCGCTGTAACAGGCAGCGCCGAAGTTGACTTTGCCGGTACGCGCCTGTCGTTCAAGGGCCCGTTCAAGCGCGCCCGCATGGTGGATCTGGTCAAGGACAAGACCGGGATCGACTTCCTCGCCATTACCGATGTGAAGGAAGCCCGCGCCGCCGCCAAGAAGGCCGGGGCCGAGATCACCGGCAAGGAATTGTGGGGCCAATGTGTTGAAAAGGTCTTTGGCGACCTGATCGAAGGCACCATTACCCAGCCCACCCACGTGACGCATCATCCGCGTGACATCTCGCCGTTCGCCAAGGCCGACCCCACCGACAGCCGCCTGACCGAGCGCTTTGAGACCTTCTGCATGGGCCGTGAGATTGGCAATGCGTTTAGCGAGCTGACCGACCCGCAGGACCAGATGGCCCGCTTTGTTGACCAGATGCAGCAGCGTGAAGCTGGCGATGATGAAGCCCAGATGATCGATCACGATTTTGTCACCGCGCTGGAATATGGCCTGCCGCCCACCGGCGGTCTGGGCATTGGCATTGACCGTCTGGTCATGCTGATGACCGGCTCGCAAACCATTCGCGATGTCATTCTCTTCCCCACGCTCAAACCGCGTTGAGGCTGACTGACATATTCTATAAAGCGGGCTGCCCAGGCTATCACCTTGGCGGCCCGTTTCTTTTGGCGCCCTTTAACGATGTGCGACAAACCGTAATCCTGCAGCAATCCGCGCAGCATGGTATGTTTTTTCATTGAAACGATTTTTCAAAAACGTCACACTGATCGCAACATGACCAAGACAATCGGCATTCTTCAAACCGGCGAAGGCGCAGCCGAGCTGCATGCCAGCCACGGCAATTACGGCAAGATCTGGCAGGACTGGCTGACCCAGTATGCCAGCTGTGCCCGCGCCCGCTGCTACGATGTTCGCCGGGGCATTCTGCCCAAAAGCCCGCATGAATGTGAAGGCTGGATTGTGACTGGCTCGGACGATCACGTCTATGACCGGCTGGCCTGGATGCCCGCCGCCGAAGAATTTCTGCGCCAGATTTTTGCCGCCAAAGTCCCGCTGATTGGTATTTGCTATGGCCATCAGATGCTGGCCCACACGCTGGGCGGCACCGTTGAGCGCGCCAAAACCGGTCTTGAAATTGGCCTGAAGCGTTACAAATGGGCTGGCCATGCCGAGCAGGTGGTGCTGCCCGCCTACCACTTTGATCAGGTCACCCACATGCCGGATGGCGCCCGCCTGCTGGCCAGCAATGCCACCTGCCCCCATGCCGCACTGGCCTATGACGACCACGCCATCACCGTACAGGGCCACCCTGAATTTACCGCCGATTATCTGCGCGCGCTGATCTCGCTCGACCTTGATGACCCCATCACCGGCCCGACCTTGCGTGACGGTTTGAAGAGCCTTGAAACCCTCACCAGCTCGGCTGCCAGCATCAGCCGGACGTTAGGTCACTTCCTCTGCCAGCGTTCATTTTAAGGATGCGCGCCTGATTTTGGACCCAAAAGAGTCGATTTTAGCCCGTTAACCATGTTTGGCTTTTGACTTGGCGCGTTCAGCTTCGTAAAAATTCCGGCATGATCCCGTTGCGCAAAGCCATCCGTTGGCGCGACCGCCTGCTTGATGCGACCACGCTGACTTTAAGTGGCTGTGGGACCTATCTCGCTTTTTCTGCTTTGTTTGGCCCTATTGCCGCTACCACTGTCCTGCTCGGCTGCGCTGCGATTGCCACCGCCGCACAAAACCACCCCCTGCCGGATAGCGATGCCCCGAGCAGCGAGCGCGGCCGCCGCCTGCTGAGCCACTTTACCGAGCGCGCCAATATGCAACCGCTAGCCTATCGCGAAGTACCGCGCCTTAGAAACGGTCTGGCTGAGTTTATCGCAGCGCGCGGATTAGAGCTGAACCGCAAGCTGGCCCGCCGCGCCAGCACCCCCATGCTGGCGGGTACGATTGCACATGAACTGGGGCATCTGCTGTATGGCCGGCAGGTCAGCAATACCCTCAAGATGATAACGGCCGCTTCAAGCATCGGCCTACTGCCTGCCGCTGGTCTGGCTGTGGTGGGTGGGTCTATCATGCTGATCGCTGGGATGGCGGGCGCTGCCGTCAGCAGCTATCTGCTCATGCAAATGCAGCAGCGCAATGCCGAGCTGGCCTGCGACCGGGTGGCCACCATTCTCTCTGGCGAGCGCGGCCTGATTCAGGCGATTGAAGCCAACCCCTACAAGCAGCAGCATCTGCCACTGGTACGCAGCTGGCAGCAGAATTGCCGCCCGCACTCCCTGGCCGAACAGACGGTCAACTTACTGGACAGCCACCCGCCGCTTCATATGCGCGCCACCGCCATGCACGACTATGCCCGCACTTTTAGCCCGCATCATACCGGTGTGACGGAGCTGGCGCTGGAAGACAGCTTTGGCCACCTCTCCCGCCGCATCACCCGGCCGCAACGCGTGCACAAGCGCCTGAACCCCGCCTATCAGTGCAAGCCGGCCGGGTAATTTTTGCGACTATGAACCTGCAATCATCTGTGCTGCCTGATGATAGGCGTTCAAATTGTCAGCCCAGAAATTCTGCAACTCCTGCACACTGCATTCACCAATTGTGCGATCAAACCCTTCGATAACCAGCACTTGATTAGCCGGCGTTCCTTTACCGCGCGCTGATAATGCAACCTGCGCGTAATATGAATGCTGGAATAGCTGAATACGCCCATCCGGCATACGGCACGCCAAACACTCACGCAGCTCGACGCGCCGATTAGTCTTGCCGCTCATCAGCGCTAGAATGTCTTCAGCCGCCAAACTCTTATTAATGAACTTAATCAGCGGGCCGGGAAAACCGTTGAGAGCCTCAAAATAATAACCAACGTCAGATTTAACAATGATGCCAGATGGGTGTGCAGCTGCTTGCACTGCCGCGCTGGCTACTTCGGCCACATCCAGACTTTGGATTTCAGGTACATCTATATCCAGCTGTGCGAGCGTCACACCATAGCGCGCAAAAACGTTGGCGGCTATTTGCCACTTTCCCTTATTGCCTGTCAGAAAATGAACGTCATGCATTTTTCCATCTTAAATCACTTATCAAAAAACAAAAAGGGCCGGGGGTGAACCCGGCCCTTTCGTTTGGTTGCTGGATAGAGACTTAGAAGTCCATACCACCCATATCACCATGACCGCCGCCCGCCATAGCCGGCGCTTTCTTTTCCGGCTTGTCGGCCACCATGGCTTCGGTGGTGATGAGCAGGCTGGCGACCGATGCTGCGGCCTGCAGCGCGGTGCGGACAACCTTGGTCGGATCGATGATGCCGGCCTTGCCCATGTCGATGATGGAGCTGTCGCCTTCAAAATCCTGCGCGGCGTTAAAGCCGAACTTGGGATCCTTCTTGTCGATCAGCTTGCCAACCACGACCGAGCCGTCGATACCGGCATTGGCAGCGATCTGGCGTACCGGCGCCTGCAGCGCCTTGCGCACGATCTCGATACCATGCTTCTGGTCTTCGTTCTCAACCTTGATCTTGCCAATGGCCTGGCTGGCGAACAGCAGGGCCGAACCACCGCCGGCCACGATGCCTTCAGCCACAGCGGCGCGGGTTGCGGCGAGCGCGTCGTCTACACGGTCCTTGCGCTCCTTCACTTCAACCTCGGTGCCACCGCCAACTCGGATGACAGCAACGCCACCGGACAGCTTGGCCAGACGCTCCTGCAGCTTCTCACGGTCGTAGTCCGAGGTGGTTTCCTCGATCTGCGCCTTGATCTGGCTGGTGCGGGCTTCGATGTCCTTCTTCTTGCCGGTGCCGTCGATGATGGTGGTGTCATCCTTGGTGATGACAACCTTCTTCGCGGTGCCCAGCATCTGGATGGTGACGTTTTCGAGCTTGATGCCGAGGTCTTCGCTGATCAGCTGACCACCGGTGAGGATGGACATATCTTCCAGCATGGCCTTGCGGCGATCGCCAAAGCCCGGCGCCTTCACGGCAGCGATCTTCAGACCACCGCGCAGCTTGTTGACCACCAGAGTGGCCAGCGCTTCGCCTTCAACTTCTTCAGCAACGATCAGCAGCGGACGACCGGTCTGCACAACAGCTTCCAGAACCGGGAGCAGCGGCTGCAGGCCCGACAGCTTCTTCTCATGGAAGAGGATGTAGGGGTTGTCGAGTTCAACGGTCATCTTCTCGGTGTTGGTCACGAAGTAGGGCGACAGATAGCCGCGATCAAACTGCATGCCCTCAACTACTTCCAGTTCGCTTTCCAGCGACTTGGCTTCTTCCACGGTGATCACGCCTTCGGCACCGACCTTTTCCATGGCGTTGGCGATCATCTCGCCAATTTCGCGCTCGCCGTTAGCCGAGATGGTGCCAACCTGGATGATTTCTTCCTTCTTCTTGGCATTAACCGGCTTGGACTGCTCCTTGAGGTTCTCAACCACAGCAGCAACAGCCTTGTCGATACCGCGCTTGAGGTCCATCGGGTTGGCGCCAGCGGCGACCAGCTTCACGCCTTCACGGATGAACGCCTGAGCCAGAACGGTGGCGGTGGTGGTGCCATCGCCAGCCTGATCAACGGTCTTGCTGGCGACTTCACGCACCATCTGGGCGCCCATATTCTCGAAGCTGTCCGACAGTTCGATTTCCTTGGCCACGGTTACACCGTCCTTGGTGATACGCGGAGCGCCAAAGCTCTTCTGGATCACAACATTGCGACCCTTCGGGCCCAGCGTGACCTTCACGGCGTCGGCCAGAATATCCACACCGCGCAGCATCTTGGCGCGGGCGTCACCTGAAAACTTTACATCTTTAGCTGCCATTTTGTTTACTCCTTCGATTTATTCATCCGTCATGCCAGCCTGTGCTGGCATGACTGTAAGGGGGGGGAATGACTTAAGCTGCCTTCTTGGCGCTCTTGCCTTCGATGATGCCCAGAACGTCGCTTTCCTTCATGATCAGCAGGTCCTTGCCACCGATTTTCACTTCGGTGCCCGACCACTTGCCGAACAGAATGGTGTCGCCCGCCTTCACGTCGAGCGGAATGAGCTTGCCGGTTTCGTCACGGTTGCCCGAGCCAACCGAAATAACCTTGCCCTGCATCGGCTTTTCCTGCGCGCTGTCAGGGATGATGATGCCACCAGCGGTCTTGGTTTCGGCTTCAATGCGTTCGACCAGAATGCGGTCGTGAAGCGGACGGAAATCCATGTTTTCTCCTCCAGAAAAATTAGTGTCGGCACATGCCGAGCGGCTGTTTAGCACTCCCGCACCGAGAGTGCCAGACGTATATGGGAAGCGTCCCCGTCCCAATTCAAGGGGTGCAGTTTCAAATAGTTAGATGGTTAATAAAAATCTAATTGTTCTTTTTGTTTCAAATGGTTAGTATGAGTTATCCGATTTTTGAAAGGTCACCCATGCCCCGCCTGCCCGAGGACCAGTACCGCCACCCGCATACCGGCGAATTGCATGACGCCCAGACGCGCCTGACCCTTGCGGTGCAGGGCTGCGACCTGCGCGGGGCCGGGCGCGCCCTTAAGGACGGCGCCAGCGCCACCGCCAGCCTGGTTTTTGAAGCCCTGATTGCCGACCCGCTGCTGATGACGGATGCCCCCTCCCCCGCCCAAAGCGACAAAGCGCTGGAGCATGAACGCCGCCGGCTGGTGCGCCGCCTGATCCGCGCTGGGGCTGACCTGACCCAGCCGGTCGCCGTCCCGCATCTGCAAAGCACGCGCGCCGAGGATGTGCGCTACATGCAGGTCGGCACACTGGCTTATGACCCCAACCTGCTGCCTTACAAGCCATCAGGCGCGAGTGATGTCACCACCCGCGCGGATATCGTTATGCAGACCGTGCTGCAAAAGCCGGATTGGCAGCCCGATCATGCCAGCCTGTTCAAGAGCATTGTCATGCCGACCGCGCGTGAAGAAGCAGCCCCGCGCCGCGCGCAGGCTGACACAATCGATACCATCAACCACAATATCGCCAGCCGCCTGCATAACCGCACTGGCATCGATCCACTGGCCAAAAAATTGCTGGGTCAGCTGCCGCCTGATCGCCTGAAGGTCTGGAATAACCCGAAGAAAATTGATGCCGCCAAAATGCCCAGCCCCACTGAGGCCATGCGCGCTTTAAGCCGTTTGGATTTCGGGCATAATCTGGAGCTTTTCCAAAAGGTAGAGCGCAGCTTCTTTAAGCCGTCATAAATAGGGCCTAATTAAAGCGCATCCAGCTCAAACAGCGGTATCCCGGCGCTACGCGCCAGAAACAGGCCGCCACCCACATTGATGAAATGCGGCGCCAATTGGCGGCGATACCACGCGCCGGTGCGCAGATAGTCGTGCTTTTCGCTGCGCTTCTTATCGATCACATCACCATCCCAATCACCTTTGGTAGCGACCTGCAAGAACAGCGCACCCCGGCAATAAGACGCCATATAGGCCAGCGCCTGCGCGCATTGCTTGTTATCCAGATGCTGCAGCACCTGCTGACAGATCACCAGATCAAACTTCTGGCGCGGCTTGTAGGTATCGGCGGAGGCATGCACCCAGCCAAAGCGCTGGCAGGCAAACGCGCTCACCTCAACACCGGTATATTTGATAGCCGGATTGATTTTATGTAGCGCCGTGCGCCAATGCCCCAGCCCGCAGCCAATATCGACCACGCTTTTAACCGGCACCGCCAGATGCGCGAGATAGGACAGGACAAAACCCGCCTCTACATCCTTATCCGCCTGCGTATAGGCCCGCGTCTTAGCGTGGCCATACCAGCGGCGATAATAGGATTCATCAAAGGCAGCAGACATGGGGGCACTCGCACAGACGCAAAAGGGTGGCGTTCCCGAGAGGATTTGAACCTCCGACCAACAGTTTAGGAAACTGCTGCTCTATCCAGCTGAGCTACGGGAACAACCTGCCCCCTTATAGCTCTTAGAATATTGCGGCGCTAGCATCATAGAGACAAATCAGTGTAATTATACAATAAATCAACATGTTAAGTTATACGCCCCACTCCAGATAAACGCAGTTTGGCCAACGAAAAGCCAATCAAGCATCTTCAAAAATAACCAATTCGGCAATGCAGCAATGGAGATTTACTTTCAGGCAAGTTATTAAGTGTTAATCTTGCAGCCATGTCTGATACGTCACCGCCTGCAGCTCCGGTGCTGCTCACCCAGATTGATAACGGCATTGCCACACTGACGCTCAACCGCCCGGCGGTGCGCAACGCGCTTAATCTGGACTTGCTGGCCGCGCTGGAAGAGGCGGTGGAGAATTGCCGAACCAATCGCAGCATTCGCGCCATTATCCTGACCGGCGCGGGCGATGGCTTTATGGCGGGTGGCGATATTCGTCATTTTGGTGAGCTGATTACCCAAACCAATTACGCCGATACGTTTGGCCGCATGCTGGACCGCGTCAATCGCCTGATCCAGCATATGCGTGAGCTGCCGCAACCGATTATCGCCGCCGTCAATGGCGCCTGCGCCGGTTTTGGCGTGAGCCTGATGCTGGCGGCTGATCTGGCCATCAGCACTGAAAGTGCCAATTTCACGATTGCCTATGACCGTCTGGCCCTAACACCGGATGGCGGCGCCAGCTGGCATCTGGTGCGCATGCTGGGCCAGCGCCGCGCCAGTGAATGGCTGCTGACCGGCCAGACCCTGCCGGCCGCCAAGGCCGAGCAATGGGGCCTGCTCAACAAGATCGTGCCGCCAGAACAATTAATGCCAACCGCCCACGCGCTGGCCGCCCAATTGTGCAAAGCCTCTGCGCCTACACTGGCCCGCACCAAAACACTGATCAACACGGCCACCGATAACCTGCTGTCCCATCAGCTGGACGGTGAGGCCGAGAGCTTTGTGGCCCTCACCCAAAAGCCTGACTTTGCCGAAGGCGTCCGCGCCTTTATGGAAAAGCGCCCCCCAAACTTTACAGGTGACCTATGAGCCTCGCCAGCAAGACTTTGTTCATTACCGGTGGCAGCCGGGGTATTGGTCTGGCCATTGCCAAACGCGCCGCGCGCGATGGAGCCAATGTAGTGATCGCCGCCAAAACCAGCGAGCCGCACCCCAAACTGCCCGGCACCATCCATAGCGCCGCCGCCGAAATTGACGCCGCAGGTGGCCACGCGCTGCCGCTGCAAGTGGATATCCGCGATGAAGCCCAAATTGCTGCTGCCATGGAGAAAACCGCACAGACCTTTGGTGGGATTGATATTGTCATCAACAATGCCAGCGCCATCTTTCTGGCGGGCACAGCCGACACACCCATGAAGCGCTACGACCTCATGCATCAGGTCAATGCGCGCGGCACCTTTGCCACCACACAAGCAGCCCTGCCCTATCTGAAGAAATCAGCTAATCCGCATGTGCTGATGCTCAGCCCGCCGCTGAACATGAACCCGCGCTGGTTTGCCCCGCATGTGGCCTATACCATGGCCAAATATGGCATGAGCATGTGCGTGCTGGGCATGGCTGAGGAGTTCAAGGAATACGGCATTGCTGTCAATGCCTTATGGCCGCGCACTGTAATTGATACCGCTGCCATGCAGATGCTGAGCGGCGCTGTTAAACCAGCCAATTGCCGCACGCCCGAGATTATGGCGGATGCCGCGCACGCCATTCTGTGCCGCCCGGCGCGTGACCAAACCGGCCAGTTCCTGATTGATGAGGATGTACTGCAGCAAGCCGGCATCACCGACCTTGGCCGCTATGCGGTTGACCCGGCCGGTGAGCTGCTGCCTGATTTGTTCCTGTAACTAGATTTCTGAAATCAAGAGGGCGCCAGCATGCCGCTGCGGCTGGCCTGCATGACCGAGGTTGACTTGCGAGCCTCTGCCGGAATGGCGCCAAGATCCGTAAACCCGGCCGGGCATGTGCTGCGAAAACACAAGGCCTGATTGAAAATCTGCGTTGTGCTACCTGCGGTATATTTGCAGGAGACCATAGGAATAGCCTTCACCACCACAGTTGGGTTGCTGGCTGACATCATATTGATCGTGCCGCCCCCAACAACCGCACCCAACATAGAACAAGCAGGCGGCTTGGGGCCCACGCAAACGCGTTCGGCCGGTAAGCCATTGGGCACACATTGATCAGCCATATATGTGGTGGTGGTTGGCGCTGTTGGCGAGGTTGTGGTGGGCGAGGTAGGCGAGGTTGCCCCGCTCGTGCTTCCCGTTGTCGAACCCGATGAGCTGGTACCAGAAGATGTCGAGCTGGTGGGGGAGGAAGAGGTAACCATAGCATGCCCTACAACTGCACCCAAAATTGCAGCCAGCGGAAAAATAGGTTTTATCTTCATGTTACTGCCTTTGAAAAATTGTCTGGTCGCGATGTATAGATATTCCGCTACGTTAATGCCAATCTAAAATCTGCATACCAGCCAGAAATTTCTCCCCGCATACATGAAAACTAACAATATCAATGCGCATCGGCCCAATTGGCAGCCATTCCGGCCTCTGCCGTTAACGGAACAGAGAGCGTTGCGGCCCCTTCCATCACCTGCTTGACCAAAGCGGCGGTGGCCTGCAGCTGGGCCTCAGGCACTTCAAACAGCAATTCGTCATGCACCTGCAGCACCATGCGCGCAGATAGGCCTGCGGCCTGCAGCGCCGGGTTCATCCGGATCATGGCGCGCTTGATGATATCGGCAGCGGTGCCCTGCAGCGGGGCATTGATCGCCTGCCGCTCGGCAAAGGCACGGCGCGCCGGGTTCTTCTCGGCAATGGAGGGGATATGGCAACGCCGGCCAAACAAGGTCTCCACATAGCCTTGCGCGCGGCACAGCTCCTTGGTGGATTCCATATAGGCCTTCAGCTCCGGGAAGCGGGCAAAGTAGAGCTTGATATATTCAGACGCTTCGCCCTGCGCAATGCCCAGCTGACGTGCCAGACCAAACGCCGATATTCCGTAAATGATACCGAAGTTAATGGCCTTAGCCCGGCGGCGCAGCTCGGGCGTCATCTCGGCCAGAGGTACGCCAAACACTTCGCTGGCGGTCTTGGCATGAATGTCGATGCCATCCACAAACGCCTGCTTGAGTGCGGGAATGCCCGCCACATGCGCCACCAGCCGCAGCTCGATCTGCGAATAGTCAACCGACAGCAGCTGATGTCCAGCAGGGGCCACAAACGCGCGGCGGATGGAGCGGCCCTCTTCTGTACGGATGGGGATGTTCTGCAAATTGGGATCAGAGGAGGACAGGCGGCCCGTGGTCGTCCCCACCAGTGAGAAGGCCGTATGCACGCGCCCGGTGTGGGGGTCAATCGCCTGCGGCAGCGCCTCGGTATAAGTGCTGCGCAGCTTGGCGAACATGCGCCACTCCAAGACCTTTTGCGCAATGGCATGGCCTTGCTCGGCCAGACTTTCCAGCACTTCTGCCCCGGTAGAATAAGCGCCGGTCTTGCCCTTTTCACCGCCGGGCAGGCCCAGCTTGTCAAACAGGACTTCACCAAGCTGCTTGGGCGAGCCGATATTGAACTCGCACCCGGCCAACGCCATCACCTCGCGCTCAAATGCGTTCATGCGAATGGCAAAGCTCTGGCTCAGCTGGCGCAGCACGCCAGGGTCAACCATCACGCCCGTGCTTTCCATCTGCGCGATGACGGAAACAATCGGCCGCTCGATGGTTTCGTACAGCGTTGTCATGCGCTCGGCCACCAAACGCGGTTTGAAGCTGTGCCACAGCCGCAAAGTCACATCAGCATCTTCAGCTGCATAGGCAGTGGCCTGATCGAGCGGCACCTGATCGAACGTGATCTGGCTTTTACCGCTACCGCAGACATCGGCATAAAGAATGGTTTTATGATCGAGGAATTTTTCCGACAGCTCATCCATGCCATGGCCATGCAGGCCATTATCCACCACATATGACAGCAGCATGGTGTCATCAAACGGGCTGACGTGAATGCCGTGCTGGGCAAATACCTGCAGGTCAAACTTGAGGTTCTGACCCACCTTCAGCACTGCCGGATCTTCCAGCAGCGGCTTGAGTGCAGACACTACGTCGGCCAGCGCAAGTTGCGGGGGGCGGTCGGCCGCCAAAGCCAACTCACCGGCTGCAGCACTCACATGTGCGAGTGGAATATAGCAGGCCTGCCCCGGTGCCACCGCCAGCGAAATGCCAACCATGGTGGTGGTGCAGGGGGTGAGGGAATTGGTCTCGGTATCAACCGCGATGACACCAGCTGCCTGTGCGCGCGCGACCCAGCGCTGCAATGTGGGCAAGTCCTGCACACATTCATACGGGCCATAAGCGGCGGCCAGATGCGCCTCACTCAGGCGGGACAGCGCGGGCGGCGCCTCAGCCAGCTCAGGCGTGGCCACCGATACAGACGGTGCCGGATTGTTTGCCGGCACGGGGGCCGTTTGTCCCAGCTCTTTCTCGATCTTGCTGACCAGTGAGCGAAAGCCCTGATGCTGCAAAAAGCCAAGCAGGCCGGAATTATCCGGGTGCGGGCTGGGCAGCTCATCCATGGGCAGCGGCAGCGGCGCATGCTCATCCAGCGCCACCAGCTTACGCGACAAGCGGATAATATCGGTATTGTTGATGATGCTTTCGCGGCGCTTGGGCTGCTTGATCTCATGCGCGCGGGCCAGCAGCGTTTCAAGATCGCCATAGGTGTTGATAAGTTCAGCCGCTGTCTTGGGGCCAATGCCGGGGGCACCCGGCACGTTATCCGAGCTATCGCCCATCAGCGCCAGTACATCGCCTACCTTGTCGGGCGGCACGCCAAACTTGTCGGCCACTTCAGCCAGGCCAATATCCTTGTTCTTGAGCGGGTCAACCAGCGTGACGCCGGGACGGATGAGCTGCATCAGGTCTTTATCGGAAGAGACAATATGCACCTCCATGCCGCGCTCCACCGCCGCGCGCGCATAAGAGGCAATCAGGTCATCAGCTTCATAATTCTCCAGCTCCAAAGCGGGCAGGCCAAAGGCCCGCACAGCTTCGCGGATGATGGGGAATTGCGGCACCAGATCTTCCGGCGCGGGCGGGCGATGCGCTTTGTACGCGGGATACAGCTCGGTACGGAAACTCTTGCGGCTCACATCAAAAATCACCAGCATGGGTGAGCCAACATGCGACGCGATCAGCCGGTGCAGCATGGCGCAAAAACCATAAACCGCGCCAACGGGCGTACCATCTCCCGGACGGCTGAGCGGCGGCAAAGCGTGATAGGCCCGGAAAATGAAACCAGAACCGTCGACCAGAATGAGGGGTTTGTGCGTAGCCATGCAGCTTCCTAACATGATGCGCCCCGCCCGGCCAGCCTGCTGACCAGATAAAATAGATAGCTAATACAGATGGTTACGCAGTGCTTCAGAAATTAGCAAGAGCTGGCTGGCAAACTGGTAGTTCGGGAGCAGCAGGTTTATCTTGAACAACCAGCCTATGCAGATCGTGCAGCGCCGCTTTGGCCAGTTGCGCTTTGTCAGTTATATCGGTGTGCAGATGGTCAGCATCATCACACCGCTGCTGGTCTACAAACTCACCCACAGTTTGAGTATGGCCGGGCTGGCCCTGCTGGCCGAGTGGCTGCCCAAGCTGGGCTTTTACTTTGCCAGTGGCGTCTTGGTGCAGACGCTGGGTCTGCGCCGCGCCTTGCTGGGGCTGAACCTTGTGCGGCTGGTTGCGTTCATCCTGCTCACGCTGGTGGTCACCCATATTGGCTCGCTGGCGCTGGTGGCGCTGGCAGCCGCGCTCTATCAATGTGCCAATGCCGTATCCAACGTGCTGTTCGAAACGGCGGTCACCAGCTGGTGGCACGCTGATGAGCGCGCCAGCGGCTATACCCGCCTGATGAAGTTTGACCAGCTGGGCTGCGTTGCCGCCCTCACGCTTGGATTATGGCTGGCCGACCCGCTGCTGCTCTGCCTGATCGGCGGTGCGGTGCAGCTGGCCTGCCTGCTGCTGGTCGGCAGTATCTGGAAACAGTTGAGTATTCACGCCTCCCCCACACAAATGAGCCTGCGCTGCTTTACCCGCCAGTTGGGCGCCGACCTGACGGCGGTGCGCCAGCGTGACCTGCTGACCTTTTCGGCCGCGTCGATGCTGATTGCCATGCCGGTCTGCTGCCTGTTCTCCATGCTGGTCTTCTACCTTAATCGCGCCCAGCCGGGCTTGGCTGATGGCGCCCAGATCCTCTCCCTTGTACTACTGGGCAAAGCACTGATTGGCTCGGGCGTGCTGGCGTTTATGCAAAAGCTACTCAGCCGGGATGAGCATAATCACCGCATCGGCCTGATTGGCATGATCATGGTACCGGTGGGCACCTTCATAGCGCTGCTGCCCCTTGGCTTATGGCCGGCTATTGCCTTGCTCTTGGTGATCAGCGCGGGCTGGTTGATCTATCAGCCATGGATGCGCACTTTGCGGCAAGAGCTGGTGATGCGCCATGTGCCTGCCCCGTCACGCGCCGGGGTGACCGGAATTCTGATTTCCATGGAAGCCGCCTCGTATCTGGCAGTTGGCGGCCTGCTCTATCTCTCGCATAACCAGCTGGAGATTGCCCTGCTCTGCTCGGCCCTGCTGGCCAGCCTTGGGATTGCCTGGCGCTTCAGCCACAGCGCGCTGGCACCGGTACGTGCCAGTTAACCATCTGAAATCACGTGCATTTATGTTTTCTCAAAAATCTGCGCAGGATAATCAGCCCGGCGCCGTAACAAATACAACCTGCGAGGAGATCAACATCATGCGTCATGGTTTTTCTGTTTTAGTTTTATCGGCGGTTCTGGTTCTCTCATCTTCTTTGGCGGATGCGCGTGAACGCAGCGGTGCCTTTGAAGGCTCCAATGGCCGCAGCGGCACTTATAGCCGCAATACCGAGCGCGAACGCGGCAGCGTGAGCCGGGATAGCAGCGTCACAGGCAGCAATGGTGAAAGCGCTAGTCGCTCATCCACCCGCCTACGCGACCGGGAAGCGGGCACCTCTACCAGCAGCAGCGAAACCACCGGGCCGCGCGGACATACCCGTAGCCATGAGAACACAACCACCAGGAATGAAGATGGCAGCTATAGCAATAGCGGCAGCACCACGCGTGCAAATGGCAATGTAGTTGAGCATAACGGTACCACCACTAAAAACGAGGATGGCAGCCTCTCGCATAGCGGGACACAAACCGGCGAGAACGGCACACGCACCAGCACATCAACCACCACCAAGACCGAAGATGGCCGCATTACCACAGGCACTTATGAAAACAGCAATGGGGGGTCAGGCAGCTTTACCAACACCACCACCCGCACGGATGATGGGGTAAGCCATACGCATGATGGCACGCACACTAATGCAAATGGCCAGACGGTTACCAAATCCGACAGCCGCACGCGCGAAGGTGACACCGTTACCTATAGCCATAGCGTTACCACCCCGAATGGCGAAACGCATGAACGCAGCGGGTCTTACACCGTAACGCCAAACAAGCCAGCGACACCTGAAACCCCCACTGAACCAGTCACCGACCCAACTACGCCGGCGAGTGAATGAGCTGGCGGCACACCAACAAAAAGCCCGGTTAACGCCGGGCTTTTTTCCATTGGGGTTTTTTGGGCCTTTTCTTTTTTACTCAAGCCGAGAACTGACTTAAGGCACCACCGGGCGCGCGGCGCGATTGCATGAGCCAATAGCTGCTGATGCTGGCGCTGAACATTCACGCGCCTCACCCCCGCGCGATGGAGCTGTGACGGCCCGGGTCGCCGCAGTATCAGCAGGAGGTGTTTGCGCGATCTTGACCTGCGCCACCGCTGCCGCAACAGACAGCCCCGCAACACCAACGCAATAGACAATTGCGCCAAGCGTGCCCTGCTCGGCCGAGCGAAAGCTTGCAACATCACGAAATGGCAGCCGCATCATGATAATCTCCGCTGTTCTGTTTTACGTATTATTTTCCGGCATCATGGCGGACGTAGCGGCTGCGTGGCAAGCGGAATTCAGCCCGCGCCCAAAAAGCAAAAAGGGCGCCGGTACCAGCGCCCTTTTTTAAATTCGTTCAGCTTGCCATTAACCGGCAGCGGCTTCTGCCTCAGGCTTGGAGGCTTCGCCCCCCTGCGGGTCGCGCAGTACATAACCACGGCCCCACACGGTTTCGATATAATTGGCGCCATCCGTGGCATTGGCCAGCTTCTTGCGCAGCTTACAGACGAACACGTCGATGATCTTCAGCTCCGGCTCGTCCATGCCACCATAGAGGTGGTTGAGGAACATTTCCTTGGTGAGCGTGGTGCCCTTGCGCAGGCTCAGCAGCTCAAGGATGCCATATTCCTTACCCGTGAGGTGCAACGGCTTTTCATCGACCGTTACGGTGCGGGTATCAAGGTTTACCGTCAGGCGGCCAGTCTTGATGACGCTGTCGCTATGGCCCTTGGAGCGGCGCACAATCGCCTGAATACGGGCGATCAGCTCACGCTTGTCAAACGGCTTGGTCAGATAATCATCGGCGCCAAAGCCCAGACCCTTGATCTTGTGGTCAAGCTCGGACAGGCCCGACAGAATGAGGATGGGGGTATTCACCCGCGCCGAGCGCAGACGACGCAGTACTTCATAGCCGTCGATATCCGGCAGCATCAGGTCGAGCAGGATGATGTCATAATCATACAGCTTACCGATCTCCAGACCGTCTTCACCCAGATCAGTCGTATCGACAATAAAGCCTTCGCTGTGCAGCATCAGCTCGATGCTCTTGGCTGTTGAGCTATCGTCCTCGACGAGCAGAACACGCATGACACCAACCTCCATACGGGAATTAATTATTCTTACCCTTAACTGTTACTAATCTTCCCCTAATTAGTTAATAAAGCATGACTCCTAACGCGAGAATCGTCAAATTAACTTTTTCATAACTAAGATTAAGTCGTTTTATTGAGCAAAATCACTATCTTAACATTTGGATCTGATTTATAATTTTAACACAGTTTAAGCCGGTATGAGCCGGTCAACCCCGGGGAAACCCCTCATGACGGTCGATCTGGACACATTTATTGCCACGTTGGGCGAGCTGCCGAACCAGTCTTTTTACGGGCGGGTGACGTCAGTTCTAGGCCTCACGCTGGAAGTCGCCGGGATTGAAAAGCAACTCTCCGTTGGCTCACGCTGCGATGTAATTGCCCGCAATGGCCGCAAAGTGCCGTGCGAAGTGGTGGGCTTTCGTAACGGCAAAGCCCAGATGATGGCTTTTGGCACGCTCGACGGCGTAGGTCTGGGCTGCAAGGCGATTGTCAGCAGCAACCAGCCCGCCTTACACCCCACCCCGGCCTGGTTGGGCCGCGTAGTTAATGCACTGGGCGAGCCGATTGACGGCAAAGGCCCGCTGCCGATTGGCCCTGCCGCCTGCCCCATTCGTAACAGCCCGCCGCCCGCCAGTGAACGTCAACGCGTAGCGGGCAAGGTTGATCTGGGCGTTAAAGCGCTCAATACCTTTGTCACCATGTGCCGCGGGCAGCGCTTGGGTATCTTTGCCGCCTCGGGCGTGGGTAAGTCGGTACTGATGTCGATGCTGGCGCGCTACACCGCCGCTGACGTCAACGTGATTGGTCTGGTTGGTGAACGTGGCCGCGAAGTGCAGGAATTCATCACCGATACATTAGGTGAGGACGGTCTGGCCCGCTCGGTGATTGTGGTGGCAACCTCGGACGAACCCGCGCTGATGCGCCGCCAGGCCGCTTATACCACCATGGCGATTGCCGAATATTTCCGCGATCGCGGCCAGCATGTGCTGTGCATGATGGATTCCATCACCCGCTTTGCCATGGCCCAACGCGAAATTGGCCTGTCCGCCGGTGAGCCGCCCACCACCAAAGGCTACCCGCCCACCGTGTTTGGCGAACTACCCCGCCTGCTCGAACGCGCTGGCCCCGGCATTAACGGCAGCGGCTTTATTACCGGCCTGTTTACGGTACTGGTGGAAGGCGATGACCATGACGAGCCGGTGGCCGACGCCGTGCGCGGTATTCTGGACGGTCATATTGTATTGGAGCGCAGCATTGGCGAGCGCGGCCGCTATCCGGCCATTAACATTCTGCGCTCGGTCAGCCGCGTGCTGCCGCATTGTAATAGTGACGCAGAAAACGCCCTGATTACCAAAGCCCGCCGCTATATGGCCGCGTATGACGACATGGCCGAAATGATCCGTCTGGGCGCTTACCGCAAAGGGTCGGACAGTGTGGTGGATGAAGCCATTCGCCTCAACGAACCGCTGGAAACCTTCCTGAAACAAAAACCAGCCGAGCGTTTTTCACTGGCCGATGGCTATGCACAGCTGGCCAAGGTGCTGGGCGAAAACTGGCCGCAATAATATTCAGGAATATAACCGGAGTACCCCCAGCCGATGGCTGATGAACTCGACACCCTGATCCGTCTGGCCAAACTCGCGCTTGATGAAAAGCGCAAGCAGCTGGCCGTTCTGCTGAGCAAAGAAGACGAGATGAAGCAGATGAAGGCCGGCGTTTTACAGCGGCTGGCTGATGAGCAGGCCCGCGCACAGGATGTGATGGAAGGCGGGCGCTCCATGGGCCCGTTCATTCAGGCGAGTTTTCGCAAATGTGAGGAAATTGACGCCGCCATTGCCCAGCTCAATACATTTATTGAGCAAGCGCGCGATGAGGTGCAGCAAGCCTTTGAAGAAGTGAAGCGCTACGAAATTGCCAAGGAGCAGCGGCTGGCCCGTACCCGCAAAGAGGCGCAATTGCGCGAAACCAAGCAGATGGACGAAGTGGGCAGCGAGATTACACGTCGCCGCCGAGGCGAAGACGGCGCACACGATTAAGCGCAACCCGCGTGATCGAGGCCGTATCTTCCGCCCGCAGCGGCGTGATACGCGAGAGATTGGCCGGATCTGTGCTGGTATCCCGCACGGGGGCCTGCAGCGGCTCCTTAATTGGCTCAAATACCACGGCATGCGGCAGATTATTGCGGTAATCCTGATGCATGGCAGCGGCTGCTGGCACAAAATGCACCGTCAGCGTCATATCGCCAATGCCAACAGCTTTGGCGTCCTTATAAAAAGCCTTGCTGGCCGCGGGCAGCAGATCATCAAACGCCTGACGTGAGCCTACCGCAAACGCAAAAGCCGAGAATACCGGCCCCGGTTTACGGGCATCCACCTTCTCGCCCTGCATTTTGGCCATATGCTGCTCGGTCTGGCGCAATTCAGCATCCTGATTGTGAAACATGAAATAAACCACCGGATCATCGGCGGAGAAGGACGAGAGCCCCATGGCCTCGCGCGGGCTGGCTTCGCCACCCGCCAGTTCTTTCATGTTAGGGTAGACGCGGCGCGCCGCATGACGTGCCAATAATGCTGCCAATTGAGATTTCATGCCCGCCTCACCTGCACCAGAAGCTGTAACTTTATGCTGTTACTTGATGGTAAGTGTAACGAGCGCGCTACAGCCCTGCAATTGAAAAACATTGATTAACCTTATAAAAGTTGAATAGAACCGGTTTGCGTCCTATTTACATGGAAACCCTTTTTAAGGACGCCGCCATGCTCTCGCCCCTGTTTCAAACGCTTCATGCAAATCCCCGCAAATCCGCGGCGATTGGCCTTCTGGTCATCGCGGTTGGCTTTGGGGTGCGGGCTTATATCAACCATACGCCGCAAGAGCAACAGGCTGGTTTTGCCACGCTGACCGAAGCTGCCACCGTAACGGAAGCCCCGCTGGTTACCACCGTCACCGCCGTCGGCACGCTGATTGCGCAAGATGGCATCATTGTCCGCCCGGAAATTGCCGGCCGCGTGAGCGAAATCCTGTTCAAGGAAGGGCAAGTGGTGGATAAGGGCGCCCCGCTCATCCGTCTGGACGACACCATATATAAAGCCCAGCTGGCACAGGCGCAGGCCGAAAAGTCGCTGGCCGAAAGCAATTACAGCCGCGCGCAGGCGCTGGTCGGTCGCGGTGCGGGCACCGTGCAGTCGCGCGATGAAAATTCCGCCCGTCTGCGCACCGCCACTGCTGCACTGGAACTGGCGCAGGCCAATCTCGATAAAACCCTGATCAGTGCCCCGTTCAAAGGCACCACCGGCATCCGGCTGGTGAGCCTGGGCGATTATGTCAGCCCCGGTCAGGACGTGGTGAGCCTGCAGGCGCTTGATACCCTGAAAGTTGACTTCAGCGTGCCGGAAACTGCACTGGCCGGTCTGGCTGTCGGCCAGAAAGTCAGCCTGCAGGTCGGCGCCTACCCCAATGAGACATTCAGTGGTGAGGTTAGCGCCATTGACCCGCTGATTGACCCCAATACCCGCAGCGTCAAACTGCGCGCGCTGGTGCCCAATCCGGACGGCAAGCTGCGCCCCGGCCAGTTTGGCTCGGTCACGCTCACCATTTCCCAGCAGGACCATGTGCTGTTTGTGCCCAGCGCCGCCATTTGGCCGATGGGCGATAAGGTTTTTGTTTTCCAGATCAAGGACGGTATGGCCGCCCTAGCCCCGGTCACCCTGCTCCGCCGCGATGCCGATAAGGTTGCGGTCACAGGTCTGGCAGCGGGCGATGTGGTAGCCACTGCTGCCCAAGCCAAGCTGATGATGTTTGGTCAGGGTCAGCCCACCCCGGTTAAACTTGCCACGCTGGACGGCAAGCCGGTTGAAGAAAAGCCAGCGGCCCCCGCCCCTGAAACGACGAAGACTGAAGCGCCCAAGGCCGAAGCAACTACGGCTGAACCCGCCACACCCCAAACACCCGCTACAGAAACCACCCCGGGCGAGGAAGACTAAGCCATGCGTCTGAGTGAAATTTCCATCCGTCGCCCTGTGCTGGCGACGGTTATGAACCTGATCATCGTGCTGATGGGCATTGTGGCGTATAACCGCCTGCAGCTGCGCGAATATCCCAATATCGATGTCCCAACCATCTCGGTGCAAACCAGCTGGCGCGGCGCCAGCGCCGAGATTATGGAAACGCAGGTGACCAAGGTGCTGGAAGATTCAGTCTCCGGCATTGAGGGGATCGACTTCATCAAGTCCACCACCCGCAGCGAACAGAGCAACATCAACATCACTTTCAAGCTGACCCGTAACCCTGACGATGCCGCCGCCGATGTGCGCGACCGTGTGGGCCGTGTGCGCCAGTTGCTGCCTGATGAGGTGGATGAGCCGGTGATTGCCAAAACCGTGGCTGACGCTACCCCCATCATTTATCTGGCGCTGGCCAGCGATACCGTGCCTGAAATGCAGGTGACCGATATTGCCGACCGCGTAGTGCAGGACCGTCTGCAAACCCTGCCCGGTGTTGCCAGCGTGGAAATTTATGGCTCGCGCAAATATTCCATGCGCATCTGGCTCGATGCCCAGAAGCTGGCCGCCTACGCCCTGACGCCCGAAGACGTATCGGCCGCGCTGCTCAGCCAGAATGTTGAAGTGCCCGGCGGCCGCATTGAAGGCAGCACGCGTGAATTCACCGTTCTGACCGAAACCGACATGAAAACGCCGGAGCAGTTCCGCGCCCTCATCCTCAAGCAGAGCGCCGATTATCTGGTACGTCTGGGCGATGTAGCCCGTGTGGAAGTTGGCCCGGAAGATACCCGCGTGGTGGCCCGCCACAACAACAAGCCCGCCGTTGCGCTGGGCGTGGTCAAGCAGGGTACGGCCAATCCGCTGGAAGTGTCTAACGAAGTAAAGGCAGCACTGGTCAGCATTAATGAGCAGCTGCCCGCTGGCGTATCGCTGGCAATTGCCTATGACAGCACCGTATTTATTGATGCCTCCATCAAGTCGGTATTCAAAACCATTTTTGAAGCCATTGTCTGCGTGGCGGCGGTCATTCTGGTGTTCCTGCGCTCGGTGCGCGCGTCCATCATTCCGCTCATCACCATCCCCATCTCGCTGCTGGGCGCTCTGGCGATGATGCTGATGCTGGGCTTTTCCATGAACACCCTGACCCTGCTGGCCTTTGTGCTGGCCATTGGTCTGGTGGTAGACGACGCCATCGTCATGCTTGAAAACATCGCGCGTTATGTTGATGAAGGCCTGAGCCCGCTTGAAGCCGCGCTCAAGGGCAGTAAGGAAATCGGCTTTGCAGTTATCGCCATGACCCTGACGCTGGCTGCCGTGTTTGCCCCCATCGGCATGGCCGAAGGCCGCACTGGCAAACTGTTCAGTGAATTTGCCTTGGCGCTGGCTGGCGCGGTGCTGGTGTCCGGCTTTATTGCACTAACACTCACGCCCATGCTGTGCTCACTCCTGCTGAAAAAGGGTGATGCGCACACCAGTGAGGAGCCGTTTTATACCAGCTGGTATCGCGCCCGGCTAACTGCCGTTTTGCAAACGCCGCGCACCACCGTCAAGCGGGCAGGCCTGTCGCTGGGCCTGACCATCATCTTGCTGGTTGGCGCAGTGCCGGTATTTAACGGCCTGACCTTTGGCGTGCTGAGCCAAAGCACCACCAAGTTCCAGCAACTGATCAGCGGGTTCAAACAGACTGCCGCTGGCGAGCTGAACGGCCCGCCCCCGGCTGATGTGATGGCCATTCTCAATTCCAACTCGCCGCTGATCCCGGCCTATTTCATGACCGCCAAGCCGCTGAACCTGCTGCTGTCGGGCCTGCCGCGTGAATTGTCGCCGATTGAAGATCGCGGCTTCTTTGTTGGTGTTGGTTTTGCCCCTGAAGGCTCGACCATTGATTATACCATGAACTATGCCAAGCAGATTGAGCAGCTGTATGACAGCATCCCCGAACAGCATATGCATTTTGTGGTGGCCGGTTTTCCGGTAGTCAACCAGATGCTGTCCTTCATCGTTATGAAGGACTGGGCCGAACGTGACCGCAGCGTGGCCCAAATTGTGGCCGAGATCGGCCCCAAGATGTTCTCGGTGCCGGGCCTGCTGGCTTTTGCCGCCAATCCGCCTTCACTGGGTCAGGACTTTCTGGATGCGCCGGTGACCTTTGTGCTGCAGACCACAGGCAGCTGGGCCGAGCTGAACGAGGCCACTAACAAGCTGGTTGGTATTGCCACGCAAAATCCCGGCCTGCAGAGCTTGCGCCCGGATCTGGACATGAACAAGCCGGAGCTGCGCATCAGCCTCAACCGCGACAAGGTAGCAGCCGTGGGCGCCAATGTGGCCGAAGTTGGCCACACGCTTGAAGTGCTGCTGGGCGGCCGTCAGGTAACCCGCTTTAAACAGGATGGCGAGCAATATAATGTAATCCTGCAGCTGGATGACGCCGCCCGCCGCCAGCCCACTGACCTGACCGGCATTTTTGTGCGCGGCCGCAGCGGCGAGATGATCCAGCTCGCCAATCTGGTCGACGTGATTGAAACCGTCACCCCCAAGGAGCTGAATCACTTTAACAAGCTGCGTGCGGCCACCATTACCGCCGCTCTGGCACCGGGCTATTCGCTCGGTGAAGCGCTCACTTTCCTCAATGGGGCCGTCAAGCAGCTCAACCTGCCCGGCATCACCCAGGATTATGGCGCAGCCAGCCGTGAGTTCATGACCTCATCCGGCGCGATCATGTTTGTGTTCGTGCTGGCCATCATCTTCATTTATCTGGTGCTGGCGGCGCAGTTTGAAAGCTTCGTTGACCCGTTCATCATCCTGCTGTCCGTCCCGCTGGCGGTGTTTGGTGCGCTCCTCGCGCTCTCGTTCACCGGCAAGGGCGCGCATATCCCCTCGCTATTGGCGGGATTTGCGGCGATAGGTCTCCTGATCTTTCTTTCAAAAAGCATCCGCCACAGCTATGCAACAATCTCCATCAAGAAGCATATTATTGTGTCAGCATTCCTGCTCATTCTTGCTGAAGCTGTTCTTCAAATAGCCGGGCTAGCTAATAGCGATACCCGCTATTATGCTTATATTCTCCTGGTCCTGTTTTCCAGATTCATGTCTCCATACATGTTCAATGTTCAGGCTGTGGGCATAAGCTCGCTGTTTGTCACCGTCCCAATTCTGATCGTGGCGGCACTGGTCATTTTTGCCTTCGTCAACACCAACTCCATCAACATCTACAGCCAGATCGGCCTGATCACGCTGGTGGGTCTGATTGCCAAGAACGGCATTCTGATTGTGGAGTTTGCCAACCAGCTGCAAGAGCAGGGCCATGACAAGCTCACCGCCATTCGTGAAGCGGCGGTGCTGCGTCTGCGCCCGATCTTGATGACGACACTGGCCACCATCTTTGGCGCCATCCCGCTGGCCCTTGCCCATGGTGCGGGCGGTGAAGCGCGCGCCACCATTGGCTGGGTGATTGTAGGCGGCATGAGCATTGGTACGCTATTCACGCTGTTTGTGATCCCGGTTGTGTATGTGGCCATTGGCCAGCGTAAAACCGCGCATCCGGTTTAAGCGGGTTCGGCTGTACCCAACCATAATTCGGCGGCGGTCTGGAACTCCAGACCGCCTTGCCAGCCCAGCGCCTGTAGCGCATCGCGATAGGCCAGGCGCAATTCATCCCGCAAGGTACGCGGCAGGCGGCGCTGGCTGCGCAGCATCACATCAAACCGGCGCGGGCGGATATAACCATCCAGCAGCAACGGGCCAAGGCGGCTCAGTTCGACCTCAACCACCAGATGTTTGATGGGTGATGCCACACTTGGAGCTTCCGGGTCACGCTCGGCGCGCAGATGCACAGCCAGTCTGGCCAGCTGGCCGTCTGGCAGAACCGGGAGCGCCAATGTGCGCCATTCCTGTGCGGGGGCATTCTCACGCACAAAGCTTTGCCCGGCTTGCTGCACTTCTGCCGCCACCCGGCTGATCAAATTTTCCTGCCCGCTGGCACGCAGCTTGCTGGCCAGTTCATCTCCCAGCATCTTCTCTGGCTGATTAAGCTTGAGCGCTGCCACCAAAAATGCCGCCACGCCGCCTACACTATCCGGCTTAGCCAAATGCACAGCCATGGCGGGGGGCGTTTGGGGCTGTAAGGCCTGTACTTCTTGCAAGGCCGGCCAGTCCCGCGGGCTGGCGGGTAAGGTTATGTCAGCCTCAGGCGGGGCCTCCTGAATATGAATAAAGCTCAGCTCAACCAAGGTACCCGCTGGCAAGGGCGCGCGGTTTTCAAGCACAATCAGCCCTGCGGGGGATGTGGCCATGGGCTGGCCGTGCGGCGTTTGCCCAATCACCACAGCCGTAAATGTGGGTGAGGTTTTTGTGGCTGGCATAGATGCCGTTTGTACGGCGTCCCCCGCAGCGGGGGGCACAGACGGCGCTTCGATATATTGCGCAGGCGTGGGCGCTGCTCTGAGCGGTACAGCCTCAGCTGTTGAGACTGGTATAGGCGCTGGCGCAGCGCCCTTTTTGACCGCTTCGTTTGAAATGGGCGTTTCATGCACGGCCAAAACCTGCACGGTCACTTGCGCGCCCGGCGGAACGGTAAGCATAACCGGCAAGCTGGAAAAAGCCGGAATGGCCATAGGCGCTAATGCTTTGACAGGCACAGCATTTGCCACTGCAGCAGCTGGCACCATACTTGTAGCGGGAGCATTTGCCGATCCGCTCATATCTGCGCGGGCAGACGCAGCAGAGGTAGGTGCCATAATGGGCGCAGACAGATGCGCCAGCACATCACTTAGGCCGTGTGGCAGCAGCGCTTGCAAAGCCGGGGCGCCAATTTTCTGCAGCTCCGCAAATACCTGAGCGGATGCAGGCAACCAGCTGCGCGTGGGCATAAAATTCTGGATCGGGTCAGGTAGCGCCATGACTTGGGCGGGCAATACGCTGCCCGGCAGCAAGGGCAGATCATCAATCGCTTGCGCTGTCGCACTCGCTGTCAACCCAAGTGCAGGCGCGAGCGGCGCGGTTGGCAGAGATGGCTGAGGCACAGCAGCCGGCGGCACGTTAATAGACGGCGCTGTAATAGCTGGCAGCGGCGTTGATCCCTGAGCCGCAGCACCCGGCCCAGTAGAGATTGTTGTGTTTTGAGTTTGGGTTTGGGCTTGAACTTGAGCCTGAGCATGAGGACCTGCCAGCACCGGCAGCGCCACTGATATCTGCGCGCGCACAGGGGGTGCGCCGGGGGGAATCTGCAAACTCAGGATCTGATCAAGCGGCAAGGGTGAGGCACTGCGAATGACCAGCTCACCCACTTGCGTGCGCAGCACCAGCGCACCGCCGCTCTGCTGCTCCACCACCATACCAGTCAGAACAATGGTACGGGCGAGCTGGGCAATGCGGGGCGGCACCTGCTCGACCACCACCTCGCCCAATTGTTGCAAACGCGGCGGCGCACCAGACGGCACCGCGCCGGTACTAACAGAAGATGGGGGTGTTGAGGGGGGCAGGGCCATGCCATTACCTCACAAGGCGAAACCTGTATCGGCACCGCCGCGCGGGCTGCACTTACTTGGGCTCGGCCAGCACGGCGGCAATGCGCTCCACATCCTCGGCCGCTTCGCTGCCCGGCGAACGGGTCAGGATGGGCGACTGGTTGCGGATAGCCTGCGGCACGTTGGGGTCGCGGCGGATGATGCCACCGAGCGACGGGCTCTTACCCAGGAAGTTCTCACACGCCTTGAGAATGGTGCTGTAGGTACGCTCACCGTCACGCACGGTATTGGCCTGATTGACGATCAGGCGGATATCCGCTGTGGGGTTGGTGGCATAGGTTACCTTGATGAAGGCGTAAGCGTCTGTAATGGCGGTTGGCTCGTCATTGGTGACCACCAGCGTGGTGCCCGCCGGGCCGGAGAGCACGCGCACATTGCGGTCGATACCGGCGCCGCAATCAAGCAGCACATGATCATAACGCGGGGCCAGTGCCAGCAGGTCATTGCGCAGCTCGGACAAACGCTGCGTGGTCAGTGAAGCCAGCGAGCCGGAGCCGGAACGACCAGCGATAATCTCAAATCCGCCAGCGGGATAGCGCTGAGCCACTTGCTCGAGCGAAGCCGAGCGGTCAATCACCGCGCCCAAATCACGCTCGGGCATCAGGCCCAGCTGAATGTCAACATTGGCCAGGCCCAAGTCACCATCAAACAGCAGAACCTTGCGGCCCATCTTTGACAGCGCCTGCGAGAGCGTAATGGAGAACCAGGTCTTGCCCACACCGCCCTTGCCCGAAGCAATGGCAATGAGGTTGCGTCCCCGCAGCGGCTGTATAGTCGCGCTGGGCTGAACTGGCTGTGTAGCGGCCGCGGTGTTGGTTGGCGTCACGTCGTTCATGCGTCGGTTCCCGTCTGGGGTTGAGCATTAACCTTTTGTTCACTTTCAGGCAAGAGCAAGCGTGCAAGTGACATCGGATTTAATGGAGCCAGTGGCGCGGTCACACTGGAGCTGGCTGCCGCATCGGTAAAACGCAGGCGCCCTTTCCAGGCCGCAGCCAGTAATGAGCCGAGTCGCCGCGCCATATCGAGGCGTGTGGCAAGAATATGGGATGCGCCAGCCGCCTGGAACAGGGCTGCAATCTCGGCTGACTCTGCAGCATCCATACCGGCAGGCAGCACCAGCACCGCTTGCGCGTTGATCTGCTTGATGGAGCGGCCAAGTTGGCCCAGCGCGGCCGGATCAAACGGATTCTGCCCGGCGGTATCGATAATCACCTGATGCGCGCCTTTGCGCACCGACAAAGCGTCGGGCAGCGCGCCCATATCTTCAACTTCCAGCAGATCAACCTTGAGCAGGCGCGTAAAGGCAGCCAGCTGCTCAATACCGCCTGCGCGGTCGGTATCGGTCGTAATCACGCTAACCGGCTCACCCTTAAGCGCCAGACGGGTGGCGAGCTTGGCCACCGTCAGGGTCTTGCCTGCACCGGGCGGGCCAACCAGCATGATAGGACGCTCGGCCTTGCCTTCCGGCAGCGGCTGGAACGAGAAGGTGGCATCCAGCGCGGCGCCCAGCGCCAAAATGGGCTGCTCAAGGTCAAACGCCTGCAAAGTATCGGTCAGATGGTCGATCAGCGCGCGCGGCACCGAATGATGCTCCAGCGCAGCTACCACCTGATCAATCGCATCGGTGCATTCGGGATCGACCGGCTCATCATAGAAATAATCAGGCGTAGCCGCAGGCGGCGCGGGTGGCGGCAGCGGCGAATCATCCAGCGCGGCAGTGACGCGCACTTCCCCGCCTTCTTCGCGTGTAGCCACAATGATGGCGTTGTCACCAAGAGCCTTTCTGACCTCGGCCATGGCCTCGGCAGCGGTTTTGGCGGTAAACGACTTCAGACGCATAACGACTCCAATACAAACAATAGCTTACCTTGGCCGGTTCGCCAAAGGCTTCTTGTATTCAAACACCTGATTTTTGATCTCCCCGACTCAGCGCTAGCCAGCAGGAAGGGCCGGGGTTATGCACCCAACTGGTTCACAAATCCTGAATCACCATTCAAGTACTTGCAAACATTATGCTTTTAACCAACACTTGCTCATATTTCTGACCGGAGCCCGCCCATAATGCTCGACCGCAGTGCCGCCCTTCAATTCTGGCCCTTTGCCGAACAGGGGGTGATCTATTTAAATCACGGCTCGTTCGGGGCGGTGCCCAAACCCGTTCACGCCGCCCAGCAGGCGCTGCAGCAACAGCTCTACGCCAACCCGATGGATTTTCTCACCGGCCCGCATACCGAGCTGATGAGCGCCAACCGCCTGCATATAGCCGCGCTGACACAAGCCGACCCGCAAGGCTTAGTCTTGCTTAGCGGTGCAACCGAGGGCGTGAATACCGTTTTCAGCTCGCTACAAGCGCATGGACATTTTCAGCCGGGCGATGAGATCCTGATCACCAGTCATGGCTATAACGCCTGCAACAATGTGGCGCGTGAGGTTGCGCTGCGCACTGGCGCTCAAGTAGTTGAGGTGCAACTGCCCTTCCCGATTGAGGATGCCGCGCAGATCCGCGCGCTTATCAGCGCCGCCGTAACAGATAAAACCAAGCTGGCGATGATCGATCATATCTCCAGCATTCAAGCCGCGATTTATCCGATTGCCGATATCGTGGCTGATATGAAAGCCAAGGGCGTGCCGATACTGGTTGATGGCGCGCATGCGCTGGGGCAAGTGCCGCTGAACCTGACTGCATTGGATGCCGATTTCTATACCGGCAATTGTCATAAATGGTTTTGTGCGCCGGTGGGGGCTGGCTTTCTCAGTATCGCCCCGCGCTGGCGGGAGGTGATGCGCCCGCTCATTCTCTCTCACGGCTATAACGACCCGGCACCACAGCCCACGCGCCTGCTTAAAATGTTTGGCTGGACCGGCACTAAGGATTATTCAGCCCAGTTTGTTCTGCGTGAGACCAGCGCATTTTTTGATACGCTCATGCCGGGCGGGTTGGAAAGTGTACGCGCCAGCAATTGCGCTTTGGTTCGTGAGGGTGCCCAAATCGTTGAAGATGAATTGGGCTGGCAGCGCACCGTGCCCGACAGCATGAGCGGCACCATGATCTCGTTCCTCATGCCACCTGGTGATGCGGCCTTACTTAAACAACGCCTGCGCCAAGAGCATAATATGGTGACCCAGATTGTCGTGAATGGCTGGAACAACCAGTCAGTCCTGCGCATTTCCGCCCACGCCTATAACCAGCGCAGTGATTATGAAAAACTGGCCGCCGGAATAAGGCAGATTTAAATCTGCCCCATGGTCTTGATCTTGGCCTTGGCGTGAATCTCGTTCTGCGAGAGCACGGCGGTTGAGGGACGGAAGCGCTCAACAACCGAGCGCACATAGGGGCGGATGAGCGGACTGGTGAGCAGCACCGGCGTTTCGCCCATCACGGCAAAGCGCTCAAAGGTCTGACGCACGGCATTGATAAAGTCCTGCAGGCGCGAGGGCGGCATGGCCAGCTGCTTCTCCTCACCGTCTCCGGCGAGCGATTGGGCAAACTCTGTCTCCCATGCCGGGCTGAGCGTAACCAGCGGAATGAACCCGGCCTCATTGGTATGCTGATAGCTGATCTGGCGGGACAGTCGCGCGCGCACATGCTCGGTAATGGCGGTGACATTGCGGGTATAGCCGCACGCCTCGGAAATGCCTTCGAGAATGGCGGGCAGGTCGCGGATGGACACACGCTCGGAAACCAGATTCTGCAGAATGCGGCGCAGCGCGCCCACCGTGATCTGCGAAGGGATAACATCGGCCACCAGCTTCTGATGGACATTGTCCATTTCGTCGAGCAGCTTTTGCGTTTCACTATGGCTGAGCAGATCGGCCATATTGTCTTTGATGATCTCGGTCAGATGGGTGGTGATAACCGTGGGCGGGTCCACCACGGTATAGCCCTTGAACAAGGCCTCATCGCGGAAGGAGGGGTCAATCCACATGGCGGGCAGGCCAAAGGTGGGTTCACGCGTCGGCTCGCCGGGAATGGTAATGGTCTCGCCACGCGGGTCCATAATGAGCAGCATGGTCGGGCGGATCTCGCCCTTACCCACTTCAATTTCCTTGATGCGCAGCACATAACCATTGGGCGGCAGCTGCAGATTATCCTGAATGCGCACCGAGGGCATGACAAAGCCCAGCTCGCTGGCCAGCTGACGGCGCAGACCCTTGATCTGGTCAGTCAGGCGCTTGCCCTGCTCGCTATTGATAAGCGGCAACAGGCCATAGCCCAGCTCCAGTCGCACCAGGTCGATCGCCAGCGCGGTAGAAATGGGCTCTTCGGCCACGGTTGGCTTCTTCTTGGCGGCTTCGGCCTCCACCACTTTCTTTTCGGCCTGTTTGCTCTGCTGACCGGCAAAGTAGAACGCGGCATAACCGGCCACACCGGCAATGAACAGGAACGGCAGCTTGGGCATGCCCGGCAGCAAGGCCAGAAACACCATGAGGAAGGAGGAGACACCCAGCGCCTTTGGATAGAGCGTGAGCTGACCAACCAGCGCCTTGTCAGCCGAGCCAGAAACACCGGCCTTGGACACCAGCATACCCGCCGCCACTGATACAATCAGCGCCGGCACCTGCGTAACCAGACCATCACCCACGGTCAGGCGGGCATAAACGTCAAACGCGCGGCCGATATCAAGGTCATGGCGTACCGCACCCAAAATCACACCCATCATAATATTGATGAAGGTGATCATGAGGCCGGCGATGGCATCACCGCGCACAAACTTGGCGGCACCGTCCATCGAACCGAAGAACGAGCTTTCTTCTTCCAGCTCCTTGCGGCGGGCGCGGGCCTGCTCTTCATTAATGAGGCCAGCCGACAAATCAGCGTCGATCGCCATCTGCTTACCGGGCATGGCGTCCAAGCTGAAGCGGGCCGAGACTTCAGCAATACGGCCAGAACCTTTGGTGATCACCACAAAGTTGACGACCACCAGAATGGCAAACACCACAAGACCGATGATGAAATCGCCCGCCATTACCAAGCCGGAGAAGGCCTCAATCACATGGCCCGCTGCTGACGTACCGCTATGGCCATGCGTTAGAATAAGACGGGTGGAGGCGATGTTGAGCGCCAACCGGATAAGGGTAGAGACCAGCAGAATGGTCGGGAACGAGCTGAATTCGAGCGGCTTTTGCACGAACAGCGAGATCATCAGGATCACCACCGAGAAGGTGATGGAAAACGCCAGCAGCACGTCCAGCAGCATGGCCGGGATGGGGAAGATCATCCCCACCACAATCGCCACCACAAACAGCGCAATGATCAGATCCGGGCGGCGGCCCCAATCACGCACGGCCCCCCAGGCCTGCCCACCCATAGCCAAGCCGGCGGCAGCATTACCCCCTGCGGCTGATGTTGTGGTTGCGGGCACCGGGTCGGCCATAACTTATATGTCCTTAGCCTGCGGCACGGTCAGCTGGCTCGCCAGCGGCGGGCGGCGGCACACTCAGGCCCTCTTCGCTATACTGCTTGAGCTTGTTGCGCAGTGTGCGAATGGAAATGCCCAGAATATTGGCCGCATGCGTGCGATTGCCCAGCGTGTGATTAAGCGTATCAATGATTAGGTCACGCTCAACATCAGCAACCGTGCGGCCCACCAGCGAGCCGCCAGTTGCAGCGCTCGGATTATCACTCTGCGTATACGCATCAAGCGGAACCGCAGCTGCCACCGGCGCACTGGCTGCCACCGGGGCATCGCTGAGCATTTCAGTGCTCAGGATCACGGCTGACGGTTCAATGGTCGCGCCGCCAGCCAGCAGCACCGCACGGTGCATGGTGTTCTCCAGCTCACGCACATTACCGCGCCACGGATGACGCAGCAGCATATCGCGCGCGGCCGGGCTGATGCTGGTGACATGCACACCATTGGCCTCGGCGTATTTCTTCATGAAATGCTCGGCCAGTACCGCCACATCGGCCGGGCGCTCACGCAGCGGCGGCAGCTTGATGTTCATGACGTTGAGGCGGTAATACAGATCCTCGCGGAAGTCGCCCTTGCGCACGGCGTCGGCCATATTGCGGTTGGACGTGGCCAGAATGCGCACATCAATCTTGACCGGGCCAGAGCCACCCACCCGATCAATCTCTTTTTCCTGCAGCGCGCGCAGGAGCTTGGCCTGGAGGCGCGGGTCCATTTCGGTTACTTCGTCAAGCAGCAGGGTACCGCCGGACGCTTCTTCAAACTTGCCCACGCGGCGCGCCACAGCGCCGGTAAACGCGCCCTTCTCATGGCCAAACAATTCGGATTCCAAGAGATTTTCAGGAATGGCGGCGCAATTGAGCGCAACAAAGGTAGCGTTAGCCCGCTTGGAGCGCGCATGGATATAACGCGCCATCACTTCCTTACCCGTACCGCTTTCACCCGTGATCAGCACGGAGGCGTCACTTGGGGCAATCTGGTCAGCCAGTTTGAGCACACCCTGCATGGCCGGGTCCTTGCTGACAAAGCTGGTGGTTTCTTCGGCCACAGCGGCCAGCACAGCGCCAATCAGCTCGGCATCCGGCGGGAGCGGAATATATTCTTTAGCGCCTGCTTTGATGGCGCGCACAGCCGCGCCCGCATCATTGCCAATACCGCAGGCCACCAGCGGCTGCGTAAAGCGCTCTTCCTTCAGCGAGACCGCCAAACGCGCCACATCGCACTTCACGTCCACCATGATGAGGTCGCCGCCCTTACCGGCGCGCAGCGCGCCCAGCGCACCATCCACATCATCAATATGCGCAACCTTGGCGCCTTTGGTGGTGGCAATACGGCCCGCTTCGGCGATATAGCCTTCCAGTTTGCCGACGATCAATAGTCTCATTCCCTCAACCCCTCATTTGTCATTCCCGCGCGAGCGGGAATCCACCAACCCACAGCAACACGCTTCACTATGGATCTCCGCGTGCGCGGAGATGGCAGCTCACACAGCTTCTTAGCTCTTATCGCTCTTGACGATTTCAGTCATGGTCACGCCCAAGCGGTCTTCCGTCACCACTACTTCGCCGCGTGCGACCAGACGATTATTCACATAGATATCGATGGCTTCGCCCACCTTACGGTCGAGCGGTACCACGGCACCACGACCCAGCTTGAGCAGCTGGTTGACCGGCATGGTGGACTTGCCCAGCACAGCGGTGACCTGCACTGGAATTTCGTAGATCGCTTCCAGATCACGCTGCACCGGCGCTTCGCCGGTGGCGCTGCCGGTCAGGTCATTCAGGTTCAGTCCGTCTTTTGTCTCGCTCATTTCAGTCTCCTCTGATGGCCCCGTTAGTTCCGATTAACTCTCAATAGATGTTGTGCTGGTGGTCGCGCCTGCAGCTGACACATTGTCAGCTGGCAGCTGGCCGCCATGCAGCGCCTGCGCAACGGCGCGATCAATATCGCCCCACAGGCGCGCGGTATCGCGCTCCAGCCCGCCATCGGCCCATTCCAGCCGGAAGTCAGACGGGCCCATGGCCGCATCACCCATCAGCACCAGCTGACCGGCATAGCCGCGCTGCTCGGCCAAGGGCTGCAAGCGTGCGGTAATTTTATCAAGCTGCGCATCCTGTACGCGCACAACCAGACGCGGCTCATTGCCCAGCTCACCAATCACATGCGCAATCGCAGCTTCAATCTCGGCTAGCCCCTGACGCTGCTCAAAGGCGGGCAGCAATTTGCGGGCAATGGTCATGCCGATCTGCAGGATCAGCTCGCGCTCTTCATGGTAGCGCGCGGCCTGCTCGCCCATCAGCTCGGCCAAACGCAGCGAAATACCGTCGAGCAGCTGGTTGAACATGCGCTCTTCACCCTGCAATGCTTCGCTGCGTCCCTGTTGCAGGCCGTCATGCTGGCCACGGGCATAGGCCTCCTGCCGGGCCGCTTCCAGCTCAGCCTCGCTAAAGGTAGGCGGCGGCGGGGGCGGCGGCTCGGCCGGCACCTCTTCAACCACAGGTTCGGGCGGCGGCGGCGGCGCGTCGAACTGTGTGTCGAACATATATTTCTGGAATTCCGCCACAGGCCCTCCGCCTTAGTAAACCAGCTCGTCTTTGCCGCCCTCGGCAATGACAATTTCGCCCTTGGCCGCCAGATCCTTGGCGGTTTGCACCATATAGCTTTGGGATTCCTCCACGTCGCGCAGACGGATGGGGCCCATGCTCTCCATATCTTCCTTGAGGATCTTGGCCGCACGTTCCGACATGTTGGAGAAGAACAGGTCCTTCATGGAATCCGGTGCGCCCTTGAGGGCGATGGCCAGCTTGGCCTTGTCCACCGTACGCAGCAGCACCTGAATACCACTGGGATCGATCTTCTGCAGATCTTCGAAGGTGAACATGAGCGCCTTGATCTTCTCGGCAGAGTCGCGGTTGCGTTCTTCCAGCGAGGCCATCAGGCGGTTTTCGGTATTGCGGTCGAGATTATTGAAAATCTCGGCCATGATTTCGTGCGCGTCGCGGCGCTGCGTGCGCGCCAGATTGCTCATGAACTCGGTACGCAGGGTGCGCTCAACGTCGTCCAGCACGTCTTTCTGGACGGCTTCCATGCGCAGCATACGCATGATGACTTCCATGGCAAAGTTTTCCGGCAGCAGGCCCAGCACGCGGCTGGCATGGTCGGACTTGATCTTGGACATGACCACGGCCACAGTCTGCGGATATTCGTTCTTGAGGTAATTGGCCAGCACTTCCTCATTCACGTTACCCAGCTTGTCCCACATGGTACGACCAGCCGGACCACGGATTTCTTCCATGATGCCGCTGACCTTGTCCTTACCCAGCACGCGGCTGAGCAGGCGCTCGGTACTTTCATAAGTACCAACCAGCGAGCCGGTGGAGGAGAGCTGATCTGCAAATTCCACAAACAGTTTTTCGATAATGGAGGAGGACACCGTCCCGAGATTGGCCATGACCTGCGAGATCTCCTTGATCTCTTCATCATCCATATGGCCGAACACCTTCATGGCCTGATCTTCACCAATGGCCAGCAACAGAACGGCGGCCTTTTCCGGGCCGGTGAGGGAGCGATAATCTTCACGAATGCGTGTAGCCATGTTGGTATCCTCAGCTTTCCGCGTAAATCCACTGGCGGATGATGGCAACGGCCTCTTCCGGATGTTTATCGATAATCTCGCTCATCTTCTTGAGGGACGACGCCTTGACGCGGCCATCCACCCGGTTGATGTCGATCATGTTATCCTGGCCCTCTTCCAGCGCCTGCTCGGCTTCTTCTATCTGCTGGGTAATGGCACCCGTGCTGGGGCCGGAGAGCGCCGGCGTGCCGGAGGATTCAGACTCGCCCGCCTTCACTTCCAGCAGCTGACGCACCATCGGGCGCACAACCACCATCAGCACCAGAATAGCCAGCAGCAACATGCCCAGCTTTTCTGCCAGCTGCATGATCTGCGGGTTATTGGTCAGCTGGTCAACCACACTGCCCTTTTCAGCACTGGCCTGCTCGGCAAACTGCAGATTGGCCACCTCAACCGCATCGCCGCGATCGGCATCAAAGCCAACCGCATTACGCACCAGCGCGGCATATTGCTCGATCTCTTGCTGAGTGCGGGCCTGATAGACCTGCTTGGCTTCTGCGCCTTCACCCTCGGTCTTATAGGTACCGTCCACCAGCACCGAGACCGACACGCGCTTGATGGTGCCGGGCATGCGGGTCTGGCTCTGCGTGGTCTTGCTGATCTCGAAATTGGTGGTTTCTTCGGTGCGGCTGCTCTTGTTGGTGGGGATAGTAGTAGGCTGCGCCGCGTTATTGCCAGCGGCCGCATTACCACCGGGCAGATTGCTCTGTACTGAGACTGGCGAATTGGCATCGCCCCCCGGCGCTACTTCATTGGTCTGGTTCTGCTCGGAGACCGACTGGGTAGAGCGCGCGACCTGGCTTTCAGGATCATAGCTTTCGCTCTGGGTGGTGATGCTGTCCATATCCAGCTCCACCGTGACTTCGGCGCGCACCTTGTCATACCCCACCGCGCGGCCAAGAATTTCTTCCACACGCTGGGACAGGCGCTGCTCAATGGCAATCTTCTGCTCTTCCGCGCTGGCCTGCTGGGCCGAGACATTATCACTACCGGTGCCGGCTGCGAGCAGATTGCCGCGCGAGTCAATCACCGCCACCCGGCCCGGATCAAGCTGCGGCACCGCCGAAGCAATCAGATGCTGAATGGACACCACCTGATCGCGGCTGAAATTACCGCGCGTTTCGATAAACACACTGGCGCGCGACTGTTGGCCGTCACGAGCGAACAGCTCACGGCGCGGCAACACCAGCTGCACGCGCGCATTACCAATGCCCTGCATGGCCCGAATGGTGCGCGCCAGCTCACCTTCCAGCGCCCGCTGCTGATTGATGTTCTGCAGGAACGAGGTGGTACCAAAGCCTTCGGGCTGGTTGAAAATTTCATAGCCAACGCCGCCACCAGCCGGAATGCCCTCTTGCGCAAGTAGCGCCTTCATCCGGCCCACCTGCGCCTCAGGCACAGAAATACGCGAGCCATCGGCGGATGCCTGATACGCCACATTCATCTGCTCAAGGCGCTGAATCACCGCGCCGCTATCTGATGCGGACAGGCCTGTATATAAGGTCGTCATGGACTCGCCGCCCATGCGCAGGATCACCGCGACCAGAAACAGCAGAGTTGCCAAGCCTACGCCGCCCAGCGCCGCCAGTCGAACGGGGCCGAGATTTTTGAGTGTCTGCATAAAACTGTTCATGCGCGCTCTTGAGCCCCTTAATCTTTCTGCCTCAAAAACAATCAGGCCCCCATCCCTGAGCCGCCAGATCGTTAATGCGATGGACGGACTCCGCCCGTTCCACACACACCAATGTTAATTTATACCGTATGCTAAGGTTAATAAACGAAAAGTTAACGGCTCGGCAATTTTTGCCGATTGTAGGTTAATTACTCAAAGTAACTTAAGGGGGCGTCTCCCACCATACCGACACACACATATATATGTCCCTTCGCTCAGGCCGGGCCAAGCCGCCGCCACAATAATACCGGCACATGCGACAGAAGTTTTCTGGCCAAGTGTAGAGAAGCTGTTAATCATTTGATGTCTAAGACACTAGATCCCATTTTGGGGCCCATTTCTGGGCGTGTGATTCGGAGGAAAAATATGAATTCTGCCAATCGTGTTCGTACAGGACGTATCCGCACCGGGCTTATTGCCCTGCTGCTGGTTGGCGGCGGCTTTGCCATTGCCCACAGCACAGAAAGCACACCCGCGCAGGCGACAACGGCACCAACTACCCAAGCGGCACCCGCCTCGCCAGCCACGCGCGATCGCCCGGACAGCTTTGCTGATCTGGCCGAGCGCCTGCTGCCGTCAGTGGTGAACATCTCCACCATCTCCACCGTCAAGGGTGAAGAAGGCGGCAATGAAGAAGACATGCCGCAATTTCCGCCCGGCTCGCCATTTGAAGAATTCTTCAAGCAGTTCCGCGAGCAGCAGCGCCGTCAGGGTGGCAATGGCCGGGCCCACCGCGCCGCTGCCCTAGGCTCGGGCTTTATCATTGATGCGCAGCAAGGCTATGTAGTCACCAACAACCACGTGGTTGCCGACGCTGACGAGATCAAGGTGATCCTGCAGGACGATACCAACCTGACGGCCAAGCTGGTCGGTCGTGACGAAAAGACCGATATTGCCCTGCTCAAGGTTGAGCCTGCTGGCCACAAGCTGACCGCTGTGCCGTTTGGTGACAGCGATGCCATGCGGGTAGGCGACTGGGTGATTGCTATTGGTAATCCGTTTGGTCTGGGCGGTACGGTCACACAGGGCATCATCTCGGCCCGCGCGCGTGACATTCAATCCGGCCCGTATGATGACTTCCTGCAGACGGACGCCAGCATCAACCGCGGTAATTCCGGCGGCCCGATGTTCAACCTTAAGGGTGAGGTTGTGGGCATCAACTCGGCTATCTACTCACCGTCGGGTGGGTCGATCGGCATTGGTTTTGCCATCCCGTCCAATCTGGCCAAGAGCGTACTTGACCAGCTCAAGGATTATGGCCGCACCAAGCGCGGCTGGCTGGGTGTACGCATTCAGGTGGTCACACCGGAAATTGCCGAAAGTCTGAACTTTGGCGCGCCGCGCGGTGCGCTGATTGCCAGCATCACCCCGGAAGGCCCTGCCGCCAAGGCCGGGATTGAAGCGGGCGATATTGTGCTTCAGTTTGACGGCAAGCCGATTGAGGAAATGCGCCGCCTGCCCCGCATTGTAGCCGAAACGCCGGTGGGTAAGGACGTGCCCATTCAGGTTTGGCGCAAGGGTGCGGTCAAGAACCTGACCGTGAAGGTTGCTGAACTCGAAGAGGCTGAAAAAGACGGCTTGATCGAAACCAGCGACAAGGGTGAGGACAAGCCCGAAACCCCGGTGGCTGAAGCCAAGTCTTATGGCCTGTCGCTGTCAACGCTGACCCCGGCCCTGCGCGAGCAGTACAACATTGATGAAGGCGTCAATGGCGTGCTGGTCACCAAGGTGGATGAGGACAGCAAGGCAGCCGAGCAGGACCTGAAGGAAGGCGACGTCATTGTGGCCGCCAACCAGCAGGACGTGAAGAGCCCGGCTGAATTCACCAAGCAGGTCGATGGCGTGAAGGCGGCTGGCCGCAAGTCGATCTTCCTGTTGGTCTCCCGCGGGGATGATCTGCGCTTTGTTGCTCTGCCACTGGAAGAGCCCAAGCCCGCCACCCCCAACAACAAGGAGTAAACGGATGACCGGCACCCTCAAGCAAATGCTGCTGCTGCCCACCTTTGACGGGCAGACGCGCGGCGTTGCGGCTGTCAGCCTTACAGCGGTGGATCTCATCAAACCCTCGGTGACACCGGGCATGACCAACGTCTATCTCACTGGCGATCACAATGTGAACTATGTGGGCGTAGATGTGGAAATGGCCGAGCTGGTCGACCGCCTCAAGAAACTGGGGATGGAGTTTGTTGACGTCACCAACGGCCGCAAGATTATGGGTGCGGTCGCGGGCCAGAGCAACGACGGCCACTAACAGCCGAGTCATAAGAGATAAAGGCGCTGGTGGAAACATCAGCGCCTTTTTTCATGACCTGATGGTAAGCTTGCTCACGGCTGCATGATGGCGGGTAAGGTACGGGCCTTGCCGTTGATGATGTAACGCTGGCGCGCTTCATCATACTCACATTCAGCATATTTAAACCCGTAAGCGCTGCGCGCTGCCGTGACCAGTGAGCTGTGCAGAGCAGACGCTGGCGCTGCACGCACACCGACTAAAAAGGCCTGCGCGAATGCCGCGCGGTGCTGGCTGCGGGTCAGATACTCGCCCAGCTGTTCCAGCATATACTCACCCGCCACATAGGGGGCTGTCTGCTCGCGTGCTTGTGCAGAGAGCTGCGCAAGCTGGCCAAAGTAACCGGCCATCCCCGCAACGGCATGTTCACGCAGTGCGCTATTATCACTGGCCGTCAGCTTGATATTGTCGATCAGCAGCACCGCTGTTTCAATCACGCCCGCCCGCGCCGACAGATAATAAAAGCTATCGGTCAGTGCATCATGGCGCAGCGCCTGATCGGCCTGGCGCACACGACTGATAATGTAATTTAGCATCTAGCCCACCCTGTTATTGCACGCAGGCTAGCAAGCAACCGGGCGCTTTCGCAAGGAAATTGCCCGTATCTAATCCCTAAAATCAGCAGCCGGATAGCCTTGAGCAAACAGCAACGCCGTCAGGTTGGAATGGCGCACACGGGCAGCGGCCTGCTCATTCACTTTAGGTTTGGCATGATAGGCCACACCCAGCCCCGCCGCCTGCAGCATGGGCAGATCATTGGCGCCATCACCCACCGCAATGGTTTGCGATAAAGTAAGGCCCGCCGCACCAGCAAACTCATGAAGGAAGGCCAGCTTGGCATTTTTATCAAGAATAGGCGTAGCTACCTGGCCGGTGAGCTGGCCCTGCTCAATCAAAAGCTGATTGGCGCGGTGGGCGGTAAAGCCCAGCGCCTGCGCCACATAACCGGTAAAAAACGTAAATCCACCCGAGACCAGATAACAGGGCGCGCCCTGCGCCTGCATGGTCTGCACCAGAGTGCGCCCGCCGGGCATAAAGGTCAGGCGCTGCTTGGTGGTCTCTAACGCCGTAACATGTAGCCCCTTAAGATTAGCCACGCGTTCATGAAGGGCAGCGGCAAAGTCCAGCTCGCCGCGCATGGCCCGCTCGGTAATGGCAGCAGTCTCAGCCTTCAGGCCCACGGCATCTGCCAGCTCATCCAGACATTCCTGCTCGATCATGGTGCTGTCCATATCGGCAATCAGCAGCTTTTTACGCCGTCCGGCGCTGGGCTGGGCTATCACATCCACCCGCGTATCGGCCAGCATGGTCTCGGCCGCCAGTGCCGCCTGCGCCGGCAATAAGCCTGAAAACGGCAGATCAACCGCCTGCGCCGGGGCCAGCCAGACCGGCGCACCGACTTGCGCCCCCAAGGCCCGCAAAGATTCAGCCGCCTGCTGAATCTGCTGGACTTCAAGCGGCGGATGCGGTGGAGTCGCCACCAACGTCATTACATTCTCAAACATCTGATGTCCCACCCGGCTACTCCTTCGTCTGCTGCCATTGTCATTATTGGCGGCCCTACTGCAAGCGGCAAAACAGCCGCTGCCATTGCCCTTGCCCGCAAACTGGACGCACAGGGGCAAAAACCGGTCATCATCAATGCCGATGCACTGCAGCTCTACCGTGACCTGCGCGTGATCTCGGCCCGCCCGAGCGCCGAGGAAGAAGCCGCCGCCCCTCACCGCCTCTATGGTGTGATGGACGGGGCCGAGCGTGGCTCGGTTGCCAGCTGGCTGGAGCAAGCGCGCGAGGAAATTGAGACAGCGCTGGATTCTGGCTGGCGGCCCATCTTGGTGGGTGGCACTGGCATGTATCTGCACACGCTGATGAACGGGCTGGCCCTTGTGCCGGAGATCAGCCCGGATGTGCGCGCTGATGCCGTGACCACGCACGCAACCTTAGGCGGGCGCGCCTTACGGCAGGAGCTGGCCAAGCTGGACCCGCTGGGCGCGGCCAAACTGCATGATGGCGATACCCAGCGCTTGATCCGTTATTACGAAGTGGTCAAGGGAACCGGCCGCCCACTGGCCGATTGGCAGAGCGAGCCGCAAGACCGCCCGCCTGCGCATTGGAATTTTGTCTGCTTTGTGACGGAGCCCGCCCGCCCGGTTCTCTATGCGCAGTGCGACAGCCGCTTTGATGCGATGCTGGCTGAAGGCGCGCGCGATGAAGTAACGGCGCTGCTGGCCCGCAACCTGAATCCAGACCTGCCGGTGATGAAGGCTGTAGGCGTGCCGGAGATTGCCGCCATGATCCGGGGCGACTGGACCCTCTCCATGGCACGCGAGAAAGCCCAGCAAGCCACCCGTAATTATGCCAAACGCCAGCTCACCTGGTTTCGCCATCAATTACCGCAGGCCTACCGGCTGGACACCTCTACCCTCAAGCAACCCGGCGAGCGCGACAAGCTGGCAGAAGCCATGCACGCCATTGTGCAAAAGGCGCTGTAATGCCAACCCTGCTCTGGTATGAGCCGCAAAATTACTGCACCAACCGCGCGCTGGCTGAAGCCGCGCAAGCTGGCCTTGACGTTATTCAGGCTGGGCCGGAAGATTTATGCTTTTCAACCCAGCCCCCTTACCTGATGCACGCCGATGGGCGCGACCTGCTGGCGCTATGTGATGCAATCCTCATCCGCAAATTCGCGCCGCATATCAGCGAGGCTATTACCTTAGCCCAGCTCTTTGAGCAGGCGGGCAAGCTGGTGTTTGATGCCGCGCTCTGCCGTGAAGGCTACAGCATCAGCAAAATGCATGATTATGTGCAGCTCAGCCGCCAGAATATTCCGGTACCCCGCAGCCTCCAGCCCATGACCCATGCCGCTTTGCTGCAACTGATAGGCACGTGTACCACTCCCTTTATCCTCAAGGGCATTCATGGCACCGGCGGCAAGCATGTACATCTGCTTGAGCATGCCAGCGCCGCACAGGCGCTGATCGCCAGCTATCCTGAAGGGCAGCTGATCTGGCAGGAATATCTGCCCGCCCCGTTTGACTGGCGCGTGATTGTCATCAACGGGCAGGCGTTGCCGGTGGCCGTTGAGCGCCGCCCGGTTGGTGATGACTTTCGCACCAATACTGACTTTGACAATCAGCTGCGCAGCGTTGCCCGCACAGATAACCCCGCATTATTTGAACTGGCCGAGCAAGCTGCCCGCGCCCTCACGCGCAGTTTTGCCGGGGTAGATCTGCGCCAACGCGGGGATGAGCTGGTGGTGCTTGAAGTCAACCGCCGCCCCGGCTTTCAGGCCTTTGAGAGCTGCACGGGCTATAATGTCGCGGGGGCGGTCCTGCGGATAATTCATGACCAGATCGTTGAAGGCACAACACATTCAGCCCACACGACAAAATGTAGCAGCACTTGATTTTTCTGCATTTATGAGCAGTGCAGCATATGTGCGACGAAGTTCACGATTGCCGAAACCGCAACCAGCGATTAGGTTCGATTCATTATCCAACCCGGCCGGGCTCATCCGGCCCCTGATGTGCATGGAGCGCAAGCGATGTCTGACAACACCAATTCCACCGGCGGCAGCAAGGCTATTGTCGTCATTATCATTCTGGCCCTGATCGCCGTGGGCTTTGTCTGGGCACAGCGTCTGGGCTTCTTGGGTGGTAACACCATTACCCCCGGCACCGAGCAGAGCGCCGTCACCAATGACAATGACGAAGACGATATGAGCACCAGCGATCAGGCACCGGTCACCGATGGCAACCTCGCCACGCAGGCCAATGACGCCGCCACCAAGGCTGCTGATGACGCCACCAAGGCCGCCACCTCGGCCCCGGCCACGGAAACTGCTCCGGCCGTCACCACTGAGACCCCGGCTGTTACGACGGAAACCGCTCCGGTTGAAGCTCCGGCTGCCACCGAAGGTGCGGTAGATGGAACTGCGGCTCCGGCTGTTACGACCGAAACCCCGGCCGTCACCACTGAAACCCCGGCTGAAGCTCCCGCAGCAACGCCGGAAACCAAGACCGAACCGGCCCCCGCCCAGTAAGGCAGAGCCGTAAGGCAGGCCCGTCCCCTTATTGGCGGGCGGGCAACTGCCCAACAAACAGACAGCCGGTCGGGTTTATCCCGGCCGGTTTGTTCTTTGTGGCAACAACTGCACAACGCGCTCTCAGCCAAGGGGGCGTGCGGCATCAAGCCCCTGCTGTCCATGCCCTTTTTTTATTCTTTTAAGACTCTCCATCTTGCCCCCAAGGCGACGATGTTTTATCCAGTCCTAGCGCAACTACGAGGTTCATTTATCCCATGTTTCAGAAATTCCTTGGCATGATGTCGGCCGATATGGCCATCGACCTGGGCACCGCCAATACGCTGGTCTATGTTAAAGGCCGCGGCATTGTCCTTAACGAGCCCTCGGTTGTTGCGATCGCCACCGTGCGTGGCCGCCGCCAGGTGCTGGCGGTTGGCGATGAAGCCAAGCTGATGCTGGGCCGTACGCCGGGCAACATCACTGCCATTCGCCCGCTGCGCGACGGCGTGATTGCCGACTTTGAAGTTGCCGAAGAAATGATCAAGCACTTCATTCGCAAAGTGCACAACCGCCGCATTGCCGCCTCACCGCAGATCATCATCTGCGTGCCGTCAGGCTCAACCGCTGTTGAACGCCGCGCCATTCAGGAAAGTGCTGAAGCTGCTGGCGCCCGCCGTGTGTTCCTGATTGAAGAACCGATGGCCGCCGCGATTGGCGCTGGCCTGCCGGTAACTGAACCGACCGGTTCAATGGTGGTTGATATCGGTGGCGGCACCACTGAAGTTGCCGTCATGTCTCTGGGCGGTATTGTTTATGCCCGCAGCGTACGCGTGGCTGGCGACAAGATGGACGACGCCATCATCGCTTATATCCGCCGCAATCATAACCTGCTGATTGGTGAAAGCTCGGCCGAGCGCATCAAGAAGGAAATTGGCGCCGCCTGCCCGCCGGAAGACGGCGAAGGCCTGTCGATGGAAGTAAAGGGCCGCGACCTGATGAATGGCGTGCCCAAAGAACTCATCATTACCGAGCGCCAGATTGCCGAAAGCCTGGCCGAACCGGTTGGCCAGATTGTTGAAGCCGTGAAGGTTGCGCTTGAGCAGACCCCGCCGGAACTGGCCGCCGACATCGTCGACAAGGGTATTGTTCTGACCGGTGGTGGCGCCCTGCTGCGCAACCTTGATCATGTGCTGCGCTATGCCACCGGCCTGCCGGTCACCGTCGCGGAGGACCCGCTGTCCTGCGTAGCGCTGGGCACGGGCCGCGCGCTGGAAGAAATGCGCACACTGAAGAACGTTCTGATCAACATGTACTAACCCTGCACGGCATTGCGCCGTGAGTTGCGAGAGAGCCGATGCGATCGGGCCGTAAACAAAACGTCAGCGCCATGGCCCTCACACCGGGTGGTTTTTTTCAGCGCTTCTCGTTTGTCATCATGCTGGCAACCGCTGGCGGTTTGCTGTTGCTCTCGGTGGCTAACCCGGCACTGGGCGAAAAAATCCGCACCCGTGTGACGGATGCCTTTGCCCCGCTGCTCTCCACCGTGGCCGAGCCCATCTCCACCGTGACCGAAACCATTGCCACCCTTGGCCGCCTGACCGAGCTGCGCGCCGAGAATGAGCGCCTGCTGGCCGAAAACGCCCGTCTGCGCCAATATCAAACCGCCGTCATGCAGCTGGAAGCCGAAAACAAGGGTCTGCGCGGCCTGCTCAATATGGCCATCATTCCTGAACAGCGCCTGATTGTAGCGCCGGTGATTGCCGATGCCGGCGGCCCGTTCATGCGCAACATCATTGTCATGGCAGGTAGCGACAAAGGCGTGCGCCAAGGTCTGGTCGCCGTAGCCAATGGCGGGCTGGCGGGCCGCGTGATTGCCGCTGGCAGCCATAGCAGCCGCGTCCTGCTGATCAACGATCTGAATGCCCGCGTGCCGGTTCTGCTGGAGCGCAACCGCCAGCGCGCCATGATTGCCGGTGACAATGGGCCAGAACTGCGCCTGACTGAAGTGCCACCCGACACCACCGTCAAAGTAGGCGACCGTCTGATGACCTCTGGCGTAGGCGGCATTTATCCGCCGGGGCTGCCGGTTGGCGTTATCACCCGCATTGAGGATAACGACGTGCGCGTTGAGCCGATTGCCGATCTGGGCCGCCTTGAGCTGGTGCAGGTCATTGATCCCGGTACCCCGGAAGACCTGCTCTCCCCTGAATCCACCCAAACCCTGCCGCCGGCCACGCGTACGCCCGGCACAGCACGCTGATGCTGACCTTAGACGGCTGGCAGAAACTTGATCGCGGCGCCCGCAGCGCCTCGCCGTTGATTGTGGGCCTGCTGCTTGCCCTTATTGGCATGGTGCCGTTGCACTTGCCGGATTTTGGCACCATCGTTCCCTCTATTGCCCTGATGACGGTGTTCTATTGGGCGGTCTATCGCCCGGACCTGTTTGGCCCTGTGGCCGCAGCTCTACTGGGCTTTGTGCATGATGTGATCTCGGGCGCGCCGCTAGGCCTGAACACACTGGTTTGCCTACTGACCTACAGCTCGGTGTCCAGCCAGCGCCAGCTGTTTCTGGCCCACGCCTTTTTCATTCTGTGGTGGGGCTATGCGCTAACCGCTCTACTGGCAGGTGCGCTGAGCTGGGTTATCAGTTGCATGCTTAAAGGCGGCATTATACCGTTTGATGCCGTGCTGTTTCAGGCGGCTGCGGGTATTGCCCTGTTCCCGCCAATTGCGTGGATTTATGGCCGCATTCAGCGCGGCTGGCTGAGTGGTTTGTAACATGCGCGATTTTGAGAGCGAACGCCAACGCCTGTTTACCCGCCGCTCCATCGTCCTTGGTGGTTTGCAGGCTGGCCTGTTTGGCGGCCTGATTGCGCGCATGTATTATCTGCAGATTACCGAAGGCGCGCGTTATGCCACGCTGGCTGAAGAAAACCGCATCAGCACGCAATTAGTCGCGCCGTCGCGCGGCCTCATCCTCGACCGCTTTGGCGAAAAGCTGGCCATCAACGAGCAGAATTTCCGCCTGATGATGGTGCGTGAGCAGGTCGGCGATGTAAACGACATGCTGCGCAAGCTGTCGGCCTTTGTCACCTTTACGGATTCCGGCATGCGCCGCATTCGCCGTGATCTGGCCCGCAACCGCCCGTTCATGCCGGTAACGCTGGCCGATAACCTTACCTGGCAGCAGGCCGCCGCTATTGAAACCCGCCTACCCGAATTGCCCGGCATCTCGATTGATGTGGGCGAAATCCGCTTTTATCCGTTTGGCAAATCCACCGCGCATGTGCTGGGCTATGTCGCCGCCGTGAGCGAGAATGATTTGAAGGCCGATGCCGACCCGCTGCTCAGCCTGCCTGCCATGCAGATTGGCAAAACCGGTATTGAAAAGCTGCTGGATAAAGATATGCGCGGTCAGGCGGGCACGCTCGATCAGGAAGTCAACGCACATGGCCGCATCATGCGCAAACTGGCCGAGCGCCCCGGCACCGCAGGCAGCACCGTCAACCTGACGCTCGACATCAACCTGCAGAATTATGTGCAGCAACGCCTGATGACCGAGCGTAGCGCCGCCTGCGTAGTGATGGACGTGCAAACCGGCGCTATTTATGCCTTCTGCTCGCACCCCACTTTTGACGGCAATGAATTCAGCCGTGGTATTTCGCAAGCCAATTACGATGCCCTGATCAAGGACGAAACCGCCCCACTCACCAACAAGGTCAGTGCCGGTCTTTATGCACCGGGCTCAACTTTCAAGATGGCGGTGGCGCTAGCAGGCCTTGAAAGCCGGGTGATTGACCCGTCGCATCAGGTCACCTGCTATGGCGCCATTCAGCTGGGCAATCACAAGTTCCACTGTTGGAAGCGCGGCGGCCACGGCACGCTGAACATGCAAGGCGCCATCCGCGAATCCTGCGACGTCTATTTTTATGATCTGGCCAGCAAGGTCGGTATCGACGCTATTTCCGAAACTGCGCGCAAGCTCGGCATGGGCACCGTGACCGGTCTTGATCTGCCCGGTGAGCGCGCCGGGCTGGTGCCGGACCGTATGTGGAAGGAAGCCACCAAGGGCGAGCGCTGGCAGGGCGGTGAAACGCTCGTCGTCTCCATCGGTCAGGGCTATATGCTGGCCAGCCCGCTACAGCTAGCGGTGATGGTATCGCGTCTGGTCAATGGTGGTAAAGCCGTGGTGCCGCATCTGGTGAAAGCGGTTGGTGGCCACGACCGCCAGACCGAATGGCCCAGCCTTGGCTTTAGTGATCATAATCTGGATGCCATTACCGCTGCCATGAACAGCGTGGTCAATGACCGTAAAGGCACTGCCTTTGGTGCCCGCATTACGGAAGATGACAAACGCATGGGCGGCAAGACCGGCACCAGCCAAGTGCGCCGCATTACCATGACTGAGCGCGCGGCAGGCGTTATCCGCAACGAAGACCTGCCCTGGATCCGCCGCGACAATGCCTTGTTCGTTGGCTACGCCCCGGTGCAGGACCCGCGTTATGCGGTGGCGATTATTGTTGAGCATGGCGGCGGTGGCTCGCACACTGCTGCGCCCATCGCCCGTGATATCCTGCTGGAAGCCCAACGCCTGAATCCGTCAGCCCCGCGCGCCACGCGCCTGCCCCCGGCCGAATTCATCCCGACGAATCCCGCCAATGCCAGCAGCAGTACCCCTGCGCCCACAGACGATGAGAGCGATTAAGCCGCCTTTTCAATTAGTTAATTCCGCGCGCGCCAGATTAACAAGAATATAAGCTAATCTTGCTAAAATCTGGGGATGTCAGCGCCCAGCCCCGAAGCGTTAGCTCTTTTAAGCCAGCCCGGACGGCCGGATGTAGCGCAATACATTCAGAACTTTCTTGATCAGAACTTTCCCAAATCGAACATTATCGTTGTTAGCTCAGGCGACAACATTGAAGAAAAAATTCGCAAGGGCCTGTCTACTGCCGTTGAACATAACGGCGCGGCGCAGGCCGTTTCAAGCAACCCAAGTATTCAAGAAGGTATAGATGACTATGCCAAGCGCGTAACACGCGCAACAGCGCAAGCACACGCCGAACACTTTAATGAAAACAGCAAGACACATGGCGTACATGTGCACAATTCTGATTTGTCCAGCTTTGGATCTGAAGGTGAACTGAAAAAGCTTGGACTGGAAGTTAAGGTTGTTAACATAAACCGCTCGCTGATAAACGAGCTTATACCGTCAGATCATAAATCATCACTTGCCTGTGATGCAGCCATCGCCCCGCAGGACGAGCCGCGCGCCTATAGCATTTCCTTGATGCAGAAAGGAAACCAAATTCAAGCGCTAACAGTTGCACTTGACCACATCAATACAGCATTTCATGAAACGGGCCATGCCCTCAATCATACTGAGCGCGGGTCATACTCCACACTACTAAGAGAATTTTTCTCTCCTACAAAAGTAGGGAATGTTGAAGAGACGATTGCCGATACATTTGCCTCTCTTATGATGATCAAGGAGTTTGGTGATCTTGGTCTGGCGTATGTTAAGGTACACACGTCTGAACGGCTCTCATCCGGGGTCGCAGATACAAAACATCAAACTGCTTTTGGCATGAATGCGGCATTGAAGTGGGCCGAGCAGAACGGCAGCCAACTTCAGTCGATGAAGCCGGAAGATATATTCAAGCTCGCCAAAGAGCTCGGCACCAAGAGCGCCCTCACCCCGGAAGAAATCAAGCAGATGGACGCCGCTAACAACGGTCACCCCATGGGCACCGAACTTAAACAGAAAATGGACGACACGCGCGATTCCCTTGGCCCGGAGAGACGTGTGGCCTCTGGTATTGGCATATCGCTCGGTCGCCTGCAGGCCGCCCAGCAGCTAATGTGCACGATGGACGCCGAGCACCCGGCGGCGCCCACACCACTGCTAGCCCCAGCTGAGCCTGGACAAGGCCAGACAGCTCCTGCCACCGCTTCCCACAATCGGCCCCGCCAGAGTGCTGGCGTTTCCATGTAGGCCGGAGCCGCTGCCACGCTGCGCAGTCGGGCCGATATCTATGCTCTAAATATTGTCATTTTTACAGATAGTTAGCTCAGATTTCGACGTCCTGCGCAGGATGTCGTTTTTTTGCCAGAAAATGCTGGACTTGATTGCGGTTTCTTTGGTAGAACCCCACCCACACCAGAGACGTGGGCGCATAGCTCAGTTGGTAGAGCAGCTGACTCTTAATCAGTAGGTCCAAGGTTCGAATCCTTGTGCGCCCACCACTCTCTCCCCAATCTTAACCTGTCTGCAACCAGTCGCTCGCTAACATGAAATGTTAGTCTGGCCGCGTGTGGCCGTGCATGATCTGGTCAATTTCAGAGGCTTGCTATGGGTGCTTTTCTTGTCATGCTGGCCATGCTGGTAGTTGCGATGATCGCCATCCTCAACCCGTTTGGCACCAGCAGCACCAACACGCCCAATTTTGGTGATCGCAACATGATTCAGGCGGTAGCCGGTAATATGGTGCAGCTGCATGAGGCCCTCGTGCGCTATTGCACAGATACCCCCGCCTCCTGCGCCGCCAATGCCAAGGATAATGTGGCAAGCCAGGTCGGCCCTTTTGCGGTTAGCAGCGCTTATGTACCAAGCTTCATCAATACCGCCAGCAATCTGGTCAACTGGAACTACTACATCAACTCAACCGATCATGTGGTTGTCACCTATTACGCCAGCACAACGAATGTGGGCGGCTTCAGCCCAGCCCAGATTGCTGGTGCGCTGGAGGATTACCAGATTGCTACAGCTTATACGACATGGAACTACGGCCTGACCGCGAGTGGTGCGGTATCGCGCCCGGCGGCCTATACGCTGCCAGTCGACGCAGTAGCCGGAGCGACCAACATCACCAGCTGGCCTGATGGCTGGGTGGTGATTGCCACCGCCTACCAATAAGCCGCCATATATTGTTTTTATTCTGCTGCTGAGCCCAGCTGCGTACGCAGCGATGCGTTGCTATCTTTGAGCTGTTGCAGCTTGGCTAATAAATCCTGCTGCATTTTCTCACCCGCATCCAGCTTTTGATTGAGTGCGCTCAGGTCGCGCTCCAGATCAGCCACGCTCGTTTCAAGCGCCACATAGGTCGCCTGCTGTTGCTGCATGGCTTTAATCGCCGGGGCAATCAGCTCGCCACTTGTCATCCGGTACATGCCGCCCTGCTGGAATACAATATTGGTCTGACGACCCGCCAGAGCCTTCTGCACATCCTGCGCGATAAAACCAAGATCCCAACGATTGTTACCGTCATTGAGATGAAACTGCACTGGTTTGAGCGCCATAATGAAATCAAGGCCCAGATCTGAATCCTCAATGTCTTTTTTCAAGCGGCGATCAGAGTAATTGGACCAGGCAACCGCACCGCCAATTTTGCTGCCGCTACCATTGCCAATATAAATTGTATTGGTCGTGGCTGTAGCTGCGCTGGCACCAATCACAACAGCATTGTTCGACGCAGCATCACCCACGCTAGCGTAGTAGCCAATCAGGGTATTGTTGCTGCCCGTCGTCACTGCCGTTGTTGCAACTGAATTGAGTGTACCATTAGTGGCACCGGCTTTATAGCCAATCAGCGTATTACCGCTACCCGTACTCACAGCGTTGCCACTGGTAGAACCTACTGCTGTATTACCGGTGCCTGTCGTCGCTGTGAGCGCATTATAACCAACAGCCGTATTGCTGCTGGTTGTGGTAACAGCTGTCAGCGCGTTTGCGCCAACCGCGGTATTGGCAGTGCCACTTGTATTACTATCAAGCGCGGTTGAGCCCACAGCCACATTCTCGGCCGCCGTATTGGCCGCCAGTGCGTTATAGCCAGCCGCTGTATTATAGTTCACCGTGGTTATTGCAGTGAGCGCATTCGTGCCCACTGCCGTGTTGGCGGTACCACTCGTATTACTATCAAGCGCGGTATAACCCACGGCCACATTTTCGGCCGCTGTATTGACTGCCAGTGCATTATAGCCAACTGCAGTGTTAGATCCGCCATTAGACGCATTGAGCGTGTTGTACCCTAAGGCTGTATTATAGCTGCTATCACCATTTGTTAGTGACCCACTGCCGCCCGCCACATTATACTGACCAGCCGAATTGTTCATCAGCGCCTGATAACCGAGCGCAACGTTATAAGGGGCCAGATTTGAATAGAGCGCCTTATATCCAAATGCGACAGTGCCGGTTACGCCCGTTTGCGTGTACAGGGCCTGATGGCCGATCGCGACATTATAATCGCCCGTTGTCTCACCCTGTAGGGCATAACTACCGGCTGCAAAATTACCCGTCCCCGTAGGCCACGCACCAAAACCGTAGGCCTGATAACCAAATACTGTATTATATGTGCCTGACGTTATGCTGCGCCCGGCTTGATACCCAACGGCGACATTGTAGCTGCCCGTTGTATAATACATAGCCTCTGCGCCAATCGCGACGTTGTAATCAGCTGCAGTGGCCGTTACCAATGCATTATGGCCAACGGCAACATTATAGTTGCCTGTCTGGTTAGCCGTCAGGGCATAACTGCCAACAGCTGTATTACCCACCCCAGTATTATCTTTTAGGACTTCCGCACCAACACCAACAGTGTAATCGGCCGTATTATTCAGCAGAGCCCGATAGCCCACTGCTGTAATGCCGGTACCGGTATTGTAGCGCGCCGCTTCCTGACCCAGTGCAGTATTATAGCTCGTCAAACTGTTAGCTAGCGCATAAGTACCCATGGCAGTATTGCCGCTACCCGTTTGTAGCGCGGTCAGGGCATAGGCACCCATGGCGGTATTATCGCTGCCAGTTGTCAGCGCAGTCAGGGCATAGGCACCCATCGCCGTATTGTTATTGCCTGTGGTGATGGCAGCCATTGCATGATAGCCAAGCGCGGTATTTTTTTGCGCGCCCAGAGTCACACTCGCCGCTGTGCCGGCACCATCACCCATATACATGGATAAATTGGCATAATCCGTGATGGCATCATTCATGCCATCCAGTGCAGTCACGATTGTTGAACCGCCCGTTGAGCCGGTGCTAGCCGCAAGACTGCCGCCGCGCGCGGGGATAAGGTTGGTTAGCATGGCAATATGGCCCTGCTGCGCCGCGCTGCCAATGCTGGACCACCCCGTTTGGGTGAGATCAATAGACCAGCCACCCCCAGCACCACGAACGGCGGTTGCACTGGCAGAACCGGGTGAATTGCCGACTGCGTCGATATCATCACCATCATAAATAAAGCCAGCACCCGCGCCGAGCATGCCAACAATCTGCCGGCCGGTTTTATCGGCAATCTCAATGCCGCCCGTTGTCAGAACCAGGCCTACGACCCGGTCATCTGCATCTGCTGCACCAATAGTGCCATCATCCTCGCGCCGCACATAGACAACATAAGACTGGCCAAAATTATTCTGGTTCACAAAGCCGGACGGCAAAAAGCCTTTGGCTTGCAAACTGCTCAGGGCCGTTGCACAGCTGTCTGCATCCGTCACCTTAAGACAGGTCACACTGCCAAGCGTGGCCAGGTCAGCAAGCCCGAGTATATCTGATTTGTTGTTATTAATGTAATTCTGCGCCGCCACTGCTACGGCCTGCGCTTGCGTCACCGCAATCTGTGCATCACGGCTTGCGGTTGTTATGCCCACAAGCTGCCAGACACCGCCGAGCATGACGCCCGACACCGCCAGCGCCAAGGCCATCTCGGTCAGGGAAAAGCCGGTTCTGTTGAAGTCAGGTTTCATCGCGACCTCTCCTGCCGCTGTTGCAGGCGCTCAAGCTGCTGCTTTTCCTGCTGGGCTAGCTTGATGTCCCGCACCAGCTGCGCCGCCTTCTTTTCAAGCTCGGCCGCCCGCACCTGCGCCTGTTGCAGCTGCAACTGCAACTCAGCCTGCCGCTGTTGTAGGGCGTCGCGCTGCTTGATCTGTTCTTGTAGGCCTTTGACAGCTGGCGCAAGCATCTCGGTAACAGAGAGGCGATAGATCTGCTCTCCATCGGTTTCATGATAGACCATAGTCAGAGGCCGGTTACCCACTAGATCCGCTACTTCCTGGGCGATAAAACCATAATCAAGGCGCTGGTTACCTTCAATCAGTCGGTAACGGACAGGACGCAGCTTCAGGATGAAATCAAGCCCGAGGTCTGTATCCTGAATATCCGTTTTAAGGCGCGCATCTGAATAGGTTGACCAATCGACCTGACCGCTAATCGTAGTAGGTGCCGCCCGCCCGCCGAACATGACCTGATTATCTGACGTCGCCACCGCCTGATAACCAATAGCAGTACGGTTGGTCGCATTTGAAGAGGTCACGCTGGCTTGATAGCCAATCAATGTATTCTGGCTGCCGGTTGTCAACGCCGCCGTTACGTCCGTGCTGATCGTGCCGTTATCTTTACCGGCATTATAGCCGATCAGGACATTGTCGGTGCCTGTGGTCAGGTATTCACCCGCGCCCGCGCCAATGGCTACATTGCGGCCAGCTCCAGTATTATTTGCCGCTGTCAGGGCTTTATACCCGATCGCCGTATTGTCCGTACCTGTGGTAATAGCCGCCAACGTACTAACACCAACCGCTGTATTATAACTGCCAGAAGAGTTGAGCAGCAATGACTGGTAGCCAATGGCTGTATTATCCTGCCCGGTATTTGCCGCCAGAGCATGATAGCCAAACGCCGTATTATTGCTGACCGCGCTGGAGTTGCTGACAGCTGACTGTGCCAACGTCCCGATGGCAGTATTGCCCGTACCACTCTGATTATAGCCCAGCGCCTCACGGCCAATCGCGGTGTTGTTGGAGGCTGTATTGGTTGAAAGCGCGAGATACCCAATCGCGGTGTTATTGCTGCCTGCCACGGCATAACCAGCCTTGTAACCATAAGCTACGTTATCAACACCGGCCGAATTGGTATACAGCGCCTGATAACCCACGCCAGTATTACGCAGAGCATTGCTGTTGCGCAGCGCCTGATAACCCACGGCGACACTTTCATTATCACCGGTCGAAGCATATCCCGCCTGATAGCCAATACCAACCTCACCACTGCCGGTTTGCATATTATACAGGGCCTGATAACCAGCTGCGCTGTTATCGCTACCCGAAGTTATTGAATAGAGCGAGTAGGCGCCAGCTGCGGTATTATTATCTCCTGTTGCGATCCCCTGCCCCATGGATAAATAGCCCAAAGCCGTAGAGCCTGCTGCCGTCGTCGCGTTCTGCAATGCGCCATAACCGACAGCCGTGGCATAACCATCCTGGAATGAATATGCCGTTCGGGCACCAATGAAGGTATTGGCGGTTGGTCCATCCGCACGCTGATAGCCGGATTCAAAGCCGATATAGATATTGCTGCCACCGCCAGTCGTGGTCACAGCATTACCACTATTATTACTGGAAAACGCCCCAACCGCCAGCTCGTTTGAGAACGCGGCATAGGCAGCCTTATAGCCGATAGCCACATTGTTTTTGTCAGCAACATACCGATGTGCCTGATAGCCGACAGAGTTATTGTAGCCATATACGGGCGAGGAATCATACTCACCGGCCCCAGCACCAAATGAGTTAGCGAGATCACTGACTACTGAATAGCTGGCACGCGACCCGAATGTAACATGGCCACCACTTGATGTTGCCGAATAGGCCGACTGCGCACCGAATATAACATTCTGACCCGCCGCGTTCTGGTTATAGGCCGCCTGTGCACCAAATGCTGTATAATAGGATATATCGTTGTTGCTTTTTGCCGCCTCTGCGCCGACTACCGTACCATTGCAGCAGCGGCTAGTATCAGCGGCTTGACCTGCCGCATCACCAACCAGAACATGTAGATTGGGATGGTTGGTAATGGCATCGGTCAGTTCATCTAATGTCGTCGCGCCGATTGATGCTGTGGCGGTAGCCGTGGCTGCAGCGGCAACCGCAGCACCGCTGGCAGTACTCGGTATAATGGAAGTGAGAACAGCGATATGGCCTTGCTGCGCAATATTGCCAATGACCGTCCACCCAGCGGCGGTTAAGTCAACTGACCAGCCGCCTGCGGTACCACGAATGGTTGTTGCATCATTGGTCCCTGACGTACCTGCCGGGTCGCCATCATCCGCATCATAGATAAAGCCACCGGCGGCACCGATGGCGGATGATATCTGCCCGCCTGCCTTATCGCTGATTTCAATACCGCCCGTACTGAACACGAGGCCATTCAACCGATCAGAATCATCAACACTCGCCAGCGTGCCGCCATCTTCGCGGCGCACATAAAATTTGTAGCTCTGGCCATAGGCATTCTGATTATTAAAACCGGCCGGGAGATACCCTTTGGCCTGCAGACTATCCAGTGCCGTAGCGCAGCTGTCTGCATCTGTCACCTTGATGCAGGTGACGCTATTAAGTGTTGAAAGACTACCAAGCGCTAAAATACTGCTTTTTTCTTCATTGATGTATGACTGCGCGGCGATAGCCACAATCTGCGCCTCACTGGCAACGCCATTCACGCCTTGCGTAGCGCTCACGGTTCCCATTACCTGCCACAGACCGCCGAGTGTAATGCCGGCAACCGCCAAGCCAAGCGTCATTTCCAGCAAGGAGAAACCAGCTACCCTGCGGCGATTGATATGCAGATGGCGATTAGTCATGTTCACCCGCCTTAGGCATATTCTCTTTGTCGAGTAGGGCCGCAGCTTGCGCGAGTAGCCCATCTGCCTTGTTGCTAACCTGTTCGGCTTCATGATGCATCTTGACCAGATTACGTGTCAGTTGTTGTTCCTGTTCCAACTGCTTTTGGCCGACCTGAATGGTATTCACAACTGGTGCCACCAGCATATTCATGGTCAGGGAATAGTAGTCACGCGTCTGGAGATCGCCACTGCCCTGCACCAGATTGGAATCAAGCCCGCCCAGCGCAGCCAGAACCTCCTGAGCAATAAAGCCATAGCGAACCGGCACCGGGTTAGCTAACGCGCGGAAAGACACCGGGCGAAGCGACTTAATAAAGTCAGCACTCAACAGCAGCGGCTGAATATCGTGTTTGAGGCGGCGGTCAGACGGATAAGTCCAACCGGTATAACCGCCGATGGAGGTCACCGAGCCGTTGCCGAAAATATAGTTATTATCAGCTGGGCTGGAGGCGCCATAGCCAATCGCCACGCGGGAGTCGCTCGTGGCGGCTGTTGCGTCAGCTCCCGAGCCGATAATGGTATTGCTACTTCCCAACGTAATGGTAGCGCCCGCATTATAGCCAACCTGCACGCTATTGGTAGACTCTGTCAAAGCACCTGCATTACTGCCAATTGCTACGCTATTCATGGCAGACTTTGTCATGGCATTATAGCCAATGACGGTTGCATTATCCCATGACGTCACCAAACCCATGGCATTGCTGCCAATGATTGTATTGTAGAGGTTAGTCGTCAGCGCCTGGCCAGCCCCGGCGCCAATCGCCGTGTTGCCGTCGCATGCACCTTGGCATGTTTTTAATGTATTATACCCTAGAGCTGTATTATCACCCCCGGTTAGAGGTGCGTACCAGGCAGCGCCATATATCGCATTTGTACCAATAGCCGTATTACGCTGACCCGTACTGCCCCAATATAACGCATACGCACCTACCGCCGTTAACTCCGAGCCTGCTCCATCTATATATTGTAAAGCGTTAGAGCCAGCAGCTGTACTATTTTGCCCTGTTGACACCTCACTGATCGCATAATCACCAAGGCCTGTATTACCTGTGCCTGTAGTGACGACATGAACGGCATAGCGGCCAATTGCTGTTGTACCCGAAGCCGACGTAATCATCTGAGCAGCACGGTCACCAATTGCCAGAATATCATCGAACGGACCAACATCGGCACCCGCTGAATGCGTCCCAATTACCGTATTGCGTACACCGCTGGTTGACAGATACAGGCTTTGATAACCAAGGCTGGTATTATACTGCCCGGTTGTATTGACATTTTGGCTGGCACTACCAATTGCTACTGAATATGATTTGTCACCAGCATTACTGGCATCACACATATAGCCCAAGCGCACGATATGATTGCCAGCATCCGTCAGATTACGCAAAGCGCAAAAACCGATGCCAACCAACCCCGTATAATTGGCGGTTCCACTTGTGATTGATTCGCCGCTGGAAACGCCGGCAAATACATTGCCACTGGCATTTTCAAGCCCCCCACCAGCATTAAGGCCAAGGCCGATATTATAATCGCCATCGATATAGCCCAATGCGAAATCGCCAAGCGCGATATTGCCATTGCCTATGGAGGGCGACAGCCCAAATGGCCGCAGACCAAAGCCAATATTGTCATTCCCGCATTTAGAACCGGGCATGTCAGTAATGGAATAGATGATGTTACGCGAGCCTAAACAGGTGGTCTGGCGCAAAGCAATCTGACCATACATGATATTGTTATCGCCAATCGTCGTGATCTGATTGCCTGCTGATGTACCAACCGCGATATTACCATTACTACTGGTCGCTGAATAAAGCGCATAACTGCCACTGACAATATTGTCATTACCCGCCGTTAATGCGGATAACGATTGAGCTCCAAGTACTGTGTTACGATCGCCGTTCTGAAGTGCATATAAACTCTCGTCGCCTAATGCTGTATTATCGCTGCCCCCTACAAAACCAGGGCCAGAGTTACTGCCAACAAACATATTTCGGCTGGCATAGCCTGTGGTTACATCTGTTAAATCATTAAGTGCGTTAGCCCACTGAGAAGGCAAAGAGGTAGAAAGAGACGTGCAGGCTGCTGCGCATTTGAATGTTGCGATAACAGCAGGAGACTCCAGCCACTGTGTTCCAGAATCGACATAGCCCCAAGTATGAGAAACCGTTGTTGGGCTAGTGAGAACCCTAAATACACTAGAGTATGACCCGCAACAAGCGGCATCGGTCCACTTATAACCTTGCGTCCAGTCAGCCTGAGTTGTGTACCCTACATCATAGACGCCAAAGCCGCCCGCATGAACAGCATAGGCAAAAGTGTTTGATTCTGCTGTGGTCGCACTGACTGTTGTAGAGGTATGATTATCACTATTCACAACAACCGAGCTGGTCTGGTCGAGTGGGCTGGCTGCCAACCCAGTAACTGCGATGGCTTCCAGATTGATTTCGACACTGCTGGCGAAATTGGCTGTGACAGTAAAAGTACCACTCGGCGCCGGAATGTTATAGGCAGCATATATATACCCGCCCTCGCCATAATAGCGGTTTGAGACTTCTGATTTTACCAGATAATAGGTATTTCCTTGGTTATCGGTCACGCTGGTGGGCTGAAGATTGGATACCCCCCAATCCCACGTGGCAACACCCACAAGAATGGTGTCAGCTGCTGAAGGTAAAGTGGTGAAAGTCACGCTTTGCGAGCTTGCGCCCCCTGTTGTACCGCCCGGCGCCTTATTGACGAATACCGTGGTGCCACTACCGCTGCCACCACCCGAAGCCGTGGTGCAACCGCTGGTGGTTTTAAAGGTGGCTAATACGCCCCAATATTCGCACGCGCCGGATGTAGACCAAGTGTGGGTAACCACCCCAGCTGTACTGATCTGCTTGCCAATCACGCGCATACCGCTGACAATATTTTGATCAAGCGCTGCAGGGTCAACCAAGTCAGTCCAACCCGACTCAATATTGACCGAACCGCAGCCCATGACATTCATGGCTGAGAGCGCGTATTCCCCGGCTTCTGTTGTAGGTGTGGTGCTGGTAATTGTTGCACTGCTTACCGATTCACGCGTAACTTCACCAATCGCATCAGCCGCTGATGCGGTGGCGATACCTGACATTTCAAGCGCAATAATCTGCATATTCGATGCTACCGTTGGTGTTACCGTCACAACAGTGCTCGCACCGCCCGTTACATTATAGGCAGCATAAACCCAGCTCCCGTACATGTAACCGGGTGGGTAATTATTATATACAACACGCTGATAGGTATTGCCCTTGTTATCAGTCACCGCCGAGGCGTCCATCGCGGTATCACCATCCGGCCCAGTCACCACAACAATAATCGCATTGCCATTGGTGACGTTTGTGCTGAATGTGGCCGCAAGACTGGTAGCGCTCCCGCTACCATCCGATGCAGATGTCACCTGCACGCGCGATGGCCCGCCAGAGCCAGCGCTACAGCTGGAGGCCGAGCCTTGCACCATGCTGGGCAGCAGCTTGGTCAGCACGGCGATATGCCCTTGCTGTGCGAGCGAGCCGATATTACTCCAGCCGCTATCTGACAATGTAATACCCCAGGCACCGGCATTGCCTTTCACGGCGGTCGCATCGCCTGCACCGGTGGTACCAGCCGGGTCCGGGTCATCCGCATTAAAGATAAAGCCGCCGGAGATGCCCATACCGGCAATGATACGGTTACCGAGCATGTCGGGAATTTCGGTGCCGCCTGTTGTGAAGGTCAAACCGGTCAGGGTGTCATTATCATCGACCTGGCCGACAGTGCCGCCATCCTCACGCCGCACAAACAGACGGAAATTTTGATGAAAACTGTTCTGGCCGCCTGTTGCCGTATTCTCAGGAAAGTCAGCGGGCAGATAGCCACGCGCTTTAAGCGAGGGCAGGATGGTGGCGCAGCTGTCGCTGTCTGTGACCTTGATGCAGATGGCGCTATTGAGGGTGGTCAGCCCGGCGTCAGCCAGAATAGCCGCTTTATTTTGCTCGATATAACGCTGCGCGGCATTGCCCACCGCATTGGCCTGTTTGGCTAACAGCGCGGCCTGCTGCACCTGATTGCTGGTATTACTCAGGCCCCATACGCCAGCCATCACCGCGCCAACGACCGCCAAAGTGGCCGAAATTTCGACCAGCGAAAAACCGCGCCGTGCGTCACGCATGCGGGTGCGCTGCTGTTTCAGCATCGCTATCAACCGGCCGGTTAAACGCATAAGGGGCAGAAACTCCTTACAAAACAACATAATAGCCTGATTTTCATGGCAGGAGCATATCTCCCGTCATGACAGGCCTAACGTCCAACAGTCTAAGGACTAAAAATTAACGATTCGTAATAATTTGAGGTGGTTAGACCGGGTTAGACTGCGGCAAGCAGCCGCTCGGTCATGTCCCATAATGCGTGGGCCAGCTCATCTCGCTGCGCTTCTTTGGACGGGTAAGCCGGACGGCCCCGGTCAAAATAGGCGCCGCTGATCCCGTCCAGCTCCGGCGCCAAGGCAAGATGTAATACCCCCTGCGCCGCCTGCTGCGGTTTGATGGCGGTTAGCATGAGCAGCCGCATCAAAAATCGCCATAAGATACTGTTATTATGGCCAAAACGGGTTGCGACAAAGCCGGGATGCAAACAGGTAGCTGTCACATGACCGGGCAGACGCCGCGCCAGCTCCCGCGTAAACAGCACATTCATCAGCTTGGTGTGCTGATATTGCCGCCAGCCGCTGTAACGACCGCGCTGCGCCTGCAGGTCATCCAATTCCAGCGCCCGGCCATAATGGGCGATAGAAGCCACACTGACGATCCGGGCCCGTGGCGCGGCTTCCAGCGCGGGGCGCAAGGCCTGCGTCAGCACAAAATAGCCCAGATGATTGAGGGCAAAGGTATGTTCAAAACCTTCCGCACTGGTCTGGCGTTTGTTGAAAATCCCGCCCGCATTATTAATGAGCAGATCAATCGCCGGATAAAGACGGCAGAGCTGAGCGCCCAGCGCCCGGCAGTCAGCCACGCTTGCCAGATCCGCCGTATGGAACGACACGCTGGGATTACCAGTCTGCGCCCGGATGATTTCACTGACCTGACGGCCCTTGGCAGCCGAGCGGCCAATACCCACCACCCGCCAGCCCAGCCGGGCAAGCCCGAGCGCGGTTTCAAAGCCGATCCCACTGGTAAAACCAGTGATAATTGCAATCCGGGGCGTGCTTTTTTCGGCCATGGCGGCTAGATTGGCGCAGTTGCCAAAAGGAGGCAAGACCATGAATTTTGACGAATACCAAAAGGCCGCCCGCGTCACTGCTGTTTACCCGGACGATATGAAAATTGTTTACCCCGCGCTGGGTCTGGCGGGTGAAACCGGCGAAGTGATTGAGCATGTTAAAAAGATGTACCGGGATTCCAGCCGCGTACTGGACGCCGAGCGCCGCGCCAAGCTGATCAAGGAAATTGGCGACGTGCTGTGGTACATCGCGGTTCTGACCGAAGATCTGGGCATTCCGCTCAGCGAAGTGGCCGAAACCAACATCGCCAAGCTCAAGAGCCGTCAGGAACGTGGCGTGCTGCATGGCGCCGGTAGCGACCGCTAATTTACACAATAAGTCTTGCCCTGTTCATGCGCTGGCTCTAGCCTTGCGTGCATGAACAGGGACAATGGCCAAAAAGGCCCGCGCAACAAATTTGCGCAACTCGCAGATAAATTCTGCGCACATACAGCCGGGATGGTTGTGCTGCGCTGCTCGCATATTGTCTTTGCCGGACTATGTGGCGGCAGCGTCATGGCGATCGGCATGACAGATCTTAGCTCAACGCCAGGCCGCTGCGTGGCCGCTTTTGCACTCGCTACCGGCCTCATGGTCGAAGCGACTGATTATATGGTGCGGCGCGGGCAGGATCTACAAGCGCAGCGGGCACGCCTTGCCTATCAGCAAAGCCGGCACAGGCCGCTTTCCTAATTCCCCTTTTTCCTAATTGATTGCATCGGCCGCCTGTGGCGTTGTAAGAAGCTGCATGGCTTATTTGATTACCGATGACAACCGCATTGCCCCCTCGCTGGAAGTGATTGAACAGCTGGCCCGCCGCGCCATGCAGTCACTGCCGGACGAGATCATGAAATTTGCCCGCGATGTAGCGGTGCAAGTCACCGACTTTCCCGATGACGAAACCATCGAGCAGCTGGAGCTGGAAAGCCCGTTTGATATTCTCGGCCTTTATACCGGGGTTGACCTGCCCGAGCGCAGCATAGCCGATGTGGGCCGCCTGCCGGATATTGTGCATCTCTATCGCCGTCCCATTCTGGATTACTGGTGCGACAGCGGGGACGAGCTGGGCGATATTGTGCGCCATGTGCTGATCCATGAAATAGGCCATCATTTTGGCCTGTCGGATGACGACATGGCCGCGCTTGAAGATGATGAGGATGACGACGCATGAACTGGCGTGATGTCATGCGCACAGCTGCGCAGGAAGCTCACCTGAACCCGCAGGTAGACCGTTTCTGGTTTTTGCGGCATGGCCTGACGGATTCCAACAAGCTTGATATCAATCAGGGCTGGCTGGATACACCGCTTAATGCGCACGGTATGGCGCAGGTTGAAGCCGCCGCGCCACATTTCATGAACCACAGCATCAGCCATATTCACGCCAGCCCGCTCAAGCGTGCGCGGGTATCGGCCGAGATTGTGGCGCGCCATCTGGGTCATTCCCACATCAATTTTCACGATGATCTGCGCGAGCGCGGTGTAGGCGAGCATGAAGGCACGCCCGCACACGGCAAATCATTCTGGGAAATTGCGGACGGTGGTGCCGAGCCGGTTGATGTCTTTGCCCGCCGCGTTGTGGGCGCGCTCAACACGCTGCTCACACAAGACGCGCCGCTGGTGGTTGCACATGGCGGCATTCGCCGCGTGATCTTTGCGGCGCTCGATATCAAGGATACGCATTTTGGTAATGCCATTCCGCTGATGTTTGTGCGCAGTCCGGGCGGCTGGGCGGTCGAGCGTCTGTCAGAAAACACCGGGCAGGATACGTTTAACCCGCACAGCGCTGTTTAATATCCACGGCGCATGCCTTTCAGGATTAACAATTCTCATCCATCTCAAGCAAGGTATCAGCATCGGGCGCATTGATGATCTGGCGCGCGAGTGACAGTGCAAAGCCCGCGCGGGCGAGGGCGGCTAAATGCTTATCGCGCAGTTCATCGCGCCGGGTGGTGGCAAACGGGCCAAGGCGGCGGCGGCGGGCAAAGGCAATAGCAGCTTGCCGGTCATTGCTTTCATCGGCGGCCAGTACCTCATCCATCAAGCCGGATTCAACGCCCTTAAGCATCAGCTTCTGGCGGATCTTCTGGGTTGAGTTACCTGCACGGCGCAGCGAGACCAGCTTAGTCTCGGCAAAGGCTTTGTCATTCAAATAGCCCGCCTGCTGCAATTTGCTGATGACATTTTCTATCCACTGTCCGGCTTGTGCAGGGATCTCTTCACCGCGCCGCTCATGCCGTTTGATGCTGCGCTGCAGAACAGCGCGCAGGCCTGCACTTGAAGCCGCATAGCGCTCCAGATAGTGCAGTGCACGTTTATATAAAAGTTCAGACGTAAGAGCGCTCGGCATGGCGCGCATTCTGCGCTAGACTGGCCACACACTCAAGGAGGCATTGCCATGATCCCGTCTGTTCTGCCGGTTTACAAGCGTCACGATATTCTGTTTGAGCGCGGTGAGGGCTGTAACCTTTATACGGTTGATGGCAAGCGTTATCTGGATTTTGCAGTGGGCATTGCCGTGTGCGCGTTTGGCCATACCCATCCGCGTCTGGTCAAGGCGCTGACCGAGCAGGCCAGCAAGGTGTGGATCCTGTCCAACATGTTCCGTATTCCCGGGCAGGAGCGGGTGGCTGAAAAGCTCAAGCAGATCACTTTTGCCGATACCATGTTCTTCACCAATTCCGGCGTTGAGGCGTGGGAATGCGGCGTCAAGATTGTACGTCACCACTTTTGGGCCAAGGGCCAGCCGCAGCGTAACCGCATTATTGTCTGTCAGGGCCTGTTTCATGGCCGCACCATTGCCGCCATCTCGGCAGCGAAAACCCCCAAGATGTGCGATGGCTTTGGCCCGCTGGTCGACGGTTTTGACCAGATCCCGTTTAACGATATTGAAGCGCTGGAAAAAGCAATTACACCGCAAACAGCCGCCATTCATTTTGAGCCGGTACAGGGCGAGGGCGGTATTACCCCTGCCACCGTGGAGTTTATGCAAAAGGCCCGCGCGCTGTGCGACCAGCATGGCCTGCTGCTGTTTCTCGACGAAATCCAGTGTGGCATGGGCCGCACCGGCAAGATGTGGGGTTATGAGCATGCGGGCATCACGCCGGACGTCATGTGCATTGCCAAAGGCTTTGGCGGCGGCTTCCCCGTGGGCGCGTGTCTGGCGACCGAGCACGCCGCGAGTGGCATGAGCATTGGCAGCCACGGCAGCACCTATGGCGGCAATCCGCTGGCGATGGCGGTGGCTGAGGAAGTCCTCAACATGGTGGTTGAGCCAGGCCTGCTGGATCACGTCAACCGCATCTCGGCCTATGCGCGCGAGAAATTCAAACCTCTGCTGACCGAATTTCCAGATTTGGTGCAGGAGCTGCGCGGTAAGGGCCTGATGTTTGGCCTGAAACTGAGCGAAGAATATGACGATGTGCGCCGCCTGCTGCTGGCCGAGGGGCTGATTTCGGTTGGCGCCGGGAAGGACGTAATCCGCTTTGTTCCGCCGCTGATTGTCACCGAAAAGGAATTTGACGAAGCCTTTGACATGACCCGCCGCGCCTTGCTAGCAAGGCAGAAGGAACGTAGCGTAAAGTAAGGGCACATGCGGAGGCCAGCCATGCAACCACCCGGCTTTGAAGACAAGTACTTTGTCAAAGTGCGTAACGCCAATGATCCGGCGTATCAGTTTAACAAGCACGGGATGGCGGCTCAGTTTGGCGTAAATGCAAACCTGCTGGTGCACTTCCCTTTATTTGACGACCGCCCCCTGCGCCGCACCGATAACGAGCCGGGCCGCATTTATACCGGTATGCTCAGCTTTAAGGTTGATACCCGCCAACCGGCCCGTAGCGCCATTTTGGCTACGGATGAGGCAACCTTCAGACAAATGGTGGCCAAGCGCCCTGACCTGATCCTGCGCGCCAGTAAAGGCGATCTGCTCAAGGTGATTTAACAAGCCAGCCCGGTCAGCCTTAGGCTGATGGATTCTATCGACAAGCGGCAACGGCTCTGCCAAAAGAAGGCATGAGCACGACTGATCAGGTACTTCCGTTCCAGCTGGACATTCCCAATCTGCGCGGCCGTTTGGCGCGTCTGGGCCCGGAGCTGGACGCCATTCTCGCCCGCCACAAATACCCGCCCGTGATTGCCCGCCTGCTGGCCGAAACTGTCACGCTCAGCGCCCTGCTTGCGGGTATGCTGAAGTTTGACGGCATTTTTACCCTGCAGGCCAAGGGCAGCGGCGCCATCAGCACGCTCATGGCGGACATTACCTCGCGCGGCGAGATCCGCGCTTATGCGCAATATTCACCCGAGCAGCTGGGCCTGCTGGGCGAGAACCCCACCACGCGTGACCTGCTGGGCAAGGGCTATCTGGCTTTCACGGTTGATCAGGGCGAAGCGCTCGAACGCTATCAGGGGCTGGTTGAGCTGGAAGGCAAAACCCTGACCGACTTCATCCAGCATTATTTCCGCCAGTCGGAGCAGATTGATACCGCTTTTAAAATTGCCGTGACGCACGATGAAGTGGTGGGCTGGCATGCCGGTGGCCTGATGCTGCAGCGCCTGCCCGAACAAAGCGCCCCGGCCGGAACGGATGAGGAAGATGGCTGGCGCCGCTGCATGATGCTGATGAGTACCGCCAGCGATGAGGAACTGACCAGCCTGTCACTCCCGCTTGATGATTTGCTATTCCGTCTGTTCCACGAGGAAGAGGTGCGGGTTTATGAGCCGCTCCCTTTGGTCGATCAATGCCGCTGCACGCGCGAACGCGTGATGAATGTGCTGCGCACCCTGCCGCAAGCCGATGTGGATGACATGACCGAAAAAGGCCCGGCCGAAGTGCAGTGCCAGTTCTGTGCGCGGGTTTATCTGTTCACGTCAGAAGAAGTCCGCCAGCTGCGCAAGCCGGACGGGCCCGAAGGCACCGTCCATTAAAAACCTGCCACTTAGGCAGCGCGAATGCGCTTGAGAAAATCATCAACCTGGCTCTTCAGGTCCAACGCTTCCTGCGTTAAGGCTGACGCGGCATTAAGCACGTCACCAGCTACACGCGTGGTCTCGCTTGCAGCTGTGCTGACATTGCCAATATTGGCCGACACATCCTGCGTACCGGCGGCCGCCTCCTGCACATTGCGGGAAATTTCACCCGTCGCCGCGCCCTGCTCTTCTACCGCTGCAGCAATCGACCCGCTGATGGTATTGATGCGTTCAATGGTGCCGCCAATACCGCTAATGGCCTTCACAGCTGCGTCAGCCGCCGCCTGCATGGAACTGATCTGCGCGGTGATATCTTCCGTCGCTTTGGCGGTCTGACCAGCCAGATTTTTCACCTCACTGGCCACCACCGCAAAGCCCTTGCCCGCTTCACCGGCGCGCGCGGCTTCAATAGTGGCGTTAAGCGCCAGCAGATTGGTCTGATTGGCAATCTCGCTGATCAGCTGCACCACATCACCAATCTTCTGCGCGGCATCGGCCAGCGAGCGCACGGTAGAATTGGTATTATGCGCTTCTTCCACAGCGGCCTTGGCCGTGCTGGAGGAATCTTCCACCTGCCGCGTAATCTCGTGGATGGATGCCGAGAGTTCTTCAGTGGCCGAAGCAACCGTGGCCACATTGGCCGCCGCCTGTTCGGACGCCGCCGCAACGTTAGTCGCGCGCTTGCTGGTATCATCCGCCGTCGTCTGCAGGGTCTGGGCAAACTGGCGCATTTCGTAGGCCGAGCGATTGACGCTCTCCACCACATGCTGAATAACGTCGTCAAACTCCTTGAGCATATTATTCATATTCTCGTGGCGGCGCGCTTCTTCCTTCTGCTTGCGCGCTTCTTCATGACGCAGACGCTCGGCATCGGCCAGACCGGTCTGGAAAATCTGCAAAGCACGGGCAATTTCACCCACCTCATCATTACGCTCGGTAAAATGAATGGGAGCGACCAGATCACCTCCAGACAGGGCCCGCATCCGATGCGTAATGTTGTTGAGCGGGCGCACAACGCCCTTGCTAACAACCAACAATACCAAGCTGATGACGATCATGAAGAAAATGCCTTGCTTGATCAGGGTCATACGCTGATGCGAAGTAAAGCCATCCATACGGCGGGTCAGCAGCCGCTCCAAATCGGCTGAATTAGCTTTATAGAACGCCTCCAGGCTGGCAACCGCTTTGGCTATTTCAGCTGGGCTGGCGGCACGTTCTGTCCAGCTCTTCACAATGTTCTGCAAATCGGCCTGATAGCCAGCATGCACACTGGCCAGCGCAGCCTTCACACTGCCATCAGCATTACCGCTATAAGCGGAATCTACCGACGCATTGAGGCCATCCAGCACCGTCTGCAGGCCGCCCATTTTGACCAGCAGGTCAAGGCGCTCTTCCGTATCCAGATTGCTGTCGGCGAATGCCTTGCCAGACGCCAGTGCCAGATCCGTTACACGGTCGAGGATGTCCGGCAGCTTAACCACGGCGATGTCCATCTCATAGAAGCTGTCGAGATCAGGATCGAGAATGAGGTTGGACTTGTCGCCCACGCGCGCGATCAGCACACGCAGGGCCGCCCGCTTGGCTGCAGCATCACTGCCAGTCAGCGCCGCATTAACTGCCGCCACCTGATCTGTAGTTTGCAGGTCAGCCCCTAGTTTTTCATCAATCGCGTTCACGCGCGCGCCAGCATCCGTCGCCGCACCATTAAGGCCCAGCTCAGCCCCCGCCAGCTTGACATGAACGGCAGAGACGTCGCGTAGATACTGCACGCCCACAATTTCCTTGGCGGCAAAGTCGATCGCGATATTCTGCTGATTGACCAGCTCATAAAGGGCGGCGCCCACCGGAATGGCAAAGCACAGAGTGGTAATAGCCAGTTTGTGCGAAATTTTGAGCGAAAACATGCGTGCGGCCCCAATATAGTTAAGACTTCCGCTTATCTTGGGGCCTGAGGGTTAATTTTTATTAAAAATCTGTGGGAGATTCAGCCGTCTTAAATCGTCGCAACTGTCGCAGGCGTAAGGCTGTTACATTCGTTGGTATGCAAAAAACGCTGAGGCACCAGCAGAGATAGCGCTGACGCCAGCGAGTTAACGCGCCCGTCACGATAGGCCGCCACAATCCCCCGTAAACCACCGAGCAGGTGGGCGGCATGCAGTTCAACCTCGGCCGGTGGAAACATGTCCGACAATTCCCGGCGCAGCAGGCTGGTCGGAGTCATTACATCACGCGCCACTTGCGTTGCGTAGCTGTGCGGCACCAGAAACAGATAATCGAACAGGTCGCTCTGGCGCTCGGCCGCAATCAGCAGCCAGCTGACCATGGCTTCCAGCCGGGTGCGGGCGCTTTGGCCACGGCTGGCGGCGCGGTCCATATAGGTGGCAAAAGCCAGCCAGTTGCGCACAAACAGGTCAACCGCCAGCTCGTCCTTGCTGGTAAAATGCCGGTACAGCGTGCCTTCCGCCACTTCAGCGGCGGCGGCAATCTCGCGCGTGGTGGTGGCATCCACCCCACGGGCAACAAAAAGCCGAAGCGCACAGGCGCATAATTTTTCGCGGGTGGAGGAACCGGCTGTTAACGACATGGGGCGCAAAATAAGCTGCTTCGCATGTGCCTGCAAGCACACTATATAGGGGCTGCTATGACTGAGCTGACCGCGACACCTTCCGTTGACGAAATCACCGAACGCTTCAAGAGCGGCGACCTGCACGATTTGTGCGACGCTACCGAAGCCGCCATTCATGAGGGCGGCGGGTTTGGCTGGCTGACCACGCCCCCGCGTGAAGCGCTGGAGCGGTTCTGGAAAGGCGTGCTGGTCGTGCCTGAGCGCCGCCTGTTTGTGGCCCGGCTGGACGGCGTAGTGTGTGGCAGCGCCCAGCTGATCCGCCCCAACCGCAATAACGAAGCGCAAAGCCATAGTGCGCAGCTGACCACCACCTTTATTGCGCCATGGGCGCGTGGGCATGGTTTGTCCAAACTGCTGACCACCAGCGTACTTGACGCCGCCAAAGCCAGCGGCGTGCGGGTCATCAATCTTGATGTGCGGGAGACACAGCAGGCTGCCATAGCGCTCTACCGCTCGCTGGGCTTTGTGGAATTTGGCAAACACCCCTATTATGCGCTGGTGAACGGGGAATATGTACCCGGCCTTTACTTTACCAAGGACCTGTCGGCATGAGCACCACCACCCTGACCTATGACAGCACCAATATTTTTGCCCGCATCCTGCGCGGCGAAATTCCCTGCAACAAGGTGCATGAGGATGAGTGGGCGCTGGCCTTTCACGACATCAACCCGCAGGCCCCCATTCATGTGCTGGTTATTCCCAAAGGCCCCTATGTCAACTTTGCCGACTTTGCGGCCAATGCCAGCGGCTCAGAAGTAGCGGGCTATGTGCGCGCCATAGGCGTGGTGGCCGAGAAGCTGGGCATTACCACAGACGGCTTCCGCCTGCTGGCCAACAACGGCGCCAACGCCCATCAGGAAGTGCCGCATCTGCACGTCCATCTCTTCGCCGGCAAAGCCCTCGGCCCGATGTTGGTGAAGTAAATTCCACCAACTTCAATCAAGGTGCTGGGCTGGCTAGCTTGGCCAGCATAGGTTCTTTTGTGCTGCAATCATCGCACGGCATGCAGTTAAGTGAGAAACTAGAGCTGGGGCAGATGAAAAAGCTGGATGGCTGCGCGGCTGAGGCAAACAGATAAGCTTTACCCTGAAACTGGCGGGACAGATATTCTGCGGTTGAAAGGCTGGGCATGTTCCCGGTGATGATGGCGGGGGCGGTACCCGCCCGCAAACCAGTCTGCAAAACCGACAGCTCAACCCGCACAGCCCCCGGTGCCGGTTGCGCCGGATAAGACGCAGCGCCAGTTGGCACAGTATAACGCAGTTGCTGACGGCCCGGCGCGCCCTTATGCACATCATATAGCGCTAATTTATCCGGGAAGTTTACACAAGAATCACACGGCAGGCACTGGCTTGGTGCATCAGCCAGACAGACTTTGTCCGCATAAATATCAATGGTTTTGCTGCTAAAAAAGCTGGTCTGGTCCTTGCTGAAATAGAGCAGGGGCGCTTGTTCTTCCGCCACAAAAAGCTCGGTGATCTCGCCCAAATCGCCGCTGTTATCCCCAAGGCCGCCGAATAATTGCCGCGCTTCAACGCGGTCGAACGTAATACGCACAGCGCTGTTATCTGCGCTCTGCGCTACTGCCGGAGCTGAGGCCAGACACAAACCCGCCAGCAAGGTAAAAGCTAATTTGAACATGCGCAGCTCCTGAAAATTATCTGGCAAAAAACCTGGGCAAAAATCTGGCACCCAGATCAATTCAAGCCTAGGCACCCCGCGCCGCCGATGCAAGCGGAGATAGATGGTGTTTGAGGTAATCCCGCTTGATTATGCAGCTTTCATGAGAGCGGGCGAGAGGCGGCGGAACGACAGTGCCTCGGCCACATGGGTACGAGTGGTCATCTCGCTACCGGCCAGGTCAGCAATGGTGCGGGCCACACGCAGCACGCGGTGATAGCCACGCGCAGACAGGCGCAGCTTGCCGGTAGCCTCGGCCAACAGGGTTTGGCCCGCGCTTTCCAGCTGCACGGCCGCTTCCAGCAATTCACCTTCAGCGTCGGCATTGGTGCGCACCGGGCGCGGTGCGTCCAGATAAGCGGCATAGCGCGCGCTTTGAATATCCCGCGCGGCCTGCACACGCGCCGCCACCATCTGGCTACTTTCGCCCGCTGGCGCGCGCGCCAGATCAAGCGGGGAGACCGCCGGCACATCCACATGCAGATCTATGCGGTCAAAAATGGGGCCGGAGATTTTATCCTGATATTCCTGCGCGCATTTGGGTACGCGCGCACAGGCCAGCGCGGCATCATCAATATGGCCGCAGCGGCACGGATTCATGGCGGCAATTAGCTGAAAACGCGCCGGGAACGTAATATGCCCATGCACACGCGCTACCATCACGCGGCCATTTTCCATGGGCTGGCGCAGCGCTTCTAGCGTCGGGCGGGCAAATTCCGGCAGCTCATCTAAAAACAGCACGCCGCCATGCGCGAGCGAAATTTCACCCGGTTTAACGCGGCTCCCCCCGCCCACCATAGCCGGAAGCGAGGCGCTGTGATGCGGGTCCCGAAACGGCCGGTGGCGCAGCAGACGGCCCTCACTGAGCAGCCCGGCCACCGAATGGATCATGGAGACTTCCAGCGCCTCACGCGGAGACAGCGGCGGCAAGATTCCCGGCAGGCGGCTGGCCAGCATGCTCTTGCCACTGCCGGGCGGGCCGATCATCAGCAGGTTATGGCCACCAGCGGCGGCAATTTCCAGCGCGCGTTTGGCGGTTTCCTGCCCTTTGATATCCTTCAGGTCGGGTAGGGCGACCGGGTCGGCCTCCAGCGTGGGGCTGGGGCGGGAGAGCATCTGTGTCCCCTTGAAGTGATTGATCAGCGCCAGCAGATGCGGCGCCGCGATAATATCGATATCCCCGGCCCAGGCCGCTTCCGGCCCGCTCATGGCCGGGCAGATGATGCCGCGCTCATGCGCCAGCGCATCAATCGCCGCCGGTAACACACCAGCGACATTGGTAATGCTGCCATCAAGCGACAATTCACCCAGCGCAGTATAGCGCGCCAGCTCATCCGCCGGCAGTACGCCCATGGCCACCAGCAGGCCCAGCGCAATGGGCAAATCATAATGGCTGCCTTCCTTGGGCACATCAGCGGGCGAGAGATTGACGGTAATGCGCTTGGACGGCAGCGCCAGCCCCATGGCATGCAGCGCGGCACGCACACGCTCGCGGCTTTCACCCACCGCCTTGTCCGGCAGGCCGACAATGGTAAAGCCGACAAAACCGGGCGACATCTGCACCTGCACATCGATCGGCTGCACATCAATGCCCTGAAAAGCCACGGTGGGAATATGCGCGATCATGGGGACCCCATAAGGTTGCCAGAATGTTCTCACGCCACCTTAGCAAAGCTTTTACGAATTGCGAGCATGAAATAAGCGGAATTTGGCCAAAAGCCGGACGGCTGCCACTTATGCATCTGGCCGGTGGCGGGCAAATCACATAAGGATAGGTGTATGGGAACCCGGATTAAAAGCATCAAACTGCCGCCGCTGCTCAAGCTGCTGCGCATGCATCAATGGATCAAGAGCGGCTTTATTGCGGCGCCCTTGTTCTTTACGCCGAGCGCTGTAAACCCGCAGACGGTGACGCTCGCAGCTTTGGGTATTCTGGCATGGAGCCTGATGGCCAGCGCCATTTATATTCTCAATGACTGGCGCGATGTTGATTCCGACCGCAAGCATCCCACCAAATGCAACCGGCCGCTGGCGGCGGGCACGGTCAGCCTGAAGCTGGCATTTGCCGTGATGATTGCGCTGTTTAGCTGCGGCTTTGGGCTGGCGCTCTATCTCTCGCCGGGCTTTGCCAGTTTCATGGCGGTCTATGGCGTGATCAATCTGGCCTATTCCCTGCGCCTCAAGCACATTGCCGTGATTGACGTGATGTGCATTGCCATGGGCTTTGTGCTGCGTGTGGAAGCAGGTGCGGTGCTGGTTGGCGTGCAGACCAGTGCGTGGATTGTCATCCTCTCTGGCCTGCTGGCGCTGTTCCTTGGCTTTGCCAAACGCCGCGACGACATTGTAAAGATGCTCAATAGCGAACACCGCAAATCGCTCGATGGCTATTCGCGCAGCTTTATTGATACTGTCATGGCGATCACGCTGGGCGCGGCACTGGTGAGCTATCTCATCTATACTACCGACCCGGAAGTAATGGCCCGCCTGCATACGGACAAGCTCTATTACACTGCGCCCTTTGTGATTTATGGCATGCTGCGCTATCTGCAGGTGACTATGGTCAAGGAGCGCTCGGGCTCGCCCACCTTGGTCATCCTGACTGACATTCCGATTATTGCCGCTGGCCTTGGCTGGTTGCTGACCTTCATCTGGCTGATCTATCCGTGAGCATCATATGAGCCGCTGGAAAACCATGACCCTGTCTGGCTGGGGCCAGACCGCCCAGGCCGCTGTTGATGTGGCCCGTCCTGAACGCCTGAAAGACCTGCACGATGCGGTGCTGGAAGGCGGGCACCTGCTGGCGCACGGGCTGGGCCGCTCCTATGGTGATGAAGCGCTGCCCACCCATGGCAGCAAGGCGATTTTACTGCACCGGCTCGACCGCCTCATCAGCTTTGATGACAATTCCGGTTTGCTGGTCGCCGAAGCGGGTATCAGTTTTAATGAGCTGCTGCGTATTTTCCTGCCGCGTGGCTGGATGCTACCAGTCGCGCCCGGCACCGCGTTTGTCACGCTGGGCGGGGCAATTGCCAATAACGTGCATGGCAAAAACCATCCAGCCATGGGCGCGCTGTCCAAGCATATTGACTGGCTGGATCTGCTGCTGGTTGATGGCCGTACCCTGCGCTGCTCACGCACGGAAAATGCCGAGCTGTTCATGGCGACCTTGGGTGGGCTGGGGCTGACCGGCATTATCACCCGCGCGGCCTTGCGCTTGCTTAAAGTGCCGGGGCAGGCCATGGCCGTTACTAGTCACCGTGTGGGTGGTCTTGAGCGCTTGCTGCGCGAATTCCGTGATCTGCCCGCGGGCGATCCCTATGCCGTGGCGTGGATTGATGCGCTAGCGGGCGGCGGCGCCCTCGGACGCGGGATTTTTGAGCGCGCCCATCATGTTGATATGCGCGTGCCACCCTATAAGGAAAAGGGGCCAACCCTGCCGGTGGCGCTGCCCAACATCACCTTAAATCCGCTGAGCATTGGTGTGTTTAACCGCCTGCGTTATGCGTGGGTGGGCCGGGCTCATCCAACCGTTCACATCATGCATGCACGTCAGTTCTTTTATCCGCTCGACCGCATTGCCCATTGGAACCGCATGTATGGCAAGCGCGGCTTTCATCAGTTTCAGGCAGTCATTGGTGAAGCGCAGGCCGATGCGGGCATTCGCCAGCTGCTGGAGATCATCAGCGCCAGCCGTCAGGCCTCGTTCCTGGCTGTGCTCAAGCGTATGGGCGGGCCGGATGAAGGCTTGCTCAGTTTTGCCAAGCCCGGCTTTACACTGGCGCTGGATTTCCCCAATACGCCGGAGACGCCAGCTCTTATTCGCCGCCTGATTGATGCCACCCGCAATCATGACGGCCGCGTTTATCTGGCCAAAGATTCCCTGCTTACGGCGCAGGACTTTGCCGCCATGTATCCGCAGGCGCAAACCTTTAAAGACCTCACCCTGTCGGTTGACCCCGGCCAACGTCTGCGCTCGCAAATGGCGCTGCGCCTTGATTTGCGGAGTGCCTCATGAGTGCAACCTGGCTGATTTTAGGGGCCACCTCGGCTATGGCCAAAGCTTTTGCCCGGCAGGCCGCAGGTCAAGGCGCGCATCTCATTCTGGCGGGCCGCGATATGAGCGAGATTGAATTGCTCGCGCAAGATTGCAAGCTGCGCGGCGCGCCCAGTGCCACCGCATTGAGTTTTGATGCCACGCAGGTGAGCGACCTCAAGCGTCTAGTTACCGCAACCGAAGCGGCGGCACATCCGCTCTCCATCTTTCTGGCCTTTGGCGCCATGCCGGAAGAAGGGGCCATGCGTATTGAGCCTGAGCTATGTGCGCGCATGATCCATACCAACTATACCGGCGCTGTGCTGGCGATCGACGCGCTGCTGCCGCAGCTGGAAGAGCAAAGGGCCGGCGCGGTCGTGCTGGTGGGCTCGGTCGCGGGGGATCGCGGCCGCAAGAAAAACTTCCGCTACGGTTCCAGCAAAGCGGGGCTGGCGGCTTATGCCCAAGGGCTGGCCGCGCATTTGAGCGATTATGGCGTACCCGTCACGTTAGTAAAACCGGGTGTGATCGACACCGCCATGACCTGGGGCCTGAAGGGGCCGCCCTTACCGTTAGGGTCGCCCGAGGGATTGGCACAGGCCTGCTGGAAAAAAGCCCCCAAAGGCGGCACGCTTTATTTCCCGTGGTTCTGGTGGGGCATTATGGGGCTGATTATTCACCTGCCCCGTAAAATCTTTAACAAGCTTAATTTCTAGCCTGTTGCAATTGCCCGGGTATGAGTCCTATACCTGCGGCATGAAGAAGATTCTTCCCGTGCATCTGGCTGGCACACTGCCGTTAGCCACCGAGATTTTTGAAGGTCTGGCCAAAGCTGGCGCGCCTCATGCTGCCATCTTTGGTGGCGCGCCGCGCGATGCGTTGTATGAAGCCTATCATCACATCACGCGCCCGATCAAAGATTACGATATCCGCATCTGGACCCGTGATGATTACAAAGCCACTGAAACTGCTTTGGTCCATGCGCTCAACCAGCAATTTGGCCCCAATACCATCGAGCTGGCTGCTGGCACTGGCCGCCCGCGCTATATGTTCAATTTCCATGGCGCCAAGCTGGATATCAGCGTGCGCCCCGCGCCTGCCTGCTGGAAAAACAAGAAAATCCCGCTGGCCGCTGTCGCCATAGAGCGAGCGGGAGATAGTGATGTGGGCATCAGCTCGGTCGCGCTCGACCCCAAACAGAATATCTGGGCCACGCAGGACTTTCTGGCTGACTTCTACCAAAAGACCCTGACGGTTTATTGCGGGCCGGATCAAGACCGCCTGAAAACCTATAGCGAGCGCATGCAGGCCAAATTTCCCAATCACCGCCTGCTCTGGCAGCGTTAGGCAATACACAAAGCCATCTTGCTATTAAAAGTGGCAAAAACGCCGCTTTTTGCCGTTTTTGTGCCAGTTCTGCCGGGGCAAGCTGGTTGCTAACCAGCTCTTAACTCCCCATCTATATTTATGAACCATGAGCAACGATCCCGCCGCCACCCCTGAAACTCCCGTACCGCCTGCTGCACCCGCCGCTCCGGCTGAGGTAACCAGCTTTCGCGATCTGGCCTTTAAGGTGTCGAACGAGGAGTTTGAAGACCTCATCACCCGCTATACCCGCGATCTGACCGAGCTGGCGCGGCTGGGCCGGTTTGACCCGGTCATTGGCCGTGATGATGAAATTGATCAGGTCATTACCATTTTGCTGCAGCGTGGCCGCTCCAATTGTGCGGTCTGCGGCCCGGCAGGTTCGGGTAAAACCGCCTTGTTCACCGGCTTTGCCATGGCCGTGGCTGAGGGCAAGGTGCCCAAGATGCTGCAAGGCGCCCGCGTGATTGAACTTGAGTTTCCCACCATGGCAGCCGGCACCAATACGCGCGGTGAGTTTGAAGGCCGCCTCATTCCATTTATCAAAGGCTGCGGTGAGCGTAACGCCAGCAAGAAGCAGCCGCCCATCATCCTGTGTATCGACGAAATGCACACCATGATGCCAACCTGTAAGGCCACCGCTGCCTCGGGCGTGTCGGACATTCTCAAGCCCTATCTGACCGCGGGCGACCTGCAGGTCATTGGCGCCACCACGGTTGATGAATTCCGCCAGTATGTTGCGGCTGACCCTGCCATGGATCGCCGTTTTCAAAAGGTCTTGCTGGAAGAGCCGAACGTGCAGGCCACCATCCGCATCATCAAGGGTCTGCGCCCGAAATACGAACAGCATTTTGGCATCAGCATTGATGACAAGCTGTGCGAAGATTTGGTGGAAGTGGCCACCAAATATCTGCGTAAGCAAAACAACCCGGATAAATCCATTGTAACGCTGGACCAGTCCTGCGCCCGTGCGGTGAAGAAGGGTCTGGAAAAGCTGGAATGGGAATGCGTGGCCGAAACCATCGGCAAGCAGACCGGCGTCGTTGCCGCCGCCATTGAACCGGCACGCCGCTAATCCGTACCACCGCACCCCATCAGTAATTTTCTTATTGATGTTGCGCTGCTCTGCGCAGCAAAGCATCGACCCAGCTACCGGTCTGCTAAGCTTCCTGCTTATTGTGCGGGCGGGCGCTTTGTCGCTTGGTATTTTCACTGCGGTTTTGATAAAATAATGAAAGATTATATTACGCAGACGCAATAATATTATTGCACTGCATCACGGGAGTAGAGGGAGCCACCATGAGCGTCTTTGCCGCCCACGATTTCAGCCAGCATGAACAGGTTGTGTTTGCCCATGATGCCGCCACCGGCCTCAAGGCCATCATCGCCATTCACTCCACCTTACGCGGCCCCTCTCTTGGTGGTTGCCGTATGTGGGCTTATGCCAGCGAAGATGACGCGATTACCGATGCCCTGCGCCTGTCCAAAGGCATGACCTATAAAGCCGCGCTGGCCGATCTGGCTTTGGGCGGCGGCAAGTCGGTTATCATTGGTGATGCCCGTAGCCAAAAAAATCCGGCCTTGATGCAGGCCATGGGCCGCGCGGTTGAACAGCTGGCTGGCCGCTACATCATTGCCGAGGATGTGGGGACCAATACCGCCGATATGACCGAAATCCGCAAGCAGACCACCCATGTGGCCGGGCTGGCGCCAGAGCAGGGTGGCAGCGGTGATCCCTCACCCGCAACCGCGTGGGGCGTTTTCTTAGGTCTAAAGCAAGCAGTCAAACACAAGCATGGCAGCGATGACCTGCGCGGTGTGCATGTAGCCGTGCAGGGCCTGGGCAATGTGGGCCAGCATCTGTGCCATTTGCTGCATGAGGCTGGCGCCAATCTTACCGTCACTGACATCCGCCCTGATTTTATCAGCAAGATTGTGGACAACTGCGGCGCAACTGCAGTAGCCCCGGAGGCCATTTATGCCGCCAAGGCAGATATCTTTGCCCCTTGCGCACTGGGCGCCATCATCAACGATCAGACCCTAGACCAGCTGACCTGTAGCATTATTGCGGGCTCAGCCAATAATCAGCTCAAAGAGATGCGCCATGGCGAGGCGCTGCGCAGCAAAAACATTCTCTATTGCCCGGATTATGCGATTAATGCGGGTGGTGTAATCAATGTCTGCTACGAGAAGCTGTCCGGCCCCAACGGCTATGAGCGCGACAAGTCCTACGCTCACATTGCCCGCATTCCGCAAACCATGCAGCAGATCTTTGATCTGGCGCAGCAACAGCAGATCAGCACAGCCATTGCTGCCGATCGTCTGGCTGAACAGCGCCTGATCAAACCGGCAAGTGCGCAAGTGGCGGCTTAAGCTTATCAGCGCGTCAGTATATTTTGCCTCGGCTTATTTTGAGGTTGCGTTGCTTTGACAGCGTGGATCGACGCACATAATTAAGGATTCTGGCGGCTTAGCCCCCATACTATCAAGCCATGCGATAGCTGGGGTGCGCGCACTGAGCAACCATTTGTCGCTAATGGCCGGGGACACTACGCGACCGGCGCCATAATGATCGACGATTGGATAGGCTAGCCCCAACTGCAATATAACAAGACCAGCGGCTATGAGCTGGTACGGCCTTTTGACCTGCGCAGGCGTTAAGCTGAAGCACAGGTCAAGCACTAGCCAGTTACTGAGCGCGGCCAATAATAATAATCGATCGGCATCCCACATGAACAGGATGGGTCCATAGGGAAGGGCGAGCATTAATATCAAACTAGTACGTTCTAATCTCGTTTGCATCCGTGTGGCGCAAGATATAAAAGCCGCCAATAATATGAGAGGCAGAAATCCAACGGTCAGCGCAAACAAGGGTAACAACACAAGGCGCAGCCAATTGAAATCATCGCTCACCTGCATGCCGGTTAGACGTTCACAATATTCATGCCATATCTGCTGCTGCAAACCATCAACCGGCCGGTAAAGCTGGCAGGCTTCTGATGCTGGCAGTGCAGAAACGTAAACTGGCGCTACCATCAGAAAAACAGCGCTTAAGATCAACCCGCCACCCACAGCTAGTAACGCGCGCCGATTTTGTGGTTGTAGTAACGCTTGTGCAAGCAAGAGGGGCAGAGCGAGTGCCAGCATCATCTCATGTTGCAGTAAACCAATCAGCAGGACGATAAAAGCCAGCCACCATTTTTGTCTGCGCAGCAAATACGCACTGGCCAATAACAGCAGGGCAGTAAAGCTGTCGGTATAACCGGTGAGGGCCGCTAATCCCGGCAGGATGAAGGAGGCCAACATTAGCCACGCCAACAGGCTGCGCAGCCCTTGGCTGGTTGCCGCAATCAGGGCGATGCCACTGGCTACTCCAATCAGACAAATCAGCTGAAGATATACAGCCATCTGCGCCATGCTATTGGGATCATTAATTCCAGCTAGCGCAAATATAGAGGGTAATAAAGCCCGGCGCACGGCACCATCGGCATAGGTATGTAAAAACGGAATGAGGCCATAAACATGCGGTGCTATACTGAGGCCCTTGAGTAATTGGAAAGCAGCCACTAATCCGGCCAACCCCAACAGGCGTAATGACGTGAGAGATAATCGGTGCCCGTGCATAAGCATGTTTTACGTTGAAAGCTGGCTGTGCGCGAGCGCTTTATCGCGCTAACCGTTGCGCGGTCCATTTCGTTGTATGAACTTGATATAGTAGCGGGCCAGAGCTGGCGCGCGGTCGGCATTATCGCTGAGCTTGGTAGCCAGTCCGGTATTGGCACTGGACTGCATGATATATTGCTCAAACATATCTTGCGCATCGGTCACGTGCCTATATTCATCACGGCGCTGGGACGTCATCATCTGTGTATCAACATCGTTGTTGTTATTCAGATAGGGGTAGGATAGCTCATAAGCATATTTCCCAAGCGCACCGGGCTGAAAGCTGACGCGCCGCCCCGCCACGGTTTTAAACACGGCTTGAATGCTGGCGGCATCATCTGGCGCAAACACACCGAGTAATTGGCTGAGTGGTTCCTGCTGGCGGTTATTCCACCAAGTGTCACTGCTGATGATTGTTGCCTGATCTGCCATAATTGCCCCCTGTTATTTTGTGAGAGCGACTGTATTGAAGAGGGGCAGCCCACTTCAAGCCTTTTATGATTGCATGAGGGCTGAAAAATTAAGCGCCGCGAACCTGCTTAACCAGTGCGGCCACATGGTCCGGGCTGGTTTGCTTATCAACCCCATGACCGAGATTGAAAATCCACGGCCGGGTCTTGGCATGCTTGAGGATAGCGTCAATCGCGGCCTTCATCTCATCCCCGCCTTTAATCAGCAGCTGGGGATCAAGATTGCCTTGCAGCGCCACCCGCTTGGGCAGATTTGCCGCCGCCCATTCCAGATTCACGTTGGTATCAAGCCCGATACAATCAACGCCGGTGTGAATAGCGTAACTCTGCAGGCCTTGCGTGCTAGCCCCACGCGGAAAACCGATGATGGGCAATTTGGGATATTTGGCCTTCAGGATCATGACCAGCGCCGCCGTCGGTTCAACCACCCAGCGCTGGAAATTGTTAGCCTGCGCGGCGTGGCTGTCAAACAGCTGAATGACTTCAGCGCCAGCATCCACCTGACCTTCGATATAATCGAGCGTGGCGCTGATGATTTTATCAATCAGCTTTTCAAACGCGGCCGGGTTGACGCGGCTGACATCACGCGTGCGATCAAACGTGTCGCTCCCACCGCCCTCAATCATATAGGCAGCGATGGTGAACGGCGAACCGGCAAAGCCAATCAGCGTGGTTTCAGGCGGCAGGGCAGCCTTCACTTTGCGGACTGTTTCAAATACCGGCTTAGCCTTGCTGATATCGGTTGCCAGCGTATTGATATCGAGTGGGCCAAGCTTGGGCCCTTCCCCTTCCGTAAACTCAACCTGCTGGCCGAGAATCTGTGGTACCACCAGAATGTCACTAAACAGAATGGCCGCGTCCATACCATAGCGGCGGACGGGCTGTAGAGTGACTTCGGCGGCCATCTCGGGGTTATAGACCAGATTCAGAAATGACCCCGCCTTGGCTCGCAATTCGAGGTATTCAGGGAGGTAACGGCCGGCCTGACGCATCAGCCACAAGGGGGGCGGCGTCTCGGTATGGCCAGAGAGGACAGAGAGGATTTTTTTCACCCTGCTTATATGCCCTGTTCTCTCCATAAGGTCTATACATATGATATATATAATATTTATATATAAAAGGTAGTAATAGTAGGTTGGTGGAATTGTGGGGATAACTTTTGAGCCTGACTTATCCACAGACTCGATATAGTTAACGAGTTGTTAAGAGACTCCCAAGTGAATTAACGATTCGTTAAGGTTCTTAACTTTTGCTGACCCGGAGTCGTCCACAGCCTGGACTCGGGGGTGGTGCAAAACAGTGACAGGGGAAGACTCGAGGCCCTGTTTTTCCCTTAGTGGGGATGAAATAGCGGGTTAGTCTGTTTTGGCTTTTTATGCACAGCTTATCCCGGGGGGATGTGAACAACGTGGTGGATAACGCGCGGCACCTGCACTTAGTCTCTGATTCTACAGGCGAAACTGTGGCGGCGGTGGCGCGTGCGTGTCTGGTTCAGTTTGAAGGCATGCATTTAACCGAGCATCCCTGGCCGATGGTACGCAGCCCCGCCCAGCTTGAGCGGGTGGTTGAGCATATCAAGGCGCAGCCCGGTCTGGTGATCTTCACGTTGGTTGATCCTGCCTTGCGTCAGCAATTGCAGGATGCCTGCTGGGCGCTACAGTTGCCCTGTGTGGCTGTGCTTGACCCTGTACTCAATGCGATGAGCGCCTATGTGGGGCTTGAATCGCAAAGTCAGCCGGGCCGCCAGCATATTCTGGATGCCGATTATTTCCGCCGCATCGAAGCGATGGAATATGCCCTGCAGCATGATGACGGGCAGGCCACCTGGAATCTGGCAGAGGCTGATGTGATTTTAATTGGCGTGTCGCGCTGCTCTAAAACACCAACCTGTCTTTATCTGGCCAATCGCGGCATCAAGGCGGCCAATATTCCGCTGGTGCCGGGCGTGCCCTTGCCGGACGGGTTGGAGCAACAGACCAAAGCGCTGATAGTGGGCCTCACCAATGACCCCACGCATCTGGTTCAGCTGCGCCGCACCCGCCTGCAGGAGCTGAACGAAGTGCGCGTGACTGATTATATTGATCTTGAGCGTGTGCGCGATGAAGTCACTCAGGCGCGCCGCCTGTTCAGCCGTCATGGCTGGCCGGTGATTGATGTATCGCGCCGCGCGATTGAAGAAACCGCTGCTGAAATTATTGGACTGCTCAGCGCGCGCACGCAGGAGGCCTCATGACCTTGTTAGCTGGTGTAATGGGCTGGCCCATTTCGCATTCCCTCTCACCGCGTCTGCATAGCTACTGGCTGGTGCAGCATCAGATTGATGGTCAATATGTGCCAATGGCGGTAGCGCCCGGCACCTTGCCGCAGGCTTTGGCTGGGCTGAAGGCGCTGGGGTTTAAAGGCTGTAACGTCACGGTGCCGCATAAAGAGAATGTTGTACCGCTGCTTGATGAGCTGACCCCGGCGGCCGCGCGCATCAAGGCCGTCAACACCATCCTCATCGATCAAGGTAAACTGATTGGCGATAATACTGATACCATCGGCTTTTCGGCCAGCCTGCAGGACGAGGCCCCCAGCTGGGCGCGTGAAGCGCCAGTTGTGATTTTAGGGGCCGGTGGTGCAGCACGGGCGGTAGTTGATTCACTGCATCAACTGGGCATCAAGGATATTCGCGTGATCAACCGTACGCCCGATCATGTCGATGCACTGGCGGCTGATTTAAAAGTGCGGCTGCAAAAATTCACCTGGGGTGAGGCACCACTCGCGTTGCAAGGGGCGGGGCTGCTTATCAATACCACATCGCTCGGCATGGCGGGGCAACCGCCCTTGCATCTCTCGCTGGATAATCTGCCGCTCAGCGCTGTGGTGTTTGATATCATCTATCGGCCGCGCCATACGCTATTGCTGCAAACAGCAGCGCAGCGTGGGCACCAGGTGATCAATGGTCTGAGCATGTTGATGCATCAGGCCGTCCCGGGCTTTGCGGCATGGTTTGGTCATACGCCTCAGGTTACGCCTGAGCTGCGCGCGCATTTAGAGGAAAAGCTGGCATGATCATTATCGGGCTTACCGGGTCGATTGGTATGGGGAAAAGCACGGCCGCGCAATTGCTGCGCAAGCAGGGTGTGCCGGTACATGAGGCTGATGCAGCGGTGCATAAATTATTTGCCCGTGGCGGTGGTGCAGTGGCTGCGGTGGGCGCGTTGTTTCCTAAGGCCATTGTGAAGGGCGCGGTGGACCGCAAAAAGCTTGGCCAGATTGTTTATGGCAATCGCCGCCTGCTGAAAAAGCTGGAAGCTGTGGTGCATCCGCTGGTGCATCAGGCAACCGCCCGCTGGCTGGATGAGCAGCGCAAAGCCAAATTCAAACTGGTGGTGCTGGATATTCCGCTGCTGTTTGAAGCTGACCGAGAGGAAACAGTGGACGCTATCTGGGTTGTCTCGGCCCCGCCAGATGTGCAAAAGGCCCGCGTGCTGGCCCGGCCCGGCATGACAGCCGCGCGCTTTAAAAAGATCCTCTCGCATCAGGTTAAGGACAGCCTCAAGCGCAAGCGGGCGGATGAAGTGATCCCGACCGGGGATGGCCTGAAGTTAACCGACCTGCACTTGAAATTAGCGCTCAAACGCGCCAAAACCGTACCGGCACACGCTTGGCGTGATTACTGGAAGAGTTTGGCAACATGAGCTTACGCGAGATCATCCTTGATACTGAAACCACCGGCATGGACCCCTTGATGGGCGACCGCATGGTGGAAGTGGGCTGTGTTGAGCTGATCAACCTCATGCCCACGGGCCGCACCTTTCATCACTACATCAATCCTGAGCGTGAGATCCCGGCCGAAGCCACCGCGGTGCATGGCATTACCAACGAGCAGGTAAAGGACAAGCCCACTTTTGTTGAGATTGCGGCAGATCTGGTCGAGTTTATTGGCGATGCTAAAATCGTGGCGCACAATGCCAGCTTCGACCAGAAGTTCATCAACTACCAGCTGCAGGCTTGCGGCTTTCCTGCTTACAAGAATGAGCAGGTGATTGATACATTGCTCATGGCCCGCCGTATGGCACCCGGCGCGCCGGCCTCGCTTGATGCTTTATGTAAGCGCTTTGGCATCGATAATTCCAACCGTACCCTGCACGGCGCGTTGCTCGACGCCCAGTTGCTGGCCGAAGTTTATCTGGAGCTGCGTGGCGGCCGTCAAACCGGCCTTGAGCTGGGTGAGGTCAAAGCCGGTGATGTCGAAGTGATGGATGCCAGCCAGCGCGTGATGCGCCAGCCGCGCGCGCATGCCCCCAAGCCTGACGAACTGGCCGCGCATGAGGAGTATATCAAAGGCATCAAGGATTCGATCTGGAGCAAGATGGCGTCCTGATCCTTTTTATAGCCTGCAGTGCCTCTTGCTAAGGTGTGGACTCATTAGATTTCAATTATTGTCATTCCCGCGCAAGCGGGAATCCAGACCGATGCGCGTCTACGCGTTGAAGAATCTTATACTCGCTGTACGCTCGTATAAACTAGATTCCCGCTTGCGCGGGAATGACAGGAAAAGTTATTGGCATGACTCGCTTCTAATGAGTACAGGCCCTAGGCTGAACGCACCTTGTGAATGAAAGCGTTGACCTGTTCGCTCAGGCGGCCGGATTCTGTCTGCAGCAAGGCCGAGGCCTGTTGCACCAGTGCAGCCACCTGCCCGGTTTCACCAGCGGCGAGAGTGACCGAGCCGATATTGCTCGATACTTCCTTGGTGCCGGTGGCGGCTTCCTGCACATTGCGCGAGATCTCACCGGTGGCGGCGCTCTGCTCCTCAACCGCAGCAGCGATCGAGCTGCTGATGGAGTTAATGCGCTCAATCGTTGCGGTAATGCTGCGAATAGCCTGCACAGCTTCGGTTGCCACACTCTGCATGGTACCGATCTGCGCGGTGATGTCTTCTGTTGCTTTGGCAGTTTGGGTTGCCAGATTCTTGACCTCACTGGCCACCACCGCAAAACCCTTACCCGCTTCACCTGCGCGTGCGGCTTCGATAGTGGCGTTAAGCGCCAGCAGATTGGTCTGGTTGGCAATTTCATTGATCATGTGCACCACATCGCCAATCTTCTGGGCGGCGTCAGCCATGCTGCCCACCACTTCACTGGTCTTGCGCGCTTCATCAACCGCAGCGCCAGCGGTGCGGGATGAATCCGACACCTGACGGGTGATCTCGCTAATCGAAGCCGAGAGTTCTTCAGTCGCAGTGGCAACAGTAGCCACATTGGCCGCGGCTTGCTCAGACGCGGCTGCAACGTTACCAGCACGGCTGCTGGTTTGATCAGCGGTACTGGTCAGGGTGCCGGCATATTGCTGCATTTCATTGGCCGAATTGGCAACTGCACTGACCACGCTCTTGACTGCCTGCTCAAACTCATCCGCCAACTGGTTCATGGTGCGACGCTTGTCCGCCTCAGCCTGCACTTTGGCGCGTTCCTGCTCATCACGCAGCGCATCGGCCTCTTGCATGTTTTTACGGAACACGTCGAGCGCGCGGGCAATCAGGCCGATTTCATCACTGCGCTGGCCATAGGGGACGGTCAGGTTCAGCTCATGCTTGGCCATGCGGTCAACAATTTCGCCAATGCGGCGCAGCGGCGTAGCCGCATAACCGCCGATCACGATACCGGCAACCAAGACCAGCGCAAACAGCACCAGCAGCGCCAATTGCATGATCTGTGTCACTTTGGTGACGCTGGCATAAACCCCAGCTTCGTCAGCTGACAGGGTAACTGACCACCCCAGACCCGGGAAATGATAGGCACCTTCGCTATGAGCATAGGCGGTCAGGCTCATCAGGTTACTATCGGGGTTAATTTCACGGATGGAACCGGACTGTCCGGTAATGGCCGTCTGTACCGATTTCATGCCCAGATCGGCGAGGTTGTCATGCAGCACGTTGGTAAAGTCGTGCTTGTAAAGGCCGTCGGCCCCGATGTTTTGTGAATCGTAATCCACCAGTTTGAGGCCGTCTTTATCAACCAACATTAAATCTGGCTCTTCCATGCCCGCCTCACGCAAGCGGTTGTTGTAATCAGCATAAATCAGGTCAACCAGCATGAAGTCAGCAAAGTTGACCCATACACCAATCAGCTCACCGGCTTGATTATGCACTTGGGCTGAAAAAGCGATGGCCATGCCGTCATTCTTGTCAGCATAGGCCTTCTGGATGAAGTCGTAACGCGCCACTTGCTGCACAGCCGTGCCGGTAAAACCGTTGCGGCCAGCCAGATATTTGCCAGCTAATGTATCTTCAAGCCAAGGTGCGCCTTTGAAATTCTGCTGATAGAGGAAGGCGGTATCCACAGGTTTGCCGTCGGCGTCCTTGTTATTAACAGCTAGCACGCTGCCATCAGGCGCCACCAGCATCATGACCGGGTAAAAGCCATAGGCATCAACATAATGGTTCATCGCGGTGATGAGCGGGTTGCCATCCACCGGATTTTTGAAATTGGCGGAATCATGCGCGGCCGTGTTGTAGCCAAAGGCCTGCACGTCGCCATAGCGTTCAAACAGATTGCGGTCGATTTTTTCCATAAGGTCTGACGCGGCCTGCTCATACATTTGGGCATAACGGCGCTCAATCGCGCCCTTTTGCGTAATGTAGACGGCGCTGATAATGAGTGCGGGCACCAACCCGGCAACAACCAGTAGAAAAATCAGCTTGGCGCGTACAGATAGCTTCATTCGACCCTCTCCCAACGAGAGACGATGCTGCCACGTAAATGTTAACAAGAGTTAAATCCCTTTAACTTATTGATCTAAATCATTTTTGCCAAAACCATTCAGTTGGCATAACAACTGGCCGCAGCTATGCCGCATCGGTTATAAGGGCGGCATGAGTGAAACCATTTATGCCTTAGCCTCTGCGCCTGGTCGAGCTGGTGTTGCGGTTATCCGCATTTCTGGCCGCCAGACCGCGCGGATTGTAGAGCAGCTGGCGGGCCGCTTGCCGCCGCCGCGTCAGGCCAGCTTGTGCGCCCTGCGCCATAATGGCGAGCAAATTGATAAAGGGCTGGTGCTGTGGTTTGCCGGGCCAGCGAGCTATACCGGCGAGGATATGGCGGAGCTGCATCTGCATGGTGGCCGCGCGGTGTTGGCCGCGATCAGTCAGGCGCTCACCGCGCTTGGCGCGCGCCTAGCCGAGCCGGGCGAATTTACCCGCCGCGCGGTGACCAATGGCAAGCTGGATCTGACCGAAGCTGAAGGCGTGGCGGATCTGGTCGATGCCGAGACGCAGGCGCAGCGCAAACAGGCGCTGCGTCAGCTCGGCGGCGAGCTGCGCGCATTGTATGATGGCTGGCGCGGACAGCTCACCCATCTGCAAGCGCATCTGGAAGCCAGCATTGATTTTGCAGATGACGATCTCCCGCCTGATTTGCAGCAGCAAACACAGCACAAACTGCATGACCTCCTGACACAGATGCAAGCGCATCTGGCCGATGCCCACCGGGGCGAGCGTCTGCGCGCGGGTGTGTATGCTGCCATTATCGGTGCGCCCAATGCGGGCAAGTCCTCCCTGCTCAACCAGCTGGCGCAGCGCGATGTTGCGATTGTTACACCCATTGCCGGTACGACGCGTGACGTGCTGGAAGTGCAGCTGGATGTGGGCGGCTACCCGCTGACTCTGGCCGATACCGCTGGCCTGCGCGAAGCTAGCGATGCGGTTGAACAGGAAGGTATTCGCCGCGCCTTGGCGCGCGCCGCTGAAGCCGATTTCAAATTGCTGGTGTTTGATGCCAGTGCTGGTGAAGTGCCGGACTTTACCACCTTGGCGCAATATGTGCCGGGCGATCTGCTCATCATCAATAAGGCGGATGAAGCGGATACCAGCGTGCTGAAAGCTGCCCTAAAAGATGAGGCGCTGGAGATCTCAGCCCTGACTGGTGCAGGCCTGCCTGAACTGCTTTCTGCCATGCGCACGCGGCTGGATGAAATGGTGGGCCTCTCGCCCGCACCCGTCCTTACCCGCGCCCGCCACCGTGCAGCGGTGGAGGAAACCATTGCTGCATTGCAGCGCGCGCTTGAGCCTAAAACTATTGATATGGTGGCGGAGGATGTACGCTTGGCCAGCCGTGCTTTAGGGCGCATTACCGGGCAGGTTGGGGTAGAAGACCTGCTTGATGTGATCTTCCGTGATTTCTGTTTAGGCAAATAACGCCGTTAATCTTATCGCTGTTGCGCTCGCTAGTTCAGGCGCGTATCCCTTGAAGGTCTGGGGAGACGCGTCATGCATAATGTAACGCTATACACACACCAAGATTGCCAGAAGCACCAATTGTGGCCGGGGTTTCATGAGAAGAGCCAGCGCGTTGAAGTGCTGGTGGACCAGTTGCGCCGCGAGCATGGCCATATGCCGTGGCTGCGTACGCCTGAGCTGGGCGCGCTGCCGGTGCGCCAGACGCTCGAACAAATTCATGACCTTTCCTACGTGCACAAGATTGAGAATGTAAGCCTGATGACACCGCTTTGCGCGGCGGCCGCCCAGCTGCGTGATCCGCGTTTGCAATGGTATACGCGCATCAGTACTGGATCCTATCAGGCGGCTTATGCAGCGGCGGGTACCACCATGCGCGCCGTGAGTGATGTGTGGAACAAAGCGACCGAACGCGCCTTTGTGGCGGTGCGCCCGCCCGGCCATCATGCTGGCCCCAACCGCGCCGAAGGTTTTTGTATATTCAACAATGTGGCAGCGGGCGCTGTGTATGCGCGCCAGCTTGGCTTTGAGCGCGTCGCGATCATCGACTTTGACCGCCATCACGGCAATGGCACGCAGGCCATTGTCGAGCAGCAAAAAGATCCCGGCCTTATGTTCATCTCCACCTTTCAGCAGGGCTGCAAGTACGACCAGAACCGGGCTGAGCATTTTGCCAACCATGGCTGGATTACTGACCGGCTGTTTGCTTTTCCCATTCCGCAGCAGGCCGATTATCGCCATGTCTCGATGATCTATGAGAAGGCGGTAGCGCCGCGCCTGGCCGATTTCCGCCCGGATCTGGTCATGTTCTCGGCCGGCTTTGACATGCATGAGGCGGACCCCTTGTCCTCGCTCCACCTCAAGTCGCAGGATTATCAAAGCCTCACCCGGCTGGTGACCGATGCCGCTGACAGCGGCCAGCGCGTGAAAGTGGTTTCCGTACTGGAAGGCGGGTATGACCCCAAATCTCTCGCGGAATCAGCAGCTTATCACGTCACTGCCCTGCGCGGGCCTTAAGCAGCCATCAGCCACACAGCTTGAAATGGCGGGGCCGCGCAGCGTATAACCACGGCCATGAGCACAGATTTTCAATTCGACGTGATTGTCATCGGGGGCGGCCATGCGGGCTGCGAAGCGGCCGCCGCGGCCGCGCGTATGGGCGCCAAGACCGCGTTGATCACCCATAAATTTTCCACCATCGGTGAGATGAGCTGCAATCCGGCCATTGGCGGGTTGGGCAAGGGCCATCTGGTGCGCGAGATTGATGCGCTTGATGGCTTGATGGGCCGCGTGGCCGACGCCGCCGGTATTCAGTTTCGCATGCTCAATGCCAGCAAAGGCCCGGCTGTGCAGGGCCCGCGCGCGCAGGCCGACCGCAAGTTGTACCGCGCCGCCATGCAGGCTTGGCTGCGGGATTATAGCAACCTCACCATCATCGAAGGGGCGGTTGAAGATCTGCAGATTGATGAGAGCGGCGCGCTGCCGCGCATCGTGGGTGTGGGGCTGCGGGGCGGCCGTACCTATAGCTGCGGCACCGTGGTAATGACCACTGGCACTTTCCTCAATGGCCTCATTCATCTGGGCGAAGATAAAACTCCGGCGGGCCGCTTTGGTGATGAACCAGCCCTGCGCCTGTCCGAGAAGCTGCGCCATTACGGCTTGCCACTTGGCCGCCTCAAAACCGGCACCCCCGCGCGCCTGGATGGCCGCACCATTGATTACAGCGTGCTTGAAGTGCAGCATGGCGATGACCCGCCCCTGCCCTTCTCCATGCTGACCAGCCGCATCACCACGCCGCAGACGGTGTGCCACATTACCTATACCAATGCTGCCACGCATGAGGCCATTCGCAGCAATCTGCACCGCGCGCCCATGTATTCCGGCCAGATCAGCGGCACCGGCCCGCGCTATTGCCCGTCGATTGAAGACAAGGTGGTGCGCTTTGCCGACAAGGAGCGTCACCAGATTTTTCTGGAGCCGGAAGGCCTCGACGATTTCACCGTTTATCCCAATGGTATTTCAACCTCGCTGCCGCGTGATGTGCAGGATGTGTTCATCCGCTCCATGCCGGGGCTTGAGAATGTGCATATCATCCGTCACGGTTATGCCATTGAATATGATTATGCTGACCCGCGCAGTTTAACCCGTACATTAGAAAGCCGCCATCTGGCCGGGTTGTTTTTGGCCGGGCAGATCAATGGCACCACCGGTTATGAAGAAGCGGGCGCGCAAGGCCTGCTCGCCGGCATCAATGCGGCGCTGACGGCCGGTGCCTTTGGCGCGCATGGTCAGGCCAGTGCCGGTTTCATTATCGACCGTGCTGAAGGTTATATGGGCGTGATGGTGGATGATTTGCTCACCCACGGCGCGCCGGAGCCGTACCGCATGTTTACCAGCCGCGCTGAATATCGCCTGATCCTGCGGGCGGATAATGCTGACCAGCGTCTGACCGGGCGCGGTCTGGCGGTTGGGTGTGTGCGCGCTGAGCGCGCTATTCACTGGCAGGAGAAACAGCAGCAGCTGGAATCTGCCCGTAGCCTAGCCCAGCAAAATGCGCTCTCGCCCAATGCGCTGCGTGAGGCGGGTATTACCGTGAATATGGATGGTGTGCGCCGCAATGCGCTGGACCTGCTGCGCTATCCGGATGTGAGCATGGCGCAAGTGGTGGCGCTGTTCCCGGCGCTGGCCGAGTTCAGCCCGGCCATCTTGCAGCAGATTGAGATTGATGGCCGCTATGCTGGTTATCTTGATCGCCAATCATCGGACATTGACGCCTACCGCCGGGAAGAAGCCTTAGAGCTACCCGCCACGCTGGATTATGCCGCTGTGGGCGCGCTCTCTACCGAGATCCGCACCAAGCTGGAAAAGGTGCGCCCGGCTACGTTAGGTGCAGCCGCCCGCATTCCCGGCATGACGCCCGCCGCACTCATCAGCCTGCTGCGCTACGTTAAACGCGCGGCGTGATGCTTTATTTGAAAAAGAGCTGCACGTCGAGATAGCCAATTGTATTACACAGGCCTTGCGCTGCTTCTGGCGAGACGGGCAATTGTGTTGAGCTGATCGAGCCCATCGCATCGTCATAGGTAAAGACGGCGTGATCAAATGCGCTGGCATTGGTGTTGATGATTTGCGGGACAAAGTAGGCGCAAGCGCGGGAGAATGTGTCGGTATCCGGGCCTGCGTATATTGTAATGCTGGTTTTGCCATCCAGCTGGCGGCAGGCATTGATGCCCGCACCAAACGGCCCGCTATATGAGCCGTTGCTCAGCCAGTCACGCGGGAGAATGTCCATTTCCGGCGTCGCGCACCAGAAGGTTCCATTGGGCTTATAGGTCAGCATGTTCTGGTAGGTGGAAACAATTGTTTTGGTTATCTCATTAACCTGCATTTTAAATCTGACAGTGCTGGCCGCTGCCCACAAGCCGCCAATAACCAGCCCGATGACGCCCAGCACAATCGCTGCTTCAATCAGCGAAAAGGCTCGGATGTTTTTTGTATTAGCGGGCATGAGGCCAATCGCCGGGGATGTCAAAACCGGAACTGCTATATCATGACAGCCGTGCGCGGCCAAAGCAATTGCTGGCAGGGCGGCTGGCTAATTGATATATTTAAACTCAAGTTGATACTTACTGGAGTGATCCATGAGGCCCTATCTGAAACCTCTTATTGCTGTTGGTTGCTTTTTGGCCGTAGCACTTGCCTCATTCACTTTATATGCCACTGAGACGGTTCCGGGTCGTCCAGACTATGATCACTTCACTGAAGATTGGACACCTGCGCAGCTTGAGCAATGGATGAAATCCCGTCAAGAAAATGCTGAGATCAACTCATCTAGCCGAACGCATAGCCAAAAATGTCTCGCGAGATGGTCCTTGATATGGGAGTTGGCTAAAATTGGAAATCTGCAGAGTCGGTTAGATTTATACATAGGCTTGGGTCAGCAGTGGATAGAGATTGTGGGGAGGCCGAATGACCGCTTGTCGCGTATTCGCGATGGAATGGCCCTCTATTTTTATATGTTAGGCTCACCAGATTCAAATGGAGAGAAGCCATACTTTAGTGTCATGCGTACATTTGGAATTTCCGGGGAATTCTCAAAAACATTCGAAGAGAACGAGCCCCTGAGAGAGTGCCTGAAGCAGGAACTTTCACAAAGATGCACTAAAATTGCGATCGAACATAAGTTGATACCTACTTTTGAGCAATATGCTGCAGAAATCGATATGTACCTTAAGCAGGGCGCAACTATTGAGTGCATGGAATAGTGGGTACGATTTTTCCTTCCTTATAAAATAAAAAACACCGGCCTGTGTAGGGCCGGTGTTCTTGTATCGGGTGCTGGTGTGTCAGCGCAGCCGTTACAGCTTGCTGATATCAACCGAGAACGTAATGGCCCCAATGGCGGCTTTGGTGGCCGGGTCATGGATGGGCAGGCTGACCTGCGAGACAAAGGCGCCGGTGGAGGCGTCTTCCTTCACTTCGTCAATAAAGGGGCCGTTAGCGCCAAACGACTTCTGGAACTTGGCTTCATCGCCTTGCAGATAGTCGCTGGTCATGGCGCTGGCACCTACATTCAGGCCCTTATTGTCCATCACGAACACTTCCTGATACAGGCCGCCGGATTCGTTCTGAATGGTCTTGAGATAGGTGGAGAGCGGGTTGGCCAGCAAGGCAGCGGTCATGGCGCCGCCACCTTTGCCTGCTTCGGCCTGCCATTCCTTATCAAGCTCGCTGATCTTGGCGTCGTCAAACGCGGCATGCTCGGTGTTCTGGGCTTCGACCGCCTTGATGACGGATTCGTTGCTGGCAATCGCTTCCAGCTTGCTGGTGACGAGTGCGGTGAGCTTGTCGTGCATTTCATCGGCCCGGGCAGCAGGTGCCAACAGAACCAGACTGAGTGCAGACATCATTAGAACCGATTTTAGGTTACGCATGTTTCTCCCCCATTTTGAGTGCCACGCAGGCGATAGATAAGCCGGATTATTATGATAACGTCAGCACATCAGCCGGCCCGCAGATGCGTCAACATACGGTCAAGCTCGGTGCGCAGACGCGCGCCCTGAGCCGAGATTTCGCTGGAGAAGTCATACAAGCCCCGCGCGGCCTGATTGGTGCGCTCGACACCTTCGCCCAGATGGCCGACATTGCCGCGCACCTCAGAGGTGCCTTGTGAGGCTTCCTGAATGTTGCGGGAGATCTCGCGCGTCGCGTCGCCCTGCTGCTCAACCGCTGCGGCGATCTGGGCCGCGATGCGGTCAACCTGCTCGATCACGCTGCTGATGCCACTAATGGCCTGCACAGCGTTGCCGGTTTCGGTTTGAATGGCGCCGATCTGGCTGGCGATTTCTTCAGTGGCTTTGGCAGTTTGCGTGGCCAGATTTTTGACCTCGCTGGCCACCACCGCAAAGCCCTTGCCGGCCTCACCGGCGCGCGCGGCTTCAATGGTGGCGTTGAGCGCGAGCAGATTGGTCTGGCTGGCAATCTCATTGATGAGCTGAATGACATCACCTACTTTTTGCGCCGCATCGGCCAGACCTTTGACGGTCTGGTTGGTCTGGCGGGCCTGATCAACTGCGCGGCCAGCCACCGCCGACGCCTCGGTCACCTGACGGGTAATCTCGTTGATGGACGAACTGAGCTCTTCCGTGGCCGAGGCGACCGTCTGCACATTGTTTTCCATGCGCTCACTGGCCGAACTGGCCGAGCGTGCTTGGGTCTGGCTGTCATTGGCAACATCAAGCAGCACCTTGGCAGAATCCTGCAGCTGACCAGCAGCCTGCCCGACATTCTGGCTGACTTCACCAAGCGCAGCCTCAAAACTGTCGGCCAGTTCCAGGGCCTGTTGGCGGCGTTGGCGGGCAGTTTCGGCGTCGCGGTGCTTTTGCTGCTCCATATCTTCTGCCGCTTTGTTTTCGGCATTCTGCTTGATGCGCTGCACAGCGCGGGCGAGTGCGCCGACTTCGTCCTTACGTGTGCTATGCGGCACCTGGGTGGACAGATCACCACCGGCAATTTTCTCCAAACTGTGCTGCAGCTGAGCGAGCGGGCGAATGGCATAGAGCATGAGCATGCTAATGCCCAGCAGCGTTGCCAACACCGAGGCACTGATACCTACAATCGTCAGCATCTTCATGTCAGCTTTACGCTCGTCATTATTGGCTTTGCGCTGTTCATTGAGCCGTGACATGCTTTGGTTAAACAACTGGCCGATGACTTTCACTGTATTGTTTTTGGCTGAAGCGAGTTTGGCCAGCAACAGACCGTTACGGGCATTTTCTGTACCGGCGTTCAAATAGTTTTCAACTGCTGTGGTGTATTGGCCAAAAGTTTCGTTAAATGTGGCGACGTCTTTTTTCTCAACTTCATCATTGGCCAGCTCGGCATAGCGTTCGCCCATCAGCTTCATCTGGTCGAGTGTGTCCTGCGTTTCGCTGCGCAGGCGGTTCTGCCCGGCCGGGTCATCCGAGGCAGTGTATTGCTGGCGGCTGAGCATGTTCTGATAGAGCAGGGCCTTGATCTCGCCCAGGACCAGATTTTGCGTATAATCCTTGTCCATCAACGTTTCGTCATGTGTGGCTACGCGGTTGATGGTTTGCTGTGAGAACAGCAGGATACCGCCGGCTGTTAAAGCCATGGCCATAAAAATAGCGCTGATCTTGATCGAGATATTCATGTTCTACCCCAATTCGTCATTTGATTTTTGTCAGACGATAATGATCGTTATGCTTTGTTATTGGGGCCTATTTTATGGGCGCTGTTCTTAAGCGAGTGTAAAGATATTAATGACGTAAAAGTAAGAATGCCGTAATTTTTTGCCGCGATTTTATCTATCGCCTACGCAGGTATTAGCGGCGCAGGGCCAGCGCCAAGCGTGCCATACCGTTAAAGTAGTTGGCGTCGATATTTGTACAACCATAGCTGGCTGTTTGCGGCGTGCTGACATCATCGTCCTCATAGGTATTGAAGACAATACTGCCGTTATATTCGGTATACGCGTTGTCACGAAACACGCTGGCCATTTTCGGCGCAAATGACAGGCAGCTTTGCGGCGGGATATAGGCCAAGATGAAATAGTAGTTGGGATACATGATGACTTCATAATAGCTGTTGGCCCACGGGCCGCTGGCATGGTCACCACTGACTATATCTGCGGGAAATATACCGGTCAGGCTGGAGAGCATGCCATTGCCGCCATACCCCTTATAGACATTATTGATGTTCTGGATAGCGATGCTGAGGTCACTCAGGGCGCGGCTTTCGCGCTGTCTTTCCATCACGCTGCTGGCAGCTATCCAGATTCCCCCCAGCACCAGCCCAACAATACCGAGCACAATAGCAGCTTCAATCAGGTTGAAGCCGCGCTGGCTCTTCTTGGGGGATTGAGGCATGAGGCTCTCTTATGGGTTCATCTGGCTGACTCGATTATATCAGGCGCGGTAACTATGATCTTATTTTACTTAAACGTCGATACGAAAGTATCGAAGAGTCAGGGCTCATCTGAATGGTCTTTTAGTTGTCCAAGCGTTATCTTGCTCTGCGAATGCCGGGTGAGCTGGACACCAACCACATCACGGGGATTGGTACCGGGTTGGCGACCTATCCTGATGTTGCGTCAGATATGCGCCGCCTGATTGTATAACTACTTTAAGGATGCTGCGTCATGCGTAGCCAGCTGAGGTCATAGCCCAGGCTGGCGGTGCGCGCCTTAAGGTCACTTACAACCTGAGCAGGCGGGTGCGGCTGGCGGGCCAGCAGCCACAGATATCTGCCGGAGGGCTCGCCGACAATCGACCAGCTATAATCATCCGCATGATCGAGCACCCAGTAATTGCCATAAAACGGGCCGAAGAAGGAGACGCGCAGCTTGGCGTTCGGGCTGCCCTCAACCACATAGGCCTTACCTTCAGCCTGCTTGACTGGCCCATCGACGCGATCCTGACGACAGGCATTGAGAACGCGGATCATCCCATCCGGGCGCAGGCTGTAATCAGCTGTCACGGCCTCGCAGCCGCGCTGAAAACTGGCTTCGTAACGCGCAATCTCATACCAGCGGCCCATGAGTAGGAGCCGAAGCGCTCGCGCGACATGGTAGCCCGCCGTTAGGGCTGGTCTTTCTCGATCTCGTCCCACTCGGCGTCGGTGGGCTCGATATAGGCGACACGCTCTGCACTGGTCATGCTGTGGTTCTTGAGGCGGACGACGTGCGTCCGGTCGTCGTCGCTCATCTTCTGCTCGTAGAGCTTGCGATTGAGCGCCTCGAACTCCTGACGCGACATCTTGAGCACGTCATCGAGGGTGATGGACATTGCCGCGAGGGCGTGCACGACCGACGCAGGAACCGCCTGGCGGTTCAGCTCGGTGCGCTGGCGCACCTGGTCGCGTTCTTCTTCCTCGGTCATGGCCGAATCCCCTTCGTCAAGGCGGCGCGCCCCGTGCGACGCTTTCAAAACCTCTTGCACATGTGCATGCCTTCTCTCATAGCGCAGACAAAGGTTAATTTGAATCGCTTTCTTGGCCTTAGCTCTTGCTTATAGTTTAACTTTCGATGGCCGAGATATTGTGAGTGATCCTTATCCGGGCATCCGTGAGCTAGTACTGATGGATATCTGATACATTCAGGCGTGGTCGTACCATACATAATGGACACATACTTGCACCATTCAAGCGCTGATACTGGGTTTAGTATCGCGCCAAATGAGTGCGTGTTACGTCAAAAAACTCACACCCGGATGGCCTGACCGCACAGCTTTTTGAGAATGTCGTCGAGCTGGTCGAGGTTTTGATATTTGATCATGAGGGAGCCGCTTTGGCTGCCGCGCTTCTTGTCTTCCATGATGGCAACCTTCAGGCCCATGGTCTGGGCGATGGTCTGTTCCAGCATCATGATATTGGGGTCGCGTAGCTTTACACCCTGGTGCTTGGCTTCCTTGCGCGGGTCAGGCAGGCCTTGCTCGGCGCGGATTTCACGCATGGCCTGTTCAGCATCGCGCACGCTGCCTTTAAAGCTGTCGCCAGCAAGCAGCTTGCTCATGAATTCGGGGTCTTTGGTCGCGGCCAGCAAGGCGCGGGCATGGCCAGCGGTCAGGCCGCCGTCGCGCAGCATTTTTTGCGCTTCATCGGGCAGCTGCAGCAGGCGCATGGTGTTGGCAATGTGCGGGCGGCTCTTGCCAACCAGACGCGCAATTTCTTCCTGCGTGTGGCCATATTCCTTGCTCAGGCGGGCATAGCCTTCGGCCTCTTCAATCGGGTTGAGGTCCTGGCGCTGCACGTTTTCGATGATGGCCACTTCCATGGCCTGCGCGTCGGTATAGTCACGCAGCACCACCGGCACATCATGCAGGCCAGCTTGCTGGGCGGCACGCCAGCGGCGTTCACCCGCGATGATCTCATACATATGCGGCTGGGTGGGATTGCGGCGCACTACCAGCGGCTGGATGATGCCCTTTTCGCGGATGGACTGGGCCAGATCGGCCAGTGCGGCGGGGTCAAAATATTTGCGCGGCTGGAACGGGCTGGGGGCGAGCAGTTCAACCGGAATCTGGCTCTTGGGCAGGGCCATGCCGCCCTTGGCGTTTTCTTTAGCGGCATCTTTGGCGGCCAGCGCCTGATCGAGCTGCTTGTAATCCTCCGCAGCTTCGCCAAGCAGGGCGCCCAGACCCTTGCCCAATGTGCTGCGGCGGCGGCCGCCATTTTGCAGCGCGGGCGGAATGGTGTTGGGGTTGGCCTGTGCGGTGCTGCTGCTCATAGGAGCGGTGGCGGGAGCTGCAGAACTGGCTGATCCTTGCGCCGGCGGGCTGCTGACGGCGCTTTGCTGCTGCGCCTGACCTAGAGCTTGCTGCGTTTGCTGTTGCGCCTGCTGCTGAGCTTGCTGTTGGGCGGCTTGAACCTGAGCGCGCTGGGCGGCCATACGCTGCGGATTGGGAAGGGTGGTGTTGGTCATGGTCGGCTCGTCTTGTCGTTATGGGTTGCTATGATGGTGTTCTCAGAGTGTGTTCTCAGGGGGTGTCTTGGTGAAGTGTCGTTAGGCTGATGTCTTCTGAGTGTGTGTTGGCATTATTGTAGAGTGTCGTTAAGCGGTTGCCGTGTGAGTGTGTGTTGGTATTAGTGTAGGGCGTCCTTAAGAGATTGCGGCGCGGTGCGTCGTTCGCGTCCTCAACGTATTTTACACTCTCTATATCTGCGCCCCCACCCGCTCTTGAACTATGTTCAATATATCCGTTAGCAAGACTAGCGGGGTTCATGCCGGCACCTGTTGCGCAGGCGTTGCAAGCGCGCCTTCACGCTGCAGAATTTCGCGGGCGAGCTGGATATAGGCCTGCGCGCCGGTCGAACGGAAATCATAAATCAGCACCGGCTTGCCGTGCGACGGCGCTTCGCTGATACGTACATTGCGTGGAATGGTGTTGAGATAGACCTTCTCGCCCAGATAGGCGCGCACGTCATCCTCCACCTGTTTGGACAGGCTGTTGCGGCGGTCATACATGGTCAGTACCACGCCCTGCAGGTTCAGCACCGGGTTGAGGTTGCGCGAGACCACATCGATCGTGCGCAGCAAATGCGAGAGGCCTTCCATGGCGTAGAACTCACATTGCAGCGGCACCAGCACGGCGTCCGACGCAACAAGTGCGTTGAGCGTGAGCAGGCCCAGCGCGGGCGGGCAGTCGATCAGCACATAATCATAGCCGGGCAAAATCAGCTCGCTATTGGCCAGCGGCTGGCCCTGTTCATCCAGCTGCGGGATCAGTTGATTGCGCAGCGAGGCGCGCAGAAAGAATTCGCGGCCTTCTTCAGGCACCAGCTCAATCTCGGCGCCCGCCAGCTCGGACGAGGCCGGGATAATATCCATGCCCGGAATATCAGTATGGCGGATGGCTTCGCTCAGCGGCACGTCGCCAAACAGAACGGCATAGCTGCCGGGGCTGCGCTGCGCCGGGGCAATGCCCACGCCGGTCGAGGCATTACCCTGCGGGTCGAGGTCAACCAGCAGCACGCGCTTGCCCACCGCCGCCATGGCGGTGGCCAGATTAATCGTGGTGGTGGTTTTGCCGACGCCGCCTTTTTGGTTGGCGATTGATAATATGCGTGTCATGTGCTGCCCCTCCCGCTCTGCCAATCGCCCTCTTCAGACACCCTTCGCCCGCCTTTTGCGTCGCCGCTTTGGCCGATCATGTTTCACGTGAAACATGGCGGCGGGGTTACAGGGGTGGCGGGACAGATATTCTCCCGCCTGCCGATCAGCCCCTAAGCGTATAAGCCATGGCGGCGGCGGGTGCAAGCGGTGGGTGATGGGGCTCCGCGCCTACTCACATATATATAAGGTGTAATTTTCTTAGAGGCGCCGTGAGCTACCCATATGAGGGCTTGTGATCTAGGCGTGCAGGATGGGCGGGACGATTTCAGTCAGCTCCAGAATGGCCGCGTCCGGCGCGGTGGTGCTGGGAAAATGTTTCACGTGAAACTTCCAGCCCGCCTGATGCGCGGCCTCAACCTCGCTTTGCCAGTCCGCTCCTTTCAGGAACAGCGCCCGCCCACCCGGCCGCAGATGGCGGTAGGAGAGCTGCAGCAGCTGGGCGAGTGGGGCCAGCGCCCGCGCCGTCACAATATCTGCCCCAACTGGCGCCACTTCCTCAGCGCGGCTGGCGTGGACGATAGCACGCGCTGATGTTTCACGTGAAACTTCGCGCAAGAAAACCGCTTTGCGTTGGTCGCTTTCGATCAGATGAACTTCAATCCCGGTGAAAATCGCAATAACCAGACCCGGAAAGCCCGCGCCACTGCCCAGATCACAAATGCGCGCGGCGCCGGTCAGTAGCGGCACCAGCTGGGCGGAATCCAGAAAATGCCGGGTCCATAATTCGCTCATGGTCTTGGGGCCGACCAGATTTATTTTCGGCTGCCAGAGCTTGAGCAGCTCGGCATAGCGGGTGAGGCGGGCTGAAATAACCGGGGTCATATCAACATGCGGCAGCTTGCCAGAAAAAACCATGACAGACGGCATTAGAAAACCCCAAACAGGAAAAGTATGAGCTGACGCGGCTAATTATAGTACAAATCGCGGCAGATTTCACCCAAAAAACAATATTTATCTTTAAATTTCAATGACATATAAAAGTATGCGGATTATGAACCCAGTTCACTCAAAAGAATTGAATTATTTGAACAGATTAGTGTAAGAGAGCGGAAATGAGCACGCATCTCCC
>Ga0255212_1000013_pt1 | contig 164231 bp, 170 predicted proteins | sample Miss_Yuk_RepC_8d_FD_188425 | JGI IMG/M metagenome (GOLD analysis project Ga0255212, IMG submission 188425) | Freshwater microbial communities from Mississippi River, Louisiana, United States - Miss_Yuk_RepC_8d | ecosystem: Environmental > Aquatic > Freshwater > River | place: USA: Louisiana...
CTTCAGCACCGCAATAATCTGCTCTTCACTAAACCGCTTCTTCATCGTCTGCTCCTTGCCCCAATCCTAGGGCCTTCGGGTTGCAGACTCTACCTCATACTGGCGACATTTTCGGGGAGCAGGTCAATGATTGTATTGAAATAAGTAAGTACAAACCTTAGGCTTAGCTAACCTATGGAGGGCGATAATGTTAAATCTTATAATGCGGCGGCTAGCTGCGTTTTTACTAATCGTCCTCATTTCCTCCATTTTTTTTAGTTTTTATGAGAACAAGAAGGAAATTCAATTTCCTTCAGATAAATGGATAGAAGAAGTCAACCAACTATACCGTAATCATGCAGATACTTGGAATGCCGAGGTCGCAACAGCACTGCCCGTCAAAGGTGGTTATAAGTTCATATTACTTAGGCAAGTATCCACGAGCCAGGATGGTGGAGTAGAATCATATATTGCATATGATGAAAGCGATGAGCTTTCTAACCCTCATGGACTTCATCTGGATTTTTGGCTGCAGAAACTATCTACGGCCCGAAAGACACTAATTGAAATGAACTATCTGGTGGTGAGGCAACTAGGGCCTCACTATTATTGGATAATTAAGCGTGCGGATGCTCGTAGCTATGCGCTCATAAAAGATGAAGATCATATCAAGGTTATTCAGTGGGGATGTAGCGTTTTCAATATTCCTCCCTTTGAATCTTGCCCGGATCAATGGGAAGATCCTCAATACGCGTCGCGTATGGTCACCAAACACAGTAACAACCCTGATCCCTTTAGTCAGCCAGGTTTTGATATCCAACGATAGCTATAATATATTACGCAACCTTTAGCTTCAATTGATCCGTCATATCCGGTGCAAGAGGTTAGTATCTGCTCAAGGCAAACTGCGGTCTTTTCATGTATGCGTACAGTAAGTTTTTTATATGTATAAAACACCCGCCTTCACTAAGGCGGGAGATGGCATAACGCATAGCTTGCTGATTTGTGTCAGTGCAGGCGAGTACACACTACTCAAATTTTGGTTTGTTGCTGACATTTGCTGCCGAGGTGGCAGGCTTCGTGTCAGGGGCTGGGGCAGCGGACGGCTCGGAAGATGGCGGGGCGGTTGGCTTTACTTCACCACTGGCTATCAGCGGCTGGCATTTCTCGGGCGGTGCGTTGCCATAATCCAGCTGACGCACACACCAATTGACCATGCCCACATGATCGTGATGGGCCTTGACTGCCTCGTAGGAACCAACATCACTCAAGACAGCGCCGGGCTGAATAACCACCATTCCGGTTCTGGCGAATTTTTCCAGACTATAACCAGGCTCATCAATTTTCTTATAGCCGGGGTCAAACACCCAGCTGTTCTGATTGGTGGCCTCTATGAAATTGCCGGTTGCACCCGATACAAGTATGGCGTGGCCGCCGGAACGCCTTTTCTGTTCATCCGGCGTTGCATCGTCCTTAATCTCATAATAGCGCCCGCGTGTATAATAATAGTTATGTGTTGATTTGAATTTGGTCGGGTCATCATTATAGCCCAGCAATCGCTGCTCCAACGTCTGCATGGCAATGCCTAGAGTGAGCGACATCTGCTCGCAGTCAAACTCCAGCTGAGGCTTTTCATGTGGCCGCGCAATATCGGAGGACAGGTGATTAACCACAGGGTCACGCGTCACTTCATACTTCTGCGTTGTGGGCCGACTTTCTTGCGGGCCATTAGTGCGATATTCGCTCAGACCCGGTGTCTTAGACATTTCCGTCTGCAGCGCATTTGTTAAATACTCTTCCCACACAACACGGTCATCACGGGTCCATTCCTTTTTCTGCAGCAGATTTCTGAATTCCTCACTGGTGCCCAGTACTAACTGCGCATGATCGACCATCTTGCCAATCGCCTGCGTATAGGCATCATTTTTTGCCAGATCTACTTTCAAATTGGGCTCGCCAAAGCCAAGCCAGGTGAGCAGTGGCGTCATACTTGGTACTTCGCCATGCTCGCTGATATAGCCAATGCTGACCATGGCTTTATGCCATCTGGGCAGGTCGATAATGTCGAGCTTCGCGAGCGGCGAGACCTGATTAAATGCCTGCGTGGGTGATGCGGCTTGTGGCATGGCTCTATCATGCCGCTAAACCGGTAACGTCTCATTAAACCATGAAAATGATATTTATAATCAGGCTGTTACGGTGTATGCGGGGCGGGGTGGAGCAGGCGCTGGGTGAGGGCGTCCGTCTGCTGCATATCCGTCAGCACCGTCTGGAGCGGATGGATGGGGCCGAGTATCTGCAGCGCCAGCTCTGCTGTGGGGGGCAGTTGGCGCGCTATAGTTGAAGCCGGTGGGCGAATGCCATGCAGCACCAGATCCTGCGCTATCTCATGCGCGCCGCCCAGCACGGCATAATCCAGCACATTCAGGCCTAGAACATCCAGCCGGCTCATCTGGCGCAAGGCGAGATCGGTTGAAAAGGGCTCAGCCAAAATGGCATCACGCAGCAGTTTGTAGTTAGGCAGGCTGTTGCCCAGCGCAGAGATCATGAGCGGTGTTTGCCCGGCCTGATTATCCTGATTGGGGGCCATGCCGTTCATCAGCGCAAAGGCGATGATCTGCCGCGCTTCCGGCTGCGATGAATGCGCCGTGAGATGCAAACAGGTATCGCCATACATGTTGCGGTGATGGGTGTTGATCTCGCCGGTTTCAACGATGCGCCGGAACGACTGGTTGAATACCTCACGCGCATAGGCCTGCGAGCTGGGCGCCCAGCGCGCCCCCTGCTTGATACCCTGCTGGCGCAGATGATCGACCCCGGCGCGCAGCAGCATCAGCCGCATGTCGATCCGGCGGGCCAGTACGTTAAAGTCGTACGGCTGTAGTGAAATGCCCATTTTATGTTCCCTGATCCTGTTTTTTGCTTACCCTTGGCGGGTTTATTGCCCGCCAGCCTAGAACCAAGGCAGGGCCGCTGCAAGCGCCTAAATTTTGCGCTTTAATTATCCCCCATCAGGCCTATATATAGGGCCATCATGACCGATCAGAACGACAATGCCGAGCGCCTGCGCCACCCGGAAAAAGCCCATCGCCCCGACAATCCGGTGCAGATGCGCAAGCCCGACTGGATCCGCGTGAAGGCGCCGACCAGCCCGGAATATGCCGCCACCCGTGATCTGGTGCGCGAGCATAAACTGGTGACTGTGTGCGAAGAGGCGTCCTGCCCCAATATCGGCCAGTGCTGGCAGAAGAAACATGCCACCTTCATGATTCTGGGTGCGGTCTGCACACGCGCCTGCAGCTTTTGCAATGTGGCAACCGGCCGGCCTGACCTGCTTGACCCGCATGAGCCGGAACGCGTGGCCGATGCCACCCGCAAGCTGGGCCTGACCCATGTGGTGATTACCTCGGTTGATCGTGATGACCTGCCGGATGGCGGGGCGCAGCATTTTGTCGATACCATCAACGCCGTGCGCGCCAAGTCGCCGGGCACAACGGTTGAGATCCTCACACCCGATTTTCAGAAGAAGCCCGGCGCGGCCGAGCTGATTGCCGCCAGCAAGCCCGATGTGTTCAACCACAATCTGGAAACAGTGCCGCGCCTCTATCCCAGCATTCGCCCGGGCGCCAAGTATTTTGGCTCGCTTGACCTGCTCAAGACCATCAAGCGTATTGATCCGTCACTGTTCACCAAATCCGGCATTATGGTTGGCCTAGGAGAAACCAAGGAAGAAGTGCTGCAGGTAATGGATGATATGCGCGCAGCCGATGTGGATTTCCTGACCATTGGCCAGTATCTGCAGCCCACCCCCAAGCACGCCAAGGTTGACCGTTTTGTCACGCCGGATGAATTTGCCTATTACACCGAAATGGCCAAGGGCAAGGGCTTCCTGATGGTGTCGGCATCGGCGCTGACGCGCTCGTCATATTTTGCGGGCGACGATTACGCCAAGATGAAAGCCGCGCGCGACGCGCAGTTGCAAAAGACAGCCTAAGGAGCAAGCGGGGCCGGGCGCCACGCTTTAAGCGGCTTGTCGGTCTGCGCTTGCATAACCGCCCGCACCTCCGGCGCGTTGACGGCATAGCTGCTGATGTCACGCCCCGGCCAGACGGAATACATCACCGCCATACAGGTCGCCTGCGCGCGATAGGGGCTAAGGCTGGCGCGCTCATCAAAATACAAATCCTCATCCACCATAAAGGGCGGGGCATGCAGGATCTGGTTAAACGCAACCGGCATACCCGCTAGCGGTGAATACAGCACTGGCTTGCGAAACCACGCCTCATTCTCCACTAACTGCGCACCGTGCAGGGCAAACACCGTACTCAGCTCACCGCATAGCATGTGGGTACGGCCACCATCCGCGTGCCAGGCACTTTCAGCTTCCGGGCGGGGCGCGCGCTTGAATACCAGCAGCATAAAATTTTTACCCAGATCACCGGTCTGGGCGGCGGCGGTGGCCCCCAACTCAAGCAGCGGCTGCAACGGCGCCAGCTGTTGCGGCAGGTATAGCTGTGTCAGCCCCGGCGCGCCGACCAGCACAATTGAACTCTGGCTGATGGGCGTATCTCCGGCCGGGCCAAACACCTGATCTGCCGCCGCGCGCAAGGCTTGTGTATGCGCGGCGCACTCCGCCGCTGTGGCAAGATGGGCCAAAGGCGGGGTCGCCGCATAGGTCTGCGCGGTAGGGCCGCGCATATCAGCATGCTGGAGGGCGCTATGCGCCTCAGGCGGCAAGTGGTCAGCCGGCAGGGGCGAGATGGCGATATTATGGGCGCTCATACAATGTCCGGTTTTTGAAACTAGTGAATTTTAGTGGTTTTCAGGTGGCAAAGTCCAGTCTTGTGCTATTAACCATACCATTATGCCGACGCACGCCGAAAACCGCGTTATCAGCTACACGCCCGCCCAGATGTATGATCTGGTGGCGGATATTGAACGCTATCCCGAATTTTTGCCGTGGTGCGTGGATGTCCGCAAGGTAAGCGAGAAAAACAATGTGGTGGAGGCGCAGGTGGCAGTTGGCTTTAAGGCCCTGCGCGAGCGCTTTACCTCACGCAACACACTTACCCCAAAGTCGCGGATTGAAGTTGAGTATCTCAACGGCCCGTTCAGGTACCTGAACAATCACTGGATCTTTCATCCGCATGCCAAGGGCTGCGAGGTTGAATTCTTCATCGACTTTGAATTCAAGTCCAAGCTGCTGCAGGTTATCATGGGGCCGCTGTTTAACGAAGCGGTGCGGATTATGGTGCGCGCATTTGAAAACCGCGCCCGCACCATTTATGGCCGTGGGTGAATGCCAAACTGGCGCAGCACCATGGGCGAGGCGCGACTGGCTGACTTTTTCATATGCATGGCGCACATGGCACTGACGGTGCCGTTATTGATGCGCACGGCCAGATTGGCGAACTGAACAAACAGCAACCCATGCAGACGGGCGATGCGCTGCGCGTTATCTGAATTCGGCTCCACCTGCTCCAGCATAAACTGACACGACGTCAGATACTGCGCCGCCTGCACCGGCGATGTCTGCTCGGGCTTCTTGCGCATTTGCGTTACAATCATCTGCTGAACAGATTTGATCGAGATGTGATTGGTTGTCATGATCCCCCCCTTATTTTTGTGCAGGCTAACACCTGCGCCGGGGCGGGAACAAGAGCTAATCACATGCAGCCAGACGCGGACTAAAATCCCCAACTTTTGCAGATGCGGGCCGAGCCGAGAATGGTGGAGACCTGCATCTCGGTAGAAGCGATTGCAATCACTTCAGGCTTGGCACTGCTGCTAGCGAGATTAAAGAATTCATGCGCCAATGTGCGGTGCAGGCGCTGCAAGCGGGAGGAACGGTTATTGCGCGCGGCCACGTCCCCCAGCACCATCTGGCAGGCCTTAAGCCGCACCAGCGCATCAACATCAGCCTCGGTGCGGGCCTGACGGATGTTGCTGATAACCAGCTGCTGCACAAATGGCTTATGGTCTGACATGGCCCCTCCTGAATGACAGGCAGGCTAACAAAGCCGAGGGCGCCACTTCAATGCAAAATATTAGGGCAAATTATTTGACACTGTATTTCTTGATAGCGGCTTGCAGACCATCGAGCAGGGCGCGGCCGGTTTCGCCGCCATCCCCCTCGATCTTCTCATTCACCACAACCTTGATCGCGTCGACATGGGCCTTGATCAGCTCGTATTCACTGTCGGAAATCGACTGGAAATTCTTGCTGGTGGTCAGGAAGAGCGACTTGGAGAATTCAGTAATCAGCGGATAGCCGAAGATGCCGCCCTGACCACGCATTTCGTGCGCGCAGCGATTGATGCGGGCAATGGTCTGTCGCAGATTGACATCTGGCGTGCGCAGCAGCGCCACATTTTCTTCAAGCTTGCGGATTTCCTCAGCGATCCAGTCGGAATAATCACCCGCCATGCTCTGGATTTTATCTTCCACCTTCTTGATGATCTCAAGGTCGAGCTTGGGCATTTCGGCGCCCTGCGGCAGGCCACCCACCTTGGCGGCGAGGCGATTGGTGAATTCAAAAATCAGCACATCGGTGCTGTCGAGTTTAATCTTCTTGGTGGTGGAGCGCACAATCTGGATCTGGTCTTCCTTAATCACGCGGCGCTCAGCCGGAACCGGGCGCGATAAACGGCGACGGTCCGGGCCGAAATAGCCACCGCCCAGCACAAAGCGGCGCGGTTTATAAACCACACTCATGATACGATCCCACACAGCCTGCGTGGAGAAGGGCTTGGCGATAAACTCATTAGCGCCCAGATCGCGGCAGCGGGCCACATAGATGGCGTCCGCCGCGCCCGAGATCATGGCAACCGGCATGAACCGATCAGGTGATTCCGGCGAGGTGCGGATAAAACGCATGAGCATGAAGCCGTCAACTTCCGGCATCAGAATGTCCGACACCACCAGGTCAAACGGCGGCGTACCATCGGGCAGGGTGCGCGCGCGCTCACGGATCTGCTTGACAGCTTCAGCGCCGTTTTCAGCGTGATGGATATTCTCAATCCCCAAGGCGCGCAGTGTGCTGGTGAGCAGCAGACGGATAAAGCCGGTATCTTCAACCAGCAAAACAGAGAGCAGGGCGAGGTTCACGCCGGGTGCGGCAGGGGTATTCATTTTGTCAGTCTAGACAACAATATGGTTAAACAAAGTTAAAGACTTAGCGGCGGGCCAGTTCGGCTAGCAGCTGTAACGCGCGCGCCACGCTTTGCTGGCGGATTTCATCACGATTGCCTGTAAAATGCTGCGTTTCAACAATTGAGGGATGGCCACACCGGGCCACCGCCAGACAGACCATACCCACCGGCTTGTCCGCCGAGCCGCCGCCCGGCCCGGCAATGCCCGTGACTGAAACCGCCACATCCACCGGCGCATTTTTAAGCGCGCCCTCGGCCATGGCCTGCGCTACCGGCTGGCTCACCGCACCATGCGCTACAATAAGAGCAGGGGGCACGCCTACCTCTTGCACTTTGGCGTCGTTGCTGTAGGTGACCCAGCCTCTTTCAAATACATCCGACGCGCCTGCTATAGTTGTCATCAAACCGGCAATTAAACCGCCCGTGCAGGACTCAACCGACGCCATTTTAAAGCCGCGCTCACGCAGTAAGAGCAGGAGTGCCTGCGCATTATTAACTAACCCCGCGTCAAACATAGATTTTTTCCTCTCAAAAAATTTTGTTAAGAGTGCGTCTTAATGGTTGAAATGGGAAGTCGAATTTCGTAGGTTGCCCAACATTTCAGCAAGCCCAAAAACAGGTCATGACTCTACAAATTGATAATATAAAGCTTTCAGCTCCGGTGATTCTCGCGCCCATGACAGGCGTGACCGATCTGCCTTTCCGCCGCCTCGTGAAGAAGCATGGCGCGGGTCTGGTCGTCTCGGAAATGATTGCCAGCCAAGCCATGATTCGCGAAAACCGGCAGACCCTGCGCATGGCGCAGACCGAGCCGGAAGAATTCCCCATGGCGGTGCAGCTGGCCGGCTGCGAGCCCGAGGTGATGGCTGAAGCAGCCAAGCTCAACGAAGATAAAGGCGCTGCCATTATCGACATCAATTTTGGCTGCCCGGTCAAGAAGGTGGTGAACGGCCATGCCGGTTCATCGCTCATGCGGGACGAGCCACTGGCGGGCCGTATTCTGGAGGCCACCGTCAAGGCCACCCGTTTGCCCACTACGCTTAAAATGCGCATGGGCTGGGACCACAGCAATCTCAACGCCCCCAAGCTGGCCCAGATTGCGCAGGAATGCGGCATCAAGATGATTACCATTCACGGCCGCACGCGCTGCCAGTTTTATAACGGCAGCGCCGACTGGGCGTTTGTGCGCAGCGTGAAAGACGCCGTGAAGATCCCCGTGGTGGTCAATGGCGACATCACCACTTATGATGACGTGGATAACGCGCTGAAGGATTCCGGCGCTGATGGTGTGATGATCGGGCGCGGCTCCTATGGCCGCCCGTGGTTTATTGCCCAGGTCATTCATTATCTGCAGACCGGCGAGCGTCAGGCTGACCCGTCGCTGGCGCAGCAGTACAAAACCGTTCTTGAACATTTCGAAGACATGCTGGTGCATTACGGCGAACAAACCGGCATGCGCATGTCTCGTAAGCACATCGGCTGGTATAGCAAGGGTCTTAACGATTCAGCCGACTTTCGTGCCACCATCAACACGATCGATGACGTGTCGAAGGTGCGCGAAACCTTGCAACGTTTTTATGAACCACAACTGGAGAAAGTAGCATAAAATGGTCACTATTACGCCGATTACCCGTTCCATGTCCCTGAGCGACAGCGTTGCCCTGCATCTGCGCGACTATTTCGCCGCGCATCAGGGTCAGCTGCCGCCCAATGGTCTGTATGACCGCATTCTGGCCGAAGTTGAGCGTCCGCTGATCGAAAAGTGCCTGCAGGAATGCAATGGCAACCAGATCAAGACCGCCGAGCTGATGGGCATCAACCGCAATACTCTGCGCAAGAAGATCCGTCTGCTGGGCATCACCGTCACCCGTGGCAGCCAGGCTAACGCCGTTGTTGCCACCGAAATGAAGGAACGGCAGGCCGCGTGAAAACCGGTAACGCCCATCGCGCCTTTGCAGCGAGCTGGTTGGGCCGGTTAAGCCTGTCCAACATGCTCGCCGCATCGCTGGCACTGCTTGCAGTGCTGGCGGGGGGCGCGACTTACGCGGTGCTGACGGAAAAGTCGCCATTAGCGGCTGATCCCGGCACCGTGGCTATCCTGATTGCCACCGATTTGACCCTGCTGGCACTGCTGGCAGTGGTCGTCGGCTGGCGTATCGTGGTATTGCTGCGTGCCCGCGCACGCGGTACGGCCGGTGCCCGTTTGCACCTTAAACTTGTCCTGACATTCAGCCTGCTCGCCGTCATGCCCGCCGTGATGGTCTCCGGCCTGTCAGCCGTTTTCTTTTTTGCCGGTGTGCAGACCTGGTTCAGCTCCAGCGTGTCAGCCGCCGTCTCTGAATCCAAAGCTGTGGCCGATGCGGCGCTTGAAGCGCACCAGCGCACCATCATTGCCGAAGCCCTGACCATTGCCAGCGCCCTGAACCGAGAAGTGGGCTGGATTGGCGATAATGAAGAGCGTCTGGCCAAAGTCCTCAATAACGAGCTGCACACGCGCGACATGATGGACGCGCTGGTGTTTGATGGCAGTGGCCGCGTGCTGGCCCGCTCCAGTTTTGGCTTCTCGCTCGGCTTTGAAACCATCCGCGATGTTGACCTGGAGCGCGCACGCGCCGGTGATGTGGTGATGTTCAGCGATGACGGGCAGAGCCGGGTACGCGCGCTCTACCGTCTCGACCGCTATTTTGACACCTATCTGCTGGTCAGCCGCCTGACCGATCCGCAATTGTTGGGTCATGTGCAGCGCGCGCAGGACGCATCGAGCACCTATGAAGCCTACGAGCTGCGCCGGGGTGAGCTGGAGCGCGGCATTACCATGATCTTTGTCATCGTCGCGCTGATCCTGCTGCTGGGCGCGGTGCTGTTGGGTCTGACCGTTGCCAACCAGATCATCCGCCCGATCAGCGCACTGATTCAAGCGTCCGACCGCGTGCGTGGCGGCGATTTGACTGTGCGCGTGCCCATGTCCGACCGCACCAATGAGCTGGGCACACTCATCCGCTCGTTCAACCGCATGACCAACCAGCTGCAAACCCAGCGCCGCGAACTGGTGGATACTAACCGCGCGCTGGATGAACGCCGCCGCTTTAGTGAAGCGGTGCTGGCGGGCGTCTCGGCTGGTGTGCTGGAGATGGATGAAGAGGGTGTGGTCAACCTCGCCAACAGCCATGCCTGCGACCTGCTCGACCTGCAGCCGGATGATGTGATTGGCCGATCGGTCCTTGAGCTGCTGCCGGAAATGGAAGGCATGTTTGCCGAGCTGCGCCGCCGCCCCAACCGGCAGGTAGAACAGCAGATCATCCTCAAGCGGGAAGGCAAGGCCACCCGCACCTTACATGCCCGCATCGCGCCGGAGCTGATTGACGATGAGCTGCTCAGCGGCTTTGTGCTGACCTTTGACGAGATTACCGAGCTGGTCTCGGCCCAGCGTATGGCTGCTTGGGCCGATGTGGCACGCCGCATTGCGCATGAGATCAAGAACCCGCTCACGCCCATTCAGCTGTCGGCCGAGCGCCTGAAGCGCAAATATCTGCCGCAGATCACGCAGGATCAGGAAATCTTCCGCGATTGTACTGAAACCATCTTTCGCCATGTCGATGACATTCGCCGCATGGTGGATGAGTTCTCGGCCTTTGCGCGCATGCCGGCTGCTGTGATCAAGCCGCACAATCTTAGCTCGCTGGTGCGTGAGGCTGTGGTGCTGCAGCGTGAGGCGCATCACAACATCACGTTTAATACCGATGTACCGGCAACTGACCTGATGGTGCCGTGTGATAACCGCCAGCTGCGCCAGGCCATTACCAACCTCATTCAGAACGCCATCAACGCCATTCATGAACGCGTCAGCGACGAATCAAAACCGCTGCCGCCGGGTGTGGTGAGTGTGAGTCTGTCGCTTCAGCCTGAGTCGGTTACCATTGCAGTCAGTGATAATGGAAAAGGTTTGCCAACCGACAATCGCGACCGCCTGACCGAGCCTTATGTTACGACTCGCGCAAAAGGCACAGGTTTAGGCCTCGCCATCGTGAAAAAGATTATGGAAGACCATTCGGGTCACCTTGAGCTGGATGACAATCCGGGCGGGGGTGCAATTGTCCGGCTAGTAATTCCCGCAGCAATCGCTAGAACAGAGAGCGAAGCAGCCCTAGAGGCAATGTGAGGTTAAGATGGCACATGACATTCTGATCATTGATGATGAGCGTGACATTCGGGCACTGATTGGTGGCATTTTGGCCGACGAAGGCATGACCACCCGTGAAGCAGCCAATTCAGATGAAGCACTGGCCGCTGTACGCACCCGTCAACCGTCGCTGGTTATTCTCGATATCTGGTTGCAGAACAGCAAGCTTGATGGTCTGCAGATCCTTGAACAGTTGCAGAAAGATCACCCGCTGTTGCCGGTGGTCATGATCAGCGGTCACGGCAATATCGAAACCGCCGTCAGCGCCATCAAGAAGGGCGCTTACGACTTTATCGAAAAGCCGTTTGAAGCCGAGCGCCTGCTGGTTGTGGTCAACCGCGCCATGGAAGCGGGCCGCCTGCGCCGCGAAAATGCCGAGCTGAAGGTACGCGCTGGCGGTGAGGCTGAACTCACCGGCACATCGCCCGCCATCAATGCCCTGCGCCAGCTGATTGAGCGTGTGGCGCCTACCAATAGCCGCATCCTCATCACCGGCCCGTCTGGCTGTGGCAAGGAAGTGACCGCCCGCCTGATCCATGCCCGCTCCAAGCGTGCCGATGCGCCGTTTGTTGTGGCCAATTGTGCGACCATGCGCCCGGACACGTTTGAGCATGAGCTGTTCGGCACCGAAGGCACGCCCACCACGCCGCGCAAGATCGGCCTGTTTGAGCAAGCCCATGGCGGCACGCTGTTTCTGGACGAAGTGGCCGACATGCCGCTGGAAACCCAGGGCAAGATCGTGCGCCTGCTGCACGACCAGAGCTTTGAGCGCGTCGGCGGCAGCAAGCCGGTGCAGGTGGATGTGCGCGTGATTGCGTCCACCACCCGTAACCTGCCATCTGAAATTGAAGCCCGCCGCTTCCGCGAAGATCTGTATTACCGCCTGAACGTGGTGCCGGTTGCTGTACCGCCGCTGCGTGAACGCCGTGAGGACATTCCGCAACTCGCCCGTGACTTCATGGTGCGGGCAGCGGCGTCTTCCGGTCTGCCAGCGCGTGAATTTGGTGAAGATTCACTGGCCGCCATGCAAACCTATGACTGGCCGGGCAATGTGCGCCAGCTGCGCAACGTAGCTGAATGGCTGCTGATCATGGTGCCGCACGATGTGCAAGGCTCCATCCGCGCCGACATGCTGCCACCTGACCTTGGCTCCAGCACACCCTCCGTTCTCAAGTGGGAGAAGGGCGGGGAGATCATGGCGCTACCGCTGCGCGAAGCGCGTGAACTGTTCGAGCGGGAATATCTGCTGGCACAGGTGACCCGCTTTGGCGGCAACATCTCGCGCACTTCCAACTTTGTTGGCATGGAGCGTTCGGCCCTGCACCGCAAGCTCAAATCACTGGGTATTACCAGCGACCGTGGCGACCGTCACAGCAACACCAACCTGCCGGTTGATGAAGCTGAAACCGCACTGGCCGAGTAAACCATCATGCGCGTGATTGTATGCGGCGCCGGTCTGGTCGGCAGCTCGATTGCCGAGTATCTAGCGGCCGAAGGCAATCAGGTCACCGTCATTGAAAGTGACCCGGACGCAGCCGGGCAGCTGGCTGAACGTCTGGAGGTGAAGGTCATCACCGGGCAGGCCACTGTACCGGATGTGTTAGCACGCGCTGATGCTACCAACGCCGATATGCTGGTGGCCGTCACCCAGCATGATGAAATCAACATGATGGCCTGTCAGGTGGCGCATACGCTGTTTGATGTGCCCACCAAGGTTGCGCGCGTGCGCAATCAGGCTTTTCTCAATCCGGCTTATGCCAAGCTGTTTGAGAAAGAACATCTGCCGATCGATACTATCATCTCGCCGGAAATTGCCGTCGCTGAATCCATCCTGCGCCGCCTGCATGTGCCCGGCGCCTTTGATACCTACACCATGGCCGACGGCAAAGTGCGCATGATTGGTGTGGCTATCACCCGCGATACACCGGTTCTCAACACGCCGCTGCGCCAGCTGCTCAAGCTGTTCCCGGACCTGACGGCCAGCTTCATTGGCATTGTGCGTAACGACCGCACCTTTATTCCCACCATCGACGATATGTTGCTGGAAGGGGATTCCGCCTATCTGGTCTGTAACGAACGGCAAACAGCCCGCGTGATGGCGGCACTGGGCCATACCGAGCCGGAAGCGCGCCACATTGTGATTGCGGGTGGCGGTAATGTTGGTTTCTATCTAGCACAGCAGATTGAAAAGACCATGAAGGGCGCCACCGTGCGCCTGATTGAGCGCAACACACACCGCGCCACCGAGATTGCGCCACTGCTCAAGAAAACCATTCTGCTCAATGGCGATGTGCTGGATCTGCAGATTCTGGAAGAGGCACGTATTGCCGATTCAGAAACTGTGGTGTGCGTGACCAATGATGATGAAACCAACATCCTCTCCTCGCTGCTGGCCAAGCGCCATGGCAGCAAGCGCGCCATTACCCTTATCAATAAACCCACCTATTCGCCGCTGGTGAATAATCTGGGCATCAATGCCGTGGTCAATCCGCGTAGCATTACAGTGTCGGGTATTCTGCAGATGGTGCGCCGGGGCCGTATCCGCTCGCTCTACAGCATCCGCGAAGGCTTTGCTGAACTGATTGAAGCAGAAGCGCTGGAAGGCTCGCCGGTCGTCAACCTGCAGCTGCGCGATATCCGCCTGCCGGAAGGTGTGGTGGTGGGCTGCATCGTGCATGGCGATGAGGTGCTGCGCCCGTGGCCGGATACGTTTATCCGTGCGCATGACCGCATTATTCTGCTTGCGAACAAAAACCAGATCCGCAAGGTTGAAGGCATGTTCGCCATTCGCGCTGATTTCTTCTGATAAAACAAAGCACTACACGCGGCTGTATTATTTATAAAATTTAGCGCAAAGGTGCGACATCTTGACGTGTACGGCAGCGCAAAATGCACTATATTGCCCCCTTGTTGCCGCTCAGGAATAGCCGCCCGAAACGCACAAAACAGAACAACAACAACGTATAACAACGAAGGATAATAACATGGCAGACAAGAGCCAGAATGTTCAGGACGTATTCCTCAACCACGTCCGTAAACTTAAAATGCCGGTCACCGTCTTTTTGGTGAACGGCGTCAAACTGCAGGGGATCATCACCTGGTTTGATAATTTCTCGGTGCTGCTGCGTCGTGAATCGCACGCCCAGCTCGTTTACAAACACGCCATTTCCACCGTCATGCCGATGAACCCGATCAACCTGTTCGAAGGCAAGAACGGCGAGGGTGAAACCGTCTAGTGACTGAGGCTAAAACAGCCACTGCTGTTCTACATCCCTGGCACGCGCATGTGCGGCCGGACGAGCATGATCGCACACCTGAATCAGCGCTGCAGGAAGCTGTAGCGCTGACCCAGGCGATTGATGTGGACATCAAGCTGGCCGAACTCGTGCGTATCAATCAGCCCACACCCGCCACCCTGATGGGCGGCGGCGCGGTGCAGACCTTGGCTGAAAAGATCGCCGCACTGGAGATCAAGCTGGTGGTGGTGGACCATGCGCTCACCCCCATTCAGCAGCGCAATCTTGAGCGTGACTTCAAATGCAAGGTGATTGACCGTACCGGTTTGATCCTTGAAATTTTTGGTGCGCGCGCCAACACGGCCGAAGGCCAGCTGCAGGTAGAACTGGCCGCGCTGGATTATCAGCGCTCGCGTCTGGTGCGCAGCTGGACCCACCTTGAACGTCAGCGCGGTGGCTTTGGTTTTCTTGGTGGCCCTGGTGAATCGCAGCTTGAAATTGACCGCCGCCTGATTGAACAGCGCATTGCCCGCATTCGCAAGGAACTGGACAAAGTGCGCCAGACCCGCGCGCTGCAACGTCAGAACCGCATCAGCAACCAAACCCCGCTGATCGCGCTGGTAGGTTATACCAATGCCGGTAAATCCACCCTGTTTAACACAATAACGCAAGCGGGCGTGCTGGCCAAAGACATGCTGTTTGCCACGCTCGACCCCACTGTGCGGCAGATGCGTCTGCCCTCGGGCCGTAGCTGTGTGATGAGCGATACGGTTGGTTTTATCAGCAGCCTGCCGCACCAGCTGGTCGCTGCGTTCCGCGCGACACTGGAAGAGGTAGAGCTGGCCGATATCATCTTGCATGTGCGCGACGCCGCCAGCGATGAAAGCGAAGCACAAAAGCTGGACGTTGAAGAAACCCTGCGCGAGATGGGCCTGGACCCTGAGCATGATGAGCGCATCATCGAGGTCCTCAACAAGGTGGATTTGATGCCGCCGGATGAGCGCCCATTTGTCGTCACCCGTAACGGCCATGAGCGCGTGGCGGTCTCCGCCGTAACCGGTGAGGGGATTGATACCCTGCTGCAGGTGATTGACCGCCGCTTGGCTGCGCAGCGCGAGATCATCAGTATTGATTTACACCCCGCGCAAGGTGATGCACTGGCTTGGCTGCACCGCCATGGCAATATTCTGCGCCGCGAAGATACGGACGAGCACATTCGCTTGCAGGTGGCGCTCTCGCCCGAAGATGTGGGGCGCTGGCAGCATCGCTTTGGCGAGAAAAAATCTGCGCAGGAAAATCACTGAGCTGACGTATCATCCCTGACAGTACTTTTCAGGGAGATTATTTCATGCGTCTGGTTCTGGCTGTTCTGCTCTCGCTTGTTGCCCTGCCAGCCATGGCAGATACTAAAGTTTTCAATGACATAGCCTATGGCCGGGATGACCAGCAAAAGCTGGACGTCTTTATGCCGGATGTCTGCCAAAACGCCAGCTGTCCGGTAGTGATCTGGGTGCATGGCGGCGGCTGGCGCATGGGCAGCAAGGATATGCGCAACTCACGCGAGTTGATGCAGACCTGGGCGGCGCAGGGCATTGTGACGGTCAGTACCAATTATCGCCTGTCACCGCAGGACGTACACCCCGCCCATATTCGCGATGTGACCGCAGCGATTGGCTGGGTCTATCGCCATGCCAGCCAGTATGGCGGCAATGCCAACCGCATCTTCCTGCTTGGGCATTCAGCTGGCGCGCATCTGGTGGCGCTGGCGGGAACATCGCCCACCTATCTGGCCGAGCAGGGCCTGAAGCCCAGCATGCTTAAAGGCGTGTTTCCGATTGATACAGCCAGCTTTGATCTGGCCGCTAATCCCAACCGCCATGTGCAGCGCATGATCCGCAGCGCCTTTGGTACTGACCCAGCAGTGCTGCGTGAAGCCTCACCGATCTGGAATGTATCCGCCGGGCAGAGCTATCCGCCCTTTATCATCGCCGCAACCGAGAACCGCCCGGATGCAGTCGAGACCAGCCAGATCCTGCAAAGCAAACTGCGCAGCGTTGGCGGGCAGGCCGAGCTGATGGTGATCAATTATCCGGATGAGCGGCAGCTGGCAGCGCACCGCGATATCGCGCAGGACCTGCGCAACCTCGACAGCCCCATGACGCAAAAGCTGCTGGCCTTTGTTAAAAGCCACTGAACATCAGGCGGTGCGGCTGACGTTAAGGGGGCCGGGCGCCTGCGTGACCGGCATCAGCTCAATGCTGTTGATGTTACAATGCAGCGGCTGCGTAGCCGCCCACGCCACCGCCTGCGCCACATCATCCGCCGTCAGGGGTGTGGTATTGGCATAAACCGCTGCCGCCTTGGCACTATCACCATTGAAACGCACGAGCGAAAAATCTGTCTCCACCATGCCGGGCTCAATATTGGTGACACGCACCGGCGTTTGATAAAGGTCAGCCCGCAAGGCAAGCGAGAAGTGTTTTACAAATGCCTTGCTGGCACAATATACATGCCCACCAGGATAGGCATAATTACCGGCAATCGAACCGACATTGATGATATGGCCGCGCCCGCGCGTAATCATGCCCGGAAGCAACAAGCGGGTGAGTACCACCAGCCCTTTGCAATTGGCATCGATCATCTCCATCCAGTCATCAAGCTCGGCCTGCTGCGCCGCACTTTGGCCGAGCGCCAGACCGGCATTGTTTACCAGCAGGTCGATCCCGGCAAAGTCCGGCGGCAGGGCAGTAACCGCCGCTTCAATCGCCTGACGGTCACGCACATCAAAACAGCTGATATAACAGGGGACCGGCAAACTGGCTGCCAGCGCCGTGAGCCTGGCCTCATTACGCCCACACAGCACCAGCCGCGCGCCCATATCAGCAAAAATGCGGGCAAAGGCCTGCCCAAATCCACCGGATGCGCCGGTGATCATGATCGTTTGCGGTGAGTAGGGCGGCGTGGGCATTTTATCTGGTCCTCTGGAAATCATTCGTGATAGTCTTACATCAATACAGCACGACACAAGCTGGCAACAGGAGGCAAATATGGAACACGCCCTGATCAACACCGTTGTTGCCAGCCTCGTGCTGGCCTTTGTCTTTGGTTTTACCGCCAAAAAGCTGAAATTACCGGCCATCTTTGGTTATATCGTCGCTGGTGTTCTGATTGGCCCGCACACACCGGGCTTTGTCGCTAACGCCGATATATCGCAGCAGCTGGCCGAAATTGGCATCATTCTGCTGATGTTTGGCGTGGGCATGCATTTTTCATTCAATGACCTGCTGAGCGTGCGCAAGATCGCTATTCCCGGCGCGCTGTTCCAGATGAGTGCGGCCACCTTCCTTGGCTGCATTGCCATGCTCTCGGTTGGCTTTGGCCTGACCGAAAGCGTGATCTTTGGCCTGTCGCTATCGGTTGCCAGTACCGTGGTGCTGCTGCGCGCACTGGAGGCCCGCCATGCGCTGAACACCGACAGCGGTAAAATTGCTGTAGGCTGGTTGATTGTAGAAGATGTGGCCATGGTGCTGGCACTGGTGCTACTGCCGGTTTTTGTCAGCCTGTCGGCCAGCGGGCAGGATATCTCGGTTGGTGATGTACTCACGCGCATCTTGCAGGTGATGCTCAAGATTGGCGGCTTTATGGCGCTGATGATTATATTTGGCCAGCGCTTGCTCCCCAAGGTTCTGGTAGCGATTGCACAGCTAAAGTCGCGCGAGCTGAACACATTGGGCACACTCGCCATTGCGCTGGGCTTTGCTTATATCGCCTACGCAGCTTTTGGGGCCAGCTTTGCGCTCGGCGCTTTTCTTGCGGGGCTGGTCTTGAGTGAAAGTGAGATTGGCCATAAAGCGGCCGAGCAGTCGCTGCCGATGCGTGATGCGTTTGCTGTTCTGTTCTTTGTATCGGTCGGCATGCTGTTTGACCCCATGATCCTGCTTGAGGGCCCGCTGCTGGTGCTGCTCACGCTGGCTATTATCATTATTGGCAAAGCTGCCGCCGCCATGGCCATTACCCGCCTGTTCAAGCAAAGCCGCGAGGTAAGCCTGACCATTGCCTATAGTCTGGCGCAGATTGGTGAGTTTTCGTTTATCCTCGCCGGTATGGCGCTGGCGGGCGGTCTGCTGAGCCAACAACTCTACAACCTTATTCTGGCAGGGGCGCTGCTCTCTATCGCTATCAATCCGTTTCTGTTTAAACTATTAGACCGGCAGCTTGCGCTACCGGCCCAACAGAAACTTCTGGATTAAACGGACAGTTAATCCTGCAGGTAATAGTCGAGCGTGGTGACCACGCGCACGACCTTATCCGGCATGGCGGGGTCATCCATATCACTACCCTTGCTGAGAATGGTAATCACACCCTGATTGGCGCGGGCGATGCTGCCCACCTTGGAGCTGGCATCCTTGGCGAATTGCTCGGCGGCGGCGCGGGCATTCTTGGTGGCTTCGGCCAGCAGCTCCGGCTTGATGCTGTTCAGGCCATTGAAGCGGAACGAGGCTGAGCTGTTACTCAGCACAATACCCTTTTCAACCAGCTCTGCGGTGCGGGTGGTCATGTCCAGCACCTTCTCAACCTTGTCGGTATTGACCTGCACGCCCGCATTGATGATGAAACGGTCGCCGCCTGTGTTATCACCATATTCTCGGGCTTTCTGGTCGGTCACGCGCCACTGCGAAATGCTGTAATCCTTCTCGTCCAGACCGCTGGCAGTGAGGAACTCAACCAGCTTCTTTTGTGATTCATTGACCTGCGCATACACGTCCGGCAGCTCATTTCCGCTGGCGATAAAGGTGAGGGGCCAGGTGACATAATCGGCGCGCACATTGCGCTCAACCAGACCTTTAACGGTCACAACCTTGCTGGCGCGGTTATCGGTAATCGCACCCGCTACAAAGAAACCAGCCAGTGCAATGCCAACAGCCAGAATGGCCGCAGCACAGGTGGGGGCTTTGGTTGTGCATTCACTCATCATTTTTCCTCCGGTTGGGTGTGGTCATGTAATTTGGCTTCGGCCCAATAGGCCATCAATTTATCCAGCGGTGCGTTGTTCACCGGCTCGCCACTTGCTTTTAGGCGGCTTTCCATATAACGCAGGCGCTTTTCGTATTTGCGGTTACCTTCGCGCAGAACCTGCTCAGCATCATAGCCCAACACATTGGCGAGGCGCGAGACAATCACCAGCAGATCGCCCAGCTCTTCCTGCAGATGCACGCGATCACCGCTGGCGGCGGCTTCTTTGACTTCAGCCAGCTCTTCATCAATCTTTGCATATACCCCACTGATGTCATTCCAGCTAAAGCCCATACGCGTTGCACGGTTTTGCAACTTGTTGGCACGCACCAGTGCTGGCAGATGCAGCGGAATATCATCAAAGATACTGTCATGGCCCTTAGCGGCTTTTTCGGCTGCCTTGATCGCCTCCCAGTCATCTAGCTGCTTTTCTACCGTCACATCACGGCCCGCAAAGAAGTGGGGCAGGCGGCGCTTGATTTTATCGACGATACCCTGGGCCACATCATCAAACGTGAAGTGCCCACCTTCCTTGGCGATCTGGCTATGAAAGACCACCTGCAAGAGCAGATCGCCCAGCTCACCTTTCAGCTCCTGCATGTCATTACGGCTGATGGCATCGACCACCTCATATGCTTCCTCAAGCGTGTTGGGCGCAATAGAGGCGCAGGACTGGTCACGCTCCCACGGTGAGCCGGTAATGGGATGGCGCAAACGGGCCAGCATCAATAGCAATTCATCAAGCGGGGTAGGGGTTGATACAGCATGTAATGTCATGCGCGCACTATAAGGAAAACCGGCGCTATTGGGCAGGCGCAGATTTATCAAAATAGCTGTTGCACCACACGCAAAAGGCTGCTAGCCATAATGCATGCAGACAAATTCCTTCGGGGATTATGTCGGCAGACAAGCAAACCCTCTATTCGCAGCCGCGAATAAGACATGGAGCATAATCATGGTGCGTAGCATCTTTGGCCGTGCGTCGGCCCTTCCACACGAAGCCCCCTTCAGAGTGCCCACACTGGTTGAACAGGCGCATCCGCGTCCGTCGTTCAACTTTCGCGCACGCCCGTACGTCGCTGAATAATTCTACGGAGTTCAGCCATGAAAAACGTACGTGACCTCACGCGTGAGGAGTTGCTAGCCATTCCGGCTGACGAACCGGAACGCCTGTTTCCCAACAGCAGCGAAGAGATCAAGCAGCAGTTCCGTCAGCTGGCAGCCAAGTGGCACCCCGACCGCTGCACAGACCCCAAAGCGGCAGATGTGTTTGCGCATGTCAAATCCCTGCGCGATGAGGCCGACCGCCGTGTGAGCGAAGGCAGCTGGACCGCACCCAACAGCCTCAATTTCAAGGCGCTGGACGGGCGTGAGTTTAACGCCACCTATCTGCACAAGGCGCCGTTTGAGCTGGGCATGATGTATGTGGCCAGCTCGCATGTGACTTATGTGGTGAGCAAGGATTACCGCGACCTCTACCAGAACGGCGTGGCCGCCATCAAGGCGCTGAAATTTGCCAACCCGGATATGGAAAAGGAAATGCGGCGCGTGCTGCCCCGCATTAAGGCCGAGTTTGAAACCAAGGATGCCTGCGTGCTGGTGCTGAGCAAAGAGCCGGATCAGGTGCGGCTGAGCGATGTACTGGCCAACAAAGGCGGCCGGATTGATGCCAAGCAGACCGCCTGGATCCTCAGTCATCTTTATAACACCGCCTGCTATCTGGGCTGGGCGAAGATGACCCATAACGACATGTCACCCGAAACCCTGTTTGTCTCGCCGCAGAATCACGGCGGCGCCTTGCTGGGCGGTTGGTGGTACGCAACTGGAGCTGGTCACAAGCTCCGGGCGTTGCCAACACGCACCATGGAACTGGCGCCCTCGGATATCCTGCGGACATTAAAAGCCGATGCGCGCGTTGATCTGGAATTGATCCGCGCCACTGGCCGCGAGCTCTTGGGCGATCCGCGTGGATCGACCCTGTCATGGAGCAAGGAGGTGCCAAAGCCGCTGGCCGACTGGCTGCGGGCGCCCACCTCCGGCCCTCCACTTGCAGAGTACAGATCCTACAAGGATCACGTCCTGCCCAAGAGCTTCGGCAGTCGCCGGTTTGAAAAATGGGACATCAAAGCAACTGACATCTACAAACCAAGGAGTATGTAACATGGGACACGGACGTTGGGATCCTTCTGATTGGGATCGTTTCAGCAGCACCACCAAGACGATGGCTGCCGATGATATTTTTGTGGCACGCGGCATGAAGACCGATCTGGATCCGTCCAAGATCGCCTATCGTGAAGCGCGGGATTCAGCCAGCAACCCCAATTCAACGCCGATCATTGTGGCGCTGGACGTGACAGGGTCGATGGGCGTTATCCCGGAATATATGATCAAGGAAGGGCTGGGCACACTGGTGGAAGAAATCCTCAAGCGCAAGCCGGTCAGTGATCCGCAGATCATGTTCATGGGGGTAGGCGATGCAAATTGCGACCGCGCCCCGCTGCAGGTCACGCAGTTTGAGCCGGACATCCGCGCGGCCGAGCAGCTCAAGAACATCTATATTGAGCATGGCGGCGGCGGCAACAACTTTGAAAGCTATGATCTGCCATGGTACTTCGGGGCCACCCGCACCCGGCTGGATTGTGTGGAGAAGGGCCGCCGCAAAGGCCTGCTCTTCACCATCGGTGATGAAGAAGCACCGCCGGGTCTGCGCGCCAGCCAGCTCAAGAAATATCTGGGCGATGATGTGCCGCAGGACATGAGCAGCAAGGACATTCTGGCCAAGGTCGAGCAGATGTATGACGTGTTCCACATTGTAGTGGAGCAGGGCAGCCACTGCCAGGCCGCGCGCAGCGCCGTGTTCAACTCCTGGAACGAGTTGCTGGGGCAGGGCCGCGTCATTCCGCTGGCGGATTACACCAAGCTGTCGGAAGTGATGGTCTCAGCCATTGAGGTGCATGAGGGCCGTAACGCGCCTGATGTTGCCAAGAGCTGGGGCAGCAAGTCCACCTCGCTGGTGGTGAGCAACGCGGTGAAGGACATTGTGCCCGCCAACCGCAGCAAACCGCCCGCACTCAAGGGGCCGGGGGCTGGTGGCGTCACACGCCTAGCGAGCTAATTGGGCTAGCTAAAGATGGGCAGGGGGTAGTGCTGATACGCTACCCCCAAACCCTCAACGAAATGCGAGATGGAGGCAAACATGCTCGAAGCAGATGTTGTGATTGGTGCCAATCTGGGCGATGAGGGCAAAGGCTTGTTCACCGATTATCTAAGCAGCCGGCACGACACCCCCATCATCATTCGCTATAATGGCGGGGCGCAGGCTGGCCACACGGTTGAAACGCCGGACGGCATGCGCCATGTGTTCAGCCATTTTGGCTCGGGCTCATTCGCGGGCGGCAGTACCTATCTATCCCGTTTTTTTGTCGTGAATCCGCTATTGTTTTTGCGCGAGCTGCAGACGCTTGAGAGCCTGCACCTCAAGCCGCTCGTCATGGCTGCACCAGACTGCCCGGTGACCACACCGTTTGACATGATGGTGAACCAGATCGCCGAAGAAGCGCGTGGCAATGCCCGCCACGGTAGCTGCGGCGTTGGCTTTGGTGAAACCATTGGCCGCCATGAAGAAACCGCGCACCATCTGCGCGTGCAGGACCTAACCACCGCCGCGCTACGCAGCAAACTTGAAGACCTGCGCGATATCTGGCTGCCAGCACGCTTGCTGCGCTTGGGCATCCGCAAGATACCAGCAGTGTGGATTGAGCGGCTCAACGCACCGGCCTTGATCGAAAAATTTATCAGCGCCTGTGAGGCATTTCTGGATCAGGTTACGCTTTGTACGCTGACTGATATTGGCCTACGCCGCCAGCGCCTGATCTTTGAAGGGGCGCAGGGGCTGCTGCTCGATCAGTCGCATGACTGGTTTCCGCATGTGACGCGCTCATATACCGGGCTGCGCAATGTGGTGGAGCTGGCAGAGGAGGTGGGAGTAGGGCAGCTTAATGTCAATTACGCCACCCGCTCATATCTCACCCGGCATGGAGCAGGGCCGCTGCCGTTTGAGTTGCCGGAAAAACCGTATGAGAAAATCATCGACCTCACCAACAAGCCGCATCCGTTTCAGGGCACGCTGCGCTTTGCGCCGCTCAACTTTGATCTCCTCACGCAGTCGATCATGGCAGACATGGCGCATGCTGACAGCCGTTTGAAAGTTAACGCGCGGCTAGCCGTAAGCTGCATGGATCAGGTGGATGCAACCGCCCTATTCATTAACGGCGGCCGCCGCTGCAACGCGCCGCCGTTAGCAATGGTAAACGCCCTGCTCCGTCGTCTGGGCTGGCGGCATTGCACGTTAAGTTATGGCCCGACCCGCGCCACGATAGAGGCCGACGCCAAACTCAACCGCCAGATCTATGCGCTCTAACTTGTGGTGGGGCTGGTCAAACCTGCAGGGCTGACTAGATTAGGGGAATGGAAACAGCAACTTTCGGCGCGGGCTGCTTTTGGGGCGTGCAGGCCAGCTTTGACCAGATCCCCGGCGTGCTCAGCTCGCGCGTAGGCTATGCGGGCGGCAAGCGCCCCAACCCGACTTATGAGCAAGTCTGCTCGGACGCCACCGGCCATGCCGAAGTGGTGGAGTTGGTGTTTGACCCGCAGATCGTTCATTACGATGATCTGGTGCGCATGTTCTTTGACCTGCACGACCCGACCCAGCTTAACCGGCAGGGCCCGGATGTGGGCAGCCAGTACCGCTCCGTCATCTTCTATCACGATGAGAAGCAGCAACAGACGGCCTTGCGTGTGATGGCAGAAGAGAATTCCTCTGGACGGCATCGTGGCCCCATTGTAACAGCCCTAGAGCCTGCCAGCCCGTTCTGGCCGGCGGAAGATTATCACCAGAAATATCTGGCTAAACGAGGGCGCTCGAGCTGTCATATTTAAGCGCCCAACAGGAGAGCTTATTATGTCAGGCGAGACCAGCGGCTATGTTCGGCAGACCCTTCGGCTTGAAGGTTTGTGCGTGCTTGTGCTTGCCACGCTGCTCTATGCTCGTGCTGGCTATGCATGGAGCCAGTATATCTTTTTGTTCCTCGCGCCGGATCTGGCCCTGATCGGCTATCTGGCCGGGCGCAAGGCCGGTGCCATTACCTATAACCTGACGCACAGCTATGTAGGGCCAATCCTGCTGACCATGGCTGCGCTGGCAGGGGCTGTGCCGTATGCCAAGGTTGGCATTGGCCTGATCTGGGCGGCGCATATCGGCTTTGACCGCTTGCTGGGCTTTGGACTGAAATACGAGAGCGGGTTTGACTATACCCATCTGGGCCGCCTTGGCCGTGCCAAGACAGCTGGCTGAGCGCGCTAAAAGCGACGCTAGGACGCGTGGGGATAGGCCCGATTTTATCAGTTTTCGATAGCCCTATCGGGCCTTTCGCTCTACATCCATTAGTCGCATAATGTATATTATGGAAAATAAGATATAGGTGAAGAATAGGGCGCCGACCTATTGTTACAGTGAATTTAACCGAAGATTCTTGAGCTGCGCCAGCCTGCAGCGGCTGATAGTACACTGCGCGGCCCCACCAGACACCAGCTTGCAGCGCTAGCCCGCTTGCCCTGCGCTCCCCGAGCGTCACTTGATTTGTCGCAGTTGGTTTGCATCACATAATTTGCATCACTGGGAATTCAATCTCTCAAATACCTGTCATCTGGATATTCCTTAACATGGTCATCCTGTGCTATTTTCTCCCGCATGAAGATTCGCCTGATCCTCGGCCTGATGGCCGCCCTGTGTGCCTTCCAGCAACCGGCCCATGCCGACCTGATCTCTCAGATCAAGCCGGACGGCCAGGATTACGTTCTCGAAGGTAGTGTTGTGACCATCTGGGAAGACAGCTTCCTGCTCAATGATGGCAGCGGCCAGCTCATTGTCGATATTCGCCCGTACACCACTTACAATCTCGGCCTGGCTGGTCAGGATTATGTACAGGTCACCGGCCATCTGGATGACCAGCGTAACCTCAAACCGCTGGTGCTGACCCGAGCCGGCGTGCGCAGCCCGGTGATGTTCAGCGGTACGGATACCTTGCCGCCGCTACCCGCCCGCGAGGTTATGGAAAATACCCGCCGTTACAGCAAGGTCGCGCGTTTTGCACCAGCCACAGCTGTTGCGCCCAAAGCAGCCACCGCAACTACTGTGACCCCGTGTAACACCTGTGGTGGCGGCAGCCTGAACGGCAGCACTAACCCGGCACCGACAACACCGCCGCCTGCTAACCCGAACGCCCGCTAAGAATTAGCTTAAAGCTAGCCGCGCGCCAGACGGATCACAACATCCGCAGCTTTCTGGCTGGGCGTCTGCCCGTCTTCCGGTGAGAGCCAGCGACGTACCATGTGCAAGATTTTGCGCTGCTTCTGGCGGGCGGGCTCACTGGTCAGTAGCTCAACCAGTGCCGGTGTAATTTGCTCGGCCGTACAATTATCCTGCAGGAATTCAGGCACAGCCATATCATCCGCCATGATGTTGACCAGATTGGCGTACTTTACCTTGATCAGACGGCGATACATTTTATAGGTCAGCTGATGCAGCTTGTAAGCGATCACGGCGGGCGTACCAGCCAGCCCCAGCTCCAGCGCAACCGTGCCTGACGCCGCCAGCGCGGCATCCGCCGCGGCAAAGGCATCGTACTTGTCTGCATCACTTGTAACGATCAGCGGCTTGATGGCCCAGCTCACTGTGAGCGCTGCCATTCTCTCGGCCCAATGTGGCAAGGTCGGCAAAACGATGCGCAGATGCGGCACGGATGTCTGCAAGCGCGCAACGACCTGCTCAAACACTGGCAGCAGATAATTCAGCTCACTACGGCGGCTCCCCGGCAGCAGCACCAGCAAGGGCTGACCAGCAGGCAGATCATACTTGGCCCGTAGACGCTGCGGCTGAGCTGTTTCAATACCTGCCTCAACCAGCGGATGACCGACAAAGCTGCACGGCAGCCCTACACGCTCAAAGTAAGGCGGCTCGAACGGAAACAGCGCCATGAGATGCTGATACAATGGCTGAATTTTCTGCGCGCGCTTCTCCCGCCACGCCCAGACCGTGGGCGCAACATAATGCATGAATTTAATGCCCGAGCCGCGCAGACGCTTGGCAATACGAAAACTGAAATCCGGCGCATCAATCGTGACGACCAGATCAGGCTTTTCGGCCCGAATGGCCGCTTCCGTCTCGCGCATACGGCGCAAGATCAGCGGAATTTTGGGCAGTAATTCAGCCAGACCAAACAAGGTCAGATCACTCATGGGAAACAGGCTGTGCATGCCCTGCTCCATCATGCGCGGCCCGGCGATGCCGCACAGCTCAAGCTCGCTGCCCAGCTTGGCCTTGAGCGCAGCCAGCAAGCGCGCGCCAAGCAGATCGCCCGAGGGTTCGCCCGCAATTACGAAGATCTTCATGCCAATAACCTGACGCCAGAAATAAACAGACCCGCCGCATTAGCTTTGGCAATCACCTGCTCACGGCCCAGAATAAAACTGCGCCCGGCTTCCAGCGCAAGGCCAGCAAATCCGGCTGCAACAAGCTGGTCAATCGTATCCGGCCCGATGGCGGGCACATCCAGCTGGCGGTCCTGCTCGGTCTTGCTGAGCTTGACCAGCACCGGGCGGCCACCCTCACGCTTGAGCGCGCCACAACGCAAGATGAGCTGGGCGGTACCTTCAATCGCTTCAATGCCCAATACCAGCCCTTGCTCAACCGCAACAGCCTGCCCGACATCCACCGGCGCCAGCGCGTTGAGCACAGCAATACCGCGATTGATATCAACCGCATGTTCATCTGTTGGCGCGGTTTGCGTCAACACACCTTCCGGCGTGAGTAATGAATGAAGAATGTCCTGCGGGCCGAGTAGATTAAACCCTTCGCCCTCCAGCTCCTTGCGCACAGCTTTGAGCAGGCCATCATCGCCGAGCAGCGCGGCACCCGTGCGCGCAAAAAACTTCACCCCGCGCCAATCAGGCCGCAGCTCAGTCAGCGAAGGCCGGCGGATGTTACCGCCCATCACCAGATCCACGCAGCCAGCTGCCTTGAGAACCTCTATCGCTTCACCAACGGCGCCAAGGCGCAACCACTTATGGTCGGCACTATGCGTAAGATCAGCATCGGCATGATCGCGAAAGGCGATCACAAAGACATCGCGCCCTTGCGCCTGCGCTGCCTCAATCAGGTAGCGTGGCAGCAATCCGCCGCCCGCCAGAATGCCCAGCTTAGGCGGCATCCTGCACCTTGGGCTGGCACACACCATGTTTGGACTTGTTACGCAGGAAGCCAACCATCTCGGCCACAACCTGATTGGAAGCGTACTGACCTTCGGTATTGTCGATACGGTCAGCCAAGGTGCCGCCGCCGGCAAACAAGGTCTTATAAGCCTCGCGCACAGCCATGACATCATCACGCGTATAACCACGGCGCTCCATGCCAACGAGATTCAGGCCATGCAGACTGGCGCGCTCGCCCTTGACCAGACCATAGGGGATCACGTCGCTCTCAACACCAGACATGCCGCCAATCATGGCGTGAGCGCCGATGCGCACAAACTGATGCACAGCCGACAGGCCGCCAAGAATGGCATAATCACCCACATGCACATGGCCCGCGAGCGTGGCATTGTTGGCGAGGATCACGCGGTTACCCACCACGCAATCATGCGCCACATGGGCGTTGACCATGAACAGGCAGTCGTTACCCACTTGGGTGAGTGCGCCACCACCTTCAGTGCCGGGGTTCATGGTAACATGTTCACGAATGCGGTTACGCGCACCAATGACCAGACGGGTATCTTCACCCTTGTACTTCAAATCCTGCGGGGCTGTGCCGAGAACGGCAAACGGATACACTGTTGTATCCTCACCGATCTCGGTGCTGCCATCCACCACCACATGACTGACCAGCTTGACGCCACGCGCCAGCTTCACACGCGGCCCCACCACGCAGAACGGGCCGATGACAACCTCGTCGGCAATCTGGGCAGTTTCGGCCACAACGGCGCTGGGGTGAATTTGGGGTGCAGTCATAGTGTTTCCTTCCGGGGGCAATATGCAACCCGGTGCGTTCAGGCTCAAATCACGTCAATTTACAGCGTGTTACAGGCTTATTTGCTCATAATCATGGCAGAATAAGTAGCTTCAGCACACAAGGTCTCGCCGACCTTGGCCTGTGCACTGAACTTCCAGACATTAGCCTTCTGGCGTTCCTTCTTGATGTAAATCTTGACCTGATCGCCAGGGCCAACCGGACGGCGGAAACGGGCTTCGTCGATGGTCATGAAATAAACCAGCCGGCCTTCCGCTTCGGCACCCAAGGTATGCACCACCAGCACGGCGGCAGTCTGCGCCATGGCTTCGATGATCAGCACACCGGGCATCACCGGCTTGCCGGGAAAATGGCCCTGAAAGAACGGCTCGTTGATGGTGACGTTCTTGACGCCGGTGGCGCTCTGCTCCGGCACCACATCCTCAACGCGATCAATCATCAGCATCGGATAGCGATGCGGAATCATCTGCATGATGCGATCGATATCAATTACCAAACTCATGACTGACTCCCCTCATCCTTTCTGGAAACCTGCTTCTCAAGCCACGCTACCTGCCGGAAATAACGGCGCAGCGGTAGCGCGGGTGAACCCATATATTCCTTGGCGGGCTCAAGATCACGCATAACGCCGGACTGCGCGGCGACGCGCGCCCCCGCCCCGATCTTAAGATGACCGGCAATACCGGACTGCGCCGCCAGCACAACGCCAGCGCCAAGCTCGCTGCTGCCCGCCACACCAGACTGCGCCACCAGCACAGAGGCCGGGCCGACCTTGACGTTATGGGCGACCATGACGAGATTATCAATAATCGCACCCTTGCCGATGATGGTATCGTTACCCGAGCCACGATCGATTGTAGTGTTGGCGCCAATCTCGACATCGTCTTCAATGATGACACGGCCCAGCTGCGGCACCTTGACATGACCGAGCGGCGAGAGCGCATAGCCAAAGCCATCCTGCCCAATGCGCGCACCAGGATAAATACCAACGCGATTGCCGATAATGGCATGACTGATTGATGCACACGCGCCAATACGGCAGTCGTTACCGATCGTTACGGCACGATCGAGCACAACGTTAGATTCAATCAGGCAGCGCGCGCCAATTTCAACACGCGGGCCAATAACGGCACCCGCGCGGATCTCACAGCCTGCGCCGATGATGGCACTTTCATGAATGAACGCCTGATCCGAAATGCGGTTCTTGACGACCGGGCGCGGAAACAGTGCATCAGCCGCAATAGCATAAGCATAATAGGGATTATCGTGAATCAGCACGGCCATGGTAACCGGTGCAATTTCGGCATCTTCCGGACGCACGAAACAGGCACCCGCTTCGCTGGTAATGAAGGTTTCCTTGTATTTGCGGTTATCAAAGAAACTCAGATCATTCGGCCCGGCATTATGCAGCGGCGCTACACCACTGATCTCACGCACCGCATCTGCCTGCACACGCAGCTTGGCGCCGGTGAGCAGAACGAGATTTTTGAGCGGCGTCGAGCCAGCAGATTCAAAGAAACGCGGATCCGGCATTATGCCCTCTTACCTTAGCGCGCTGCGCGGGCCGCCGCCGGCACATTGACTGTAACCTTGGGCAGCTTGCGGTTGAGACGTTCCATCACGGTGTCAGTGATATCAAAGGAGGATTCAACCACAATCACCTGATCACGGTCGAGAACCACAGTGGCCCCCTTCTCGGTCGCCGCTTCTGCAACGACCATGCCGAGATTCTGGCGAATGGTGCCCAGCGCCTCGTTAAAAGCGGTATCCAACGCCCGCGCACGTTCCTGCACGCCGGACTGAACCTTGCGCACATTCTCCTCAAACTCACGGCGCTTTTGTGCGAACTGTTCTTCAGTCAGCGTTGCACGCTGCTTGGCCAGTTCCTGCTCGGCGGCGCGCAACTTCTTCTCTTCCTCGGTCACTTCACGCTGATAAGCCTCACGGCGGCTGCTGAGCTGGTCGCGCACAGACTTGCCCGCCAATGATTCCTTCAGAATCTGCTGCACATTGACAACAGCAACAACAGCGGGCGGCAGCTTGGTGCTGGCCGCCGCAGCCGGGGCCGGGTCAGCCGCGTGGGCCGATACCGAAAACAGCAGAGCAACGGCCAGAATGATCGAACGCAAAATTTTCATCTTAGAACCTCGTACCAAAGCTAATACGGAACTGCTGAAGCTGGTCATAGCTCTTCTTGGCGAAGGGCATGGCCAGATCGACACGCAGCGGACCGAGCGGCGACTTCCACGACACGCCGACACCGGCCGAGCCACGAATAGCCACATCATCGACAAATGTTTCAGACGGCAGCGGCGTGGCGTCAACACTCCACAACGAGCCACCATCAACAAAGGCATGGCCCTTCAGACCAAATTCCTGCGGTGTACCCAGCGGGAATGCCATTTCAACACTGGCGCGGGCAAAGTAATTGCCGCCCAGCGCATCCTTGGCGCTGGTGGTCAGATCACGCGGGCCAATACCCGAGGTCTTGAAGCCGCGCAGCGTATCGCCACCGAGGAAGAAGCGGTCAGAAATGGCCACATCTTCACCCAGACCGAAAATAGCGCCACCCTCACCCAGCACGCTCAGCACCCATTCCGGGCCTGACAGCGGGACATAGATAGAGCCGCCGGTCTTCACGCGCAGATAATGCGCATCGCCACCAATACCGGCTGCGTCCGTGCTGAGACGAACGACATAACCTTCGGTCGGCGTCAGCTTGCTGTCGCGGCGATCATAGGTCAGTTCCTGACCCAGGCTGGAGGTCAGGCGTTCACCGGCCTGCTCCCGAATGAAGCGCGATGCTGTAGCCGGAACATTCTCAATCTTGGAATTATTGAGGGTATAGGTCACACGCTGACGCAGATATTGCGAGAGCGGATAGCCCATGCGCAGGGCAAAACCCGTGCGCTGTTCGTCATACGAGCTTTCGTCGTTCTCGCGGCGATCATGGAACACATCGATACCGGCGGACAGGTCGCGGTCGAGGAAGTACGGCTCAGTAAAGCTGAGATTGAACTCCTGTGACTTGCCAGACAGCGTAGTATTGAAACGCAGATCCTGACCACGGCCGAGGAAGTTGCGCTCTGAAATACCAAAGTCAGCCAACGGGCCGTCAGACGTGGAGTAGCCAGCACCGATTGAGATTTCACCGGTGGACTGCTCGGCCACATTCACATCGATATTGGCGCGATCCGGGGCTGAGCCCTGCGCCACATTCACATCGACATTCTCGAAGAAGCCTAGATCCTTGATGTTCTGTTCCGACTTCTGCAGACGTGAGCGATTGAAGGCATCACCTTCAACCAACTCCATCTCGCGGCGGATCACACGGTCCTGCGTGCGCAGATTACCGTTGATGTTGATGCGCTCGACGAACACCCGCTGACCTTCATTGAGGTTGTAGGTCAGGGTAATGGTGCGATTATCGCGGTCGCGCTGAACGTCCGGGCGAATATCGACAAAGGCAAACTGCAAGTCGTTGAGTGACTTAGTCAGGGCATCAATCGAGGTTTCAACCTGGCTGGCATCATACCATGCGCCCGACTTGGTGCTGATCACACCACGCAGGGTTTCAGGATCAAGTCCATTGAGCTGGGTCTTGAGGTTGATGTCACCAAACTTGTAACGCTCACCTTCTTCAACGGTGAATGTTACATAAAAGCCCTTATTATCGGGTGCCAGCTCAGCCACGGCCGAGACCACACGGAAGTCAGCATAGCCCTTGGAGAGATAGTAGCGGCGCAGCAACTCCTTATCCACTTCCACACGGTCGGGATCATACACGTCCGAGCTGGACAGGAAACGATACCAGCGTGTTTCACGCGTGGAGATTTCTTCCTGCAGGCGGGCATCCGTAAAGTGGCTGTTGCCGACAAACTTGATGCCGCGCACCATGGTGCGGCCACCTTCATTGATTTCGAACACCAGATTTACGCGGTTCTGATCAAGCTGGATGATCTTGGGGGTAACAGTTGCAGCAAAGTAGCCGGAGCGGCGATAGATTTCCTGCAGGCGCTGCACGTCGGCCTGCACCTTGGTGCGGGTATAAACAGCACGCGACTTAGACTGCACTTCGCCAGCCAGATTCTCATCCTTCAGGCGCTTGTTACCTTCAAAGGCAATTTCATTGATGATGGGGTTTTCGGCAACGCGCACCACCAACACATCACCACGACGACTGAGCGTCACGTCAGCAAACAGACCGGTACCATACAGGGTCTTGAGGGAGCGATCGATCTGGGTTTGATCGAAGGCATCACCTTCATGCACGGAGAGATAGCTCTTGATGGTAGCTGGCTCAATGCGTTGCGAGCCCAGCACATCAATCGAAGCTACACGGTCACCGGCTGCTGCAACCTGTGCCTGAGCCAGAGACGGCGCAATAACCAGAGAAAAAACCAGCGCTGACAGACGTAGATACTTCACCACAGCTCAACTCTCCCTTCAGGCTCCGGCTCATCACCGGCAGCCAATCAGAAGAGCTGGGTGATGAACTTGACGACGCCAAAATTATTCAGGTCGTTCCACAGAGCAAACAACGTCAGCGTTAATACCAGAGCCAGACCAAAGCGCAAACTGTATTCCTGCGCCATTGATGGTAGCTGGCTCAATGCGTTGCGAGCCCAGCACATCAATCGAAGCTACACGGTCACCGGCTGCTGCAACCTGTGCCTGAGCCAGAGACGGCGCAATAACCAGAGAAAAAACCAGCGCTGACAGACGTAGATACTTCACCACAGCTCAACTCTCCCTTCAGGCTCCGGCTCATCACCGGCAGCCAATCAGAAGAGCTGGGTGATGAACTTGACGACGCCAAAATTATTCAGGTCGTTCCACAGAGCAAACAACGTCAGCGTTAATACCAGAGCCAGACCAAAGCGCAAACTGTATTCCTGCGCCATGTCAGAAAGCGGACGTCCGCGCACCGATTCCATGGCATAAAATACCAGATGGCCGCCATCGAGAACGGGAATCGGGAAAAGGTTAATAAGGCCCAGATTCGCTGACAGCATCGCCATAAACCAGATGAATGACGAAATGCTGTGCGACATGTCGCCCGACACCTTGGCAATGGTAATCACGCCGCCCAGCTCCTTGGAGCTGCGCTCACCTGCGATGATTTGATACAGGCCGGTAAAAGTGCTCTTAACCAATCCCCATGTGTCGGCAAAAGCGGCGCCAACTGCCTGCAGCGGATTAAGGCGCTTGAACTCAGGCTCGCCCCCGGCCATCACGCCAATGCGGCCAGTACGATGAACGATGCCAAAGTTATTGGTCACATCCTCAACTTCAGGCGTAATGGTCATGGAAATCTCCTGACCATCGCGATCAACAATGACGTCAAGCTTGGCGCCCAAATCAGATGAGAGAATGCGCTTGATGTCGGTGAAATCGTCAACAATTTCGCCATTGATCTGCTTAATGGTATCACCCGCCAGCATACCGGCCTGCGCTGCGGGCTTATCCGGGGAAACCTCGCCAATTTTGGGCGGCAACACGGCCTGCCCGAGGCTGACATAAAGCAGGAACAGAACAATAATGGAGAACAGGAAATTAATCCCGGGGCCAGCGGCAACAATAGCGGCGCGCACCCCTACCGGCTTGGCAAAAAAGGCCTGCGCGCGTTCTTCCGGCGTCATGGCCGCTACCTGCGCAGGGTCCGTGCCGACACTGGCTGGATCAACATCGCCAAACATTTTCACATAGCCACCAAGCGGGAGCAGGCAGACCTGCCATGCCGTGCCGCGCTTATCCCGCCAACCAAACAGGCGCGGCCCAAAGCCGATGGAGAAAGTCTCAACCTTCACCTTGTTACGGATGGCGATGTAATAATGACCAAACTCATGGACGAACACCAGAATACCCACCACGACGATAAACGCCGCTGTCGTATGACCAAAGGCTAAGGCTTTATCCAAGTTGAAGAGTGAATCCACGGTATATCCTTTTTGCTGTCAGCAAAGTGTAGCGCAATAACTAGAATATTACCACCCGTCGGCAATGCCGCAGGTCACCACCAGTTTAAAATTTTAGCTAAAGTGAATTGAAAAGCGGTAAAGGCCGGAACGGCCAGCAAAAGCCCATCAATACGGTCCAGCACGCCGCCATGCCCGGGGATGATTTTACCGCTGTCTTTAGCGCCAAAACGGCGTTTAAGGGCGGATTCAGCAATATCGCCGGTCTGGGCAATCACGGCCAAAACCGGGCCCAGCGCCAAAGCCAGCTCAGGCCGCACCGCGCCAGCAAAGCGCGCCCACAGAAAACCAATCAAGGCAGCGGCAGCCATACCGCCAAACAACCCAGCCCAGGTTTTGCTCGGGCTGAATTTGGGAGCCAACTTGGGCCCGCCAATCGCGCGGCCAGCAAAATAGGCACCGCTATCAACCGCCCAGACCGTAAACAGGATGAAGAACAGCTGACCGCGCCCCACTCCATCATCCGCCCCGCCCCGCAACCACCACAGGCAGATTAGACTGAGGCCCAGATAGGTTGGCCCCAGCGCAGTTAGCCATGGCAACTCACACCCGGCGCGGCGCGCCATCATCAAGAGCGGGATGAGCGGGAACACAACAGCAGTAAGAGCAATAACAGGCTGCCCCAGCCCCAAGGCTACAACAGCAGCGAGCAAACACAGCACCGGGAAAATGAACAGAGCGAGCGGTAACGGTTTAGGTGCCGACAGGCTCACCCACTCATGCACGCCAATGGCCAAAACGACCAGCAGCAACCCCAGAAAGGGAAGCCCGCCAGCCCACACCAGCCAGATGGCTAGAGGTGCCAGCACAACCGAGGTTGCCACACGCACCAACAGGTCAGATTTCTTACGCGCGGGAGGCACTGAGCCCGCCATAGCGGCGTTCGCGTCCGTTGTAGTCGTCAATGGCATGGTCGAGGTCCGCCCGGCTGAAATCAGGCCATAGTGTATCAATGAAAACCAGCTCGGTATAGGCCAACTGCCACAACAAAAAGTTACTGATGCGCTTTTCACCACTGGTACGGATCAGCAGATCCGGGTCAGGCAGGTCAGAGGTGAGCAGCGCATGACCCAGACGGGTCTGGTCAATCTCTTCCGGACGCAAGCGCCCTTCCTGTACTTCAAAAGCCAGTTTTTGCGCCGCTGCGACAATTTCCTGCCGCGCGCCATAACTGAACGCAATGGTCAGATGAATACGGTCATTGGCTGCGGTGGTCTGCTCGGCGTGCTCAACAATCTGCAATACATCCGGTGCCAGGCGGTGCCGCTCACCAATGATGCGCAAACGCACACCTTTTTCATGCAGATCAGCCACATTGCCGCGAATGTAATGACGCATCAGCATCATCAGCTCGCCAACCTCTTCTGCCGGACGGTTCCAGTTCTCAGTTGAGAAGCCGAACAGGGTCAGATACTTGATGCCAGCATCCGCCGCAGCCTCAACCACCTTGCGGACAGTATCAGCCCCCTGCTTGTGGCCCATGGTGCGCGGCAAATTGCGCTGGCCCGCCCAACGGCCGTTGCCATCCATGATGATGGCAACATGCTGGGGTATGCGGCGAGTGTCAGACATATTCGCTTAGACCTGCTTAATGTCTTTTTCCTTGGCGGCGAGCGTATCATCAACTTTCTTGATATGCTCATCGGTCAGCTTCTGCACCTTGTCCGACCAGCTCTTGTGCTCATCCTCGCTGATCTCGCCATCCTTCTCGGCCTTCTTGAGCATATCCATGCCATCGCGGCGGATGTTGCGGATAGCTACGCGCGCCTGTTCGGCATATTTAGCAGCGATCTTGACCAGCTCCAGACGGCGCTCTTCCGACAGCGGCGGAATGGGCACGCGCACCAGATTACCATCAGCCTGCGGATTAAGGCCCAGATTGGCATTGCGGATAGCGACCTCAACGGCCTTCACACTGCCCTTGTCCCACACCTGCACGCTAATCATGCGCGGCTCAGGCACGGATACAGTGCCAACCTGATTAAGCGGCATCATGCTGCCATACACTTCGACCATGATGGGGTCGAGCATGGTGGAGGAGGCACGGCCAGTGCGCAGGCCCGAGAATTCCTTCTTGAGGGATTCAACCGAGCTGTCCATACGGCGGGAAAGATCATCAACGTTTGCTTTTACCATGATTATCCTCAGTTCTTGGTGATGAGAGTAAACTTGCCCTTGCCCTGTGCGACTGACGTAAACGCACCCGGCTGGTCAATTGAGAAAATGGCGATCGGCAGGTTATTGTCGCGCGCCAATGTAAAGGCAGTGGCGTCCATCACCTGTAGCTGCTTGGTAATGGCTTCATCAAAGGTCAGATGATCGTAGCGCTTGGCCTTCGGGTTCTTCTTGGGGTCGCTGTCATAAACGCCATCGACCTTGGTGGCCTTGAGTAGATAATCGCAGCCCATTTCGGACGCGCGCAGGGTGGAGGTAGTGTCTGTTGTAAAGAACGGACTGCCCAAGCCTGCTGCGAAAATCACAACGCGACCCTTCTCCATGTGGCGAATGGCCTTGCGGCGAATATACGGCTCGCACACCTGCTCCATCTTGATGGCCGACTGAACACGAGTGGGCACGCCAATCTTTTCAAGCGAGGCTTGCAGCGCCAGCGCATTGATGACGGTGCCGAGCATACCCATGTAGTCGCCCGTCACGCGGTCCATACCCAGCGCAACACCGGTCGCCCCACGATAAATATTGCCGCCACCGACCACCAGACAGACTTCAATCCCCAGATCCACCACCGCTTTGATTTCACCGGCGACGCGGCTGATGGTGACAGGATCAAGGCCAAATTCCAGCTTACCCATCAGCGCCTCACCCGACACCTTAAGCATCACGCGCTTGTACTTAGGCGCGCTTTTGGCCTTGCTGGCGGGCTTAGGGGAAGATTTGGCGGGGCGCTTGGCTGTCGATTTGGTCATGGCGGTGGGTATATAGCACAGGATAGCCCCCTGATTAAAGCCCTCGCCTGCTGATTCTCCACGGCGATTTGACGCGATGGGCTAAAAATATTGCCAATAGAAAAGGCGGGGTTTTGACCCCGCCTTCACTAAAACTATACCGAACGGCTTAGCTGGCCAGCTTGGCCTGCGCAGCAACTTCGGCAGCAAAATCGCTCTGCTGCTTCTCGATGCCTTCACCCAGACCGAAGCGCTCGAAGGCAACCAGCTTAACCGGTGCGCCAACAGCCTTGCCAGCCTGCTCAATGACAGCGCTGATCTTGGTCTGGTTGTCCATGATGTAGGTCTGTTCCATCAGAACGACCTCTTCGTAGTACTTGCGCATACGGCCTTCAACCATCTTGGCGACGATTTCAGCCGGCTTGCCCGAGGCCTTGGTCTGCTCTTCAACAACCGAACGCTCACGCTCAACCTTGGTCTGGTCGAGGTCAGCGGTGGTCAGGGCTTCCGGCTTGGCGGCAGCGATGTGCATGGCCAGCTGCTTACCCAGCTCAGCGAGCTTGGTCGCATCGCCAGTGCTTTCCAGCGCAACCAGAACACCGATCTTGCCCAGACCCGGCGACACAGCACCGTGAACATAGCTGGCAACGATACCCTGCGAGACCTTGAGGGTCTTCACACGGCGCAGGCTCATGTTCTCGCCGATGGTGGCGATCAGGTTGGTGATAGTCTCGGTCACGGTCTTGCCGTCAGCCAGCGCGGCACCCTTGAGCGCTTCGATGTCCGACAGGGAAGCGGCCAGAGCCGCTTCAGCCGAAGCCTTGGTAAACGCCTGGAACTGGTCGTTACGGGCAACGAAGTCAGTTTCAGAGTTTACTTCCAGAACGGTACCAACATTACCCTTGGCGGTCGCAGCGACCAGACCTTCGGCAGCCACGCGGCCAGCCTTCTTGGCGGCAGCAGCGAGGCCCTTCTTGCGCAGCCAGTCAACTGCAGCTTCGACGTCACCATTGGTTTCGGTCAGAGCCTTCTTGCAGTCCAGCATGCCAGCGCCAGTCTTTTCGCGCAGGTCTTTAACGAGTGCAGCACTCAGTTCAGCCATTTTTAGTCTCCTAAGAGGTTAGAGCGTTAATTAGGCTACGGCTTCTTCAGCGTCCGGCGCTTCATCTTCGCCAGCGTCGCCCTTGCGGCCCATTTCAGCCTTGATGCCGTCGATGACGCAGCCGCTGATCATGTCGCAATAGAACTCGATGGCGCGCAGCGCATCGTCGTTGCCCGGGATCGGGTAGGTCACGCCAGCCGGATCCGAGTTGCTGTCGAGAACGGCCACAACCGGAATACCCAGTACGTTGGCTTCTTCAATGGCAATCTTTTCCTTGTTGGTGTCGATCACGAACAGGATAGCCGGCAGGCCGCCCATGTCCTTGATGCCGCCCAGCGACAAACGCAGCTTTTCTACAGCGCGTTCCATATCGAGCAGTTCGCGCTTGGTGAAGCCGTCACGCTCGGTTTCCAGCTTGTGCTCATAATCACGCAGACGCTTGATCGAGCCGCTGATGGTCTTCCAGTTGGTGAGCATGCCGCCCAGCCAACGATGGTTGACGTAATACTGACCGCACTTTTCAGCTGCAGCCTTCACCTGGTCCTGCGCCTGGCGCTTGGTGCCAACAAACAGAACACGGCCACCGTTTGCTACGGTGTCACGCACGGCCTGCATGGCAGTGCCCAGCATCGGCGAGGTCTGCTCGAGGTCGAGAATATGAATGCCATTGCGTACGCCAAAGATGAACGGCTTCATCTTCGGGTTCCAACGACGGGTGTGGTGACCAAAGTGGATACCAGCTTCAAGCAGCTGGCGCATGGTGTAAGTGGGCATCATGATAGTACGGACTCCTTTTTCCGGTTATGCCGCCGCAGGGGAGTGATCCGGGCACCATTGCCCGAACACCGGAAGGGAGAAAGTGTTGCCACCCTCGCCCGCCCTGCGTGTGAGATGGGGCGGTTTTTAGCGAGTTAGCCGCAGAATTGCAAGCGTAAACATCAGGCCTTAATAGGCGCGGGCAATGCCCAAAGTCTGACGCAGGCGCTGTACTGGGGAATCCAGTAGCTCAGGATGGAGATTGGCATGACTGGCTAATACGGCAACTTCGTGAGGAACAGCCAAATCTGGGTTTGCTTGACGACCGTAAAAAACTGGCTGCATAGCCTTTGTGAACAATCTATATGAATCAATAAGTTGGGATGGACTAACCTTTTCAAGATCCGCCCAAATTCTCAGTTCCTTCTCGCGGCGCGCCTGCAGCTCGGCCTGATCAGGCCCGCAAACGACACGAACAGCCAGACCAGTTAGTTGATTAAAGAACTTGTTCATGGAAAATCTCCCGCTACGTCAGGTTCAGCTATAGCCAAATCGCCAAAGCCAAGTCAAATGCGAATTGGCTGAATGTGCCTAAATTAAAGGCTTAAAATCCCCTCGACCCCCGGCAGGCAGCGGATGATGGTCTGCGCCTCCTGATTGAGGTCGTAATAGCCAGGCAGCTCAATCTCTACTTCCTGCGCGGCGCTGGTCTCGATCAGAATGCCGACACTGCGTTTGCCACCCTTATGGGCAGCGAGCTGACTATGCAGCTGAGTGAGCGCGTCACTACTGCTGAGCTTGATGATGAGGCCGGTCTGCACGCGGTCGAGTACAGCTTCGAGTGGCTCAACACTAAAACCGGTGAGGCGCAGCCCCTCCTCCAGCACCTGAACATCAACCGACGCCATGATGCGGCGGCCCGGCTCCAACTGCTCGCGCTGCGTGGCCAGAATTTCGGAGAATACGGTGAACTCAAAAACACCGGTACTGTCGGAGAGCGTAATGAAAGCGAAGCGATTACCGTTCTTGGAGACTTTCTCATTCTTGGCCAGTACCACACCCGCCACGCGAAAGCGCGTCATGCTGGCGCCTTTGGCCTTGCGCGCCAGATCGATGGACTGCACCACCATGAGACGATCAAGAATCGGTTTGAACTGATCAAGCGGATGCGCCGACAGGAAAAAGCCGATGACACCAAACTCGGCCTGCAGCTTGCTCATGGCGTCCCATTGCTGGGTTTTGGGCAGCAGCGGTGGGGGGGTATTATCAGCCGCGCCGAACAGGCTGTTTTGACCACTGGCCTTTTCATCCTGTACCGACTGGCCGTAAGCCTGCATCAGCTCAATCCCGGCAATCATCTGCGCCCGGTTCGGATTGAGCCCGTCAAACGCACCGGCCTTAATCAGGCTCTCAAGAGTCTTGCGGTTAGCTGCGCGTAGATCAAGCCTACGGAACAGATCAGCCCAATCCTTAAACGGGCCATTATCCTGCCGCTCTTTCACCAGCGCCTTCATCGCCTCGCCACCTACACCCTTGATCGCACCCAAGGCATAGCGCACGGCCTTGGTGCCATCGGGCAGCTTTTCAACAGCAAAGTCAGCATAGGATTTATTGATATCCGGCGTGAGCAGCTTGATACCCATGCGGTCCAGCTCCTGACGGAACTGGCCAAGCTTATCGGTATTGCCGATTTCGTAGGTCATGGACGCCGCCATGAACTCAACCGGATGATTAGCCTTCAGATAGGCCGTATGATAGGACACCAGCGCGTAAACAGCCGCATGCGACTTGTTAAAGCCATAGTCAGCAAACTTGGCGACTTTATCAAAGATTTCACCGGCCAGCGCCGCCTCAACACCATGCTTGACCGAGCCCTCAACGAAAATGGCGCGCTGCGCTTCCATTTCCTCACGGATCTTCTTACCCATGGCGCGGCGCAGCAAGTCGGCACCGCCGAGCGAGTAGCCAGCCAACACCTTGGCCAGCTCCATGACCTGTTCCTGATAGACCATGATGCCATAGGTCTCTTTCAGAACCGGCTCCAGCTTGGGATGCATATAATCCGGCTGCTGCGTGCCATTCTTGACGGCAATATAGGACGGAATGTTATCCATCGGGCCCGGACGATAAAGCGCCACCAGCGCGGTCATATCTTCCAGACGGTCAGGCTTCATCTTGCGCAGCACGTCACGCATGCCGGCAGATTCAACCTGGAACACACCGGTTGTTTCGGCCCGGCCCAGCAGGTCATAACTCTTCTGATCGTTAAGCGGCAGTGTTTCAAGATTGATGGTGATGCCATCATTTTCCTGCACCAGCTTAACCGCGCGTTTAATGACCGAAAGGGTTTTAAGGCCGAGGAAGTCGAACTTGACCAGACCGACCTTTTCCGCGTCCTTCATGTGGAACTGCGTGACCGGCATGTCCGAGCGTGGGTCGCGGTAGAGCGCCACAATCTCGTCAATCGGGCGGTCGCCAATGATCACGCCACCAGCGTGCGTACCCGCATGACGATAAAGACCTTCCAGCTTTTGCGCCAGATGGAACAAACGCTCATTGGTTTCTTCCGAGCGCACCATATCTCGCAGTAAGGGCTCGGCCTCCAGCGCCTGCGCCAAGGTGACAGGATTGGCCGGGTTGTTGGGCACCAGCTTACACAGCTTATCCACCTGCCCCCAGGACAGCCCCATCACGCGGCCCACGTCGCGCAATACCGCGCGCGCCTGCAGCTTACCGAAGGTGATGATCTGCGCCACTTTCTCACGACCATAGCGGCGCTGTACGTAGGAGATCACCTCATCGCGGCGGTCCTGACAGAAGTCCACGTCAAAGTCAGGCATGGACACACGTTCTGGATTTAAGAAACGTTCGAACAGCAGGCCAAAACGTAGCGGGTCGAGATCGGTAATGGTCAGCGCCCACGCCACCAGCGAGCCCGCACCGGAACCACGGCCCGGCCCCACCGGAATGTCATTTGCCTTCGCCCATTTGATGAAGTCAGACACGATGAGGAAGTAGCCGGGAAAGCCCATCTTGATAATGATGCCCAGCTCAAAATCCAACCGGTCGAAATAGGGCTGCGTATCCGTGATGCCGTTGGCTGCAATGCGCGCTTCAAGACCTTCACGCGCCTGCGCCGAGAGTTCCTCATTCTCAGAGCGGCCACCTTGGGTAGGAAACGGCGGCAGAATGGGCTTGCCCTTTTTAGGCATGTAAAAGCAGCGTTTGGCGATGACCAGCGTGTTATCAACCGCTTCCGGAATATCGGCAAACAGCAAGCGCATTTCGGCTGCCGTTTTAAAGCGATGATCCGGCGTAACCTTGCGCCGGTTGATCTCGGCCAGAATGGTACCCTGCGCGATACACAGCAGCGCATCGTGCGCCTCGTACATATCTTCGGTCGCAAAGAAGCAGTCATTGGTAGCGACCAACGGAATGTCATGCTTATAGGCTAGATCAATCAAGCGGCCTTCAATGCGGTTTTCACTCGCCAGATTATGACGCTGCAATTCAACATACAGACGGTCAGCGAAAATACCCTTCAGGCGCAACAAAAAATGCTCCGCCGCCTCATCCTGATTTTCAGTAAGCAGGCGGCCAACCGTACCAAGCGGGCCACCAGTCAGGCAGATCAGGCCATCGGTCAGGCCGTCCATTGCTTCAAGGCTGATCTGTGGCTCCATCGTGCCCGGTGTATCGACAAACACCTTGCTCGATATCTTCATCAGGTTTTTGTAGCCCTTTTCGGACTGCACCAGCAGCACCAGCTGATCGGGCGGTTTGGGTAAACCTGAATTGCGCGAATCCCCCGGCCGGGTCAGCGCCAACTGGCAACCGGTAATGGGTTGCACGCCACTTTCGGATGCATAGGTGGCAACTTCCAGCGCGCCGAACAGATTGTTGGTGTCGGTGACAGCCACGGCAGGCATGTCATTATTCTTGCAGAGCTTGGCCAGCTCCTTTGTGCGGATTGCGCCTTCAGCCAGCGAGAATGCTGTATGGACGCGCAGATGCACAAAACCGGTCATGCTGCCACCAAAACGCCGTCCTGCAGGCGCACCACGCGGTCCATCCGCCGAGCCAGATCAGGATTATGGGTTGCCACCAGACCCGCGAGACCTTGGGTTTTGGCAAGGTTGCGCAGAATATCAAAAACCGCATCACCCGTATGCGGATCAAGATTGCCGGTTGGCTCATCCGCAATCAGTAGCTTAGGCGCGTTCGCCAGCGCACGGGCAATAGCCACGCGCTGCTGCTCACCACCAGACAACTTGCCCGGCCGGTGCGTACCACGCGCTGCCAAACCAACAGATTCAAGCAGCTCCAGCGCACGGCTACGCGCAGCGGCGGCCGACACCCCTGCAATCATCTGCGGGATGCAGATATTTTCAATAGCGGAGAACTCAGGCTGCAGATGATGAAACTGATAAACAAAACCAATAAAACGGCGGCGCAATTGCGTGCGCACATCATCATTCTGCTTTTCAGCATTCAGGCCGTTAATGACAATCTCACCACTGGTTGGGCGGTCGAGCAGACCAGCGGCATGTAGCAAGGTTGACTTGCCCGCACCAGACGGGCCCACCAGCGCTACCAGCTCACCAGGGGCGATAGACAGGTTGGCGCCCTTAAGCACCTGCAGCTCGCCTTCTGCCTGCGGATAGGCCCGCACAAGATTGCGCAGCTCAAGCACGGCGGTAGATGTAGAATTACTCATAGCGCAGCGCCTCCACCGGATCGAGTTTGGACGCGCGCCACGCCGGATATAACGTCGCCAGGAACGACAGCGATAGCGCCATCAGCGTCACCTGCGTGACTTCCGAATAATTCACAATCGCAGGCAGGCGAGTAAAGAAATAGATCTCGGCACTAAACAGCTCCGCGCCCGACATTTTCTCCAGCAGCTGTTTGATGGCATCAATATTTTCGGCAAAAGCGATACCAAGCCCCAGCCCGAGCAACGTACCGATAATACCGATAGATGCACCGGTCATGACAAAGATACGCAGCACCATACCGCGCGTGGCCCCCATGGTGCGCATAATGGCAATATCACGGCTCTTGCTGCTCACCAGCATATACAGACCCGAGATGATGTTGAGCGAGGCAATACCTGTCATAAGCGAGAGAATGAGGAACATAGTGTTCTTCTCCACCTCAAGCGCGTTGGTGAAGCTGGCGTTCTGCTCTTTCCAGTCAAGCACGCGCACAGCGCCTTGCTCACTCTCCACAATTTCACGCTTAACGGCTGAGATATCATCAATGCTCTTGGCAAATACTTCCAGAGCGTTCACGCGATCAGTCAGGCGGTAAAATGCCTGCGCGGTATCCAGCGGCATGAAAATATAATTGGCATCAAAGGTGTACATACCCACATTATAAATCGCGACGATTGTGAAGGTGGCATAACGCGGCGACATGCCAAAAGCCGACGCCCGCCCCTGCGGGCTGATAAGCGTGATAGTATCCCCCACATTCGCGCCGAGCATGCTGGCAAGGCGATAGCCAATGGCCACATTGGTACCGCCAAATTCTTCCAGCCCGCCTTTGATGATATGGGTAGAGAGAATAGGCTTGGTGCGGAACGCGTCCGGCGTAATGCCACGCACCATCACCCCGCGCGGGCTGCCACGGCCTGTCACTAACCCCTGCCCCTCAATACTGGCATTAACGTTGACCACGCCCGGCAACTGACGGATGCGCGCTGCAACATCCTCATATTCAGTCATCGGACCCTGATAGGAGAACACGTTCATATGACCATTGAGACCAATCACCTGCTGGTACAGCTCGGCCCGAAAGCCGTTCATCACCGACATGACAATGATGAGCGTGGCCACGCCAAGCATAATGCCAAGCAGCGAAATGAATGTAATGATGGAGATAAAACCTTCCTGCCGGCGGGCCCGCAGGTAGCGCAGCGCCATCATGCGCTCAAAGGGAGAAAAGATCATCATTATCAGGCCTTCTAATTATCGGCCCAACCTACTGAAATCTTACTGATTCGTCGAGAGATTAACGGGTAGTGCCCTGCTGGCAAAGTGCCGCAATTTCAATCGCCGACGGCCTGCTCAGCTTTTTACCATTCAGCAGAAGATCTCCATTTTCGGCGCGGGTGATGGTGCCAATCTGCGCCTCACCGGTCAGCATTTGTGTCGGAATTCCGAGTTTTTGGGCAACATCCAACTTAAGGGTAACATTGACGGATTCCATAAGCTCATCGCCCATATCGGCATCATCAAGGTCAGCCGGGGCTACCGGTTTGCCCCGCACATCAACACCCGGCTGATAGCGGGCCCCTTCAGCGCAGACTGAACTGTCGAGCAACACCGATGGCCCGTCCTGCGCATTAGCAGGCGCGGCGCAAACCATAAGCGCACATAAGCTCGTCAGGAAAAATGGCAGCAACTTCATGTTATAAATATAGTCACTTACCCATTTCATCCGCCATGTGGCGAAATGGCAGAATGTCCGGGTTGCGCACCATCCAGTAAATAACCAGCCAGATCAAGGCGCTGATAAGTGTGGTGGCAATAAACTTGCGTTTGAGATGCGGCACTTTTGGCGCGCCAATCTGCCCGGTTTGCGGGTCCGTCTGCACGCCCCACGGCAGGACAGCAAACAAGACCGTCCACCAGGTAATGAAATAGACCATTAAGCCCGATGCCCAGCCCATTACACTTGCTCCAGTTCAATCAACACACCGCCAAAGTCCTTGGGGTGCAGGAATAAGACAGGTTTGCCATGCGCGCCAATTTTGGGTTGGCCGTCACCCAGTACGCGGGCACCCGCTGCCACTAGATGATCGCGCGCAGCCATAATATCGGCCACCTCATAGCACATATGGTGGATGCCACCTTCCGGGCGCTGCTCCAGAAATTTGGCAATGGGCGATTGATCCCCCAGCGGGCGCAGCAACTCTACCTTGGTATTGGGCAGTGTTACAAAAACGGTGGTGACGCCATGCGCGGGCAGATCAAGCGGCGCACTGACCTGCGCCCCCAAGGTATCCCGATAAAGCGCGCAGGCTTTATCCAAATCAAGCGTGGCGATGGCAATATGGTTCAGGCGTCCGAGCTGCATGGGCAGATATTAGCGCTCTTCCTGAAAATGCAACATCTTTCCGTTTGTCACATGCCCCACAATTTCCATCGCGCCCGGCGCAACACGGATGACCTGGCCATTGGCGGGCACCAGCACATCCTTAATACCTTCACGGCGCGCGATAGCCTCATTCGCCTGCTGGTGCATCAGCGTACCATGCACCGGCAAAACCTTTTCAGGTTTCAGCCAGCGATAGAGCTCTGCCACTTCATCCGCACAGGGATGGCCGGAGGAATATATGCATTCCACCACGTCATCCTGTGTCAGAATCTCCTGCCCAGCCCGGCGCAGTGCGGCAAGCAGCTCGGCAATTTCATCTTCATTACCGGGAATGGCACGGGAAGAGAACACCACATGGTCGTTCGGCATCGCCTGAATTTTGGGATGCTGACCGTTAGCGATACGCGAGAGCGCGGCTGCTGTCTCACCTTGCGAGCCGGTGCAGATCACCACCACTTCGCTGCGCTTGATGCGGCGCAATTCTTCTGGCCCGGCAAACGGCATCAGATCATCAAAAAAACCAAGGTCACGCGCAATACGGTTAAAGCGCCACAGCGAGCGCCCAGCCAGCACAACCTGACGGCCATTCGCCTGCGCTGCCAACGCAATAGAGCGAATACGCCCGACATTACTGGCAAAGCAGGAAACAAAAATGCGGTGCGGCAGACGGGAGAACAGCTGGGTGAGCCCTTCTTGCACCTCAATTTCATCGCCCGAGCGGCCGGGCACATTGGCATTGGTTGAATCTGTTACATTGAGCAGAACACCATCGCCGCCCATTTCTTCGTAGATTTCAGGCTCAATGGCGTCGCCCACACCGGGAGCATAATCAATCTTCCAGTCACCGCTATGCACAATACGGCCCAGCGGCGTGTGGATTTCCACCATCGTCGATTCAGGAATGGAATGGGTAATGGGCGTCATGCGGCAGAAATAGGGGCCGACATAGAATTTCTCACCCGGCTCAACCGTCAGGATATCCACCACATCTTCATCCAGCCCATTATCACGCAACTTAGCGCGTAAGAACGCCGCCGCAAACGGCGTGGCATAAACCGGACAACGCAAGCGCGGCCACAAATAGGCCACCGCGCCAATATGATCCTCATGTGCGTGGGTTATGATAATGCCGGAAAGGGATTTGCGGTGTTTTTCGATAAAGCTGATATCCGGCATGATCAGCGTGCCGGGTGGATGCACTTTGCCATTATGGAACGAGACGCCCAGATCCACCATCAGCCAATGATTATTCCAGCGATAGAGGTTAAGGTTGGTGCCAAACTCACCCGACCCGCCGAGGGGAATGAAGTAGAGTTCGTCGTTCTTGAAGTCGGAAAAGTCGGGAATTGTTTGTACGTCAGTCATGAAAAAACACATCGCCTGCCAACACGCGCTGATGCGGCTGGCCCGGCTCACTTAGCAGAAGTGCGCCGTCCTTGTCGATTCCATTAAACGTGCCAGCACAAACCGATTGATCAGCTAATTGCACACGCACCGGCTGCCCGATCCCATAGGCATGATCCAGCCACGCCGCCCGGATGGGCGCAAACCCCTCATTTTCCCATATAGTTAGCCACTTACTGAGAGAGGGCTGCAAATGCTGAATAAAGAGCGGGACCGTAACATCGCCGCGCCCCAGCTGATGCAAACTGGTGGTCCGTCGGCCCGGCACATCCGGCGCATGCATAATATTTGCGCCCATGCCGATGACGACCCAACCCGGCTCACTTTCCAGCAGCAGGCCTGAGATTTTAGCGCCATTAATCAAAACATCATTTGGCCATTTCAGCTGCCAGTTCGGCACAAAGGATCCAAATGTTTCACCCAGCGCCAGAGCCGTAACAAAAGCCAATTCGCCATAGCGAGACATATCAACCGACGGCCTGACGATGAGCGAAGAAAAAAGATTGCCAACCGGACTCACCCAATTACGCCCCTGCCGCCCGCGGCCAGCTGTTTGCTGCTGAGCCGTTATGAAGGTGCCAGCCAGCGCACCAATACGCGCACGCGCTTTGGCCTCATCATTCGTGCTGCCCAGCACATCAAAAGGGTGATGGATGAAGTCCACGTGCTATTAAGGCAGGAGAGACTTCACAGCCATCTGTGCAACCAGATACACGGGCGAGAGCAGCAGGAGACCGCCAACGGTCAGTGCCGTCATCACGGTCAGGGTGCCGCCCAGTACCAACTCGCGGCGGGCATCAAAGGCAAAGACCGGATCATCAAAGTACATCACCTTGATGACACGCAGATAGTAATAGGCCCCTACCACGCTCGATACAGCACCAGCCACAGCCAGCCAGATCAGGCCAGCATGCACAGCCGCCATGAACACATAGAGCTTGGTGAAGAAGCCCACCATCGGCGGAATACCGGCCATGGAGAACATGAGAAGAGCCATAGCCGCGGCCAGCCCCGGATGAACGCGCGAAATACCGGAGAGATCTTCAATCTCTTCCAGCATGCGGCCATCACGGCGCATGAGCAGCACTAGCGAAAACGCGCCAAAGCTCATGACTACATAAAACGCCATATACAGCATGACGGTTGCCGGCTCACCCGCAGCGAGCGCCATAAGGGCAAAGCCCACATGACCGATCGAGCTATAAGCCAACAGGCGCTTGATACTGGTCTGGCCAATGGCGGCAAACGAACCCAACAGCATGGATACCAGCGAGAATACGGCAATCATCGGCTTCCAGACATCCGCCGCGCCAGCAAACGGAACCGACAAAACCTTAATGAGCAGCGCCATGGCGGCCAGCTTGGGCACAGCCGAGAAGAAGGCTGTTACCGGCGTAGGCGCGCCCTCATACACATCCGGCGTCCACATATGGAAAGGGGCTGCCGATACCTTAAAGGCGAGTGCAACCAAGATGAAGACCAGACCAACGACCAGCGGCAGCTGTGTATCCGTCGTCACCTTTACCGTGCTGGCAATCTGGGTAAAATCAAGTGTACCGGCAAAGCCATAAATCAGGGAGATGCCGTAGAGCAGCAAACCGGAGGCCAGCGCACCCAGCACAAAATACTTAAGGCCAGCTTCTGTCGAGCGGGTTGAATCACGCCGGAAAGCTGCCAGCACATACAGTGCCAAGCTCTGCAGCTCAAGACCAACATAGAGCATCAGCATATTATGCGCCGAGATCATCAGCATCATGCCCACACATGCCAGCAGGACCAGGACGGGAAACTCGATCTGCTTCATGTCTTCACGGCCGATATAACCAGCCGACATCACCAAAGCGATTGCGGCACTGACCAGCACCAACACTTTAAAGACAGCGGTATAGATTGTGCTATCTGTAAACTTACCGGGCGAGAATAAGGTCAGGCTGGTTTCATCCGCTGCCTGCGGAAGCAATTGGGCGCCAGTAAAAGCCACCATCGCTGCAACAATCAGCAACAGGATAACCGAACAGTTCAGCACAGCCCCCGCACTGCGCGGGCCGCTAAAAGCGCCCGTGATCAGCAGCAGCATGGCCATAACACTCAGCGTAATCTCGGGCAGCAGAGTAGATAAAGCGAGGAAGTCCATATTACAGCTCCTTAAGGCACCAACGCACTTGTGCAGATGGTGCGGGCATTAATGAATTCAAGTTGATGTTCTAGCGTCGGCGCCAGGAAGGAAATGAGGCTGTCTGAGTTGATCCCCAGCCACAGAACCACCGCACCCAAGGCCAGCAAGGCAAACTTCTCGGATGCGTCCATATCCTTCAACTTAGCAACTTCAGCATTGGCAATTTCACCAAACATCACCTTGCGGTAGAGCCACAGCATATAAGCCGCGCCTAAAACAAGACCCGAGGTTGCAATGAGGGCAACCGTCTGGCTCCAAGCTAGTGTCTGCGCACAGGCAGTATCCGGCAGCGCACCAGTGCTGGCGTGGAACACACCAACCAGCGTGAGGAATTCACCAACAAAACCGCTGGTGCCCGGCAGACCGACAGACGCCATCGTCATCAGCATGAACAGAACCGCAAAACGCGGCATGACGTTTACCACACCGCCATAGGCCGACAGCATACGCGTATGCATACGGTCATACAGAACACCCACGCACAGGAATAAAGCGCCAGAAACCACGCCGTGCGAGATCATCTGGAACATCGCGCCCTGCAGACCGTGAATGTTGAAGGCAAACAGACCGAGCGTAACATAGCCCATATGCGCAACCGACGAATAGGCAATCATCTTCTTCATGTCTTCCTGCACCAGCGCGACCAGCGAGGTATAGACAATGGCTACCAGCGAAAGGCCCCAGACCAGCGGCGCAAACATCATGCTGGCATCCGGGAACATCGGCAGCGAGAACCGCAGAAAACCATAACCACCCATCTTCAGCAGCACGCCAGCGAGGATGATGGAACCGGCGGTCGGCGCTTCAACGTGCGCATCCGGCAACCAGGTATGCACCGGCCACATCGGCATCTTCACCGCAAACGAGGCAAAGAATGCCAGCCACAGCCACTTCTGCAACTCAACCGGGAAATCGGCATTGGCTAGCAGCAGCGGAATCTCCGTCGTGCCGGTTTTGACGTAGATGGCGATCAGCGCCACCAGCATCAACACCGAGCCCAGCAGTGTATAGAGGAAGAACTTGAACGCGGCATAAACACGGCGCGGCCCACCCCAGATACCGATGATGAGATACATCGGGATGAGGACGGCTTCAAAGAAGATGTAGAACATAACAGCATCAAGGGCACAGAATGTGCCGATCATCACGGATTCAAGCACCAGAAATGCAATGAGATATTCACGCACGCGCTGGCTTACATGCTTGCTGACCAGAATGGTGAGCGGCATCAGGAACGTGGTGAGCATCACCAGCGAGAGCGAAATGGCGTCAACGCCCATATAGTAATTAAGGCTCAGCGCCGGCACCAGCGGATACTTCTCGATCAGCTGAAAGCCGGGATTAGCCGGGTCAAACAGATAGAGCACCTTGAGAGACAGCAGGAAGGTAATTGCCGTAAACAGCAAGGTGACATTGCGGCTGTTGCGCGCCACATCTTCTGCCGTACCACGAATGAACAGCAGGATGAAAGCGCCCACCAGCGGCAGGAACGTCATTAAGGAAAGCAAAGGCCAAGTTGACATAATCTATTCTCCTATCCCCGCACCCACAGCAGCAGGGCCGCCAACGCGAACACCATCACGAAGGCATAATGATACACATAACCAGTCTGTAGACGGCGCAGACCACGCGAGGCCAGCGCTGTAACGGCAGCAACGCCATCCGGACCACAACCATCAATCAGCTTGCCATCGCCCAGTTTCCAGAACAGGCGGCCAATCACAAGTGCAGGCTGCACAAAGAAGAAGTCGTAGATCTCGTCAAAGTACCACTTGTTATAGAACAGCTCATGCGTACGGCGCAGCAGCGATGTGACCTTACCAGGAATGGACGGCACCCACAGATACGCCACAAAAGCAGTAAAGATACCCAGCAGACCCATAATAGTGGGCATATGCTTGGCGATGCCATGTAATTCATGCGCAGCGTGAATGGCATCATGCTCGCTGTAATACAAAGCGTGGCGCCAGAACTCGGCCCGGCCCTCACCTACAAACCAATCATGCGCATACGCGCCAGCACCGATTGCGCCAACCGCCAGAACAACCAGCGGAATGAGCATCACCGGCGGTGACTCATGAGAATGGTCAAACGCGTGATGATCAGCACGTGTTTTGCCATGGAACGCCATGATCAGCAGCCGCCAGGAATAAAACGCCGTCATCAACGCAGCAAGAATACCCAAGATCCAGGCATAATGGCCAACTTGCGTTTCAGCACCGAGCGCCGATTCAAGAATGATGTCCTTGGAATAGTAACCCGCGAAGAATGGTACACCGGCTAGCGCCAACGAGCCAATCCACATCAAGGCCCAAGTTGCAGGGATCTTCTTCCACAGGCCGCCCATCTTGCGCAGGTCCTGCTCATCCCCCAGGGCATGGATAACCGAGCCAGCACCCAAGAACAGCAATGCCTTGAAGAACGCATGTGTCATCAGGTGGAACATGGCCGCACCATAGGCACCAACACCAATGGCAAAGAACATATAGCCGAGCTGACTCATGGTGGAGTACGCAATGACGCGCTTGATATCAAACTGCGTCATACCAATTGTTGCTGCGACAAAGGCAGTAGATGCACCAACAATTGTGACGATCTCGAGTACGCCCGGCGCCGTCTGGAACAACGGTGACAGACGGCACAGCATGAATACACCTGCCGTCACCATGGTAGCGGCGTGAATGAGTGCAGATACCGGCGTGGGGCCTTCCATCGCATCAGGCAGCCAAGTGTGCAGGCCAAGCTGGGCGGATTTGCCCATAGCGCCCATGAACAGCAACAGGCAGCTGATGGATACCGCATTAAAGGTATGACCAAACAACTGGAAGGTGGTGTCAGTACCGAGCTTGGCGAAGATCTGGTCAAAGGAAACCGTGCCAAAGGTCAGATAGACGCCCATAATGCCCAGGGCAAAGCCAAAGTCACCCACGCGATTGACGATGAACGCTTTCATCGACGCCTTATTGGCACTCGGCTTCTTGAACCAGAAATTGATTAGCAGGTAAGAGGCAACACCTACACCTTCCCAGCCAAAGAACAGCTGGACAAGGTTGTCGGCCGTCACCAGCATGAGCATGGCAAAAGTGAACAATGACAGATAGGCAAAGAAACGGGGGCGATGCGGGTCATGATGCATGTAACCGATGGAATAAAGATGCACCATCGACGACACCACATTGACCACAACCAGCATGACGGCTGTGAGTGCATCAAAACGCAGCGCCCAATCCACTTCGAGCGTGCCCACTGTCATCCAACGCAGCAGGCGAATGGTCTGTTGGTTATCCTCCAGCGCATAGTGGCCAAACAAGCGAATAGAGAAGTAAGCCGTGATCAGCATGAACGCTGTGGTCACATACTCGGCACCATGCTTGCCCAGACGATACCCGCCCAAACCAGCAATCAGAAAGCCTGCCAAGGGCAGAAAAATAGCTAAAATTTCCATCGACGGCATGATTTAGCCCTTCATCAGATTGATATCGTCAACCGCAATAGAACCACGGTTACGGAAGTAGATCACCAGAATAGCAAGGCCAATTGCAGCCTCAGCAGCTGCAACAGTCAGGACGAAGAGGGTGAAAATCTGCCCAGACAGATCGCCCAGCTCACGCGAGAAAGCGACAAAGTTGATATTCACCGCCAGCAACATCAACTCAATCGACATCAGAATGATGATGACATTCTTGCGGTTGAGGAAAATGCCAACCACGCCGATGAGAAACAGCAAAGCTGCCAGAACCAGATAATGCGACAGACCGACGGCAATCATACGCCCTCTCCCGTGTTGATCTTATGAAGCTTAAGCACATCGCTCGGAACGCGCGCCACCTGATCACTGATCTTCTGGCGGCGGGTACCTTCACGATGACGCAGCGTGAGAACAATAGCACCGATCATGGCCACCAGCAGCACCAGACCAGCAACCTGAAACGGAATGAGATAGTCGGTATACAGCACCTGACCAATGGCAATAGTGTTCTGCGTTGTTTCAACAACCGGGGTTGCCTTATGCAGAGCCGCCTGCGGTGCGACAGACCATGTGGTGGCCAGCATCACCATCTGCAAGGCAATCATCAGGCCAGCGAGCAACCCGATGGGCAGATGACGCATAAATCCGCGTCGCAAAGTGCTGAAGTCAATATCCAGCATCATGACGACAAAGAGGAACAGAACTGCCACCGCGCCGACATAGACGATGACCAAAATCATCGCCACAAATTCAGCCCCCATCAGCAGGAACAAGCCGGCCGCATTAAAGAAGGCCAGAATGAGAAAGAGAACCGAGTGAACGGGGTTGCGGGCGGTGATGACCATCAGACCTGCAAACAGCAGTATTGCTGCAAACACATAAAACATCAGGCCCGGAAGAACGATTTCCGGCGTCTGAGCGAGATATTCGATAAATTTATCCACGATACAGACGTCCTTCAGCGATACGGCGCTTCATGCTCAAGATTGGCGGCAATCAGCGGTTCCCAACGCTCACCATTCTCCAGCAATTTGGCCTTGTTATACATCAACTCTTCACGTGTTTCAGTCGCAAATTCAAAATTCGGACCTTCAACAATCGCGTCAACCGGGCAGGCCTCCTGACACAGACCGCAATAGATGCACTTGGTCATGTCAATATCGTAGCGGGTGGTACGGCGGCTGCCATCCTCACGCGGCTCGGCTTCAATGGTGATAGCCTGCGCCGGGCAAATCGCTTCACACAGCTTACAGGCAATGCAGCGTTCTTCCCCGTTCGGGTAACGGCGCAAAGCATGCTCACCCCGGAAACGGGCGCTGATCGGCCCCTTCTCATTGGGGTAATTGATCGTGACGCGCGGCTTGAACATGTACTTGAAGGTCAGCCACATGCCACCGACAATTTCAGCCAGCAGAAAGCTGCGTGCAGAACGGTCAATAAAGCTCATTGAACAATCCCCTGAAAGAAGGTGACGTAAGCAGCTACGCCCAAAACATAGAGCAGCGAGAACGGCAGGAAGATCTTCCAGCCCAGACGCATCAGCTGATCATAACGGAAACGCGGCACAGTGGCGCGCACCCAGATAAACACAAACAGACACAGCGCAATCTTGGCAGCAAACCAGATGATACCCGGCACCACAGTATCGCCCGCAAGCGGCGAGGTCCAACCACCAAGGAACAGTACGGTGGTCATGGCACTCATCAGAATCATGTTGGCATATTCGCCAAGGAAGAAAAGCGCAAAGGTCATGGACGAATATTCGGTATTAAAACCACCGACCAGCTCGCTCTCACCTTCCGGCAGATCGAACGGGCAGCGATTGGTTTCGGCCAAACCCGAGATGAAAAACACGATGAACATGGGCAGCAGCGGCCACAGATGCCAATTCTGGATACCGCCATCCTGATGCACAACGATCTGGCTCAAATTCATCGAGCCTGCCAGAAGCAGAACCGTGATGATGACAAGGCCAATCGACACTTCGTAGCTGACCATCTGGGCGGCTGAACGCAAAGAGCCGAGGAACGAGTATTTGGAATTCGAGGCCCAGCCCGCAATGATGATGCCGTAAACACCCAAAGACGAAATGGCAAACAGATAGAGAATGCCAACATTGATGTTGGCCAGTACCAAACCGGGGCCGAACGGAATAACCGCCCACGCCACGAGAGACAGGAAAAACAGCAAAATGGGAGCCGCCACAAACAAAGCACGGTTAGCGCCAGTGGGAATGATCGTTTCCTTGGCGATCAGTTTCAGACCGTCAGCAAAAGGCTGCAGCAGACCGAACGGCCCCACGATGTTGGGCCCCTGACGCAGCTGCGCCAATGCCAGCACCTTGCGCTCGGCATAGGTGAGATAGGCAACCGCAATCAGCAGCGGCACCACAATCAGCAGAATGAGCGCAATGGTCAGCCCAAGGCTCCACGCAATGGCAATCAGATTATCCATGGCTACCCGTCCTGGCCGACTGGCCGTTCACAACATTCCACACTTCTTCTGTGCACTTTGCCATGGTAGCAGAGGCACGGCTGATAACATCAGTCATGTAATAGTTCTCAACCGGGCTCTTGAAGCTATGCTCGGTCAGCGCACCGCTGATGCCAAACGGCTTCCACTCGGCCGCCACGACCTTACCGATGCTGGCAAAAACTGGATTGAGGGCAGCCAGCGCTTTGCGGATCTGCGGCTGGTCATCAAACGGAAGTTTCTGACCCAACTGCTCGGACAGCGCACGAATAATACGCCAATCTTCCTTCGCCTCACCCAGCGGGAAACTGGCCTGACGCGCAGCCTGCGCACGACCTTCTGTGTTGACGTACAGCGCGTTCTTTTCAGTGTATGCAACGCCAGGGAGCACCACATCAGCACGATGCGCACCGCGGTCACCATGATGGCCCTGATAAATAACAAAAGCCTTGCCAAAGCGGTCTTCCGAAATTTCATCAGCGCCGAGGTTGTAAACAACATCGATACTGCCATTCGCACAGCCATCCAAAATGGCCCGCGTTGCCAAGCCCCCCTGACCCGGCAAGAAGCCAACTTCAAGACCACCCACACGAGCCGCAGCCAGATGCAGGACGTTATACCCGTTCCAGCCATCCTTCACAAAACCGTACTGGTCAGCAATCTCGCGGACAAGAGCCTGAATGGCGGCACCATCCGGGCGGGCCAGCATGCCAGCCCCCAGAATGAGCAGCGGCTTTTTGGCATTCTTGAGTTTGTCGCCAAAGCTGCCGAGATTCTTGAGCGTCTGCGGCCCAGCGCCGAGATAGTCGTAAGAATAGGTCAGATCCTTCTTCTCGCCGATGACGGCAATCGGCAGATCAACCTGACGCCAACGCTTGCGGATGCGCGCATTGATCAGAGGTGCCTCATGGCGCGGATTAGCACCAATGATGAGAATGGCATCGGCCTGATCGATCCCGGCGATGGTGCTGTTAAAGCGCCAGCCAGCAGCTACGCGTGTATCAAACACGGCGCCATCCTGACGGCAGTCAATATTAGCGCTACCCAGCTTGCTCATCAGCTCCTTGAGCATGAACATGCTCTCAACATCAACCAGATCACCAGCGAGTGCTGCGATGCGGTTGCCCGGCACCCCCTTGAGCTTGGCTGCAATGGTGGCAAAAGCCTCATCCCACGAAGCGGGACGCAGCTGGCCATTCTCGCGAATAAAGGGTTTATCAATACGGCGGCGAGTTAGACCATCAATCGCCAGACGCGACTTGTCTGCCAACCATTCTTCATTGATCTCTTCATTCAGGCGCGGCTGCACACGCAGCACTTCACCACCCCGGCTATCAATACGGATATTGCTACCAACTGCATCGAGCACGTCGATGCTGTCAGTCTTGCGCAACTCCCACGGACGTGAGGTGAAAGCATACGGCTTACTGGTGAGCGCACCGACCGGGCACACATCGACCAGATTACCCGATAGCTCGGAGGTCAGCGCATGCGGCACATAAGTGGTGATTTCAACATCCTCACCACGGCCAGTCAGGCCCAGCTCCGGCGTACCGGCAATCTCATCAAGGAAACGAACACAGCGCGTGCAATGAATGCAGCGGGTCATCACGGTCTTGACCACCGGGCCCAGCTCTTTATCGGTCACGGCACGCTTAACTTCATTATAGCGCGAGCGGTCATAACCATAGGCAACCGCCTGATCCTGCAGGTCGCACTCACCGCCCTGATCGCAGATCGGGCAATCCAACGGATGGTTGATGAGCAGCATTTCCATCACGCCTTGACGCGCCTTTTTGACGACATCGGTATTGGTCTTGATCACCATGCCATCGGCGCACGGCATAGCACAGCTGGCGATGGGCTTGGGCGCCTTTTCCTGCTCAACCAGACACATGCGGCAGTTGGCCGGCACAGACAGGCGGTCGTGATAGCAAAAGCGCGGGATCTCAATTCCCAGCTGCTCAGCTGCCTGCAGCACACTGGTGCCGGCAGCAACTTCAATCTCGGTTCCGTCAATCGTAAGCTTTGGCATTATTTATCGCCTCTAGAAGTAGAAACATCCATCATCGGTAACGCCCCGTTGGGCACCATAGTTGTGGGCAGAACGCCATTCCAGCGCTCGGCCTGTGTCAGGCGGATCATCTCCGGATTTGCGCGCAGCGCCTCACCACGGGCCTGAATGACCTTAGCTTCAGCAGCGCCCTTTACGGCAATCGCATCAGCTTCGGCCTGCGCCTGGGCGCGCAGTGAATCGGCCTGACCGGCGGCTTGCGTACGCGCAATATCCGCCTGCACCTTTTCACGCTCCAGATTTTGACGCAGACGGGCAACTTCTACTTCGGCCTGCATGCGTGCTTCAATGCTCTGCTCAAAGTCATTAGAGAACGAAACGTCTTCAAGCTGGAAGCTTTCAAACTCGATCCCGTGCGGGGCCAGCTCATCACGCAGACGGGCTGAGATTTGCTGACCGAGCTGAGCGCGCTCGGCAATAATGTTCTGTGCGTTGAACTGACCGAACACTTCCTTGGTGATGCGCAGGGTGGTTGGCACAATAACGCGGTCTTCATAGTTGAGACCAAGATTTGTATAAATATCGGCGACCTTGGCCGGATCAATATGGAAATTCACGCTAATCTGGAGGTTAGCAGCCTGAATATCTTTCGAATAAGCTTCGATCGGCAGGAACGAAACTTTCTCGGTTCGCACCGACATCAGCAAAACTTTTTCGATAAAAGGCAGCTTGAAGCCAACACCGGGCTGCTCAATCGATTCAAGCTTACCAAAGCGCAGCACAACACCCGCCTGCCCCTGCTCTACTGTAAAGAAAAAGCCGGAGAGCAAGAGAAATGTTAGGAAGCCGGCGATGCCAAGCATCATGATTTTGGCAACGGCAGGGTTATTATCAGACGACATCATACTCGATCTCCCTTTACAACCTGACCATCCACAACCCTGTGGGTCGGCATAGGAATTTTGCGCTCATACACACTGGCATAAGGCTTGAAATTTGCAGCCCTGCACATTTCAACCATCGCATCATTCTGGGCTGGGCCAGCAATACGAATACGCGTTACGCCTAGATCCCGGAAATGCTTCTCAGTTTCTTCAACCAGTCGGCTAGCCACATTCATGCGGCGCCAATTGGGCAACACGAACAGGTCACGCACATATGCATGATCGCGCGAAGTTTCCAGCAGGACCGGATCAGGGTCAGACATGCGGTAGGCGGCAATAAAGCCAACCGGGTTGTTGGCAATATCAGCCATCAGTAAGCAGCCCTGACGGCCAGCCACTGTCTTGACCAGCTCCTGCGCATAATGCGGTGCCACCACACCACCGTGATGGCGGCCCTCATAGCCCAGATCCCGCTCAGATTCCATTTGCATGGCAATAAATGCCACGAGCCCGGCAAAATCCGGTTCGCCGCCATAGGCGCGGATCGAAACTGAATTCTGCGCGAGAGGAATGCTCATGCCACCACCCGCTTGCGGTATTCCATAATGCGCTGCTCAACCATGGGCCGGAAATGACGGAACAGACCCTTGATCGGCCAGGTCGATGCATCGCCGTGCGCACAAATGGTTTTGCCTTCAATTTCAGTGCCGATGTCCAACAGCATATCAATCTCATGCAGCTCGGCCTGCCCCTTCACCATACGCTGCATGATGCGGTACATCCAGCCGGTGCCTTCGCGGCACGGTGTGCACTGGCCACAGCTTTCATGGGCATAGAAACGAGCCAGACGGGTAATGGCGTAGATCAGATCGGTTGACTTATCCATCACGATCAGACCCGCAGTCCCAAGACCGGAATTGACTTCACGTAGCGAGTCAAAATCCATCAGCACTGTTTCGCAAATATCTTTGGGCAGCATGGGGCACGACGAACCGCCGGGAATAACGGCTAATAGATTATCCCAGCCGCCACGAATGCCACCGGCATGCTTTTCGATCAGCTCTTTCATGGGAATGCTCATCGCTTCTTCCACATTGCAGGGCTGATTGACGTGACCGGAGATGCAGAACACCTTGGTGCCACGGTTCTTGGGGCGGCCAATAGAGGCAAACCAAGCCCCGCCACGACGCAGCAACGCCGGAATGCAGGCGATAGTCTCAACATTGTTGATGACCGATGGCATGCCATACAAACCGGCAACTGGCGGGAACGGCGGCTTGTTACGCGGCTGGCCCTTCTTACCTTCGATGGATTCCAGCTGCGCGGTTTCTTCACCACAAATGTAAGCCCCGCCGCCGCGATGAATGTAGAGGTCAAAATCCCAGCCGCTCTTAGCTGCGTTTTTGCCGAGCAGACCTGCCGCATAAGCCTCGTCAATGGCACGCTGCAGCGCTTCAGCCTCACGGTAGAATTCGCCGCGAATATAGACATAGGCAACATGTGCGCCAACCGCGAAGCCGGAGAGCAACGCGCCCTCCACCAGCTTGTGCGGGTCGTTACGGATGATGTCACGGTCCTTACAGGTGCCGGGCTCAGATTCATCGGCATTGATGATGAGATAATTCGGGCGTTCGGCCGTCGGCTCCTTGGGCATAAAGCCCCACTTCATGGCGGTTGGCGCACCAGCACCACCACGACCACGCAGCTCGGAGAGCTTGACCTCTTCAATGATGGCGTCACGGCCCTTGGCGATCAGCGCTGCCGTGTTATCCCAATCGCCACGCGCCTGCGCGCTCTTGAGGTCAGCCCCATGGAAGCCATAGAGATTGGTAAAAATACGGTCTTTATCGGCTAGCATCAGGCGGTCTCCTTCAGCGTCGTGGGGCCAGAAGCGGCACATGAGCACTGACGGCCCGTTTGCGAACCGCATTTGGGCTTCTTGCCAGCAGCGAGATCGTCAAGGATCTGACCAATGCTCTCGGCGGTCAAATCTTCATAATAATCATCACCGATCTGCACCATCGGCGCATTCACACACGCGCCCAGACATTCAACTTCGGTCATGCTGAATTTGCCATCAGCCGAGACTTCGTCCCATTCGATACCCAGCTTTTCCTGAATAGCCTTCACAATGTCAGCCGAGCCACGCAGCCAACACGGCGTTGTGGTGCAAACCTGAATGTGATGCTGACCAACCGGACGGCGATTATACATGGTGTAGAAGCTGGCCACTTCAAAGGCCTTGATCTGCGGCATGCCAATCATGTCAGCGCAATAAATGATGGCCGCTGTGGGCAACCAGCCATGCTGGCGCTGCGCCAGATGCAGCAACGGCATAATCGCGCTGAACTTGCCCGGCGGATATTTGGCTATGATCTTCTTGGCTTCTTCAGCGTTTTCAGGCGTGAAAGCAAAGCTCTTGGGCTGCTCAACGCCAATCGGTTGGCCGGCTTCAATCATCTGTCAATTTCTCCAAACACAATATCCATCGAGCCGATGATGGCGACGGCGTCTGCCAGCATATGGCCCTTCGACAACATTTCGCAGGCCTGCAGATGGGCAAAGCCCGGCGCGCGGATTTTGCAGCGATACGGCTTGTTGCTGTCGTCTGCGACCAGATACACACCAAACTCACCCTTGGGCGCTTCAACGGCAGCGTAAGTCTCACCAGCCGGCACGTGATAGCCTTCAGTGTAGAGCTTGAAATGGTGGATCAGCGCTTCCATCGACGTCTTCATGTCGCTGCGTGACGGCGGCGCTACTTTGCGGTCATTCACCTTGACTGGGCCCTCCGGCATGGCTTTCAGCACCTGACGGATGATGTTGTTGCTCTGACGCATTTCTTCCATACGCACCAGATAACGACCATAGCAGTCGCCGGTATTGGCGGTTGGAATGTCAAAGTCATACATCTCGTAGCCGTCATAGGGCTGCGACTTGCGCAGATCCCACGGAATGCCCGAACCACGCAGCATGGGGCCGCTAAAGCCCCAATCCTGCGCCTGTTCAGCCGAGGCAACACCGATATCAACCGTACGTTGTTTGAAGATACGGTTATTGGTCAGCAGGCTGTTAAGGTCATCCCAGAATTTGGGAAACTTCTCGGTAAATTCCCAGATGTCGGCAAGCAGATCAGGCGGCAGGTCCTGCGCCACACCACCGGTGCGGAAGTAATTGGCATGCAGACGTGCGCCGCAGGCACGCTCATAAAACTCCATCAGGCGTTCACGCTCTTCAAAGCCCCACAGCACTGGCGTAATGGCGCCAACGTCCAGCGCAAACGTGGTGATATTGAGCAGATGGTTGAGCAGACGGCCAATTTCACAGAACAGCACACGAATTGCCTGACCACGCGCAGGCACCTTGATGCCCAGCAGCTTTTCAGTCGCCAATGCAAAAGCGTGTTCCTGATTCATCGGCGCGACATAATCGAGACGATCGAAATAAGGCAGAGCCTGCATATAGGTCTTGTACTCGATCAGCTTTTCGGTGCCGCGATGCAGCAGACCAATATGCGGATCGGCACGCTCAACTACTTCGCCGTCCATCTCCAGTACCAGACGCAGCACACCGTGCGCGGCCGGATGCTGCGGGCCGAAGTTGAGCGTAAACGGTTTGATCTTGGTTTCGGTGGTCATGCCTTCTTCTCCCCACCAGCGGCCTGCACGTCAATGCGCGCATCACCCTTGGCACCATACGGGATATTGGCTTTTTCATCACCGGGCAGCTGCACGTTGAGCATGCCTTCCCATGGGCTGGTGTAATCAAAATTGCGGTAATCCTGCGCCAGCTTGACCGGCTCATAGACCACACGCTGCTGCTCAGGGTCGTAGCGCAGTTCTACATAACCTGTCAGCGGGAAATCTTTGCGCAGCGGATGCCCTTCAAAGCCATAATCCGTCAGCAGACGGCGCAGATCAGGATGACCAGCAAAGAAAATGCCGTAGAGATCCCACGCTTCACGCTCAAACCAGTTAGCCGAGCTGTGTACGCCGACAACCGTCGGCACCGGCGTTTCTTCATCCGTCGTAACCTTCACGCGTAGACGCAGGTTATGGCGTAGCGAGAGCAGATGATAGACAACCTCAAAACGTTCAGCACGCTCGAGGTAGTCAGCCCCGCACACATCCATCAGGATTTTGAAGTGGCAACGCGGCTCGTCGCGCAGAGTGAGCAGCACGCGGGCAATGGCCTCACGGCGCACAGTCAGGGTCAGCTCATTCTTGACCAGCGCGCTGGAGACGTAGTCACGCCCGAGCAGCTGCGGCAGATAGGCGTTGAGTTCCTCAAGCGGTGAGGCAATGCTTGCAGTGTCAGTCATCAGCGGGCAATCCGGTTATCGCGCCGGATCTTCTTCTGGAGTTGCAGGATACCGTAAACCAGCGCTTCAGCGGTCGGTGGGCAGCCGGGAATATAAATATCCACCGGGACAATGCGGTCACAGCCACGCACAACCGAATAGCTGTAGTGATAATAACCGCCGCCGTTAGCGCATGAGCCCATGGAGATCACCCAACGCGGCTCTGGCATCTGGTCATAGACCTTGCGCAGCGCGGGGGCCATCTTGTTGGTCAGAGTACCGGCCACAATCATCACGTCTGACTGACGCGGGCTAGGACGCGGAAACACGCCGAAACGATCAAGGTCATAACGGCTGGCGTAGGAGTGGATCATCTCAACCGCGCAGCAGGCCAGACCAAAGGTCATCGGCCACATGGAGCCGGTACGGGCCCATGTAATCAGCGCGTCGATCGAGGTGGTGATATAGCCCTTCTCGGCCATTTCATCGGCCAGTGCCTTCATCACCACATCGCTATTACCCGGCACGGCCGGCAGCGAACTGGGATCAAACGGATAGCTAGCAGCAGCGCCAACTGAATTATTGGCCGAATTATTGGCGTTCATGTCAGGGTTTACTCCCATTCCAGCGCCCCCTTCTTCCATTCATAGATAAAGCCTACGGTCAGCACCGCAAGGAAGCTGAACATGGACCAGAAACCAAAAGCGCCGGTCTCCTTGAGCGTAATCGCCCACGGGAACAGAAACGCCACTTCAAGATCGAAAATGATGAACAGGATGGCCACCAGATAGAAGCGCACATCAAAGCGGCGGCGGGCATCGTCAAACGCCTCAAAGCCGCACTCATAGGCAGAATTCTTCTCTTTATCGGGGTTTTGCTTACCAACCAGATAGGCCATGCCCACCATGACCGACGACAGCACAAAGGCCACCGCCAGAAAAATGATGATGGGGAAATAGTTTGCCAGATAATAGTTGTTCAGCATCGATAACCTCATGCCAGGCAAAATTGAACCCGGCTCATAGGGCAACGGTATAGCTTAATAATAAGTAAACGAAAGGGGGATTCTGACTTAATTACCGTGACTTAGCATTTTTCGATTCGCGCCACGGCAGGCGCGCGGCGACCATTTTCATTCTCTGGTACTTTTGGAAAAGCTGAGGAAGAAAATGGCGCGAGTGACGGGACTTGAACCCGCGACCTACGGCGTGACAGGCCGTCGCTCTAACCAACTGAGCTACACCCGCGCGGTGCTGCGATTGCAGGCCGGTTAGATACACGCTGGCCTAGCCGAGTGTCAACGGCAAATCTGCATTTATCTCCAGATATTTTAGACTGCTGAATTATAAGGCAAATTCACTCAATGAACTCGCCCACCCAATCTGCTATAAACGCCTCATGAAAACGACAGAAATTGCAATTATCGGCGCTGGCGCCGCAGGTTTGATGTGCGCGGCAACCGCTGGCAAGCGCGGCCGTCAGGTGCTGGTGCTTGACCATGCCGAGCGCCCAGCTGAGAAGATTCGCATCTCCGGCGGCGGCCGCTGCAATTTCACCAACATCAATTGCAAACCGGCCTGCTTCATCTCGCAAAATCCGCATTTTGCCAAATCAGCGCTCAGCCGCTATACGCCGAATGATTTTATCGACCTGATCGATAAATACCGCATCAACTACCATGAAAAGACCCTTGGCCAGCTGTTTTGTGACAGCAGCGCCCAGCAGATCATCAGCATGCTGCTCAGCGAATGCAGCAAAGCCCAGAATGAAATTGCCCTACAGACAGACATTACCGCCATTACCCGCACGGACGAGGGCAAATATCTGCTCAACACCAGCCGCGGCGATGTGCTGGCCGACAAGCTGGTGATTGCAACCGGCGGCCCCTCAATTCCCAAAATGGGCAGCTCGCCCTTTGGCTATAAAGTGGCTGAGCAGTTTGGGATTAATGTGATACCGCCGCGCGCCGGGCTGGTGCCCCTCACCTTTGCCCCGGATTTGCTGAGCTTGACCGAGCCGCTCTCCGGCCTCTCCATCCCGGATGCCGAAGTCAGCGCGCAAAATGGCGTGCGCTTTCGTGAAGGGATCATGTTCACGCATCGCGGCATTACCGGCCCGGCGATTTTACAGATCTCGTCTTACTGGAACCCCGGCGAAGCCATTACCATCAATATGCTGCCGGATATTGATCTGGCCGCCCAGCTCAAAGCCGCGCGCCAGACGCAAGGCAAGCAGCTCATCCATAATGTGCTCAATACGCTCAACATCCCTAAACGTCTGAGCGATCTGGTGTGCCAGCAACTGAACCTGCAACAAGTACGCCTGGCCGATGCCAACAACACGCAGCTGGCCGATGTCATAACCCGCATCCAGAAATGGCAGATCAAACCCGTGGGCACCGAAGGCTATAGAACCGCCGAAGTAACGATTGGCGGAGTCGACACCAACGACCTCTCCTCCCGCACATTTGAAGCACAGAAAGTGCCGGGACTATATTTTATCGGCGAAGTTGTTGACGTCACCGGCCATCTCGGCGGCTACAATTTTCAGTGGGCCTGGGCCTCCGGCTTCTGCTGCGGGCAGGAGATTTAGTGAGAGAGGATACACTAAAGGACGCTCTCGAACTAGGCTAGTTAAAGCCATGAATTGATAAACTGCATAATTCGATCAATTTTCATGACGTGAATGTTATTGGCGTTTGCTCGAGCTATTATACCACCTAACCCAACGTGGAATTCATCATTAAACTGATAAATCATATGTACACCACCCCCGCTTAGTCCATCAGGGTTATAGTCCATGGGAACTATCGGCTTTATAAGCATCAAAGTTGTATCCTTTGATTGGGCGGATTGTGGCGCTGGCTCGCAATAAATATTACGCTGGGCTATGCCAAGGTGTTTTTTTTCCATCTCATATTCTTGTAATTCTAGCGGAAACCCTGAGGCGATAAGCGCTACAACCTGATTGCGCCAAATGTCAGGCTGTCCCTCGTTAATATTCAGGAACCGCTCCTTCATATGTGGTCGTTCATTGCAAGGGGCTGTAAAGTCAAAAACAGCCAAATCGTGTAGGTCATTCTCATTACCCTCCGCGAAATAGCGAATTCCCGCAGATGTACAGTGACTACCTCCATCTCTATCAAGTAAGCCAACATCTTCGTATAGACCTCCCTCTAAGGCGTTACGTAGCTGATGCCTACAACATAAAAGAAGATAGTAACCCTTATAATGAATTGTCAGACAAGACCCGATAAGACCTATCGGATAATTATCATCATGATGATGGATAATTAATTGCTGAGTATAATTTGCAAGCGCAGCATCTAGTGCTCGAAAAGGGATTAAGACGCCGTTTTGGCGAACGCTCAAATTTAACAAATTCTCGATTAAACCTGGCATATTGATAACATCTCAGCAGAATGATTATGAAGATTTAAATACACTTGGCCCTCCGCTGAACAGATCTGCAAGTGTACTCAGAAATATACACACTTGAGCTGGCTTGCAATCGATGCAGGCGGAAATATCGGATAGGAAAACCGATTTTTAGCTGATATTAAGGCTGTATTTTGGATTTGGCTGGATGGCTCTAAATTAGCCAATGGCGGAGAGGGTGGGATTCGAACCCACGGTAGCCTTGCGACTACTTCGGTTTTCGAGACCGACGCGTTCAACCACTCCGCCACCTCTCCGCAGCGTGGTTGGGCGCCTCGTATAACTGAAATATGTGCGCATGGCTAGTCCTTTAGCGGTCATACTGCAAAAACCTGTAAAAACATGATTTTGCCTGTTTTTTATGCGGCTTCAGGCCGCCCGGGCAGCTCTCAAAAAAGTCGATTTTCCGGCCCCTTACAGAAAACCTGCCGCCCGGCAAGAGTAAGTGTTGACTTTAGCGCGCTAACCCGGTAAATCCCCGCCCCTAAGCCGGGCGCGTGTGCGTCATGGGTTATTTAACAATTTCAGGTGCCAACCTAGTAGGGTGAGTGTCATGTTCGCAATTATCCGCACCGGCGGTAAGCAGTACAAAGTCGCGATCGGCGACGTGGTTTTCGTTGAAAAGCTGGAAGGCGACAAGGGCGCCAAGATCAAGCTGGACGACGTTCTCATGGTTGTTGATGGCGCCAAGGCCACCATCGGCACCCCCACCGTTAAGGGCGCCAGCGTCACCGCTGAAGTGCTGGGTCAGGACCGCACCGACAAGGTGATCGTGTTCAAGAAGCAGCGCCGCAAGAATCATCGCCGCAAGAAGGGTCACCGCCAGCATGTAACCGTGCTGAAGGTTACCGACATCAAGGCGGCCTAAGGTTTATTAGAAGGAGATCTGACAAATGGCACACAAAAAAGCTGGTGGTAGCTCTCGTAACGGTCGTGACTCAAACAGCCAGCGTCTGGGCGTTAAGCGCTACGGCGGTCAGCTGATTCCGGCCGGCAACATCATCGTGCGTCAGCGCGGCACCCAGTATCACCCGGGTGAGAATGTTGGCATGGGCAAGGACCACACCCTGTTCGCAACCTGCGACGGTGTTGTGCAGTTCACCCGCAAGCGTGACGATCGCCAGTATGTGTCGATCATCCCGGCTGTTGCGGCTGAGTAATCGCCCGCACCACTGATTAAAACGGGGGATCGGGCAACCGGTCCCCTTTTTAGTTTGCTTTAGTTAGCCGCTTTTAGTTAGCCTTTTGAGCGCAATAAAACTCAAGCGAGCGCAAGCAGACAGATAACTGGATAAATCATGAAATTTCTCGACGAAGCCAAGATCTATGTAAAAGCCGGTGACGGTGGGGCTGGCTGCATGAGCTTTCGCCGCGAGAAATACGTGGACAAAGGTGGCCCTAATGGCGGCGATGGCGGCCGTGGTGGCGATATCATTTTCGAAACCTCGGACAGCCTCAACACCCTGATCGATTACCGCTACGCCCAGCACTTCAAGGGCGGCAAAGGCGGCCACGGCATGGGCTCGGACCGCACAGGGGCAACCGGCCGTAGCGTTGTGCTGCGCGTGCCCGCTGGCACGCAGGTACTGGACGACGACAAAGAGACCGTGCTGCTTGATCTGACCGAACCGGGCCAGCGCGTTGTTTTTCTGCGTGGTGGCGATGGCGGCTTTGGTAACGCGCATTTCAAAAGCGCGACCAATCGTGCCCCGCGTCAAACCACTCCCGGCTGGCCGGGTGAAGAACGCTGGCTGTGGCTGCGCCTGAAACTGATTGCGGATGCCGGTATCGTTGGCCTGCCTAATGCTGGTAAGTCGACCTTCCTCGCCGCCACCTCTGCCGCCAAGCCGAAGATTGCCGACTATCCCTTCACCACCCTCGCCCCCAATCTGGGCGTGATCAGCACAGGCGATGACGAATTTGTCATGGCAGACATTCCCGGTCTGATTGAAGGCGCGCACGAAGGTAAAGGTCTGGGCGACCGCTTCCTGGGCCATGTGGAGCGCACCAAAGTCCTGTTGCATCTGGTTGACGGCACCGGCGAAGACCCGCTGGCCGACTTCAAGACCGTGCGCAAGGAAATGAAAGAATATGGCGGCGGCCTTGATAAGAAGCCCTACATCATTGGCCTGAACAAGATTGACGCCATGGACCCGGCCGATGTGAAAAAGCTGGTCAGCGCCCTCAAGCGCTCCAGCAAAGCAACGGTCATGCCGCTGTCAGCCGCCACCAAGACGGGCACGCGTGATGTTGTTTCCGCATTGCATGAGATCATCCTCGAGGCCAAAAAGGCACCTCAACCCAAGCAGGATTGATTTAAATCTCAGGGGCGACTGGTCGCTGCGGCGGCGTTGCATTTTCAATGCGACCAAGGCCATCGGCCTGACTTGGCACAGCTGGATTATTTTGCGTACTGCGTTCCAGCTGGCGCATATCAACCAGCGCATTTCCTTCAGGGGCTGATGGTGCTGAAGGCGCCACCTCTGCCACCGGCGCGCTATACCCAACCGTTACAACGCCACCAGATGGCGCCGTATCATGGCGATGCCCGGCTTTATTGAACCGGCTACGCGGGCTAACATCCTTTTGCGCTACATTGTACGATGGCCCATATTTGCCAGCGCGCCCCTTCTCTGCAAATGCAGACGCGGGCGAAACCGCCGCAACCGTCACAAACCCGCCCTTATGCGTATAGGCCTGTGCCAATTGTGGATCAGCCTTTACCTGCGCAAAGCCTTCACGCAGATTATTCCGATTTGCCGTGTAGCGGCTGTCACTGGTACGGCCACCTAGAACAATGGAAGACAGACGAACGCCATCACGGTTTTCAGCCGTGGCCAGCAGATTGATACCGCCGGTCAGCTCATTATACCCCGTCTTTTGCGGACCGGAGGCAATAAAGCCGTCCTTATTGCCTGAACTGCCATGCGATGAAACAAAACTGTTGGTCGTGAAGCTGGTCACACGCTGACGCGAGCCATCCGGCATAATTACATTTGTCGCCACACTGGGAGCTGACAGCAACGGCTCGTACTGCGGAAAGCGCTTCATCAGCTGGTAATTGAGCAGTGCCAGATCATGCGCGGTAGTCAGATTACTCTTTTGCTCCGGTCCCCCGTCATTCATACCTGACGCATTGATGAAACTGCTGTTTTTCATCATCAGCTCATTGCGGGCAACCTGCGTCATCTCTCTAGCAAAGTCCCGCTCACTACCCGGGATCTTGCGGCCTTTAGCGTCAAGTTTGCTCGGTGCCAGCGCTTCACCCAGCGCCTTGGCCACACCGTTGGCTGATGAGGTCATCATCACGGCCAGCGCTTCACGAATGGTGAGCTTACAACCGGGCGGCAGTGTATCGGACAGCGCCATGGTGCCATCCGGCTGACGCACATTCACCTTGAACGTATTGTTCTGCTGCTGCGCAGCTCCTTTGCTGATCGTTATTTTATCATCCAGATCAACTTTACCAGACTCCACCGCACGCATGACCATATAAGCCGTCATCAGCTTGGTCAGCGAAGCCGGATCACGCTGCACATTGGCGTTTTTCTCATGGATAATGTCGCCCGTCTGAGCGTTGAAAACAATTTCCGCTGCCGCCAATTCAGGGGCAGCTTTGGGCGCGTTTTTTGAAACTCTGGATTTAGCCATGATAACCTACCAATCCATACTGGTCCAAATTGGTTTATCAGTAGCTAAAGTTACAAATTGTTAACCATGCCCCCTACACGAATAGGCCGAATTATGCTGATATTACCGGCATGGATACCATCACCCTGAATACAGATTCTCCTGCTGAGAGCATTCTCTCCGCCCGCCGTCTGGTTGTTAAAGTTGGCTCGGCCATTTTGGTGGACGAAGCCAGTGGCGCGATCAACCGCGCCTGGATGGACGCCTTTGCTGATGATGTTGCCGCCTGCCGCGCGCGAGGTCAGGAAGTAGTGATTGTTACGTCTGGCGCGGTGGCTACCGGCCGCTGCCATCTGGGCCTGCTGGGCCGCCCGCTCAAACTGGAAGAAAAACAGGCCGCTGCAGCGACAGGGCAGATCCGCCTTGCCCATGCCTGGCAGGAAGCTCTGGCCCGCCACGCCCTGACCGTTGCGCAGGTGCTGGTAACACCCGAAGATACTGAAGCCCGCCAGCGTCACCTCAACGGCCGCGCCACCATCAATACCCTGCTGCGGCTCGGTGCCATCCCGCTAATCAATGAAAATGACACGATCGCTACCGAAGAAATCCGCTTTGGCGATAATGACCGCCTCGCCGCCCGCGTAGCACAAATGATATCGGCCGATACGCTTATTCTACTGTCGGATATCAATGGCCTCTACACAGCCGACCCCAAAAAGAACCCGGACGCCAAGCTGATTGCCCGCGTGCCGGATATTACACCAGAGATTGAAGCCATGGCTGACAAGCCGCCACCCGGCTTCTCCTCCGGCGGCATGATTACCAAAATTCTCGCCGCCAAGATTGCTTTGTCGGCAGGCTGCCGTATGGCCATTGCCATGGGCCGCACCCCACATCCGCTGGAGAAGATGAAGTCCGACCCCTGCACCTGGTTTGTGCCGTCAACCAACCCGCTCTCCGCCCGTAAGAAATGGATTGCTGGCCACATTAACCCGGCTGGCACCTTCATTATTGATAGCGGTGCCATCAGCGCCCTGCAACGCGGCAAAAGCCTGTTGCCCGCTGGTGTGACTGCGGTAACCGGCACGTTTGAGCGTGGCGATATTGTGCAGGTGATGACCGCTGACGGTAAAGAGATTGCACGCGGCTTGTCTGCCTATTCCAGCGATGAAGCAACGCGGATCAAAGGGCATCAAAGCGCAGAAATCGACCAGATCCTTGGTGAACAAGGCGGGCGGGATGTGCTGATCCACCGTGATGATCTGGTTGTGTTGAATGTCTGAGCTAGCGCCGCTTTTTGCCAAAGCCCGCCATAGCGCACAAATACTGGCGCTGGCTGATGCAGCACAGAAAACCGCTGCTCTAAAAAGTATGGCAGCAGCTATCCGCGCGAACCGTCAGCTGATCCTGAGCGCAAATGAGCAGGACCTTGCCGCTGCGCAAGGCCTGCCAGCTGCAATGCAAGACCGCCTGATGCTCAATGATAACCGCATCGAAGCCATGGCTGCCGGGATTGACGAGATCAGCCGCCAGCCAGACCCGGTCGGCAAAATTCTCGACGAATGGACACGCCCGAATGGGCTACATATTCAGCGCGTTGCCGTGCCACTCGGCGTGATTGGCATTATTTACGAAAGCAGGCCCAACGTTACGGCTGATGCTGGCGCGCTGTGTATTCGCGCCGGAAATGCCTGCATTCTGCGCGGCGGCAGCGAGAGCTTTAACAGCGCGCGTGCAATCTATACAGCCTTACAACAGGGCCTTGCGCAGGCCGGGCTACCTGCTGACGCCATCCAAATGGTACCGTCTGCGGACCGCGCTTTAGTAGGTGAAATGCTGGCAGCCCATGGCGATATTGATGTGATCATTCCGCGCGGCGGCAAAAGTCTGGTCGCCCGTGTACAGGCTGACAGCAAAGTGCCAGTCCTGGCCCATCTGGAGGGCAATAATCACGTTTATGTTCATGCTGATGCTGATCCGCACATTGCCGAGACTGTTCTGCTCAACAGCAAGATGCGGCGCACTTCGGTCTGTGGTGCTGCAGAAAAACTGTTGATTGACCGCGCCTCACCACTTCTACCAACGCTAATCAAGGCCCTGCAGCAAGCAGGCTGCCATGTGAAGGGGGATGAAGCGGCGCAGGCTGCCGCCTCTCATGTAACACCAGCAACTGAAGATGATTGGGGCACCGAGTACCTTGACGCCATGATCGCTGTTAAAGTGGTGGGCGGAATTGATGAGGCGATTGCGCATATCAATCGCTACGGCTCACACCATACCGATTCCATCATCACCCGCGATGCTGACACAGCCGCCCGTTTTCTGCGCGAGGTCGATAGCGCGATTGTGCTGCATAATGCCAGCACCCAGTTTGCCGATGGCGGTGAATTTGGCTTTGGCGAGGAGATTGGCATTGCAACCGGCCGCCTGCACGCGCGAGGGCCTGTTGGCGCACAACAGCTGACAACCTACAAATACATACTCCACGGTGCGGGCCAGATCCGCGCTTGACGTAGAGTAAAATCAGCTTCAACCTTCCTGTAAATAAAGAGCAGTAAACAGGGAGAATGAAATGAAACGCAAACTCGTTGCCAGCGCCTTTTCTCTATTAGCAGCCTCAGCTGGTGCTCTTGCACAAAACACATCAGCCCTAACGCAAGATAGCGCCATCCCGCGTATGGCCGAGCAGATTGAGACCCGCTCACAGGCAACCTGCAATCCAGACTATGACGCCCGCGAGCAACGCCAGCATCGTCAGACAGCCATAGAGAGCGCCGCGAGCAGCAGTGAGGGCTCTGATTCCATTCAGTCGGTTATCAACCTAGCGATGGCCAATTCCGGCGGCATGAGCGTGTGCTTTGACTCGCGTCTGCACGGCTCCCCACATACCGCCGTTTTGTATATGGGCGCAGCGCGGATTATCTCGGTTAATCCGGATGTTGGGCCAGACAAAATGCCAGCCATTCTGGGGCAAAGCTTTGCTCTGGTCAGAAACCGTTTCAACCAGTTCAACGCTGGTCGCCTGAGCGAAACTGAGCTGGCCGCCCCTGCTCCGTTAACAGAAGCCGCCCCACCTCCCCCCACTAGCGCACCACACCGCCTGCCGGAATATCGAGCCGCCCTCTAGAAGGTGTTGACGTCGATTTAATCAGGCGCTATCCGTTAATGCACAAAATATAAGCGTGCAAAATAGCACGTTGGGCACAACAGGGAGCATAAGATGTACGAGATCGTAGCACCGCTGCGAGTCGCTTTTGCGGCTATTGCTGGCTTTACATTCACCCCAACCCAAACGGAACCGCTGCGAGCGCCACTGACGCCGATCACGGCAACGGCTGAAGACCGGCCTACACTAAACCTTCCCAGCTATACCAAGGATGACGAAGGTCGCCTGACCGCCTATTTCAATCACGCCATTGAGGAAAATGGGCAGCGCTCAATTGCTCAATGCAGTCCGGCGCTTGATAACAAAAAAGGCCCAATTGGCAATAAAGACATGCAGGCAATCACCAGCGTCAATCAGTTTATGAACGACCTGCCGGGAGATAGCGCCACCCGCATGAAGGCACTAGTCAGTCTGGCGCATAATCAGGGCTATACCGTCTGCTTTGATAACCGCATGCCGGAAGTTGGCGTTAAATTCAGCCTTAATCTGAATGAAAAGGTCATTGGCCTGTCACCAGAAGTTGTGCCGGGTGTTGACCCCATGAAATATTATCAGGCCACTTATAGCGCTGCGCTCATGTCGCTCTATAAGCTGACCAAGGGCTTTGAAGCCGCCAAGATCGCCAGATTTCCCGGCGTGTCAGACTCAGCCGCGCCCTACATCACCATTCCGTTCAACGACATCAATCCGGCACAGATTGTACCTGACCCCGATATCATCAAGAAGCTCACCCCCGCGCCTGTTAAAGGTGCTGACTATCCGTTTGAGCTACAAAAAGAGTTCAATGTGCAGTTGACCTAATTTGCACAAAAGGTAGGCGGCATCAAAAAATCTCGCTCTTTAAGATGATTATTTGCTAATATGGGCGCAAGGCGGAAGACAAGCGACCGCCTCAACCTGTACGAGGATGTTAGGCGCGTGCCGACGAAGAAGACCACTGCCAGCAAGGCAAAGAAGACTGTTTCCAAGGCTCCCGCCAAGGCCCCATCTAAAGCCACAGCTACCAAGAAGACTGTGAAGAAAACCGTCAAGGCATCCGTCAAGACGCCAGCGAAGAAAGCTGTCAAGACTCCTGCCAAGAAGAGTGTGGCAAAGAAGACTGTAGCTAAGAAAGCTGTAGCGAAGAAAGCTGTAGCGAAGAAAGCTGTAGCGAAGAAAGCTGTAGCTAAGAAGGTTGTAAAGCCGACTGTTAAGGCAGTAGTGAAGGCCCCTGCCAAGGTCGTAAAGAAAGCCACGAAAGTGACGCCCAAGGCCCCAGTTAAAGCTACGGTTAAAACTGTTGTGAAGGCAGCCGCAAAAGTGGCGCCCAAGGCCCCAATTAAAACTCCGGTTAAAGCTACGGTCAAAACCCCGGTTCAGACTGTTGTGAAGGCTACAGTTCAGGCTGACCCTAAGCCTGAAGTCAAAGACGACATTAAAGTTACCGTGCCAGCTGTAGTACCGGCCGAGAATTCCATTCCCAAGGCTGTAGCGCAGCCGATTGAAAAAGACAGCCCGATCAAGGCGCAGCGCGACATGATCGAAAAATCGCTCGATGATGACAAGGCCGAAGACATGGTCATTTACGACCTGACCGGTAAGTCCTCACTGGCTGATTACATGATTATTGCAAGCGGCAAGTCTGGCCGTCAGGTTGCGGCGATGGCTGAGCATCTGGTGCAAAAGCTTGAAGCCACCGGCAAGAAGGGCCTGCGTATTGAAGGTCAAAACAATGGCGACTGGGTGCTGCTGGATACCGGCGACATCATCGTTCACCTGTTCCGTCCGGAAGTGCGCTCGTTCTATCAGCTTGAGCAGCTCTGGGCTCCTGAACGCTAACAACATAGGCGGGCTAACGTTATGCGCTATACCCTGCTGACAATCGGCCGGGCGCGTGGGGAGCATGCCCAGTTGTATGCCGACTACGCCAAGCGCATGACCAGCCCGCTTACCCTCAAAGAACTTGAAATCAAACCAGCAACTGCAGCCAAGGAAAGTGCGGCACTTCTCGCTGCCATTCCGGATGGCGCTATTGTGGTGGCGTGCGATGAACGCGGCAAGAATATGGGCAGCCTTGCGCTAGCGAGCAAAATCAAAAGCTGGCAGGACGAAGGCGCGCGGGATCTGGTTTTTATTCTCGGCGGTGCTGATGGCCATACCGATGAGCTGCGCAAACGCGCTAATCTGCTGCTCAGTTTTGGTCAGCTCACCTGGCCGCATATGCTGGCGCGCATTATGCTGATTGAGCAAATCTACCGCTGCCAGCAGATCAATGCCGGCCACCCCTATCACCGGGAATAAGGTGTAACTCTTGTCAGGCGTGCGGGCGCCGCTGGTATGACGCGGCCCTGACCTGCGCATTCGGGTGGGTCTGCAGCCATTCATCCCACGTCATATAATCGACCCGCGAGAACCGCCAGTGATGCGGCATGGGCCGCAATTCAACGGCCTCTTCTGCCCCATTGGCAACAGCCAGTCCGATATCCCATGCACGCAGCATACGCTCAATCTGTGGGCGCGTCAGTGCTGTGGCCGCTTTGGCAATGACGATCCCGACGATACATTGCTCGGCCTGCTTTTGACTGCGATGGATCAGCAATTCGCCAGCTTCAGTCAGGACAACATCAGCCACAATCTTTTCACTACGAGATCGAGGACAATCGTATGCGCCGGTGGCCTGGCCTGCGCCTTCCGCCTCCACCTCGCTGCATACACCCCAGTGCGACATATGATCGGACATTGCTAAATACTCCAGCGTTATGAAACCATTATGCGCTGCAGCATTTAAAGAGCCGTAAAAACACCATCTAACCCACTGGCGCAAAACAGAAATCAGCTCTACATATCTATGTAGATTTGATGCTGACCGGAAGGTAACCATGGCTAACCCCACCCCACGCCCAGTCGTTTTATGCATTCTGGATGGCTGGGGCTATCGCACGGAGAAATCCTATAACGCCATAGCCATGGCCAATACACCGACATGGACAAAATTATGGGACAGCTGCCCGCATGCCCTCATTCACACCGAAGGGCTGACAGTTGGCCTGCCCGCCGGACAGATGGGGAACTCGGAAGTTGGCCATATTACCATGGGCGCGGGCCGTGTGCTGATGCAGGATCTACCCAAGATCGACCAAGCGATTGCCGATGGCTCTCTTGCTCAGCATTCAGAGCTGCTGTCTTTTACCAGCAAACTGCGTGAACGTGATGCAACCTGTCATTTGATGGGCTTGTGTTCGCCCGGTGGTGTGCACGCGCATCAGGCACATATTCTAGCGCTCGCAAAAATCATCACTCAGCAAGGCGTGCGGGTTGCGCTGCATGTCTTTACCGATGGCCGCGATGTTGCCCCCAAGAGCGCCGCTGCACAAATCAAGCAGCTTGCGGAGGCGCTGCCCGTTAAGGCCGTCATCCAAACCATTTCCGGCCGCTATTACGCCATGGATCGTGACAAACGCTGGGAACGTACCGAGCTGGCTTATAACGCGATTGTCAACGCCACCGGAGCGAGCTTTACCGACCCCGTCGCTGCGATTGAACAATCCTACGCACAGAATGTAACGGATGAATTCATCATGCCGACAGTGCGTACCGGCTATCAGGGAATTTCTGATGGTGATGGCGTTCTGTTTGCCAATTTCCGTGCCGATCGTGCCCGGCAGATCCTAACCGCCCTGCTAGATCCTGATTTTAACGGATTCACCCGCCCCTTGCCCAAGCTCACGCAGGCCTTGGGCATGGTGGAATATTCAGCTCAGCTCAACAAATTCATGAAGGCGATATTCCCGCCCAAGCAGCTCGATCAGGTACTGGGCGAGGTAGTCAGCGCGCATGAGCTTAAACAGCTCCGCATTGCTGAAACCGAAAAATACGCCCATGTGACCTTTTTCTTCAATGGTGGTGAAGAAAAGGTCTATCCCGGTGAAGAGCGCATTCTGGTCCCCTCACCCAAAGTGGCGACTTATGATTTGCAGCCTGAAATGTCGGCACCTGAAGTTGCGCATCAATGCGCGCAGGCCATTCGTAGTCGCAGCTTTGACTTGATCGTGCTGAATTTTGCCAATGCCGATATGGTTGGCCATTCCGGTAATCTGCAAGCGGCTATTAAAGCCGTTGAAGCCGTAGATGCAGGTCTTGAACAAATTACGAAGGCACTTACTGAAGTTGGCGGCGCCATGCTCATTACGGCCGACCATGGCAATTGTGAGCAGATGTGGGATGAGCAGACGCATGGCCCTCACACAGCCCATTCACTTAATCCAGTCCCTGTACTGCTTTTTGGCGGCCCCACGCATATTGAACTGCGCTCCGGCACCTTGCAAGATATTGCCCCCACGCTTCTGGATATGATGCAGCTTGAACAGCCCGCCAGCATGACCGGGCGCAGCCTGATTGTCACAGGTGGCAAACCGCATGCTTAAACGCGCTGGCCTGCTCGCTTGTTTGCTTTTGGTCTGCCCGGCCGCCTATGCCGAGCAAGCCCCGCAGCAACGTCTTGAGCAGATCCAGCGCCAGATTGATGAAAGCACCCGTAAACAACAGGAGCTGGGCACTCAGGCCAAAAATCTGGATGGCGAACTTGATAGCCTGCGCCTGAAACTGATTGCCGCAACAACAGCTTCAGACAAGAGCGCCGAGGCGCTGCAGGAGCTTGAGAAAAATCTCGATGATCTGGAAGGTGCATCAGCTCGCCAATCCGTCCAGCTCCGCCAGCAGCGGGAAAAATTGGCGAGCCTGCTCGCTGTTTTGCAGCGCCTTTCGCTCACACCGCCCGCAATTCAGCTACTTAGTGATACGCCGCCGATTGACCGTGTGCGCACGGACCTGCAGCTCAAGGCCATTTTGCCGGATATTCAGGCGCGGGCGGCTGAGCTGTCCTCAACCGTCAATGACCTACGCGCGTTAAAGGCACGCCTTACCAGTCAGCGCAGTAAAGTGGTGAGTGAGCGGAACCAATGGAAAAACCAAAGCCGCGAGCTGGACAAGCTCATTGCTGAGCGCAATCAGCGGCTAGAGGCGGCGCGTAGCCAGCGCAGCCGCGAGCTGCAGCGTGCCAACCAATTGGCTAATCAGGCGCAAAATCTGCGCGAGCTGATGGACCGCTTGCAGGCTGAGGCGGAAGCCGAAGCCCAGAATAATAATGCCCCAGATGAGAAACTGCAGGCCCTACCAGCCGGTGCCAGCCGCCGCCTACCGGTGAGTGCACCAGCCCTCACCCGCTTTGGCGAGCGTGACAGTTTTGGCAACCTCAACAAGGGGCTGATCCTGCGTCCCCGCGCTGGCGCACCGGTCGCCGCTGTAGCCTCAGGCCGAGTCGCATTTGCTGGGCCGTTTCGTGGCTATGGCCGCATTCTGATTCTAACACACCCGGGTGGTTACCATACGCTAACTGCTGGCCTGAGCGATGTGCAAGTCAGTGTTGGTGACACCGTTGCAGCGGGCGAGCCCCTCGGCCACCTGCCGGACGCCACAGATCCGCCGCCAGAACTCTATTTTGAAGTACGCCTACGCGGCACCCCGATCGATCCACTCGGTAGTCAGGCGCAAAAACTGACCCAAGCCAGATAGCCGCCAATAACATCCCAGACAGATCAGGCACAGATCAGGCGCGGCAAGATTACATTAAGATTGCACTGGCCTGATTCCTATAATCGTTTATTCTATATGGGTATTTTTGCCTGACTGAAGAGGTCTGACTGTGCTACGTCCTTCCGCCAAATTTTCGCTGTTCTTTCTGCTCTCACTGACCGCCCCGATCGCCGTCCTGGCGGCCGATCCAGCTACTGCGCCAGCCAGCCCCCCCGCCGCAACTGAAAGCAGCAAGCCAGCTACTACGACCGATAGCAAACCTGCGTCCGACACCGCCGAGACCTACCGTCTGCTCAAGCTGTTTGGTGATGTGTTTGAACGCGCCCGCGCTCAGTATGTTGAGCCGGTCAGTGATGCCGAACTGGTGGAAGCCGCCCTCAACGGCATGCTCAGCCATCTCGATCCGCATTCCAGCTATATGAACCAGCAGGAATTTCGTGACATGCAGGTTCAGACCCGCGGCCAGTTTGGCGGCCTTGGCATAGAAGTCACCATGGAAAGTGGCGCGGTTAAAGTTGTCTCGCCAATTGACGATACACCAGCCAAGCGCGCTGGCATGGTCTCGGGCGATCTGATCGTTGCCCTTGATGGCCAGCCAGTCACCGGTATGAGCCTGCAGGAAGCTGTTAACAAGATGCGCGGGCCAGTTGGCACCAACATCAAGCTTACTGTTGTGCGCAAGGGCGCGGGCGAGCCGTTGCAGATTACCCTCACCCGCGCTGTCATCCGTGTTGAAAGTGTGCGCGCACAGCTGATCGATAATGTTGGCTATGTTCGCATCACCAGCTTTACTGATCGCACCCAAGATGGCCTAAACAAGGCACTGGCTGACTTTGACAAAGAAGTTGGCGATAAGCTGCAAGGCATTGTGCTTGACCTGCGCGACGATCCGGGCGGCCTACTGGAGCAAGCGGTTTCGGTCTCTGACACATTCCTCAACGCTGGCGAAATTGTCTCAACCCGCGCACGCAACAGCGCCAACAATCAGCGTTTCAATGCCACGCCGGGCGACAAGCTTAATGGCAAACCGATTGTCGTTCTAATCAATGCGGGTTCGGCCTCAGCATCAGAGATTGTCTCCGGCGCGCTGCAGGACCATAAGCGTGCCATCATTCTGGGCGTCAAGAGTTTTGGTAAAGGCTCAGTCCAAACCATTTCCCCCATCACCGGGTATGGTGCCATCCGCCTGACTACCGCCCGCTATTACACGCCCTCTGGCCGTTCCATTCAGGCCGAAGGGATTGTGCCCGATATCGTGGTTGAGCAAGCCAAGATCGAGCAGCTTGAAGATAAGGGCCTGTCCTTCCATGAGGCTGACCTCAAGGGCGCACTGCGAAATGAGCAGGCGAACAAGCCGGATGCCAATACACCGCCAGCGTCAACACCCGACGCCAGCAAGCCTGATGCAAACGCGCAGCCCAATGCCGAGGGCAAGACACTGGCTGACCCCAAGACTGACTATCAGCTCAGCCGCGCGGTTGACCTCATCCACGGTCTGTCGCTTTATACCGGCGCCGCAGCTCAACCTGTAGCGGCACCCGCGCCGGCCCCGCAGGCAACTCCAACCGCAGACACGCCGCCTAAGGCAGAAACACCGCAGGAGAACAAGCCGTGAGCATGTCTGCCGACCTCAAGCCGCTCCCGTTATCCGCAGCGCAGGGTAAGGGGCAATTCATCAAGCAGCACCGCAAGGCTGTTCTGCTTGTTTGCGTTGCGTTTATGTGCGGCATGGTCGGCGCTAATCTCTGGTTTGCTCGCGGGCATACTGTGCCGATGCCGGAAGCTGCGGTCGAGCTGGCCCCTATCCCTGTGCCACTGGTAGCTGGCCGCGACCCAAGCGACCGCCCATTACCGCCAGCGCCCAACAACGCCTTGATTGAACAAACCGCTGAAGGCCGCTTACCGACGATGGCCAAGAACGGATTAACCCCGGTTCTGGCCTATGGCTATCCATTTGATCGCACCAACAAGCAACCCAAAATCTCCTTGGTGCTGATGGATGTGGGTATGCAGGCTACTCTGCTCAATACCGCTATGCGCAAGCTGCCGGGTTCAGTTGGCTTGGCTTATTCACCTTACACCCCTAATCTTGATCAGGCTCTTGCCACAGCCCGACAAAACGGGCACGAAACTTTGCTCATGGTGCCTGCTGATGGCCTAGACACCAGTAGCTATGATCCCGGCCCCGGTGCGCTACGTAACTCGCTGAGCGCCGATGAAAATATCCAGCGCCTGCATCTCATGATGGGCCGCGCCTTTGGCTATGTTGGCGTACTGATGGACCCGCGTGGGGCCGTACTCAGTTCGGCCAGCCTGACTGATAAGTTGATTACCGATTTGCGTGGACGTGGCCTTGAGCTGCTGGCCACTAACGATGCGTTTATTGAGCAAGCCCAGAACAAAAAAGCGCTAGCGGCACCCATCATGGTGCAGCTTGACCGCGCGCTGGATTCGGCTGCGATTGATGCCGCCTTTGCCGAGGCTGAACAGCGCGCACGCGAAACAGGGCACGCTATTACCATAACAGCGCTCTACCCTTATATGCTTGATAAGCTCGACCAGTGGCTGCCTACTTTGGCGGACAAGGGAATTGTCATTGCGCCGGTTTCAGCTGCCGTCACGCCTCCCACACCAACGGCTGAGCCAGAAACAACTCCCAGCACAAAAGAAGCTGGCCATACGGCCTCTAACGCACATTCCTCCCAAGACACTCATGAAGCCCCCGCCCCAGCGGCACATGGTAGCGGGCACCATTAGTTAAACCAGGTTATCCATTCCATGCCCTTCCTCCGCAGCGATCGCTACAAGCTGCCCTACCGGCCCAACGTAGGGATTTTGCTGCTGAGTGTTTATAACCTCGTCTGGGTAGGCGAGCGCACCGACATTCCCGGCGCATGGCAAATGCCGCAAGGCGGCATTGAACCGGGCGAAACTATTGAGCAGGCCTTCTTCCGAGAAGCAGGCGAAGAAATCGGCCTACCACGCGAAAAACTCCACATTCTGCGTGTATGCCGCAAGCCATGGCGTTATGACTTTCCTGACAAAGCCATGAACCGGCAGGCCGTCAATCATTACCGGGGGCAGGAACAATATTGGGTAGCCGCACGCTTGCTGGGTACTGACTCAGACATCAATACCATGCGTACTGAAGAGCCGGAGTTCTCAACCTGGAAATGGATGACGCCCGAACAGATGCTGGAACAGATCGTTCCCTTCAAGCGCCGCACCTATGAAAAAGTGCTGCGGGAATTTAGCGATATCCTCGTCTAACCTTGAACCCTTATAAATCAGGCATATCTTGCCAAGTGCATTCCCAAAAGCGGGAATCCATGCGCATACCCGGATACTTAAGTGATTCAGCTTAGGCCGCGAGTTTCTCGAGTTTCTTGACCTTGCGGTTGATGCTCCACCACGCGGCTTTAACTGCACCCTTATAGATCAAGGTCTGCGGGCTCAGGCCACAGGCCTTGAATACCATACCGACGACACGCTCGATATGGTGGTAGCGATAAAAGCCAAACGCACGGCGCATATAGGCCTTGCTGTAAACATCACGGTCATATTTTTCACCATTGGTGTTTGCAGCATAATAAGCATAAGCCAACTCATCATCCTCACTCTCAGCGATCCGGCCGATCGCCACCTTCAGACGCTGGAACAGCGAGAGCGGCTCGCGGTCGAGATAGCGCTTGAGATGAGTATAAAACAATTTGTAATGGCGCAGTTCATCAGCGGCAATATGCTGACAAATCTGCTTAAGGACAGGCTCATCCGTCTGCTCGGCCATAGCTGTGTAATAGCTGCTTGTGCCGGTTTCGACCATGCAGCGCGCAATGAGCTCGCCAGCACGGCTACCCCGCACCGATGCCTGCTGGGTGGTGTCCAGTGAATAGCCCTCGCGGAACGCCTTGTAGCGGGCTTCATGATCGTAGGCCGGATCAACCAGCATGGCCCATTTGCCAAGTGCCTGCCCATGCTGAATTTCTTCTACAGCCCAATCACGCGCGATCTGGCAGAACTCTGGATCATCCTGAAACACGCTGCAGAGATAATCGGCATAGTGCGTGCCACCATACTCAACCAGCGCCGCAGCGCGCACAACCTTGGCCAGCTCAGGGTCAACCTTGGCGGGATCAAAAGCGGCCCAGTTAATATCGGTCAGATAATTCCAGTTAGCAGTCATATTCTCATCCTTCATCCTACAAGATGCAGGACGTCAGACGTGAATGCTGAAACCTGCAATCAGAAATCGTTTAGTGCGAGATCACAGCCAGTTTAGCCTGCGCCAGCGCAACGCGCTTGGACAGACGTTCCTTAAGCTCGTCTGTATCGGCCACCAGTAGCTCTTCACCAGCGCGCTTGATGTCATCCTCAAGCTTGGCGCGATCAAGCTCAGCTACCGGCATCGCCTCTTCAGCCAGAACCGTGCAACGCTCCGGCGATACTTCAGCAAAACCACCAGCAACGAAAAAGCGGGTCTCCGCCTCGCCGTCGGCCTTAATGCCCACAACGCCCACACGCAGGGTGCTGACCATCGGCGCATGGCCAGGGAGCACACCAAAATCACCCTCACTGCCAGGAACGGTCACCATAGTAACCGGACGGCTCACCAGCAAGCGCTCAGGGGATACAAGTTCAAAAGCGATAGTCGACATATTAACCTCTCATCCAGAGCTTGTTTTTAGCTAATTTGCCTACGAATTGAAAGAGCTAAGCGTGGCCGATCTTCAGATAATGCAATCGGAGGATTGGGGTTAAGGCGCGCAGCACAACGATCAACCATAAAACCAAGCTGATTTACACTCGATTCCTCAGTATGCGCATGTGGCAGATGCATAAAATTAGCACGATTGAAGTAATCGACCATATAACTGGTGACATCGCTAAAGACATGGTGGGCAGCTTCGTCATCTGCCTGAATTTTAGCTAAGCCCGACAGATCCGAAAATTTATACGCCAAGCCGTTGCCAGCATAGGCCGCATCCTGGATTTCGATCACTTCCTGACGAACAGCTTCCACAGAATCGTAGGCGTCGTGCATAGGCGCATGTGACGGCCGCGAATAACTGCCAGTTTCAGGATCAATGTCATAACGCTGCGTCGCATCAGGAAGTGGCACTTGTACCCCGCCACACTGATACATGAACTCATCCATGGCTTCTTCTGAACGCCTGGAGAGCCCCTCGAACAGGACAACAACAAGGCCTGACAAGGGCCGGTCATATTGCGATTTAAATAACAGCGCTGAATCGCCATAATGCGATAGCTCGTCAATTATCTCACGTGCTTCCATCATTACCCCCTGTTCTGATCTTTGTTCCATCACAGCAAAACGGGCCTGCACTTGGCAAGCCCGTTCTGTGTTTTTATATCGACAAAATTAAGCAGCTTCCGAAGCCAGCTTCTTGGCCTTGGCCACGGCTTCTTCAATGCCGCCAACCATGTAGAAGGCTGCTTCCGGCAGGTGGTCATACTCACCCGACACGATCGCTTCAAAGCCCTTAATGGTGTCTTCCAGCTTGAGCAGAACACCCGGCGTACCGGTGAACACTTCGGCTACATGGAACGGCTGGGACAGGAAGCGCTGGATCTTACGAGCACGCGCCACCACAAGCTTGTCGTCTTCCGACAGTTCATCCATACCGAGAATGGCAATGATGTCCTGTAGCGACTTGTAGGTCTGCAGAACCTTCTGCACATCACGAGCCACCTTGTAGTGACGCTCGCCAACGATACGCGGATCAAGCGCACGGCTGGTGGAATCGAGCGGATCCACGGCCGGGAAAATGCCCAATTCAGCGATCGAACGATTGAGAACGGTGGTGGCGTCAAGGTGAGCAAACGAGGTTGCCGGTGCAGGGTCGGTCAAGTCGTCAGCAGGTACGTAAATGGCCTGAACCGAGGTGATCGAGCCCTTCTTGGTCGAGGTGATACGTTCCTGCAGCGCGCCCATGTCAGTCGACAGCGTCGGCTGATAGCCCACGGCCGACGGGATACGACCCAGCAGCGCCGACACTTCAGCACCAGCCTGCGTGAAACGGAAAATGTTATCAACGAAGAACAGAACGTCCTGACCTTCGGCGTCACGGAAATGCTCTGCCACAGTCAGACCCGACAGCGCAACGCGCGCACGCGCACCCGGCGGCTCGTTCATCTGGCCATACACCAGCGCCACCTTGGAGCCCGGGCCGTCGGTCTTGATAACGCCGGATTCAATCATTTCGTGATAGAGATCGTTACCTTCACGGGTACGCTCACCCACACCAGCAAATACCGACACACCACCGTGCGCCTTGGCCACATTGTTGATGAGTTCCATGATGGTCACGGTCTTGCCAACACCGGCGCCGCCGAACAGACCAATCTTACCGCCCTTCAGGTACGGGGCGAGCAGATCGATAACCTTAATACCGGTCACCAGAATCTGCGCTTCGGTTGACTGTTCAACAAACTCAGGCGCGCTGCGGTGAATCGGCAGGGTCTTGGTATTGCCAACCGGGCCACGCTCGTCGATCGGCTCACCGATCACGTTGAGAATACGGCCGAGGGTCTCAGCACCAACAGGCATGGAAATGGGCGAGCCGGTATCCGTAACGGTACGACCACGCACCAAACCGTCCGTGCTGTCCATCGCAATAGCGCGAACAGTGCTTTCACCCAGATGCTGGGCAACTTCCATAACGAGGGTCTTGCCGTCGTTTTCAGTATGCAGCGCGTTCAGAATGGCTGGCAGCGCGCCTTCAAACTGAACGTCCACAACCGGACCAAGAACCTGAACGATTTTACCTACGGACTTAGTGGTCATTTTTCTTTCCTCTCTTATTTCCGGTTACAGGGCTTCAGCGCCCGAAATGATTTCGATAAGTTCTTTGGTGATGTAAGCCTGACGAGCACGGTTATAGCGCAGGGTCAGCTTGCTGATCATGTCGGATGCGTTACGCGTTGCGTTATCCATCGCCGTCATACGCGCAGCCTGTTCACCGGCGGCACTATCCAGCATTGCCCGGAAAATCTGCACCGAGAGATTGCGCGGCAGCAGGTCAGACAGAATCTGCTCTTCCGATGGCTCAAACTCGTACACAGCCTTGCTGACATCAGCAGGCATGGGGCGGGTATGCTTGAACGGCACGATCTGCTGTTCGCTGGGCACCTGAGCAATAACCGACTTGAAACGGTTATAGAACATGGTGACCACATCAGCCTGACCGGCTTCAAAGCGCGCCATGACACGGTCAGAAACCGTACGCGCCTCATTAAAGCTCAGACGCTTTTTACCAGCCGTTTCTACATAATCGACGATATACTGCGCAAAATCACGGCGCAACAGATCGCGGCCTTTACGGCCAACGCAGAGGATGGAAACTTCACGACCACCGGCCAGCAGCATAGAAACGCGGCGGCGCACTTCACGCACCAGCGCCCCATTGAAGCCACCACACAAACCACGGTCAGACGTTACTACAACCAGCAACTGTTTGTGCTCAGAACCTGTGCCAGCGAGCAGCTTGGGCACATCGGCCCCAGCCTGAATCTTGCTAGCCAGTGCTTCCAACATGCGGGCCATACGCTCGGCATACGGCTGAGCAGCTTCAGCCTGCTCTTGCGCACGCTTGAGCTTGCTGGCTGCTACCATCTTCATGGCCGACGTGATCTTGCGCGTGGATTTCACGCTCTCGATACGTACGCGGAACTCTTTTAAGCTGGGCATTTTCGTCCCTTACTTACGCGAAGCTCTTGCCGAAATTCTCGATGAAAGCACGGAGCTTCTCTTCCGTACCTGCAGTGATCTGCTTGTCTGTGCGGATGGCATCAAGAATATCCGTACCCTTGGTGCGCAGTGCCTGCAGCAGCTGAGCTTCAAAGCGGGTCACGTCTTCAACCTTGACCTTATCCAGATAGCCCTTCACGCCAGCGAAGATCACCGCCACCTGCTGCTCTACCGGCAGCGGCTGGTACTGACCCTGCTTGAGCAGTTCGGTCAGACGGGCGCCACGGGCCAGCAGCTTCTGGGTTGCAGCGTCCAGATCCGAAGCGAACTGGGCAAAAGCCTGCATTTCACGGTACTGCGCGAGTTCAAGCTTGATAGAACCTGCGACCTGCTTCATCGCCTTGATCTGCGCGGCAGAACCTACACGGGACACCGACAGACCGACGTTAATCGCCGGACGGATACCCTTATAGAACAGGCCAGTTTCAAGGAAGATCTGACCATCGGTAATCGAGATCACGTTGGTGGGAATGTAGGCCGACACGTCACCCGCCTGGGTTTCGATAACCGGCAGCGCAGTGAGCGAACCGCTCTTGTTGGCTTCGTTCAGCTTGGCTGCACGCTCCAGCAGACGTGAGTGAATGTAGAACACGTCACCCGGATACGCTTCACGGCCCGGCGGACGACGCAGCAGCAGGGACATCTGACGATAAGCCACGGCCTGCTTGGACAGATCATCATAAATAATCAGGGCGTGCATGCCGTTATCACGGAAATACTCACCCATAGCGGCACCGGTGTACGGAGCCAGGAACTGCAGCGGCGCGGGGTCCGAAGCGGTAGCTGCCACGATGATCGAGTACTGCATGGCACCCGATTCTTCCAGCTGCTTGACGAGCTGGGCAACGGTCGAGCGCTTCTGGCCGATTGCAACGTAAATGCAATACAGCTTCTTGCTCTCATCATCACCGGCGTTGATGGCCTTCTGGTTGATGATGGTGTCAATCGCTACAGCGGTCTTACCGGTTTGACGGTCACCAATGATCAGCTCACGCTGGCCACGACCAACCGGGACCAGCGAGTCAATCGCCTTCAGACCGGTCTGCATCGGCTCATGCACACCCTTACGCGGAATAATGCCAGGTGCCTTAACTTCAACACGGCTGGTGGTCACATCAGTCAGCGGACCCTTACCGTCAATCGGGTTACCCAGCGCGTCAACAACGCGGCCCAGCAGACCCTTGCCAACCGGGCACTCAACGATAGCGCCAGTACGCTTAACGGTGTCGCCTTCCTTGATGCTGCGGTCATCGCCGAAAATAACGATACCGACATTGTCGCTTTCAAGGTTCAGGGCCATCCCCTTAATGCCACCCGGGAATTCGACCATTTCGCCGGCCTGAACATTGTCGAGACCATAGACGCGAGCAACACCGTCACCGACCGACAGAACACGGCCAATTTCGGCAACTTCAGCTTCGTTACCAAAGCCAGCAATCTGTTCCTTCAGAACGGAGGAAATTTCAGCAGCACGGAGTTCCATTACACGGTCCCTTTCATAGCAAAACCAATACGTTCAAGTTTGCTGCGCAGCGAGCTATCGATCATGCGCGAGCCAATTTTAACAATCAGACCACCGAGGATCTCGGGATCCACCTTCAGATTGAGCGAAACTCGACCACCGAGCTTGGTGGTGAGCTTTTCGCGCAGCGATTCCAGCTGACCCGGTCGCAGCGGCGCTGCCGAGATAACTTCGGCCGCATGTTCACCGCGCATGGCTGCCAGCTTGGCTACATATATAGTAGCGACATCTTCCAGCACCGGCAGGCGGCGGTTCTCGGCCAGCGTGCCAAGAAACTTGCGGGTCAGGTCCGTCAGCCCGGCCTTGGTGGCGATGGCGGTAATGCCCTTCACCTGATCCGCACGGGACAGCACCGGACTATATATAAGTGTATCGAGCTCAGGCGAACTGCCCATAATGCCGGTCAGCACCTTCAGGTCGGCGGCGACAGCATCAAACAGCCCTTTTTCACCCGCGAGGGAGAACAGGGCGGTGGCATAACGCTCAGCTACATTGCCGTTCTTGGCCAAGGCGTAAGCTCCAATAGTTAACAGCCCTCAACACACACATTGGGGGCTTTGCGCCGCGTGATTAACACAGCTAGCCCAGCGGTGCAACAAGAGAGAAAAAAAGGTGAAAATCTTTTCATTTCAGTCCGTTGAAGTTGAGCACTGCCGCATTTTTTAACTGTACAAAGCGGGGGGCGATTCGTTATTGAAAGAAAATTCCAAAATTTGAAAAAGGAGTAGGCCATGCCCGCGAGCCCCGTCAATCTATTTCATACTCTATTTAAGCCCCACACCTATAAGCCGGAACCTGAGACCGCCTTCAACAAACTGGTACAAGCAGGCAAGCTGCATCCAAACAGAATTGTGAATGAAGAGCCTACAGCCCCGATTAATCTATCATGGCATGTTGATCTCTCATCGGATCTGCGTTTGGCCTATACGCGCACGGCTACTCAAACCACATTGTGCATCACACAGGATGAGCAACCCATCTTGCAGTTACTACGTCATGGTACAACGCAACGCGACCGCGTTGAGCTGGTCACTAATACCTGTGACAAAGAAAGGCTGGTTGAGATTGGCCGTATTGCCAATCGCGTCATCCACTACCCACACATGATCGGCAAAGGGAAAGCCAGCAAAGCTGTGCCGCAACCTACAGCGCAGCCCTGATCAATCAATGACAGTACGCCGATAAGTGGCCAGCGCGGCCAGAAATGAGTCGCGCTGCCACTGGCGCAACCGAGGAAGCGCCGACATCTCCGGCTTCACGCCATGCACGGCGAAAAAGCCCATAGCGTTTGCCAGCATACAGCGCCAGCTTAGTGGCGATATCTCATAATTAAATACATCTCTTATTATTGGCAGATAACGCTCACACGGCCCTGCCCCTTGCGCTTCCAATGTCAGCAGGAAATAAACCAGCTCAAACGACAACGGCCCCCAACAGACAAATGGCCAATCGAGCAGCACCGCCCCACGCTCTTGATCAAAGATGACATTATCTGACCTCACATCCATATGCAGCAGCGCGTCTCGGTCTGGCACAGACTGTGCTTGAGCCTCTTCAGCCCTCAATTGCCCCTGATGCTGCGTAAGCCAGTCTGCATCCGCCCCCGCAAGCGCACGTACCTGCGGCCATGTTGCCTCTGTCAGCAGGCACCAGCCCTCTTCCCCTTTAAGAACACTTCCGCAAAAAGGGTCCTCCAACACCTTATATAACGGCAATAAGTGGCGGCAGGCGATCATAAGACGGATAGAGATGATGCAGATGCGCCAGCCGTAGCAAAACCGCGTGCACGCGCTCACCCGTCCACGGCAAGGTCGGCCCCACCGGATTTAGACATTCAAGGATATTGAGGAACCATCCCGCCTCATCAATCGATCCATAATAGTGCGACGCAACATGCGCGAGCGCGGGTAACGCTTCATAGATTTGCGCCTCGCGCTCATTCGCGCGACGACCAAAAGAATCCTGCCCCGGATAACTGCCCTTGGCAAAAACATAACGACCATCTGCCAACCGAATGCGAAATGATGCCGAAGGGGAATAGCTCCCCCAGATCGTCTGCGCCTCAACTGGCATGGCGCCAACCAGTTCGCCAATCCTGTAATGAAGATTGCGTGGCACATCAGCCCAATCTGGTTTTGCTTCGCGTTCCATCGCCAATACCTGTCAGCAAATTCAGTCGTTAGGTGGTAAACAGAAACTTAATAGAAAAAACATAAGCCCCGCGACCGGTGGGGCTGCGGGGCTTGATGTTGCCAGGGCTTACGCCTCTAGCAAAGACCAGAAGAGATTAGATCTTCTTCTTGGCGGTCTTCTTGGCGGTCTTCTTAACAACCTTCTTAGCAGCTTTCTTCTTCGCCGGCATGGTAATGCTCCTAGCTAGAGTTTATTTGACTGTCAGCTTGTGCCGACAATCGAATGCATGTTGATCACGCATCTGCCATTATGTATCTCATAAAAATGTGAATGGGTCGATAACAATTTTGAGGTCAACACCCTTCGCGACCTTCACATCAGCTAGCCATGAAAGAAGAATTGGTTGCAGCTTGAGTGATCGTGATGCGCGTACAAGAAGACGCATGCGATGTTCGCCTTTGAGCTTTGCAAGTGGAGCCGGTGCAGGCCCGAAGATTTCAAGACCATCAACTTGTGGCGATTTCATGCGTATTTCTTGCGCTGCGTTTTCTACATGCTCTAAATTCTTTCCACTGATGATGAGTGATGCAAGACGCGTATAAGGTGGCCAGTGATGACGCTCACGCACAGCAATCTCACGTTCAACAAACGCTTCACGATCATGCTGTGTAAGATTCTGAAACAAAAAATTGTTCACGCAGTGTGACTGCAGTAACACAGTGCCAGGACGCTCTGCACGACCTGCACGACCACCAACTTGCTGCAGCAACTGAAACGTACGCTCACTCGCACGCACGTCACCACCTTCAAGACCAAGATCAGCATCCACCACCACCACAAGTGTGAGCATCGGGAAGTGATGACCCTTGGCGACGATCTGCGTACCGATGATGATGTCATACTGACCAGCTGCCACATCATCGAGGGCCTGCTGCACACGCCGCCAACCACCGAGCGTATCGCTTGCGATGACTAATGTGCGAGCCTCAGGAAATAGCGATTTTACTTCATCTTCCAAGCGTTCAACACCCGGACCACAAGCCGCCAGTTTACCCTCGGCGTGACACTCCGGACAAGCGTTCGGTAACGGCTCGTGGTATCCGCAATGATGACATTGCAACTGCCCCTTCATGCTTCCAGCGCGGTGCTCAACCAGCCACGCAGTACAATGCGGACAGGTGAGTCGGTAGCCGCATGCGCGACAGATGGTAAGCGGCGCATAGCCACGTCGATTGAGGAAGAGCAGCGCCTGCTCACCGCGACTCAGCGTCTGACGAATCGCTTGCACGCATTTGTCGGCAACGAAGCGCTGCCTTGGTAACTTCTCCTTAAGCATATCGACCAGTTCGACCTTGGGTAACTGAGCACCAGCAAAGCGGTCTGGCAAACTCACGCTGTCGTAGCGACCTTCCTGCACATTCACGATGGTCTCAATCGACGGTGTCGCCGAACTTAGAATAACCGGAATGCGCTGAATGTGTCCGCGCACCACCGCCATGTCCCGCGCGTGATAGGTCACGCCCTCTTCCTGCTTATAGGCTGGCTCATGCTCTTCATCGACCACGATGAGGCCTAACTCCTTGAATGGTAAGAAAAGTGCTGAGCGTGCGCCGATGACCAAGCGTGCCTTGCCATTACTGATCGCGCGCCAGGCGCGCTGCCGCGCACCACCGGACAGGTCAGAATGCCATTGCACCGGCTCGGCGCCAAACAAGCGGTCAAAACGCGCCAGCATCTGTACCGAGAGGGCAATTTCTGGCATCAACACCAGCACCTGCTTACCCGCACGCAGCGTTGCGCGAATAGCATGGGCAAAAACTTCCGTCTTACCCGAACCGGTCACCCCTTCAAGAAGGGTAACGCTTCCACTCGCCTGCTCAACTTTAGCAACGAGTTGATCGGCGGCTTTTTGCTGCACCGCAGAAAGAGAGGGGCCGTGCTCATTCATATCCGGCTGAGGCGGCGCTACTTCCGCAACTTCTGCCAGAACCAATCCCCCCTCTTTATATAATGTACGGATCACGGCTGGCGTGCAGGCCGCTGCATCAGCCAGATCGGACGCCATGCGCGGCACACCATCGGCCAGCACATCCAGCACGCGGCGGCGCGTTGGCGTCATCTTGACGTGAGGGGGAAAAGGCTGCGCTGGCAAATAATGCGGATGCGTATGCGCCTCTTGCGCGCTATCGACGGTTAACGAGAGTTTAAGAACCAACCCCTTGGGCTGCAGCGTATAGGCCGCCACCCAGTCGATAAACTGGCGCAAATCCGCTGGCATGGCCGGCAACATCAAACACGAATCGATCTTCTTGATTTTACTGGCAGCAAAGCTGGGCAGGTTAGCACTCCAGACCACACCAGTCATCTTGCGGCCCGCCATGGGCACAACAACATAATCACCGAGCCCGACTTGCATGCCGGATGGAACGGCATAGTCAAAAGCTTCGCCCACCGGTGCTGGAACGAGCACCTGGACATAAGCGGGGGATGCGGCTTGGTTCTTGTCGATTGTGGCAAACATGCTTAGACAGTGTAGGGATAGAGGAGAGATGCTCAATGAAGTTTTTTGTCGATACTGCTGATGTAGCTGAAATTCGTGAGCTTGCCGATAGCGGATTGCTTGACGGCGTTACCACCAATCCGTCGCTCATCATGAAATCAGGCCGCAACTTCCTTGAAGTGATCAAAGAAATCTGCGCCCTTGTGCCTGGCCCCGTCAGCGCTGAAGTTGCCGCGACCGACTTTGACACCATGATGAAGGAAGCCGACAAAATCGCCGGTTTAGCCAAGAATATCGCGGTGAAAGTCCCCCTCACCCCGGCCGGTCTGAAGGTCTGTAAAGCCCTATCCAACCGTGGCGTAATGGTTAACGTTACGCTCTGCTTCTCGGCCAATCAGGCCCTGCTGGCAGCCAAGGCTGGCGCCACTTTCATCTCGCCTTTTGTGGGCCGTCTGGATGACATCAGCGAAGATGGCATGCAGTTGATTCGCGATATCGTAGCGATCTATCGCAACTACCCGCACTTCAAGACCGAAGTTTTGGCGGCATCGATTCGCCACCCGCAGCATGTGCGTGAAGCAGCTTTGGCCGGTGCGCATGTAGCAACGCTGCCACCTGCAACACTGCGCCAGCTATTCCAGCATCCGCTCACGGACAAAGGCATCGCCCAATTCACAGCCGACTGGCAGAAAACCGGCCAGTCCATTTTGTAAAATCAAAATATCAGGGAGAATTATCATGGCCAGCAAATCCTATACCCCCGCACAGCCTGCCGAAGGTGATGTGGCGTCTTTTCTGATGGATAACCCGGACTTTCTGGTGCGTCATAGCGAAGTGCTCGACAAATTGCTGCCCCCGCAGCGTGAGCTGGGCGATGGCGTGACCGACTTTCAGCGCTTTCTGGTCGACCGACTCAAGGGTCAGGTTGAGCGTCTGCGCGAAACCCAGCAACACCTGATTGCGGCTGGCCGCATGAACGAAATGAATATCGGCCGCATTCACGGCGCAGCCCTGCGCTTGTGCGAAGCGCGCAGTCTGGAAGAGCTGGCCAGCATTATCCGTAACGAAATCCCCAACCTGTGCGAAGTGGACGCTGCCGTTCTGGCAGTTGAAAGCCATGATATGGAACTGGCGCTGCCGCAAACCATCGCGCGCCTGGAGCCCGGCACCATTGAACGCCTGCTTGGCCCGGCCGATACCCTGTTGCAGGCTCATGCGGCTGCGCAACCCGCCTTGTTTAACGAAAGTGTTGGCACCATCCGCTCCCTTGCCATTTTGCGCATTGAGCCGGGCGAACAGCATCCAGTGTGCGTGATTGCTTTTGGCTGCCATGATCCGGAATGGTTCACCCCTGATCAGGCGACTGACCTCATCAGTTTTCTGGCCGGGATTGTCAGCCGCCGTTTGGCCCAGCTGCTGCCGTAAGAATGTCGCGCGCACCTCTTCCGCCACTCTTGCAGGATTGGTTGCGCGCACTGCAAACCCAAAAGCGGGCCTCTGCGCATACGCTCGCCAATTATGAGCGGGATCTGACAGCGCTTGTCAAATTCCTGACTGAGCATCGCGCTGAACCCGTCACGAATACCTCTCTCTTAGCTGTCACCCTGCCTGAACTAAGAAGCTGGCTGGCCCGGCAGGCCACGCGCGGCCAAGGGGCGAGTACGCGTGCGCGCGCCGTTTCTGCCCTTAAGAGCTTTTTCAAATGGGCTGAACGGCAGGGGCAGCCTGCTAACAAGGCTGTGACACTTCTTTCCCGCCCCAAAGTTGCGCCTCCGCTACCGCGCGCCATCAGCGCACAGGATGCCGAAGCACTTTTATCAGCGCCAACACAGGAATGGGCGCAAGCCCGAGATATGGCCTTATTCACCCTGCTCTATGGCGCAGGTTTGCGTATTGCCGAGGCGCTGAGCCTAACAGTTGGCGAGATCAAAACTAATCCGCTCACCATTACCGGCAAAGGCCGCAAACAGCGTATTGTACCGCTTCTGCCCGCAATCACAGCAGCACTTGAAAACTGGCTTAAATTTCGCGGGCAGAGCGATAGCAAAGCGCCCTTATTCATTGGCGAGCGCGGCGATAGTCTCAACCCAGCCGTTGCCCAGCGTGCTTTGCGCAAACTGCGCGCACAATTAGGCTTACCCGCGCACACCACCCCGCACGCGCTACGCCACAGCTTTGCTACTCAGCTACTCGCTGGCGGGGCTGACCTACGCGTTATTCAGGAATTATTGGGCCACAGCTCGCTGAGCACAACGCAGCGCTATACGGATGTGGACACACAGGCCCTGCTTGACGTGCATATGCGTGCACATCCGCGTGCCAAAGCCAGATAGCAGAATTCATATAATCAGATTGTTTCGCCTGGCAAGCGGCCTTGCGCCATTTCAGCCAGCGCCCAGGTGAGATTCTCACGTGCCTTGGCTTCCCACGCCAGAACCAGCGGCCCCAGCGCATAAATACGGCGACGTTCAAGGAATGAGCGCAAGATCCCCATGCGCGCAGGCAAATAGAGCGCCTTGGGATAAACCACATATTCCTGACGAATTTGCTGTTCAAACGCAATAAAGCGGTGGCGCGAACTAGCCAGAATGGACAGGTCCAGATCATGAATCAGGCGTGTATCAATATCACGGCCACTAACATGCTCTGCCGTTGCCCGCACCAGTGCGATGGCGCGCTGGATAGAGCCATACTCGGGATTATTGGCCATCATCAGCATTAGTTTAATGCTGCGCTCTTCATTATCGTGCGGCGGTGGAAACTGCGGGTCGAGCGGAATGTGATAGACCGCGTCGTGAAAGAAGATGGCAATCTTTACCGCCACCGGATCAATCGCCAGCTCACGCAGTTTTGCAAACAAGCGCAGCAACGCCGTAATGTGGTGGCCGTTATGATAAAAACGGCCAGGTTCACCATAGGCATCCATTAGATTATCAAGCGTACTGATACGAAAGAGCGGACGGATTTCTTCAAACTCAGCCGCCAGACGCGAATAATCCCCCCTCACGGGAAGAGAAAGCGCATCCTGTGCCAATATATTGGCATCCATCAAAATCACCCCGACAGCAGATTATCTAAAATGCTGACTAAATATGCACAGGTCTGCCGTCAACTGCAAGCGCAGCTTCCTTAACAGTCTCGCTGAGCGTGGGATGCGCATGGCAGACGCGGCCGATATCCTCGGCCGAACCGCCAAACTCAATGGTTGTGACAACTTCTGCGATCAACGTACCGGCTTCCGGGCCAATAATATGGCAGCCCAGAACACGATCGGTCGCCGCGTCAGCCAAAATCTTAACAAAACCCTCAGTCTCGTTCATGGCGCGGGCGCGGCCATTAGCACTGAACGGGAACTTGCCAACCTTGTATGCAATACCGGCAGATTTCAACTGTTCTTCCGTCTGACCCACATTGGCAACTTCAGGATGCGTATACACAACACCAGGAATGGCGTCGTAATTCACATGGCCATGCTGGCCAGCGATGATCTCGGCAATGGCCACACCTTCGTCTTCCGCTTTATGCGCCAGCATCGGCCCGGCGATCACGTCACCAATGGCATAGATGCCCGGCACGTTGGACTGGAAATGGCTATCCACCACCACGCGGCCACGCTCGTCCATGGCAACGCCAACCTTATCAAGACCTAATCCCGCAGTATAGGCGCGGCGGCCAATAGCCAGCAGAACGACATCCGCCTTCACGGCTTCTGCGTCACCGCCCTTGGCAGGCTCGACCGTAAGTGTCACGCCCGACGCATCCTTCTTGGCGCCGGTTACTTTGCTGCCTAGTTTGAAGGTAAAGCCTTGTTTTTCCAGAATACGCTGGAAGTTCTTCGCCACTTCGCCGTCCATACCCGGCAGAATGCGGTCAAGGAATTCAACAACTGTTACCTTTGTTCCCAAACGCGCCCAGACCGAGCCCAGCTCAAGACCAATGACGCCCCCACCAATGACCACCATGCTCTTGGGGACGCTCTCCAGCTCCAAGGCACCGGTTGAGGTGCAAATCTGCTTTTCATCGACCTCAACACCCTTGAGCGGCATGCTCTCCGAGCCGGTAGCGATAACAATATGCTTGGCTGTATAGGTTTTGCCCGCCACGGTAATCTGGCCCGGCGCAGTAACAACACCCTCACCTTTAAGCCAGTCGATCTTGTTCTTCTTGAACAGAAATTCAATGCCCTTGGTATTGTCCGAAACTACTTTGTTCTTGTGGGCCATCATGGCCTTGAGGTCGAGCTTGACGTTGCCCACCACCACACCATGCGTGGACAGGTGCGAGCTCACCTCTTCAAACTTGTGACTACTGGTCAGCAGCGCTTTGGATGGAATACAGCCGACATTAAGGCAGGTGCCGCCGAGTGTTGCGCGCTTTTCCACGCACGCCGTTTTAAGCCCCAGCTGAGCCGCACGAATAGCGCAGACATAACCACCGGGACCCGCACCCACCACAATCACGTCGTATTGACCATCAGCCATGATATTCTCCTTGAAATTCAGATGCATAATAGGCTCCCAGCAAATTGGGTCAACATTCTTTTGCCAACCTCTCGCAGCGTAAGATTGCACACCCCATACGAATGCTAAATTTTTCAATTTAAACCGGGTTTTAATGCAGAAAGATCACTATGAAATAAGTAATCGCCCAAGCACTTGCACAAATAAACGAACAGGCTAGAGCAACAACATAGCCGAATAACTATTCCCGGGGCCGACACAGCGTGACCAATACAAATATCAACACCCCAGAACCCGCACTGGACACACCAATCCCCGCCCCGGCAGAGCCCGCCGCGTCACTATCAGTGACGCTTTTATCCTATCTGCGTGCCGCGCTTTATTTACTCCTTCTGCTTACGATGCTTGGTTTTACTGGCCGCTTATTCTGGTGGGCAGATTATTTTGCACATCCACGCCTGCATTTGGCTGCACTTACCGGCATAGCTGGCCTCCTGCTTCTGCTAATGCGGCAATGGACAAGCTTTTTGTTTGCATGTGTAGGTATCGTCTTCAATATTGTGGCGATTACATCCGCCATCTCTGAATCGCCTTTTATCCGCAATACTAACGGCGTTCCGCCGGGGGAATTATCCGTCATACAAATCAATGTCAATTCTGCGTCACCCGATAATTTAGCGATTTCCAGATTTATCGCGGCCAGCAAGCCCGACATCCTCATTTTGACCGGTGCTAATAAAAACTGGATCCAGATGCTCGATGGACTCGTCCCCATCTTGCAGTATCAGAAAATAGCCAACCATTCAGGCGAATATGGGTCAGCCATTCTCAGCCGATTTCCACTTGATAAAGTCGATATCGGTACAGCCGGCCCGCGCAGTCTTCCGGTTATTAAAGTAGAGCTGGAAACGGAGATTGGCCGGATTGCCGTTGTTAGCGTGCATGGGGATGCCCCCACCAGCGGTAATGCCACGCACGCACGCGACCATTATTTCTCGCAGGTTTCTGCTATGATTCAGACGGATGGATTACCCACCATCGTCGCGGGAAATTTCAATGCAACACCTTGGTCCTCAGGTTATGAAGCCCTCAGGCTTCTTCCCAACCTGCAACCTGAAAGCATAAAGGTACCGCCAACATGGCCGGCAGCACTTGGCCCGTTGGGTTTACCCACGAACAACATTATGCTCAGTATTCCATACAAGAACCAGCTGCCCATTGAGCTTGAACAGCTCACCGCAGGCCCAATGCTGCCAGGCCTAGGGCACCTGCCTCTGATCGCTCATTTTAAAATCAGGTAGCTAAACCCCGGCCATGCCAGTGCGAATTACGGACTTTTTCGAAGCAACTGCTGATGGAGATGCAGAAGTTGACGGAGTACCCACAGTTGGTTTCGGATTATTCTGATCAGTTTCCACTTTGGTAGTTACTCCAGCGGACTGGCCAGCTGACGGCGCTGTGAGAGACTGTGTAAAGCCCTTCTGCGGCTCAATCTTGGTGAGATTGCCCGTCTTGGCGGAGATAATCATATGCGTTAGCGACATAGGGCTATGCGCTACATGTAAAGCCATGGCGCCATTCGCAGAACGCGCACCGGGCTTAAGGAAAATCGTGCTGCGTGCATTACCCAGCGAGCCGGTATGGCTCGGGCCAAAATACGGGCCGCGATGAGCAATATCGTCCAAAGAGACTTTATGCGAAACCGGTGAATTATGGTGTGAGGTCTGTCCGGTGTAGCTCACAGCCGCGCACACACTGACGCTGATGGACGCGCCAACCGAAGCTACTGCTGAAACTGCTGCTGAGAAAAGTGACACCACAAATCTCCTTACACCTAGAATCCTTGATAGGATATTTCAGGCACAGGAGTCAATTAATAGTTTGTTAATTGGTTAAAGAGCTGAAGATATATACAATGAATACAGATACTTATATAGGGCCTGTGGTCTTATGCACATTTCTTTCAGCTGGTTTAGTCGATGTTTGCACATAACTGCCACCTTTATGAAGAGCCCCCATATCAACCTGAGCTGTACTTTCTGCCACCGGCTGCGACTGCAGATCTGCCTGAGCGATAGCCTGTATCGTCGCGCTGTTACTATACATAGCGCCATAATATTTCTGCCATTCATCATAACGCTGCTTAGCGTCCTGCTTATCCGAGGCCGAGACGTTCTTATCGGCACTTACGCTGGCATAAAGATTGGCTTCCCTCAGCTCGCGATTATAGATCAGTTCAGCCAAGACAGGATTATTCAAATCAGCCTGCCCAGAAACACCCAAACGCAGCAAAGGCATATCCCACTTCTGATTGAAATTATCTTGGGATGTCTTTCCCTTCGCCACGTCAGCCAGATCAGAAGCAAGTGCGATTTGCATAACCGCGACAGTCCGTGCGTCAGCAAAATCATTGCCATTCGCCAACATATATTTACTGCTGATAATGTCCTTATATTCGGGACGTGCAATATTAGCAGGATCTGCATCAATCAACTTATCAGCAATTCCCTCCCATTGACGCTTAAACCCCTCCGGGTTTACCAGCATTAGCATCTTCGTTTCATTATAGCGCTTTTCCAACAGCGCCTGCATTTCAGGCTTTTTTAGATCAGCTTCTGAAGCATGCGCCAGCAACGTATCTTCCTTCGACGATATGGATGACAGCGAAGGAAGCGCGAAGTCCACTGCACCATCTACAATTACGGCAGTCCCTTTCAGTAAAGGAGAAGTGCTTTCTAATAATGCGCTCTTCGCACCCTGCCAGGTAGACCGCACGGCATCACCTGCCTGAGCAAACAGGCCATCATGATTTGTCAGTTCTTGCTTGGCGTAGGTAGCGCCAACCGCCTCACCCGTCATGACCGCAGCCCCAGTATACGAAATGGCATTATTCAGCTGCGCGAAAGGCTTAAAAAGGGCACTTTCACTTAACTTCGCTAACGTATTAAAGCGGCGCGATAATAGAACAGCCGCAAGCGACGCCGCTCCCGCAGCTGCTGTTAGAACCACACCAGTTCCAAGCGTATTATTATCAACAGTAGAATCAGCCCCAGAAGCGGAGTTTACCCCCAGCTGTTCAAGCTTTTCGCTTGTCACTGTCAACGCTGCAGGAACGACAACGCCAAATGTGGCTGCACCCACGCCAGCTTTGGCCAAACGCCCTGTGGCGGATAAGGTTGTTTGGCCTAGATTTCTGGCAGCTTCTTTCTCTGCAGCCATTTGCTTCTTTACAGCTCCTTTAACTGCACTACCCACACGCTGCGCAGCACTCGCTGTTTGCTGGACAGTCGCCGCCTCTGCCGAAGCAGTAGCCGCAGCTTCAGACCCAACCTGACGCGCACCAGCTGCACCTGTTTGGGTCAATGCTGAGGCTGTATCTTTTGCAACATCTTTAGCGGCGGCTTCAGCCACTTTTGCCTCTGCCTTGCGGGCTAGCGCACCAGCGGCCTTCTTACCTACCCAAACCGCGCCACCTTTGATGGCATTCGGCACAACCGCAAGAGCGATGGCCGCAACTTGGCCAGAGGCTGTAGCACCAGAAAACTTCTGATCGTAATATTCGGTAATGGCTTGCTGCTTTTTGAGATTCTCATCGTAGGTGCCAGAACCCGTCCAGCTATCCATCTTGGCGGCAGCTTTATCTGCTAGGCCAAATGTCAGGAAATTGGCGCCAGCGCGCACAAAGGCATCAACACGCCCTGCCAGTACACCGTCGTTCGCACCTTCCGGCCGTGTCAAAACTGTCTTTTTATCTGGTGTATCAGCCATTTATCCCTGCCATCTTATTTCATCATAACGGCAGATCGGTTTATTTAAGGCTAACAACACAGTAACAATCAGTCCAAGTGACTGTTTTTAAAGTAAATTACGACTTTGATATAAAAAACCGGGGAGGATCAAATGACCTCTCCCCGGCTTTGTCAAACAAACCGACTTAGACTTCCAGCATCAGACGCTGCGGATCCTCAATACATTCTTTCACACGCACGAGGAACGTAACAGCTTCCTTGCCATCAATGATGCGGTGATCATAAGAGAGCGCCAGATACATCATCGGGCGGATCTCGATCTTGCCATTAATAGCAACCGGACGATCCATGGTCTTATGCATGCCCAGAATAGCACTCTGCGGCGGGTTGATGATCGGCGTGCTCATCAGCGAGCCATACACACCACCATTGGAGATGGTGAAGGTGCCACCTGTCATGTCAGCCATCGACAGCTTGCCATCACGGGCCTTTACACCAAATTCAGCGATCTTCTTTTCCATCGCGGCAAAGCTGAGCTGGTCAGCGTCACGCACCACAGGAACCACCAAACCATTCGGCGTGCCAACAGCTACACCAATGTCGTAGTAGTTCTTGTAAACGAGTTCATCGCCTTCAATCTCGGCATTGACCGCCGGCAGTTCACGCAGCGCCTGAATACAGGCCTTGGTGAAGAAGCTCATGAAACCCAGCTTGATGCCGTGCTTCTTCTCGAAAGTTTCCTTATAGGCGTTGCGCAGCGCCATCACGTTGGTCATGTCCACCTCGTTAAAGGTGGTGAGCATGGCGGCGGTGTTCTGCGCGTCCTTCAAACGCTCAGCGATACGCTGGCGCAGACGGCTCATCTTCACACGCTCTTCACGCGCAGCGTTAGCGCGGTTGGTACCCGCCACCGGCTGGAACATCGGCGCCTTGGGCGCAGCAACCACCTGAGGGGCAGCAGCAGCGGCCAGCACATCACCCTTGGTGACACGGCCATCTTTACCCGTACCGGCAATCGCCGATGCGTCAACACCCGTATCCGCAATCGCCTTGCGTGCGGCCGGGCCGGGCGTTGCGGCTGCAGCTACTGCAGCGGGCGCAGGTGCCGGTGCGACAGGCTTGGCAGCTTCAGCTGCCTTAGCGGCCGGGGCTGTTGCCGGGGCCTTGGCGGCACCTTCAGCAATACGGCCAAGCACCTGCCCCACCTTAACGGCGGCACCAGCATCGGCCACAATTTCAGTCAGCGTGCCAGCGGCAAGCGCATTCACTTCAAGGGTAACCTTGTCGGTTTCCAGCTCAACCAGCGGATCATCGACAGCGATGACATCGCCAACCTTCTTGAGCCATTTGGCTACGGTTGCTTCAGCTACAGATTCGCCCAGTGTGGGCACTACGATATCAGACGGCATTATGTTCCCTTTCCTTCTTCTAACGAATGATTACTTAAGGCCCAGCGCCTGCTCGACAAGCAGAGCCTGTTCCGCATTGTGACGCTTGAGCGAACCGGTGGCGGGCGATGCTGCTTCCGGACGGCCCGCATATGCCGGACGACCAGACTTACAGCCAGCTGCCTTCATTACCGCTTCCAGACGGCGATCGATGAAAGTCCAGCTTCCCATATTCTGCGGTTCTTCCTGGCACCAGACGATCTCGGTCGCATTCGGATACTTGGCCAGCTCCGCCTTCAGCTCTTCAGCCGGGAACGGATAAAGCTGCTCTACACGCACCAGCGCGACATCCTCAACCTTCTTGTCCTCACGGGTCTGCCACAGGTCGTAGAACACCTTACCAGTGCTTAGGACCACACGCTTGACCGACTTGCTACCAGCCACCGGACGATCGTCCCCGATCACCGTGCGGAAAGACGTACCCGGCAGGAATTCCTCCAGCTTGCTTACGCACAGCTTGTGGCGCAGCAGGCTCTTGGGGGTCATCATGACCAGCGGCTTGCGGAACTTACGGCGCAGCTGACGGCGCAGCACATGGAAGTAGTTAGCCGGGGTGGTCGCATTAACCACCTGCCAGTTATCTTCCGCCGAAAGCTGCAGATAGCGCTCCAGACGCGCGGAGGAATGTTCCGGCCCCTGACCTTCATAACCATGCGGCAGCAACATGACTAAACCCGACAGGCGCAGCCACTTGCTTTCAGCCGAACAGATGAACTGATCAACTACAACCTGCGCGCCATTAGCGAAGTCACCAAACTGGCCTTCCCACATGACGAGCGCATTGGGCTCGGCCAGCGTGTAGCCATATTCGTAGCCCAGCACACCGTTTTCAGAGAGCAGGGAGTCCATGACCTCAAAGTAAGCCTGACCTTGATCGAGCCCATCTTTACGGATGTTGTTGAGCGGCTGATACAGCTCTTCGGTTTCCTGATCATACAGATTGGCATGGCGCTGCGAGAACGTACCACGGCCGCAATCCTGACCTGAGAGACGAACCGGGTTGCCTTCAATGAGCAGGGTACCAAATGCCAGCGCTTCACCCGTGGCCCAGTCAATTCCTTCACCGGTCTTGAACATCTGCGCTTTGGCTTCAAGCTGGCGGGCGATTTTGCTGTTGAGATTGAAGGTCGGCGGTACGGTTACCAATGACTGGCCGACTTCCTGCAGCTTGTCCATGGCAACGCCAGTGTCACCCTTGCGCTCATCAAGCCCCTTGTTATATGCAGTTTCAAACCCGGCCCACTTGCCTTCCAGCCAGTCAGCCTTGTTGGGTTTGTAGGATGTCGCGGCTTTGAACTCACTTTCAAGGTAGGCTGCGAAATCATCATCGATCTTGGTGACTTCGTCTGCTGTCAGCGCGCCTTCACGCACCAGCTGCTCGCCATACAGCGCGCGGGTAGTCTTGTGATCCTTGATCACGCGATACATCTGCGGCTGGGTAAAGTTAGGCTCATCACCTTCGTTGTGACCAAAGCGGCGATAGCAGTACATGTCGATCACGACATCTTTCTTGAACTGCTGGCGGTACTCAGCCGCAATACGAGAGACATGCACAACAGCTTCCGGATCATCGCCATTCACATGGAAGATCGGGGCATGGATCATCAGCGCCATATCGGTCGCATACAGGCCCGAGCGCGAATGCGCCGGACGTGTGGTAAAGCCGATCTGGTTATTGATAACAAAATGAATAGTACCACCGGTGCGATAGCCCTTGAGCTCGCACATGGCCAGCGTTTCAGCGATGATGCCCTGACCAGCAAAAGCCGCATCACCATGCAGAAGAATGCCAACGACTTCCTCACGCTGTTTATCACGGCGCTGTTCCTGCTTGGCGCGCACTTTGCCCAGCACCACCGGATTGACGATTTCAAGATGCGAGGGGTTTGCCGTCAGCGACAGATGGATAACATTACCGTCAAACTCACGGTCAGCCGAGGCGCCCAAATGGTACTTCACGTCACCCGAGCCCTGCACATCTTCCGGATTGGCCGGAGTGCCCTGAAACTCGGAGAACAGCGCGGCAAAGCGCTTCATCATGATGTTGGTCAGCACGTTCAGGCGGCCACGATGCGCCATACCAAACACGGCTTCCTTCACGCCCAACTGCCCCCCACGCTTTAACACCTGCTCAATCGCAGGGATCAGCGCCTCACCACCATCCAGACCAAAGCGCTTGGTACCGGGGAACTTCACATGCAGAAACTTCTCAAGGCCTTCAGCCGCGGTCAAACGCTCCAGAATGGCGCGCTTGCCCTTATCGGTGAATTCTGTGTGATTATGGATGCCTTCAATGCGCTCCTGAATCCAAGCCTTCTGCGCGGGGTCCTGAATATGCATGAACTCAACACCAATGCTGCCGCAATAGGTTTTCTTCAGCACATCAACGATCTGGCGCAATGTAGCGGTTTCAAGACCCAGTACATTATCAATGAAAATAGGGCGATCCCAGTCAGCCGGGCCAAAGCCATAAGAAGCCGGATCCAGCTCTGAGTGCGGCGGAATATGCAGCAGCCCCAGCGGATCAATATTGGCTGCCGTGTGACCACGCACACGATAAGCACGAATAAGCATCAAAGCGCGGATTGAATCCAATGTTGCTTGACGGTTCTCTGCCGCAGACACACCCGCCGCCGCGCCAGCAGGCGCAGCGCCCTTCCCGGCGGTCTTCTTGGGCGCTTCGGTCTCTACAACCGGCTTAGGCGCCCAGCTGGGGCCACGCAGCTCATGCTGGAGATTAGCCACATCATCCTTCAGCTCAGCGAAGAATTGCGCCCAGCTCGGGTCAACCGCACCGGGGTTCTGCTGATACTGGGTATAAAGTTCGGCCAGATAGGCCGAGTTAGGACCAAAAAGAAATGACGTTTGCGCAGATGAACGGGCCATAAGAAAGCTCCAGAAAACAAAATGATGACAGGCAGATAATCCTGTTACTGCCCGCTGTAAAGGTAAGAGGCGCGAAAAAGCTAGCGCCCACCCGCTTAATAGCCCGTTAACATATTACGCGGATATGACTGCTGCAGTATTATTACACATTCTTAATTATGTGCGGTATTTTATTACTAAACACTGCGTAACTTATTTTAATAATTGCGTAACCATAAAAATAAGTCTACTTTATGGGCAGATCAGGAAAATCTCCATTATACGGAGGAAATTATGCCTTGGGATCCCAACAAAGACAACCAGTCGACCTGGACTCCGCCAACCGCAGAGCAAATCGATGAAATGCGCCGCAACTACCGCGAGCCGCGCCTTGAAATTGTTCAGCATACCCCCGAAAAAGGCCCTGCCCGCCAGCATCGTGAAATTAACGGCTCGATTGGCGGCGGCACACCTACAACGATCATCCGTCAGGACCGCAGCAAGAAACCGGTTTTGCATTAGACTTTAAGCCATAATTTGGGGCAGACTTAGCCGCCGGTCGCATGATCGGCGGCTTTTTATTTGGCTCGAACATATCAAGGTAATTCCATGGCTGCCCAATCAACCACACCTTCACAACCTGTAACCCGTCAGTTCAATACGACGACAACAGCTGAGAGTGAACTTAAAAAAGCAATCGATGGCTGCACTGAGCTCACCAACTGGATTCGCCGCAATCAAGCCCAGACCACAGGACAGGCCCAGGCTGAATCTCAAGCACAAACAAATCCGGATACAGCAAAGTTCTCACCCAAAAGCTGGGCAGGTCTCTTCTAAAAAATTGAAGCGTAAATAACTGCAAACAAAAAAAGCTCTGGTTTGTCGCCAGAGCTTTTTTGAATGGTGGGCAGTGAGGGGATCGAACCCCCGACCAACTCGGTGTAAACGAGCCGCTCTACCGCTGAGCTAACTGCCCGGGCCGAACCTAATGATTCTCCGGGCAAAGGTCAACCATTTGTTGGAAGATTTTTTTGGCCACTTTTTTGAGCATTTACTGCATCATTTGCGTGCATTGCTAACTGCGCCCAGTCAGGCAAGGCATCATCATTCAAACGTGCTTTGCCCCTAAAACCAAAGGTCAGTGGTGAGAAGCGCGGAATGTTGGGAAGCACCAGCACATTAAATGCCGTATTCGCATTCTCAAAATCGAATGTGCCGATGACCACCGGCAACGGCAATTTTGGAAAACGGTTGATATACCCGGTCACATAGCCAATACCCAATCCATAGCGCACCTTGCACCCTTGTGCTGCAATATCAAATCCGTTTTCATGCGACACCTGCAAGGCCGCCTGAATCATTTTGGGGTAGCGTTTGGCTAAATCAGTAAAGCACGCCCGCAGGGGTTTAAACTCAATCCCACCATAAACAGTTCGCCTGAAATCACCATTCACACTCAGACTGTTTTTATACGCACCAAAGACTATCGACCAGCGCCCCAAACGCAGCTCAAGTCCAACACCGGGATTGTGCTCATTATACTTCTTCTCAGGATTGACGTGACGCGATGCCAGCGAGAATGTCAGCCACAGCTGCGAGCGCACGGCTTCAGATTCCTCAGGAGGGCCACCTCCGGCGTTTGTCAACTTTTGCCCAGTCATATTGTTAGCCCCTGTTCGAGCTGTTTTACTTTATTTGTGCGTATCGTGAGGGAGATAGGCCCTCACGTCAAGTGAGCGCATTCGCAGCCGCAATATCTTCAATATCCGAACCCTTGCAGTCCACTTATTTAAGGCTTTTAATCCGGCAGATTAGTGACATGATCTCCCACACAAGGAGAGATTAGCCATGCTCAGCAAAATGAAAGCCGCCATCTTCGCCGAACCCGGTCGTATTGTTCTGGAAGATAAACCGATCCCGGATGTTGGCCCGCTGGATGCGCTGATCCGCATTACAACCACCACAATCTGCGGCACGGATGTGCACATCCTTAAAGGCGAATATCCGGTTGCCAAAGGCCTGACTGTTGGCCATGAGCCGGTGGGAATTATCGAAAAGCTCGGCTCTGCGGTTACCGGCTATAAAGAAGGCCAGCGCGTGATAGCTGGCGCCATCACACCGAGCGGCACCAGCTATGGCTCGCTCAACGGGTTCCACTCGCAATGCGGCCCCGGCTGCAAGCACGGTTATAAGCCTATGGGCGGCTGGCGCTTTGGCAATACCATTGACGGCTGTCAGGCAGAATACGTTTTGGTGCCGGACGCCATGGCCAATCTGGCACCGGTTCCTGACCATCTGACCGATGAGCAAGTGCTGATGTGCCCTGACATCATGTCCACCGGTTTTGCTGGCGCCCAAAGTGGCAAGATCCGCATCGGTGATACAGTGGCCATCTTCGCGCAAGGCCCAATCGGTCTATGCGCTACAGCTGGCGCCCGCCTGATGGGCGCAACGACAATCATTGCTGTTGATACTGTGACCGAGCGCCTGTCAGTTGCCAAGAAGATGGGGGCAGATCATGTCGTCAACTTCAAGGAACAAGACCCGGCCAAAGCCATTCTTGAACTCACAGACGGCCGTGGCGTTGATGTTTCAATTGAGGCACTCGGCCGCCAGGAAACGTTTGAAGCGGCGCTGCGGGTATTACGTCCGGGCGGCACCCTCTCCTCCCTTGGCGTGTACTCAACTGACCTGCGCATTCCGCTCGATGCATATGTGGCGGGTCTGGGCGATCACACCATTGTTAACAGCCTGTGCCCCGGCGGCAAGGAACGCATGCGCCGCCTGATGGACGTCATTTCATCTGGCCGGATTGACCTGAAGCCGCTGGTCACCCATCGCTTCAAGCTGGATGACATTGAAAAGGCCTACGATCTGTTCAGCCACCAACGTGACGGGGTACTGAAAGTGGCAATTACCCCCTGATTCAGCAGGTTTTAGCCACCTGCGCACACAGATCAATAAAAAGGCAAATTTCGCGGCAAATTTCGTGCTTGATTTTACGCGCAGAAGTCAGTATCACCTCGGCCCACGGGTCCCCATCGTCTAGAGGCCTAGGACACCCGCCTTTCACGCAGGTAACACGGGTTCGAATCCCGTTGGGGACGCCAACTAAAAACCCTCCTTCTGGAGGGTTTTTTATTGCCCCATGAAAAAAGCCCCGGACATGAACCGGGGCTTTTTCCTGTGCTTGGCATCTGGCTTAGACGATTTGTCCAAGCATGCTTGAAGAGTAATCGCTTGCACTATTGGCATAGCTATACCCCATCGTCGACGAATAGGCCTTCAACGCATCTACAAAATCCTGCAAAGCCGATACGGTGGCCGTGCTGGTTGTAGAGGTGCTGCTGGTACTATCTGCCTTAAGAGCATCGGTCAGCTTGGAGATGATATCCTGCAAGCTTGTCGCGCTCACGCTCGACGTGCTGCTATCAGAATCGTCATCACTATCCGCACTCATACCCGGCGGAGGACCACCAGGAGTCGGGCCACCCGGGGGCGGCCCCATGGGGGCATTGGCAGCCATGGCGCTGGTGAAATCATCTTTACTCAGCACACCTGCCTGCTCGGTATCCAGAGTATCGAACAGCGATGAAGCCTGATCTTCACTGACATCATCTGGACGACCTGCAACGAACTCATCCTTCGTCACAGAGCCATCCCCATCCGTATCCAGCTTGTCAAAGAGCACGCTGAATTTATCAGTCGCATCACTGGACTGCGTGGAGGTTGTGCTACCTTGCGAGCTGTCACTCGCCTGCCCCAACTGTTCCAGCAAGGCCAATAAAGTCTCTGAACTGATATTAGAGATGCTGCTTGCGGTAGGCTTGTTTGCTTCCATCCCCAGCGTAAACTGGGACTGGCTCAAACTGCCTGTACCGGCACTATCCATTTTACTGAACAAAGCCGCTGCCTGACTTTCCGACACATCAGAAGGCCGACCGGCTACAAACTCATCTTTGCTCAATGAACTGTCACCATTGGTGTCCAGTTTACTGAACATCTGCTCCAGACTCAGCAGTGGATAGGCTGAGCTGGAGTTGGTAATACTGGTCATGGTTTACTCCATATCTACCAGATTATCCCAACCCTGAACCTGCCGCTCAGACCTGTGACCGGCCCATGGCGACAACAAGATTCACGTATGAAGAGCCTTTCACCTACGTTTTTTCTAAAAAAACGATAACCATCATTATTTTCCGCAGGATTTAGCCATGTATCGCCGTTTTATTAGGGACACCCCTTATAAGGTTATCCACTTGCCGTATAGTCACGCCACCTACGCAATAACAACTAAAGACGAACCGGAAGCGGAGCCCCTCTCCGTCACCAGCCCGGATTCGCAGCTCATTAGCGCCATACGACTAAACGACTCTCATGCCTTTGCCTTACTGATGCAACGTCACTTACAACGGGTGCTTGCCGTATCCCAGCGTATAATGGGAAACGAGGCTGATGCAGATGAAGTCACCCAGGAAACGTTCATGCGCTTCTGGAATTATGCCCCTAAATGGGAAACCGGCGATCCAGCGGGCGTGCGTACCTGGCTTAACCGTGTTGCGACCAATTTGTGCATCGACCGATTACGCCGTCAACGCAACGTGCCACTGGATGAGGCTGGCGAAATTGAAGATGAAAAACCCAATGCCGCCGACACGATCCAAAAGCAAGACCGACGTGAAGTATTCCGCAACCTGCTCCTAAAATTGCCGCCTCGCCAGCGTGCAGCCATTGTTCTAGCCTACTATGAAGACATGACTATTACACAGGTAGCTCAGGCCATGGAGCTAACGCAAGGCGCGGCAGATTCCTTGTTAGTGCGTGGGCGTAAAAACTTGCGCGATCTGCTTGCAAAACGTGGGATTAAACTTGAGGAGGATGTCTGATGGAACCGGCCAACCTGAAAGACTTCATGCGCAGCTGCGATCCCGTAACTGATATTTCGCGTGATCGCATGACGAGGCTTTACTCGTCAATTCTGGCTGAATGCGAAAAACACCCGAATCAGCCCCAAGCCTATGCCCTCACTATTACGCCCATGCAAACCACACCGTGGCTTGCTGGCGCTTTGATGATGTTGGCGCTGGGCATCTTTATTGGGCAATCGCTCACCTCGCCTTACACTGCACAACTGGATCAGAATTCGCAAGATCAGGTTCTTGCCAGCACCTGGCAGTCATATATGCAGCTTAATAAATAAGGATAAATCATGACATTATCATTACGCACGCTCAGTATAAGCTTGGCCTTATCCCTCGCACTTAATCTGTTTCTACTTGGCATTAATGCCGGACCGCTCTTCATGCATCCGCATGGCCTGGTCTTTGGCCCCAAAGATAGCGGCCCTCACATGATGAATGACCGCCCACCTGGCGGACGACCGTCACCCGAACGCATGATCGAAGATTTGGCAAAAAACCTGCCAGACAGTGATCGCGCCAAGCTTATGGAAGAATTCAACAAGAAGAGCGACACTCTGAGCAAGATCGCCCCCAACAATATGCAAGAAAACATGAAAGCCGTTGCTGGCGCATTACGTCAGCAGCCATTTTCAGCCGACGATCTTGAGAAGGCGCTTAACAACATTCGCACGCGTGACAATCTGCTGCATGAGACCATCTCCGGCATCATACTCAATAGCGCACCGCAACTCAGTCAGGAAGGCCGCGATAAGCTCGCTGAATCTTTGGAAAAAGGCCCACCCAACCGCCACACGCCTCCCCGCCCTGGTGATGACCGCCCCTGCCGAGGTCTAGAGGAGGCACCCCCGCCGGATGAAAAACGATAGCCCAGGATAACAGATGAATTAGAACAGCTTGATTGCATACGCAGTCAGGCTGTTTTATTTAGGCTCAATGACAGGTCTCTAGCGTGATTATAAACAATGAGTTACAAAGCGGTAACAGCTCACAGCAGGACCCCTATTATGCAAGATAAAGAACTCGTCATTAAAGTTGTAGCCATGCCTGGCGACATGAATCCGGATGGCGATATGTTTGGCGGCTGGATCATGAGCCAGATGGATCTGGCCGCTTATGTCCATGCGCGCAAGCTCAGCAAAGAGCGCATCGTGACCGTGGCGATTGATAATATTGTCTTTCACAAGCCCGTTTATACCGGCGACTGCCTGATGTGCTATGCCAGCACCCAGCGCATTGGCCGCACAAGTATTACTGTTAAGATTGATGTTGAGGTTGAGCGCAAAGACAGCAATCTGGTTGAAAAAGTTACCGAGGGCAGCTTTGTATTTGTCGCCATCGGCGCCGACCGCAAGCCTGTGCCGGTGAGCAACAGTAACTAGGCGGCAACCACTCTTGTCATTTTCAGTATACCCCCTAACTATACTGACATGACGACCAAAGACCTCTTTGCGCCCTACCAGATGGGCGACCTGCTGCTATCCAACCGTATCGTGATGGGCCCGCTCACGCGCTGCCGCGCCGAGCCCGGCAATATCGCCAGCCCGCTAGCAGCCACTTATTATGTGCAGCGCGCCAGTGCAGGCCTCATTATCAGCGAAGGCTCGCAGGTTTCCCCCTTTGGTCAGGGCTACGCCAATACACCCGGCATCTATAATGAAGCACAGATGCTGGGCTGGAAGCACGTTGTTGATGCCGTGCATCAGGCGGGCGGTAAGATCTTCATTCAGCTTTGGCATGTTGGCCGCACCTCACACCCAGACTTCCTCAATGGCGAGTTACCGGTTGCCCCGTCGGCCATTAACCCCAACATTGTGCAGCACACCCCGCTTGGCAAGAAAGACAGCGTGACGCCACGCGCCTTGGAGCTGAGTGAGCTTCCCGCGATTGTAGCTGAGTTCCGTCGCGGCGCTGAACTTGCCAAGCAGGCCGGCTTTGACGGCGCTGAAGTGCATGGTGCCAATGGCTATCTGATTGAACAGTTCCTGAAGGATGGCGCCAATCAGCGCACAGATAGCTACGGCGGCTCACCTGAAAACCGCGCCCGTCTGCCGCTTGAAATTACCCAAGCTGTAGTCGACGTTTTTGGAGCCAGCCGTACCGGCATTCGCCTTTCCCCCAATAACGACCGCAATGGCTTGAAGGACAGCAACCCCGCTCCCGTCTACACCCATCTGGTACGTGAGCTGGACAAAATGGGCGTTGGTTATATCCATGTGATTGAAGGCATTACCGGTGGTGAGCGTAATGCACCGGGGATGGACCTAAGCGAGCTGCGCAAACTGTATAAAGGCACCTATATGGTCAATAACGGCTATAACCGTGACATGGCCGAGGCTGCAATCAACAACGGCAGTGCCGATCTGGTTTGTTTCGGCCGCCCGTTCATCAGCAATCCGGATCTGGTCAAACGGCTGGCGCGCAACGCTCCGCTCGCCCCAATGGACCCGTCCACACTCTATAGCCCCGGCGACAAGGGCTATACCGACTATGCGATGCTGACGGACTAAGAGTGTCTGTTAGATAGCGGGCGCGACATCATCAACTTTAAACTGGGCACGGGTTCGCCCGTTAAAGTTGTTAATATCTGCCGTGCCCGCCACATGGAACATCTGCCCCATACCATTGAGCAGCGCCACGCCATGCGGCTGGTCTGCCGCGCGGAAAGCAATACCCTCAACCGACTTTCCATCAGCGCCGGTAAACTGACACATGATATGGCTGCCGTTTCCGGTCAGGCGCGCAAAAGTGAGCCGCACATTATGCAGCACCAAGCGCGGTTCCGGATTGCCGTTACCATAGGGCGCCAACACCTTCATCCGTTCAATAAAGTCAGGGGTTACAGCACCTGCACTTACAACAGCATCAATATGCAAGGTAGGCTTGGTATCAATACGCGACAATTCAAGGCCAACACGCTCATGCATAAAAGCACGGAACGGCTCCAACTGCTCAAGCCGTAGCCCTACGCCAGCCGCCATTTTGTGGCCACCGCCTTTATCAAGCAGGCCTTGCTGACGGGCAGCGATAACTGACTCGCCTAAATTCACCCCCTTAACAGAGCGGCCGGAGCCAACATAAGTCTGGCTATAAGGGTTATAGCCAATCACCAAAGACGGCCGATTAAAGCGTTCTTTCAGACGGCTTGCCACAATGCCCACCACGCCCGGATGCCAGTCCTGATGATGCACCATGATCATAGGATAGGCGCAGGATGCCTGACGCTCAGCCTCGGGAATAGACTGTTCTAAGATCAATTGCTCAATGGTCTGGCGCTCATGATTAAGGTTATTGAGCTCAAATGCGATTTGCTCAGCAACGGCTTTGTTTTCTGACGTCAGGAGATTAACCCCCATATCAGAACGGCCGACGCGCCCGCCTGCGTTAATGCGCGGCCCCAGATAAAAACCGAGATGCCAGGCCTCTGGCCGTTCTGCCAGACCAGATACATCCATCAGCGCATTCATGCCAACGCGTTTACGCATCGCCATGACATCTAGCCCCTTACTCACCAGCACACGGTTCAGCCCAGTGAGCAGAACCACGTCAGCAACCGTACCGAGCGCTACAATATCCAGAAAATCCAGCAGATCCGGCTCAGGCCGATTGGCAAAATAACCTGCCTGCCGCAAGGCACGATTAAGGCCAACGACAAACATATAGGTTACACCAACCGCGGCCAGATTGTTATGACGGCGCCCCTCGTCACTTTCATCCATCCGTACCGGATTGACCAGCGCTACGGCGGCTGGCAATTGTGCTTCTGGCGCATGGTGGTCGAGCACCACAACATCCATACCTGCTTCGTTGGCTGCAGCGATCGGCTTAAAAGCTGTTGTGCCACAATCAACCGTGAAACAGAGCTTGTTACCTTCCGCCGCCAGCTGACGCATAGCCGGCTCATTCGGGCCATAACCTTCCTTTAGACGGTCAGGGATATAAACTGTGCTGTTCACCCCAATACCGCGCAGATAAAGACGCAAAAGGGCGCTTGAGGTCGCGCCATCAACATCGTAATCGCCAAAAATGACGATTTGCTCGCCCTGAGTAATCGCCTGTACAGCGCGATGAATGGCCTTATCCATATCCTTGAACACAAGCGGATCAGGCATCTGATCTCTAAGCGACGGATTAAGAAAAGCCTGCGCACTTTCTTTATCAAACCCGCGCGCAGCCATAATGCGAGCCACCGGCTCATCCAGATTATATTGCTGCACAAGGGCACGCACGGTGCGCTCCGGCCCGGCATTGAGAAGCCACTCACGCCCCATGGCTGAGCTTGCCACACCGAATAGCGGCTCTGATTGAATAGCCTTACGGGCATTCGTCATCACACATACCCCTGTTTGCGCCGGAAATTATGTGTTGCTTCAATCATACGTACCGTCCCGGTCGTCGATCGCATGATAATGGAATGCGTTTGTGCCCCGCCCATAAAGCGGCGCACGCCCTTGAGCATAGGGCCGGTTGTTACACCGGTTGCCGCAAACATGAGATTGCCATGGGCCAGATCATTCAGGCCGTATTTGCGGTTCAGGTCTTTAATGCCAATACGCTCGGCCCGTTCAATCTCATCTTCATTTCTGAAAATCAGACGCCCCTGAAAGTGCCCGCCAATACATTGCAACGCTGCCGCAGCCAGCACACCTTCAGGCGCGCCGCCACTGCCCATATAGATATCAACGCCACTGCCCGGCGTTGCCGTCGCAATCACACCGCTCACATCACCATCACCAATCAGCATGATGCGGGCACCGGTCTCGCGCACCTTGGCGATCAACTCTTCATGGCGGTCACGATCCAGAATGCAGACCAGCAGATCCTGCACATCGCCGCCTTTGGCTTTAGCCAGATTTTTGAGGTTTTCGGCTGGGCTTGCATCAAGATCAACAACGTTGTCCGGTAAGCCGGGGCCAACGGCGATTTTATTCATATAGACGTCAGGCGCATTGAGAAAGCCGCCCGATTCAGCCAGTGCAATAACAGCCAGTGCGTTAGCGCCACCTTTGGCAGTAATGGTCGTGCCCTCAAGCGGATCAAGGGCGATATCCATAGCCGGGCCACCAGCCCCAACCTTTTCACCGATATACAGCATGGGCGCTTCATCACGCTCGCCCTCACCGATAACGACTGTGCCATCTATGGCCAAGCCGCTTAGCGCACGGCGCATAGCGTCAACCGCTGCTTGGTCGGCAGATTTTTCATCCCCGCGCCCGACCCAAAGTGAGGCCGCCAGCGCTGCCGCTTCCGTGACACGGACGGCTTCAAGCGCCAAGTTACGCTCGGCATGAGAAGTAAGATCAGGATGAGGATCAGAGCTGGTCAAGGACACGCATCAACCTCGGCTGTTCACAGACAGTGGCAAGTTGCCCGATTCGCTGCAAACTGTCGAGTATCGATGCCTCGCTGGTATCGTGCGTGGTAAACACAACCGGCACCGCCTCGTCCGGCGCCCGCCCATGCTGTAGGAACGACTGCATGGAGACGTTGAAATCCCTCAATATTGCGGCCACGTCAGCAATGACGCCCGGCTGGTCCTTAACCATTAACCTGACGTAATAGCTACCGGTGCAAGCAGCGGGCAATAACGGCGGGTAAGTGTTAAGATCAGCCACCGGCACCCCAAACAAGGGCGGACGGTTACCACGGGCAATGTCAAGAATATCGGCAACCACGGCAGAAGCGGTTGGATGTGCGCCAGCGCCACGGCCACTCCACATCATACGGTCGGCATAGTCACCTTGCGCAATCACCGCATTAAACGGCCCGCCGACCTGGCCCAGCGGCGAATGCGCCCGCAACATGCAGGGCTGCACACGTTGCTCCAAGCCGCCATCACGCTGACGGGCAATCGCCAGCAGCTTGATGACATATCCCAACTCAGCTGCAAATTTGATATCCAGCGCGCTGACATGGCGAATACCTTCGATGCGAATAGCATCAAAGTCCGGCGCTGCACCAAAAGAAAGTCCCACCAGAAGCGCTAACTTGTGCGCTGAATCAATCCCATCAATATCAAAGCTGGGATCGGCTTCGGCATAGCCAAGCTTTTGCGCTTCGGCCAGCACATCGGCAAAGTCACGGCCAGTTGCACTCATGGTCGAAAGAATGTAATTGCAGGTGCCGTTGAGAATGCCAAACACCTGTTCAATGCGATTAGCCGCAAGCCCTTCACGAATACCTTTAATGACCGGAATACCGCCAGCCACGGCCGCTTCCCAGAGAATGCAGCTTTGATGTTTTTGCGACAGGTCAGCCAGAGCCCGGCCATGGCGCGCTAGCAGCGCCTTATTGGCGGTCACAACCGGCTTACCATTTTGTAGAGCCAGTTCAACAACCTCGCGGGCAACGCCATCGGCCCCGCCAATGGCCTCAACCACCAAATCAACAGCCGGATCTGTACTCAGGCTGCGTGCATCCGGAACGATGCGTACACCTTCCAGCGGCAAATCACGGACTTTATTGAGATCACGGGCAGACGCAGCCACCAGTTCTATGCGCTGACCGCAGCGCTGCTCAAGCAACTCGGCCTGTTGCTTCAAAAGGCGAACAACCCCGCCACCAACAGTACCAAGGCCAGCCAGGCCAACGCGTAACGGTTCCATCTGCATCTCCCTAAAGTCAGGGAGATTAAACACTTAAGTGCTGCAGCTGGCAATCAGGCGATTGTGAGATTTCCAGCGCGCTGACGCGGATTGGCCTTAAAAATATCGTCACGCAGGCGCTGCAATTGTTCCGGCTTGCGCAAAGTGAACAGCGAGGCTGACGACATTTCTGGCGACAGGGAACCAAAATCATAAACGCGGCTTTCACGACCGCTCAACAGGTCGTCACCATGCATATTTTGAACCCGGATGTTATATTCGGTACTGATGCCGTTCTTGGCTGGATACGCGCCGGCGTAGGTCAGATCCTGCTGCAACACAACCTTGGCCTGACCATCATATTCCATCACCCACTCGCGGTGTACATGCTCAGCCCCGGCCTCGTTTTTGGTGTTAGCCCCAAAGACAAGCGTGGCCAAAGCCAGATCACGCATCAGTTTGCGCTCTTGCAGGGTGTTAAAATCATCGCTTACTGTGCTAGCTTCATAAGGCTGACGCAGCCACTCAACAAAATTACCTTTATCAAAATCAGACAATGGTGGAATGGATTTGTTGGCAGTCATGTCGGCCTCACTCAAATTTTTGAATGAGCCAATTTAACAAGCAGCCCAGCCGTTTTCTACAGAAAAAGCTGCGTTAACTTGTTAATAAAGCAGAATTTTAGCGATTTGCGCCTGCCATGCAGCCTCATCAGGCGCAACGCGCGCATCAAGATCAGCTGCACCAGCCTTTGCGTCATCCACCCATTCCCGCAGCAGCGGACCGCCATTAATCAGGTCAATCGCCAGACGGTCTTTCTCATATTCATAAGGAAAATCACGCCACAGAGCATATTCAGGGTAGAGTTTGCGAATGGCTTTAAAGGCCAGTGCCATTACCCGCCAAGGCTTAAACGAAGTATGCTGGTAAGTACCATCTTCCACATGGATTTGAACGCCAGAGCACAACTTGCCCACATGCTTGTGAAAAGTCGGCTCAAAATAGATTTCACGCAATTTACAGCCCTGCAGCCATTGCGGTGCCAAATCCTGCATGGTGCGAATAACATCGCGCGCAACAATATCCGGGGCGCCAAAAAGCTCAAGCGGGCGGGTTGTGCCGCGCCCTTCAGATAAGGTTGTCCCTTCCAGCATCACCGTACCGGCATAGCAGCGTGCCATCGATAGATTAGGCGCATTGGGGCTGGGATTAACCCAGCTGCGCTCGCCAAGCGGCCAGCCATAGCCCGGTGCCGAAGCTGGTGCCCAGCCCTGCATTTCGATCACTCGGTAATCGACATCCAGCTTAAACTGACTGATAAACCAGCGGCCCATTTCACCCATGGTCAGCCCATGGCGCATCACCATGGGGCCAGCGCCCACAAAGCTTTCCCAGCCTGGCTGAAGTAGATTGCCTTCAATCGGGCGGCCGGCCGGATTGGGCCGATCCAGCACCCAGACTCTTTTCTTATGCCGCGCAGCCGCTTCCAGCACATAAAGCAATGTTGTGATAAAAGTATAGATACGACAGCCAAGATCCTGCAAATCCACCAGCAGCACATCAAACGCATCCATCATGGCATCTGTCGGGCGGCGCACGGTGCCATAAAGACTGAACACAGGAATGCCATGGACCGGATCAAGAAAGTCCGGTGATTCAACCATATTATCCTGCTTATCACCGCGCAGCCCATGTTGAGGACCGAAGGCGGCGGTCAGTTTAATATCCGGGCACGCTGCCAACGCATCAAGCGCATGCGTTAGGTCCGCCAACACTGAGGCCGGGTGGGCCAGCAGCGCAACGCGTTTACCTGCCAGAGGCTTGCGCAGTTCAGGCTCAGTCAGTAGACGATCAATGCCAAACTTAATCATATTGAATCCAACCTCAGCGTAAATGAATCAGGGCGATGGAAATCCGGTTTATCAGCCCCATGATGAAGCGCCCAATAAGAGCGCGTGCCATCTGGCAGCTCAATAACCGCTGAAATTGCCAAACGTGCAGCCGACTCTGGCACATCAATCACGGCTTTTAATGCCGTGCCGGCAACCATATTTATCTCTGGTGGCGATACGGCGGCAGGCATCATGCCTTCACGATAGCTCGTAAAATCATAGGCTGCCCATGCACCAGATGGAGCAAAATTATATTCGCGATAGCCATTCCCCGCCGCAATAAAGACTTCAAAGCATGTATGCTGCCATAATCCATCCTGCCGTTCAGCCCTCCCCGGCGATGGCCAGACAATACAGCCATCATCAGCTTGCACACGATAAATAAGGTGTAACTGCCCCTCATGAATGGACAAGTCCACTTCAACATCCTGCACACCAGCTGGATATTGCTGAGCGAAGGGATATAGCCGCGCCAGCATCAGCCAGCTACTTTCTGCGCAGGCGCACCTTTATCAAGAAAATGTTTGATATTCCGGCAAGCTTGCCGCAAGCGCTGCGGGTTTTCGATCAAGGCAAAACGCACATGATCATCCCCATATTCGCCAAAGCCAATACCGGGCGAAACTGCGACTTTAGCTTCGGTAATCAGCAACTTGGCAAATTCCAGCGAGCCGAGATGCTTGAAGGCCGGGGGAATAGGCGCCCACACAAACATCGACGCTTTAGGCACCGGCACATCCCATCCGGCCTGTTTAAGGCCTTCTACCAACACATCGCGGCGCTGGCGATACATCTCGCGGATGTCATCGACACAATCCTGCGGGCCGTTGAGCGCTGCCGTTGCCGCCACCTGAATGGGCGTAAAGGCGCCATAGTCCAGATATGATTTAATCTTGGCCAGCGCCCCCACCAAATGCGGATTGCCGCAGCCAAAACCAATACGCCATCCCGGCATATTGTAGGTTTTGCTCATGGAGGTGAACTCAATCGCAATATCCTTGGCACCGGGCACCTGCAGTACCGAAGGCGGCGGTTCATCAAAATAGATTTCTGAATAAGCCACATCCGAAATAAGCCAGACGCCGCGCTCCTTGCAGAATTTCACCAGCTCCTCATAAAAAGCCAGCTCAACTGTCAGGCCCGTTGGGTTAGCAGGATAGCTCACCACCACTGCAACCGGCTTGGGCACCGAGTGCCGCACAGCACGATCAAGCACACTCATAAATTCAGGCCCGGCTTGCACTGGCAAAAAGCGTAAGGACGCGCCCGCCAGCATAAACCCGAATGGATGAATAGGATAACTGGGATTGGGGCACAGCATGACATCACCGGGCGCGGTAATGGCCTGCGCCAGATTTGCTAGACCTTCCTTCGAGCCGAGGGTGACAACGGCCTCAGTCTCAAAATCTAGCTCAACGCCCCAGCGGCGCTGATAATAGCCGCAGATGGCCTTGCGCAAACCAGGAATACCGCGCGACATGGAATAACGATGCGCACGGGGATTTTTTGCGGCTTCCACCAGCTTATCAACAATATGCGGCGGCGTTGGCTGGTCTGGATTGCCCATGCCAAGATCAATAATATCATCGCCGAGCGCACGGCCAGCAGCCTTGAGGCGGTTCACTTCAGCAAAGACATAAGGTGGCAGGCGCTTGATGCGCAGAAAATCGGGAGCGGTCATGATTTACTCAATTTCAGGCGGGGTTTTGGGCGGGGTTTGCGGAATGAGGATGGCACCAGCCGCTGGCGTAGTCGTCTTGGCGTTTGCTGCCGGGGCAGATTGACGCACAATCGCATCTGCCCCCTGCGCTGCCGCCCTATCCTTCTGCAATTCCTGCATGTCCTGCGTGACTACCGCTGGATCAACCGGAACAGGCTGACGCGCTGGTACATCCGCCAGATTAGGCCACTGGGATTGCGTGCCAGCCGCCCGCTCTATTGGATAGATCGGGCCATTTTCAATAGCGGCAACGCCGGTGGCAGCTGGCGGATGCCAGAATTCACGCTCCCATGGCCCTGCGGTGCAAGCAGGCAACGCCAGCAGCAAAGAAGCGAGGAAGAGGTTGGCGGCGCGCGCCGGATGCGTTAATAATTGAGCCATGATTTCACCGGACTGATTGGATGTGCCGAGAATGGCCGAGAAGTTGCCCCCCGACAAGAAAAAAGCAGCGCGGCAGAAACTGAGCCCGGAGCAGCTTCAGGTCCTGTTCGGCCCGGCTCCGCTGGCAGCCAAACCAGTTTTACCATCTGCTAAAACAGGCACAGCCACCCAAACCAAAACTACGGCAAAAACCACTCCAAAAAAGCAGGCTGCCAAAGCTGCCCCCAAAGCAGAGCTACCGAAAAAATCGGTAAAATCGGAGACCAGCCCCAAAGTACGTACAAAGGCAGAAAGCGCCTTAAAAGCTAAAGCCCAGCCACCGCGCTTTGCTAAAAAGCCGGAGCCGCCAGAACCAGCTCATTCGGCGCCAACAGAGAAGCCAGCCAAGTCAGCCCTGAATGAGCCGTTTACGCCGTCTGTGCATGATCCCGCCCAATGGGCGCAGCGCTGGGCCGAAATTGGCGCTCATAGTCAGCATCTTCTGCAGGAATTTGCGCAGCGCCAGCAAGCTGCACCAACCGCCACTTCGCTCCCCAGTAATATGATGGGGGCATTTATTGAGCTAACAGGCAAAATGATGGCTGACCCGGTTAGCCTTATCAAAGCTCAAACCAGCCTTTGGCAGCAATATCTCTATCTCTGGCAAAACAGCACATTGCGGCTCATGGGCGCCAAGACGGATGATCCGATCAAACCGCAACCCAGTGATAAGCGTTTCAAGGATCCAGACTGGCAGAATAATCCTGTTTTTGACTACATCAAGGAATCCTATCTGCTCACTAGCAACTGGCTGAACAAACAGGTTGAAAATGTGCAGGGCATGGATGCTAAAACCAAGCGTAAGCTGGAGTTTTACACCAAGCAGTTTGCCGACGCACTCTCGCCCAGCAATTTTGTCCTGACCAACCCGCAGGTTCTGCGCACAACGCTGGAAACCGGCGGCGAAAACCTCATCAAAGGCCTGAACAACCTGCTGACCGACCTTGAGCAAGGCCGCATCAGCATGACCAATGAAAAGGCCTTCAAAGTCGGGCAGAACATTGCAGTAACACCCGGCGCTGTTGTCTACCAAAACAAGCTGCTCCAGCTAATCCAGTACAAACCGACAACTGAAAAAGTTGCGCAGCGCCCGTTGCTGATCGTGCCGCCATGGATCAACAAGTTTTATATCTTGGACCTCAAACCCGAAAACTCATTCATCAAATGGGCGGTTGACCAAGGACTAACCGTTTTCTGTATCTCCTGGGTCAATCCGGACGCCAAATTGGCCGAGCTGGATTTCGCTGATTATATGAGCGACGGCATTTTAGCTGCCATGGAGCAGGTCCAGAAAATCTGCCATCAGAAAGAAATCAACATCATCGGCTATTGTCTGGGCGGCACGTTGCTGGCCTCCACATTAGCGTGGCTTAAAGCACAGCAACCCCAACAGTACAACAATATCAGCAGCGCCACCTATTTCACCACCATGGTTGATTTTCATGAGGCCGGCGACCTCTCCATCTTCATTGATGATGAACAGCTCAAAGCCATTGAAGATAGTATGCGCAAGACCGGTTTTCTGGATGCGCGGCAAATGGCCACCACCTTCAACCTGCTGCGGGCGAATGACCTGATCTGGTCGTTTGTGGTCAATAATTATCTGCTGGGCAAAGAGCCTTTCCCGTTTGATCTGCTGTACTGGAACAGCGATTCAACGCGCATGCCTGCCCATATGCACAGCTTCTATCTGCGTGAAATGTACCAGAAGAACAACCTGATCAAGCCGGGCGCTATCAAACTACGCGGCCAGCCAATTGACCTGCGCACAATTGATACCCCCACCTTCATCCTCTCGGCACGTGAAGACCATATCGCCCCATGGGCAGCAACCTATGCCGCCACGCAGATTTATACAGGCCCGGTCAAATTCGTACTCGCCGGATCTGGCCACATTGCGGGCGTCGTTAATCCGCCTACCGCCAACAAATATCAACACTGGCAGAACGACAGCTACCCCAAGCTGCCGCATAACTGGCTGGAACACGCCAAGGAAACACCGGGTTCCTGGTGGCCCACCTGGCGCAGCTGGCTGCACCAACATGACGGTGCACAAATTCCCGCACGCGACATTAAGCATGCGCTTGAACCCGCCCCCGGCTCGTATGTAAAAGTCAGGGCTGTGTGATGCATAGGTCGTTGTGCTTACTGGTGGCTACCCTAGCCATTTTACTGAGCTCAACCCCTACTCGGGCAGATGCGCTCTTATATGCATTGCTAGACCCTAACGACAGCGCCAGCACTGCCCAGCGTTATCTGGCGAATCCGATTGTGGACGGCATCGCTATTCGAACCTCATGGGCAGCTATTGAACCAACAGAGGGGCTATATGACTGGAACGCTTTAGATGCTCTTTTAGGCCTGACGCAAAATGCGGGGAAGAAGGCCACACTACACATTATCGCGTCTAGCTATGCACAACCGCCACGTTGGCTTATGCAGCGCGGCATACAGACTTATACTGAACGCATGCCTTTTCAAAGTAATAGGCCTACACAAAATCAACCATTACCATGGGATCCGCAATACATCAGCGCATGGACAAGATTTACAGCTGCACTTGGTCAGCATCTGCGCCAGTCGGGATATATCAGCACCGTCTCCCATATTTCTGTGGCAGTGCCTGTCCCAGAAATGAGCTTGTTTGGCTGTAGACACGGCATAATCGACAGGATCCCATACCAACGCGACAGCTATCTGAACGCCTGGGAAACCAGCATCGCCGCTATGCATGCCGCTTTACCAGAAGTTACCAAACTGATCTCAGCTCCGGTTAGCCAGATCTGTATGCCAGATAATGATGGGGCTGCTTTTTTCGGGCAGCTCTGGAATTACAGCCTAAACTTGGCGCCAGATAAATTTTCCATTTTCGCGGCAGATTTAAATGCACTTGGCAGCGCGCGTATGTCCAATCTTGGCTCAACTACCAGTAACGCAGCAGCGAGCTTCCAATTTATATTCTCGTACAGCCAAGACCCGCAAAACAGATTTAAAGGGCGACTAAGCGAGGCGATCTGTAAAGCAACACGCCAATATGACGCCCGCTACTTTGAAACCTACAAACAGGATCTGGATAATCCGGCGGTCCAATCAGACCTCAACCTCATACACCATCCCGAGCTATGCCGTTGAGTGGTTGACCTGATAGAGCGCGGCCAAATCACAATAGCGCTGCGCTGATTTCAAGATCATGGCCTGATCTTTTTCCTCAAGCGGTCGTAGCAGCTTGGCCGGATTGCCCGCCCACAATTCGCCGGACGGAATGCGTTTGCCGCCCGTCAGCAAACCGCCGGCTGCCAGCATAGCTCCACTTTCTATGCAGGCCTTATCCAGCACACAGGCTTTCATCCCTACAAAGGCATGGCTCTGAATAGTGCAGTCATGCAGCAACGCCATGTGCCCAACCGTAACACCATCTCCAACATGCGTGCCCTGCCCGCCGGTTGAGACATGCACCACTGTACCGTCCTGAATATTTGAGTGCGCTCCAATGCGGATAACATTCACATCGCCGCGCAGCACGCAGCCAAACCAGATATTACTGCCTGGGCCAATCTCCACGTCACCAATAATGGTTGCGTTATCAGCCACATAGGCATCTGCCGCGATACGGGGCAACACACCCTTGAATGGAATTATGATAGCCATATCAATACCTTACACAAATCAACACCATTAAGAAAGGATAAGCCTTGTTCTGTTACTCTGGCAAGACGTATAGTTTTGAAACAGCCACTTCCAACTAAGAGATCGCACATGCCTAAAAAAGCTTTCGCCGCCACCCTTCTCGCAGGCGCTTCAACCCTAAGCTTTGCCGGCCCCAGCGCGCCGCAAGCCCCCGCTCCGGCTACAGCGGCCCCAAATATGGGCGCGATGCAAGCGTGCCTTGTTGAGAAAATGAAAGTTGGTGCTCCGCCGCAGGAGCTTAACAAATGCATGGCCGGCATGACCAAAAACACGCCGCCGCCCGCCTTGCCCACGCAAGCTGAGCGCGATGCGAACCTCAAGAATACAGCCAACAAGCAGTACGGCTTTATTGAAACTCAACTCAGTATGCCGGGCGTTGATGCACAGGTCTGCACCAGCGCACTGACCACATACAATGTGCTGCATACACAAACGGGCGACACCGAGCAAAGCAAGAAGGCTCGCCAAACCATCAAAGCCAAGTGCAGCCTGTAAATCGGATTGTAAATAGCACAAAAGCAAACGGGCGGCCCGCAAGGACCGCCCGAATGTTTTGAGCGAAGCTCCGTTTAGCGCTTGCTGAACTGGAAGCGACGGCGAGCCTTGGGCTGACCATACTTCTTACGTTCAACGGCACGGCTGTCACGGGTCAGGAAGCCCATCTTCTTCAGCACGGTGCGCAGTTCCGGCTCCATATAGGTCAGAGCGCGGGACAGGCCATGACGCACGGCGCCAGCCTGACCGGACAGACCACCACCGACGACGTTCACCTGCAGGTCATACTGACCCAGACGGTTAGCAACGGCGAAGGGCTGGCTGATGAGCATGCGCAGCACCGGACGAGCAAAATACTGCTCCTGCGGGCGGCCATTCACAATGATACGGCCCGAACCACGCTTGAGCCAAACACGGGCAGTCGCATCCTTGCGGCGGCCAGTTGCATAAGCACGGCCCTGCGCATCGATGTGGGACTTAACCCCCTGTTCCTTGCTGCTGGCCGTGGTTTCGCTGTCGGTCTTGGTCGCCTTCAGAGCGGCCGAAACGTCAGCAATACCGGTCACCTTACCAGAGCGGCGCGGAGCGGCCTTCTTGGTTTCGGTAGCAGCTTCCGGAGCAGCTGCAGCCGCTTCGGTGGTCTTCTTGGCGCGAGAGGGCTTCTTCTTCTCGACTTCAACGGTCTTGTCGTTCTTGTCGGTCATGGCTTAGGCCCCCTTCTTCACAACGCGGTTCTTGCGGTTCTTGCTGGCGAAGTCAAACACCTTCGGGCTCTGCGCCTCGTGCGGGTGCTCGGCACCGGCGTATACACGCAGGTTACCCAGAATCTTGCGGCCCAGCGGCTCGGCGTCCAGCATGCGCTGTACGGCCAGCTCAACCAGCTTCTCAGGCTTCTTCTCGAGGAGCTGACCCTTGGTGCGCTCCTTGATGCCGCCCGGATAACCGGTGTGGTAATACCACTTGCTGCCCAGCGCCTTATTGCCGGTCAGTGCAACCTTGGACGCATTGATAACGATGACATTGTCACCGCAATCCAGGTTGGGGGTGTAGGTGGGCTTGTGCTTACCCTTGAGCAGTAGCGCAATCTGCGAAGCGAGGCGACCCAGCACGACGTCCTGTGCGTCGATGAGGATCCATTCCTTCTTGATTTCGCCCGCTTTGAGCGAGGTCGTCTTCATGATGGTTTCCCGTATAAGTTAAACAAACAGGCCTGCTTTATAGGCGGTCAAACCCCACAAGGTCAAGGATAAATCGAAGCGGTATTATATTACCGCACCATAAAACGCTGCAACAAAGCCCAAAAGCTTGCAGGCTTGATTTTAACAAACAAATAGCGGCCGCACATATAATGTGCAGCCGCCATTATTGTTTATATAACAGTGCGTTAGACCGCGGCCCGCTGGTTCTGCCCCTTGCCGGACGGCACATCCGCATCGATTACACGCGGGTTAGCCAACTCGTCCTTCATGACACCGAGCGGGTCAATCCCGAGCAGCTGGTCGGCAAAAACGATCTCACGCACATTGGCATGGATCGGGCGCTCATAATGCTTACGCATGGCCGCAGCGTAGAGAAACAGGGTTTCCCGCTGTTCACGGGTGGGGTTTTTGCCATTACCGGCAATGACAATCTGGATCGCCTTTTCGTTCTTGCCGGGCCAGCAATTTCCAACGGTCTCCAGATCACGGCCAGCCACCAAGGTGCCGTCCTTGGCGACCAGATAGTGGCCGCGAAAATCCGTCATGCCCAAACGAATGTCAGCTTTGCGCAACGCATCGATGTTAAATGCGCCGGCATCCTCCGGCTCCGGCTTGAAAGAGTCGTGCGAAGATACAACCACCAAACGCTCCACATCCCGCACACCCGGGGCCTTGAACAGCTGCCGCATGACAACAGCCGTATTGTTACGGATATTATTGACGGTATTGAAAATACTGCCCGGCGCCAACGGATCACGCCGATCACTTGGCGTCCCCAGAATATCAAAAATATCCTGTACCTTAGATGGCGACATGGCCGCTGCCGGAGACTTTTCGGGCTGTACCATACGTAGAGCATCCGGGCTCATGAACGCAGGGCGGTCAGCATCAGCACCAGCAGTCGCTGCTGTGATTAAATCGGCATTACCTGTAAAACCGATTTTGCCCGATAAAGTCTGACGCACTTGCGCACCAAGAGCAGCTAAAGATGCCAGCTGAGTAGGTGTTGGCGGTTGAGACGGATAACCAAGCAATTCAACCGCTACGACATTTGCGGCATAGCCCGGCACGGGCAACTGAAATGAGGTCATACGTTCAACACGGCCATCCGGAAACACCAGCACATGCGGCGGCTGACGCCCATACGGATTTGTAATGTATTCAAGCTGGATCTGATCCACCTGCCGGTTGCTAAATCCGGGCGCGTCAGCCATGGCCAAACGCAGAAGGTCTTCGAGAATAGGCCGCAAATCTGGTGCGCTGCTCATGTAACCCTCATTTAAAAAGAATATGGTTTCTACAGGCTAACCAGTAACAGTTACCATCCCGCTAATTTAAAGTTTTTGTTATATTTAACAGTCACTTGAGAGGCATGCCACACTACCCTGCCCCTGTTCACCCTCCCTTAAGTAAGGAGGACTAGGCTAATACGATAGACATTAAAAATGGAGAAGCCCATGACCAGCACAATTGAGGACGATATACAAACCGTCTTAAAAAATTGCCGTACTATTGCGCTGGTTGGTGCCTCGCCCAAGCCTGAACGGCCCAGCCATGAGGTCATGGAATATCTTCTCACCCAAGGTTATGAAGTGGTCCCCGTTAATCCTGGTCAAGCGGGCGGCCATATACTTGGGCAGTTTGTCTATGCCGCACTGGCTGACATCCCGTTTCCTGTCGACCTGGTCGATGTGTTTAGAGATAGCGATGCTACACCCGAGATTGTAGATCAGGCGCTAGCCATTCATGCTAAAGCCGTCTGGCTACAGCTTGGCGTCAGCAATCCACTGGCACGCGGCAAAGCCCATGCAGGCAAAATTATGTATATCGAGGACCGCTGCGTGAAGATTGAACACGCGAAACTGAAGGCGCAACTTCACGCGCAGTAAGAGCAGGCAGCTCAGCTGACGCCACGGTTTGCATAGCAGCCCCCAGCGCCGCTGTGCTTATACGCTCCTGCGTTGCAATCCCGTTAAACGGATCCGCAGGGCCTGCCGCACCTTCATGAAGCGAAACTTTTTGCGTAACCTGATCTGACTTGGCGCGCATACGGCGCATGGTCAAGGCATCCATATTACCCTTGGTGTCGATCAGACCCTCGGCCCGCTGGAAATCAGAAAGCGCGCCCATAAAGCGTGGATCTATACGACCATCAAATGTGCGGCCAGCTGGTGGCGGGCGCATATACCCCAAATCAGCCAGCTGCTGTTTAAACCCGCGGATCAGATTATCCGCCTCAACACGGTGCGGGTCGGTCGCTGGCAGCCGGGCTGCATCACGGCCGATTGCCTTAAGGTCAACGGTACCAGCTGCAATAGCCTGCTGCTGCTGTTGCTGCAGACCCGTGAAGAAATCGACCCGCTTCTCGGTCACCTGCAGCATACGCAGGGTCATAGCATCCATGCCGCGATCCGGGAACGGCAGCCCCACCTGTTCCTTGAACGACTTGATCAGCTGGCGAAAGCGTGGGTCATTGGCGTCGGTCGGCGCAGGCTTATTCTTGCCAAAGCTTTCACCCATTTTGGTCAGGATATCGGTTGCCTGCTTCATACTAGCCGGATCAGTAATCTGAGGGGCAGGCTTATCTAGCTGCGCGCGCCAAAGCGGAATGAACTGATCGACAGGAATACGCTGGATGATGAGATCATTTCGAACCTTGTATTCATGCCCAGCAGCATCCCTTACAACGCGCGGTTGCTTGGACGGCCCAGCGGCCGAAAAATCACGTCCAAAATACTTCAGCTCAAAGGCAGATACACTGTAATCGCTGACGATGTTTTGATAGGTCTTGAGTGTCTCGCGGCCTGTCTTGCGTTCTTCCTCACCATCTTCATTCACTTTCTTGAAAATGGCGCCATTGCTCTTGACCGCATCAGCACTCGCTTTGGGCGCAGAATTCGGGTTACGCATCAGGTCGGCCAGAGTTGCAAAATTGCTGTGATGCAGAATATACACGGCCGTTGCATCGGCCTTGTAGCCGGATGAAACGATCTGCCGCTGGTAATCCGAAATATCGATTGCCAATGCATGATAGGGAATCGAGCCGCTGGTATCCTGAAGCGGCTTGGCATCCGAGCGCAATTGCCAAAGCGCTACAAAATGCGGATCCATCCGATAGTCTTTTGACATTTTGACATAGTCATTCCAGTCCGGCCGCGCGATGCGCTTGGCCGCAAAATGACGATCCATCTCTTCCTTAACCGTGCGGATCGTCTGCGCCTTCTCAGGGGCGGTTTTATCAAGGCCTGCATTGGCAATAATACGCTCACCGTAAAGATATGTGGTCATCAACCAGCGCGGCTCAATATACTGGGCAATCCCAACAGCCGAGCTGCCTGTATCGCCACGCACAATGCCAGTTGTAGTGAGTTTCGGCGGCTTCTTGCCCGGGCCCGCTGCAGCCGGGCGCACATGCGGGCTCCACGTGCCATCACTCTCATGGGCAATAATCCCGCCCATCAGACCGGGACGAATACCTTCTTTACCAGCAGCCTCAAGCAGATGTTCAAGATCAGCACGGTTTGGCTCGCGCTTGTTAATTGTAATATATTGCTCAGGAGGGACCGCAGGCGGCCTGGCCTTTGCATTTTTTGATTTTGGATCAGCCTTAGCCACAATAATGGTATCCGGTCTGGTAGGTATACCATCGGATTTAACCACATAAGCAGTTAAGTCTGCGTAAATCATATTCGCAACTCTTTGAAATATTTAACAAAAGCAATGGCCGCGCCATACAAGAACGCTGCAATATGGTAAATAAAGCCTATATGGCCGTAATTTGACAATCCCCTATTAGCTACAATTGCAGCTAAAGCGGATTTGCCGCAGACCTACGCCGATTGCATTACGCTGATTTAGCCGACAAGCGCGATAGAACCAGAAAGCCGGAAATTCCCGCCGTCAACGAGGCGGCGAAAATAGCCGCCTTCGCCATCGTTAACATCTGGACATCCGCAGCAAAAGCCAGCGAGCCTATAAAGATCGACATGGTAAAACCAATACCGGCAATCAGCGCCATCCCTGCAACATGGGCGAATGTCACCCCATCAGGTAGCGCCAGCAGACGCAACCGCACCCCAAGCCAGCTGACACCAAAGATCCCCACAAACTTGCCAATAAGCAGGCCGAAAAAGATGCCCTGAAATACTGGTTCATGTATAGCTGCCAGCATCTGGTCAAAAGTCAGCGCTATCCCCGCGTTAAAGAAGGCAAAAACCGGAATCACCAGATAAGCCACCGGCAGATGCCATATCCGCTCTAAGCGCTGTGCAGGAGTTGAAACGTGATGGATTGACTGTTCAAACTCAACCACCAGATCACGCATCTGTTCATTTTTGGAAATGGCCGGATTGGTTTTGAATGATGTTTCAAATCGGGCCAACAGCCCCCGGCTTTTATCACTGAAATAATCCGGATTATATTTGGGACGGGCCGGAACGGTAAACGCGCCAATCACACCCGCCAATGTAGGATGCACACCAGACTTCAGCATGGCGTACCACAATAATACCGCCAGGCAGAAATACGGAACAGCATTACGCAGGCCAGCGACATTCATCAAAATCAAAAGGCCCGCAACCACACCTGCATAACCAAGCGCTGGCAGATAGAGATGATCTGTATAAAAAAGTGCGATGACAGAGATCGCACCAAGATCATCGATAATTGCGATCCCGACCAGCATGGCCATCAAAGCGCGCGGCACGCGACTACCCAACAGCACCAGAACCCCGATTGCAAAAGCAATGTCCGTTGCCATGGGGATCGCCCAGCCTGAACGCGTGGAGCCCTCTGAATTGAAAAGATAATAGATCAGCGCCGGCACCACCATACCGCCAATTGCAGCCACTACAGGCAAAGCCGCTTTACGCAGACTGGCCAGCTCCCCAAACAAAAGCTCGCGCTTCAGTTCAAGGCCGACGACAAAGAAGAAAAACGCCATCAAGCCGTCGTTAATCCACAGAATAAGCGGCTTGTTTAATGCCCAAGCGCCAAAACTGACCGACACCGGAATATCATGCAGCTGGAAATAAAAATGAGCCAAAGCAGTATTGGCAAAAACCAGCGCCAGAAGCGTGGTTAACATCAGCAGCAAACCACTGGTAGTTTGCTGATGAATAAAATGCTCAAGCGGTGACAACACCCGCTCTACTGCACGTTCCAGCCGCGAAAAAACAAATCCGGACATCATCACTCCAGTGCTAAATGGCACAAACAACATAGTGTTGTTCGCCCGGCTGGCAAATAGTCTGGAATAAAGAATCGATATGATTTAAAGGTGAAATATGAACATTTCCGGCACCTTTGCCTTCAATGCCACGCCCGATGAAGTCTGGGCCGCCATCTACGATCCGGCCACATTGAAAGCCTGCATCCCGCAGTGTGACGAGATCACACCGCAGCGTCCTGACCTTTGGCTCGGGCGGGCGTCCGTCAAGATCGGCCCGTTTTCAGTTCATTTTGATGGCACCGTCACACTTACCGACATTACCCCACCTGAACGCTACACCATTCATATCTCAGCTAAAGGCTGGGTCGGCAAGGCGGATGGCTCAGCACGCGTCATTCTAACACCGCAAGAATCTGGCACGCAGCTAACATATACGGCAGAAGTGCATATCGGTATCAAACTGCTGGATAAAGCCATGAACATGGCGCATGGCGTTGCGCGGGATCTAGCAGACAAGTTTTTTGCGCGATTAGCGATTGAAATTGAGAGACGACGACAACCGCAGACATAATCGCGCCCTTAACCACCCAATTAATCACGCCGACCAGCTGCAACCTTGCTTGCCAGCACAGTCTTACTTTCTAGCGGCACATATGAGCGCAGCTGAGAAAGAAGTTCAGCTGGCGTATTAGCCACAATTAACGCATCAGCATAGGCAGCCAGCAAATACCCCTCACCCACTAGCGAATTGCGAATGAACGCTAACAGACCATCATAAAACCCGTTGGTATTCAAAATAGCGCACGGCTTGGCGTGAATGCCAATTTGCATCCAAGTCCATTGTTCAAAGAACTCATCCATAGTGCCAGCCCCACCGGGCATAATGACAAAAGCGTCTGACAGCTCTTCCATCCGCTTTTTGCGGATATGCATATCCGGCACCATCTCAAGCTCGGTCAGACCACGATGACACACCTCATACTGCTCAAACATCTGCAGCATAACGCCATGAACATGGCCGCCAGCAGCCAGCGCCGCATCTGCCACCGTGCCCATCATGCCGTTTTTCCCGCCGCCATACACAAGCTTGATCTGCTCACGCGCAAGCAGCTGCCCCATCTCGGTAGCAGCGTCACGATAAAGCATCTGCCGACCGTTAGACGAGCCGCAGAAAACAGCAAGGGAGCGAATATCCATTAGAAATGAATTGCGCGACCAAACGCAGCTAACGTTGATTCATGCATCATTTCCGACAGGGTCGGATGCGGGAAAACCGTATGCATCAACTCAGCCTCGGTTGCCTCCATGGTGCGGGCAATGCCAAAGCCCTGAATCAGCTCCGTCACTTCAGCACCAACCATATGGGCGCCAAGCAGCTCACCGGTCTTGGCATCGTACACGGTCTTCACCAAGCCGTCCGGCTCACCCAGCGCAATTGCCTTACCATTACCAATGAAAGGGAACTTACCCACTTTAACATTATACCCAGCAGCCTTGGCCTTAGCTTCGGTCAGGCCCACTGAGGCAATCTGCGGCCAGCAATACGTACAGCCCGGGATTTTACTGGTATCGAGCGGATGCACGTCATTCACCCCGGCAATCTTTTCAACGCACATAACCGCTTCATGGCTGGCTTTATGCGCTAACCATGGTGCACCGGCCAGATCGCCGATGGCATAAACACCGGGCTCACCCGTCCGGCACCATTCATCCACCACGATATGACCGCGATCCACTTTAACAGCAGTTCCTTCAAGGCCAAGATTCTCAACATTACCAGTAATGCCAACCGCAGAAATAACACGATCGACCATGATATTCTCGACCTTGCCGCCGACCTCAACGGAGACGACAACATTATCTAGACCTTTGGTAAGCTTGCTAACCTTGGCCCCGGTCATGATCTTCATGCCCTGCTTTTCAAACGATTTGTGCGCAAAGGCCGAGATCTCTTCATCCTCAACCGGCAGAATGCGATCCATCACCTCAACTACAGTGACTTCTGCGCCGAGCGTGCGGTAGAAGCTAGCAAATTCAATACCGATGGCGCCTGAGCCAACAACCAGCAGGCTCTTGGGCATACGGTCGGGCACCAAAGCTTCCTTATAGGACCAGACCAAACGGCCATCCGGCTCCAGACCCGGCAGTACACGGGCACGCGCACCAGTCGCCAGAATAATATGGCTAGCCTCAACCTGCGTTGTAGTCTTACCGCTCACATCTACCCTGCCCTTACCGAGCAGCTTGCCATAGCCTTCAATGACCGTGACTTTATTTTTCTTCAGCAGACCTTTAACGCCAGCACTGAGCTGACTGGCAACGCCGCGCGAGCGTTCAACCACTTTCTTAAGGTCAAAGCGGATATTCTCGGCCGACAAACCATAGGCCGCCGCATTCTGCATCTGGTGAAAGACCTCAGCCGAGCGCAACAGCGCCTTGGTCGGAATACAACCCCAATTCAGGCAAATACCGCCCAGATGGTTGGCCTCAATCACAGCCACCTTCATCCCCAGCTGGGATGCACGAATGGCAGCCACATAACCGCCGGGGCCAGCACCAATAACAACAAGGTCAAATTTATCCATTATAATACCTATGTGCGAGTTGCTTATAGCGGGTACGGCCCGCATCCGTGATCTGAATACCGACAGTATCAAGCAATTCGGGTGAAGACGCTGCACGCTCGACCGCCATCGCTGCTTCAGCCCCAACTAAGGGCGTCCCCTCCTGACCATCCGCGTGTTCAATAACGGTAAAACACTTCTGGTCAAGCAGCAGGGTGAGCGTGCTACCCATCATGCCCCGCATGTCGGAGCGGCCGTTCAGCTCATACCATGGGGCACCTGCGCCAAGCAGACCAGCCAAGGTCACGGCATGATCCATGACAGCGTCCAGCATAGCTAGCTCAACCAGTTCTTTCAGGCTTAGCCCCATAATATTCTCCTGATTACAGCAGCATCAGCGCCGGATCTTCGACACGCTTCTTGAACGCAGCGAGGAACTCAGCACCAACTGCGCCATCAACCGAGCGGTGATCGACCGAGAGCGTGCAGGTCATGACGGTGGCAATTTCGATCTTGCCATCACGCACAACCGGGCGCTGTTCGCCAGCGCCAACAGCCAGAATGCAGCTTTGCGGCGGATTGATGATGGCCGAAAATTGCTTAATGCCGAACATACCGAGATTGGAGATAGTAAAACCACCGCCCATGAATTCCTCGGGCTTCAGCTTGCCTTCCTTGGCTTTACCCGCGAGCTGCTTCACCTCGTCAGAGATAGCGGCCAGCCCCTTCTGGTCAGCCTTCTTGATGATCGGCGTAATCAGGCCATTAGGCGTTGCCACGGCAACCGAGACATCGACATCGGTAAACTGCAACACGGCATCATCGCTCCAGGCTGCGTTAGCAGCCGGCACTTCACGCAGTGCCAAAGCCACCGCCCTTACCACAAAGTCATTCACACTGACTTTCTGGCCGGAGGCATTGATACGAGCACGCATCGCCAGCAACTGGTCAATCTGGCAATCAATGGTGAGATAGAAATGCGGAATGCTCTGCTTGGCTTCCAACAGGCGCTTGGCCGTCACCTTCTTGATATTGTTATTGGGAAGCGCGGTAAAGCCCTGCCCAAGCTTGCCGAGCAGATCCGTGACAGCAGAGGGCGATACAGCTACCGACGCTGGCGCGGGCTTGGCGGCGGGCGCTGCAGCTACCGGCATATGGCCAGCTTTACCTTGTTCAACATCAGCCTTGGTAATACGGCCATGCGGGCCGGTGCCTTGAATAGCGGCAAGGTTGATCCCCTTATCAGCAGCGATACGCTTGGCAAGGGGCGTAGCAAAAATACGTTCACCCGAAGCTGCTGCAGGCGCTGCAGCTGACGCTACCGGCTTAGCCTGCGGCGCTGGAACGGCTGGGGCTGGGGCAGCGGCGGTCGGTGCCGCTGCAGGAACTGTAGCAGGCGCCGCAGCGGCAATATCAGAGGCCTTTTCACCATCAGCCAGCAGAACGGCGATAGGCGCATTCACCTTCACGCCAGCAGTACCGGCGGGAACGATGATCTTACCCAGCACGCCTTCATCAGCAGCTTCCACTTCCATGGTGGCTTTGTCCGTCTCGATCTCTGCGATCACCTGACCAGACTTGATAACATCGCCTTCTTTCTTGAGCCATTTGGCCAAGGTGCCCTCGGTCATGGTCGGCGAAAGTGCAGGCATCAGAATATTGGTCGGCATGGTTTAACCTTTGTAGGTAACGGATTGTACCGCAGCAACGATATCTTCAATCTGCGGCAATGCAAGTTTTTCAAGGTTGGCTGCATACGGCATCGGCACATCCTTACCGCATACACGCGCAACCGGCGCATCAAGCCAATCAAACGCCTGCTCGTTGACGACCGCCGCAATTTCAGCGCCGATGCCCGCAAAGGCCCAGCCCTCTTCAACGGTGACAATGCGATTGGTCTTCTTGACACTGTCAATGATGGTTACAGTATCCATCGGGCGAATGGTGCGCAGGTTGATCACCTCAGCTGAAATGCCAAGCTCGGCCAGCTTCTCTGCAGCCTGCAGACAAACGCCCACCATGCGCGAGAAGCTAACGATGGTGACGTCAGCACCTTCACGCTCAATCTTGGCCTTACCAATCGGCACGATAAAGTCAGGGTCGGTCGGTACGTCAAAGCTTTGCCCATACAGCAGCTCATGCTCCAGCACGACGACCGGATTAGGATCGCGAATAGCCGCCTTCATCAGACCTTTGGCATCAGCGGCCGACCATGGTGCCACCACCTTCAAACCCGGCACATGACCATACCAGCTGGCAAAGCACTGGCTGTGCTGAGCCGCCACGCGGCCCGGCGCGCCATTAGGACCACGGAACACAATCGGGCAGCCCATCTGGCCGCCAGACATGTACAGGGTCTTGGCAGCCGAGTTGATGATATGGTCAATCGCCTGCATGGCAAAGTTCATGGTCATGAACTCAATAATAGGCTTCAAACCACCAAAGGCCGCGCCCACACCCAGGCCAGCAAAACCCATTTCGGTAATCGGCGTATCAATAATGCGCTTGGGGCCGAATTCCTTGAGCAGGCCCTGCGATACCTTGTAAGCACCGTCATATTCGGCCACTTCCTCGCCCATCAGGAACACGGCTTCATCACGGCGCAGCTCTTCGGCCATACCGTCACGAATGGCTTCACGTACGGTCTGACGAACTGTTGCCCCGGCATAGGCCTTCTCAACCACAACCGGCGCGGCTGGGGCTGGTGCAGACGCAGAGCCCAGCGGAATATACCCGCCGCAAGACGGCGCAGGCGCAGCCGAGAGCGGAGCAGCCAGTACCGGTGCTGGAGACGGGTTGGTATTGGCAGCCGGGCCCAGCTTGCTGGCGTCAAACTTTTCACCCTGCTCTACCAGCACGGCGATAGGCGTATTCACTTTTACGCCTTCAGTGCCTTCGGCAATCAGGATCTTGCCCAGAATGCCCTCGTCCACAGCTTCCACTTCCATGGTCGCTTTGTCGGTTTCAATTTCAGCGATCACGTCACCTGCGCGTACGGCCTCGCCTTCGCGCTTCTTCCATTTGGCCAGTTTGCCCTCGGTCATGGTGGGCGAGAGGGCCGGCATGAGAACTTGCGTAGCCATATTACTTATCCCCTTCAATCAGAATATCGGTCCACAGCTCACTCGGATCCGGTTCCGGGCTCTGGGTAGCAAAGTCGGTCGCTTCCTGTACGGTCTGCCTGACCTGCACTTCGATGGTTTTCAGTTCGTCTTCCTTAATACCGAACTCGCCAAGCATGCGGGCGCGCAGGCGCTCGATCGGGTCGAATTCCTGCTTGTACTTCTCGACCTCATCCTTGCTGCGATACTTGCCAGGGTCAGACATGGAATGACCGCGGTAGCGGTAAGTCTTGATTTCAAGCAGCATCGGGCCGTTACCGGCACGGATATGCGCCACCGCTTCTGCAGCAGCTTCACGCACAGCCAGAATATCCATACCGTCGACCTGCTTGCCCGGAATGGCAAAGCCATCGCCACGCTTGTAGAATTCGCCGGCCGCCGAACGGTGAACAGCAGTGCCCATGGCGTATTGATTGTTCTCAATAATAAACAAGCAGGGCAGCTTCCACAGCGAGGCCATATTCATGGCTTCATAAACCTGCCCCTGATTAGCTGCACCATCACCAAAGTAGGTTGCGCATAGGCCGCCGTCATTATTGTACTTGTGCGCAAACGCGAGCCCCGCACCAATCGGGATCTGCGCACCAACAATACCGTGGCCGCCATAGAATTTCTTCTCGCGGCTGAACATATGCATGGAGCCGCCCTTACCCTTGGAATACCCACCGCGGCGGCCTGTCAGCTCGGCCATCACACCCTTGGGGTCCATGCCGCAGGCCAGCATATGGGCGTGATCACGATACGCCGTAATCACGCTATCCACCGGCTTGAGGTTAGCCTGCACGCCAACCACAACCGCTTCCTGCCCAATATAAAGGTGGCAGAAGCCGCCAATCAGACCCATGCCATAAATCTGGCCGGCCTTTTCCTCAAAGCGGCGCATCAGCAGCATGTCCTTAAACCAGGAGAGCAGCTGATCCTTGCTCGGGGCAGGTAGTTTTGAATTATGACCAATCGACGGGGCGGCGGTTGCCATGCGCGTATCTCCTTCAGCACATGCGGGCCGGACACCAAGTCCGGGCGTCGCTGTACGAATAATAATATTTCGCGCGCATTAGTTAACGCGGAAAGCGCCAAGTTTCAAGGGAATCAAAGGATTAAGTATCATATACTTGCCGCAGTGCAACATAAGTCAAGGCGACGCAACTGGTGCGTGTTCTTGTTTTGATCCGCGACCGCTTGATTTTTATCAGGAAGAGCAGAGCCAATTAGCGGCCGATAATCACGACTTCGTTCGGCTTCACAAAGCCAAGCTCTGTGCGGGCCTGCTCATCCAGCATGTCCGGATCAATACTAGTGGGGCGTAGGGCCACAACCTTACGCTCAATCGCTTCACGATCAGCACGCACCTGATCAAGCTTGAGCTCGGCCGCCTGCACTTCACGGATCATGGAGCGATAATTGGAGTAGCCCCGATCGCCTTCAAAGGCGAATAGGGCAAAATAGAGGACGAGAAACCCGCCGATAAGTGCACCACCGGAGCGAAATGTCCGGGCCAGCAGCTTAAGAGAGAAGGAGACGATCGGTTTCATTAGTTTTTACAGAATCATTTTTACACACAATCGTCAATTGTTAAAATGAGCAGAATCATACACTTCTGCAAGAAACGTAAGAAATACGCTCAAAAAAACTGTCAACCTTCAGCCAGGCCGCTGAGCTCATTGAACATTTCAGGATCAGCTCAAAAGCAATCAGCCCACCTCTGGTAGGAGGCAGGCTGAGGGGCACAATATCTATCTGGAATCAGGCCGCAGCTTTAAGAGCCGCCTTGATCAAGCGAGTACCAGCATATACCGCGCTATCGCCAAGCTGCTCCTCGATACGGATCAGCTGGTTATATTTAGCGGTGCGGTCGGTGCGTGAAAGCGAACCGGTCTTGATCTGGCCACAATTGGTCGCCACTGCGATATCGGCAATGGTGGTATCTTCGGTCTCACCCGAGCGGTGCGATAAGACAGCCCGGTAGCCTGCCTTATGTGCCATTTCGACCGCCGCCAGCGTTTCGGTCAGAGTGCCGATCTGATTGACCTTCACCAGAATGGCATTTGCCACACCTTGCGAGATGCCGCGCTGCAGGCGCTCGGTATTGGTAACAAACAGGTCATCACCCACCAGCTGCACCTTACCGCCCAGTTCGTCGGTCAAAGCCTTCCAGCCCTGCCAATCATCCTCGGCCATACCGTCTTCAATGCTGGCAATCGGGTAGCGGCGGCACAGATCAGCGTAGAGCTGCACCATACCCGCGCTATCCAGTGTCTTGCCCTCACCGGACAGTACGTATTTACCGTCCTTGAAGAATTCGGTTGCGGCCACATCAAGCCCCAGCAGCACGTCTTCACCTGGACGGTAGCCCGCCGCCTCAATCGACTTCATGACAACGCTCAACGCCGCATCGGCCGAGGCCAGATTGGGCGCAAAACCACCCTCATCACCCACATTGGTGTTAAGCCCCTGCCCCTTGAGCTGCTTTTTAAGCGACTGGAAAATCTCACTGCCCATGCGGACGGCGTCAGCCACCGTCGGCGCGCTAACCGGCAGGATCATGAATTCCTGAAAATCGATCGGATTATCGGCATGCGCCCCACCGTTGATGATATTCATCATGGGAGTTGGCAAGGTACGCGCCGCAGCACCACCAATATAGCGGTAAAGTGGCAGCCCGCATTCTGCTGCAGCTGCCTTGGCCACAGCCAGCGACACGCCCAGAATGGCATTGGCGCCGAGGCGCGCTTTGTTGGGCGTACCGTCCAGCGCAATCATGGTCTGGTCCAGCGCCACCTGATCCAGCCCTTCAAGACCACAGATGGCCTCAAAAATCTCGCCTTCCACGGCCTGAACAGCCTTCAGCACCCCTTTGCCGCCATATCGCTTGACGTCACCATCGCGCAGTTCAACAGCTTCATGCGCACCCGTAGAGGCGCCGGAGGGAACCGCAGCGCGGCCCACCGCCCCGCTTTCCAGCTCAACTTCAACTTCAACCGTAGGATTACCCCGGCTATCGAGAATTTCACGCGCGATGACTGACGTAATAGACGACATATTTTTCTCCCCTGAGTTTGATTAACTTAGACTGGAACAAAGCGAAGCGAATGAGCCCGCTCCGGCTTCAGTTCAAACGGCAGCTCCGCTGTTTTGGGAACGAGAAAGGTCTGGCAGGCCTGCGCACATTTACAGCGCTGGAAACTGCCACAGACCGAAATGACCTCCGTCACGCCCAGCATCTGCTTGCGCTGCCGGTTATTCAGCGCCTCAGCCGGAACCAGATAATAGGTACCGCTATAGATTTTACCATCCAGCTTATGGTCAAAAACCTGAGCTGGCGAATTATCTTTGGCCATTTCTGGACCTCAGGCGCTGAGTTGAACCGGCTTGCTCTTGGACAGGCTATCAAACGCCATCAGCGTTTCCAGCAGCCCCTTCAGATGAGACAGACGCACCATATTCGGCCCGTCTGACGGCGCATGATCCGGGTCCTGATGTGTTTCAATAAACACACCCGCGACCCCCACCGCAATCGCTGCGCGCGCCAGAACCGGCACAAACTCGCGCTGGCCGCCCGAGGTAGCCCCCTGGCCACCCGGCTGTTGTACGGAATGTGTGGCGTCAAAAATGACCGGATAACCGGTTTGCGCCATAATCGGCAGTGAACGCATATCGCTGACCAGCGTATTGTAACCAAAGCTGGCACCACGCTCACACAGCAAAATGTTTTGATTTCCGGTGCTGGCAATCTTGTCTGCCACGTTCTTCATGTCCCACGGGGCAAGAAACTGGCCTTTTTTAACATTGATCACCTTACCGGTCTGGCCAGCAGCCAGCAGCAAATCTGTCTGACGGCACAGGAAAGCCGGGATCTGCAGCACATCAACTACCTGAGCGGCAATCGCACACTGATCCGGCTCATGCACATCGGTCAGCACCGGGCAGCCATATTCCTTCTTTACGGCAGCCAACACCTCTAACCCGCCATCAAGCCCCAGACCACGCGCGGTTTTCACCGAGGTGCGGTTAGCCTTGTCAAAGCTACTCTTGTAAATAAACGGCATCCCCAGCTCTTTGGTAATGGTGCTGATGGCACCTGCCATATCCATGGCGTGCTGGAGGCTTTCGATCTGACAGGGGCCAGCGATCAGCGCGAGCGGCCGATCATTGGCAATGGCTAGAGAGCCACAAGGGACGGTTTTAATCATAAGCGGCAAATTACCAGTTAGTCGGTAAACTGTATAGCCTGCGCCGCCTGAGTAAACCCGTTGATATTGTAGGATATTTTAACAGGGCCTGCCGAAATCCCCAAAGTGCGGGATTTAGCAATTTCCCGTACCTGTGCAATGGGCAGGCTAATTAGAATGCCATCTGCCTGTACGATATAGGGCAATGTCAGCTTTTTGCCGGAATCCAACAGCAACTCAGCCTGACGCGGGAATGGGAAAGACGGCAAATCACCCTTTGTTACCGTTAAGGACAGCACATACTGGGCACGGTTATGCACCCACAGCCCCAACGCATAATCTGCGGGCTGATTAAGATTAGCCAAGCGCTCATAGGGCTTTCCCTCATAGCTCAGCTCGATCATCTGCCAGGTGGGCGCGCCGGTAATCGCGCGCGCATCGCTTTCTACCAACGGCTGGTTGGGTAGGCGTGCGGGCAAACGGTCATTCAGGCATTTTTCAAACAGGGCATAGGCCTGAGCAAAGCCGCGCAGATCAAAGCTGACGCTACCGCTGTCAACACTGCCAGTGCCAATACTATAAGTGGCAAAACGGGCAGCCGCCATCTGCTTGAGCATATCGGGCGTGGCCTTGTAGAACATGCCAAAGCGGCTTTTGCCAAAGCTCAACTTAACTGGTGGGTTCTGATCAAGCTGCAATGTCAGCTCTTTAAATTGAGCATCATGTAAAAAATCAGCCCCTAGTTGGACTGATCGCTCCTGCGTAGAGCGTAACGCACTCAAGGACCACTCAACGCCGCCCAGCGTCTCGGTATTTTGCAGCTGGCAATTCTGTCCGCCAACAAACGCACCTTGCCACGGCCCGATCACATAGCGCCCGACAATTTCTGTCAGTGATTCAACGCCCGCATAGGGGTCGTTATCAGCCGCCGACGCAGGTGACGTGAGCAACAGGCAAGTAGCGATGAGAGCAGAGAAGTAGCGCATGCCTGTTTCTTTATCACAATTTGCTTGCACGCAGCAGATTTATTGAGTTACGCTTCTCTCATGTTGTCGCAACGCGCCGCTCATTGCCATTTCTACGCCAAAACCACTGCGGGTTTGGGCTATGGCAACCCGTCTGCGCTGAACGGTACCCGCTAACGGGCTGAGTCTGAGACCAGCCCACCATCAAGGGGCTGGCGACACAACCAAACAATCCGTCTCCCGCCCTGACTGTGCCAATGAACAGGAGGGAACATGTCATGGTGAAATATATAAAAAAACGATGGCGACGTGAGCCTAACGCTGATATTCGCCGCCTTTATCTGGCCACAGCGCTACGCTGCGGCGGCTTTTATCTGCCTATTATCGTTTTATACAACCGAGAAGTCATGGGGCTGAGCTTTGCCCAGTTCATGTTTGTGGAGGCGTTCTTTGCTGTCTCCATGGCTGTATTGGAGATTCCAACCGGCTATTTCTCTGACATCTGGCAGCGGCGCACCACCATGATCGTCTCAGCCATGTTCTGGGCGGCTGCCTATATCTGGATGAGTGTGGCCTATGGTCTGTTTGACGCCTTGGGCGTGCAACTACTCATGGCACTGGGCGCCAGCTTCTCATCAGGCACGTTGCAGGCCATGCTGTACGAATATCTGGCCGAGGAAAAGCGTGAACACGAATACCGGAAAGCAGAGGGGCGACGATTTGCACTAGGCTTTTACGGATTGGCATTTACTGCGCCGGCGGCTGGCTGGCTGTACAGTCTGGATGTCAGGCTGGCTGTAATATTAACGCTAGGGCTACATCTGGCATCCTTGCTTGTCAGCCTTCATCTGCGCGAGCCCGTCCGCCTGCGGCGGGGCATTGAGCACAACGCTTTTTACGACATGCTCAAAACCATGCGATATGCACTTTATGGCCACCGGGAAATTGCAGCCATTATCCTGCTATCGGCAATTATGCTATGCGGCACCAAGCTGATCCTGTGGATTCAGCAGCCCTATTACCAGGCAGCGCATATTCCGCTGGAGCTATATGGCTGGCTGTCTGCTGGCGCTTTTCTGCTGGTTGCTATCAACAGCCAGCTGGTTCACCGGCTGGAGCACTGGATGAAACCAGTACCGCTGCTCGGTCTGATCATGCTGACTGAAATAGGTCTTACGTTATTGACCGGTGTACATGTGGCAGCGGTGGTAGCTCCGCTCCTTCTAGTCGGACAAGCGCTCTATGGTCTGGCAAACCCGGTAATCACTGACATCATCATCCAGCGGTCAGACCCTGCCCGACGCGCCACCATCTTGAGCGCCCAGAGCTTATCATCACAGTTTGCCTTCACACTGGTAAGCGTACCTTATGGCATACTGTCAGATAGCGGCACGCCGGGACACGCACTGCTGGGTCTTAGTTGCCTGCTAACGCTATGCGGCGTTCCGGCATGGCTGTATTTATGCCGGAAAGTGCCAGATTAGACCAGACGCGACTGCTCCAGCGCTGCCTTGACGAAGGAGACGAACAGCGGGTGCGGTTCCAACGGACGGCTCTTGAGCTCCGGATGGAACTGCACGCCGATGAACCACGGATGGTCAGCCCGCTCGACGATCTCCGGCAGGACGCCATCCGGCGACAGGCCCGAAAATACCAGCCCAGCCTTTTCCAGCTGGTCGCGGTAGGTCATGTTCACTTCGTAGCGGTGGCGGTGACGCTCGCTGATCTGCTGGGCGCCATAGACCTGGGCAACCTTGCTGCCTTCCTTCAGAACGCAGTCATACGCGCCTAAACGCATGGTGCCGCCCAGATCGCCATTGGCTTTGCGCTGCTCCAGCTCATTACCCTTAACCCACTCGGTCATCAGGCCGACCAGCGGCTGCTCACACGGGCCAAACTCAGTGCTGCTGGCCTTGGTGAGACCGCACAGATTGCGCGCGGTTTCAATAACAGCCAGCTGCATACCAAAACAGATCCCCAGGAACGGCAATTTATGCTCACGCGCATATTGGGCCGCCTTGATCTTGCCGCCCGTGCCGCGCTCACCAAACCCACCGGGGATCAAAATGGCGTGCAAACCAGCCACATGCTCGGCCACATCAGCCTTTTCAAAAACTTCACTGTCAATCCAGTGCAGACGCACCTTCACATTATTGGCAATACCGCCATGCACCAGCGCTTCAGCTAGCGACTTGTAGGCATCCAGCAGGCTGACATATTTACCAACGATCCCGATCTGCACTTCACTTTCCGGATGGCGGATTGTGTTGAGCAGTGTCTGCCAACGCGACAGGTTGGCGGGCGGCAGCGGATCAATCCCGAAATACTTAAGCACCTGCGTATCCAGCCCGGCTGCATGGTAGCTCTCTACCACAGCATAAATGCTGTCCACATTCAGGGCCGGTACCACACGCTCGGCCGGCACATTACAAAACAGGGCGATTTTCTTGCATTCGCCTTCCGGAATTTCGCGTTCTGCACGGCACAGCAACATATCTGGCTGAATGCCAACGCTGAGCAACTCCTTGACCGAATGCTGGGTCGGCTTGGTCTTCAGCTCACCCGCCGCCGCGATATAGGGCAGCAGGGTCACATGAATGAACATGGCATTGGGGCGGCCAACCTCATTGCCAAACTGGCGGATGGCCTCAAGGAACGGCAGACCTTCAATATCGCCAACAGTGCCGCCGATTTCACAGATAATGAAATTGCTGTCATCCGTCTCGGCGCGCAGAAATTCCTTAATCTGGTCGGTTACATGCGGGATAACCTGCACGGTTGCGCCCAGATAATCACCGCGGCGCTCCTTGGCCAGTACGGTCGAATAAATGCGGCCGGTGGTGATATTGTCTGACTTGCGCGCCGACACATTGGTAAAACGCTCATAATGGCCCAGATCCAGATCGGTTTCGGCGCCATCATCGGTCACATAAACTTCACCATGCTGATACGGGCTCATGGTCCCCGGATCAACATTGAGATACGGGTCAAGCTTGCGGATGCGCACCTTATAGCCGCGCGCTTGCAGCAAAGCCGCCAAGGCCGCCGCCGCCAGACCTTTACCCAAAGAGGAGACTACACCGCCGGTAATGAAGATGTACCGCGGTTTGGATATGTTGCTCATGCGAGCCTCAGGGGTTAGTGGGTGGTGTTGGAGCTGCCGGCGTTTGAGCCTGCGGCGCCGACTGGGCCGGGGCATCTGCCGTCGGCGGGGTTACCGCTGCGGGAACAGCAGGAACCTCAGACTGACTGGCCAACTGATCGGCAATCGACTGCGTACCCTTATGACCACCAGCCAGAATGGCCAGTGTCAGCGAGGTGATGAAGAAAATGGTCGCCAAAACGGCAGTTGCACGCGTCAGTATGTTGGCACTGCCACGGATCGGCGCCATACCGCCACCGCTGGGGCCAGCCAGACCAGCACCTTCCGAGCGCTGAAGCAGCACAACGATGACCATAGCCACCGCAACAATCAGATGAATGACCAGAACGATATGTTCCACTTTGTTCCTCACTTCCCGGATGGGGGTATATAGCGCCAGCCGCCGCCGCCCGCCAGACCTAATTTTATGCAAAGAATCTCAACATGTTACGCAAAGGCAGGCAAGCCGATTCGCGTTAGGCCGCCTGCGCAATCTTGATGAAATCTTCGGCACTCAGCGACGCCCCGCCCACCAGCAGGCCATCAACATCCTTCAGCGCCAGCAATTCTGCCGCATTGTTAGGTTTGACCGAACCACCATACAGAATACTGACATTCGCCCCTGCCCGCAGCTCGGCTACGGCAGCGCGAATATGCGCATGCATGGCCGCCACATCAGCCGCCGAGGCATTGCGGCCTGTACCAATCGCCCAGACTGGCTCATAGGCCACCACATAATCACGTTTGCCCTCGGGCAACGACGCCTTGAGCTGGGCGGTGACGACGACCAACTCCTGTTTGGCTTCGCGCTGCTCTAAAGTTTCACCCACGCAAATAATGGCTGTCAGCCCTTCATCAGAGGCCGCTAGCGCTTTCTTTTGAATGGTTGCATCCTGCTCGCCCAGCCCATGGCGGCGCTCAGAGTGCCCGACGATCACAAACCGGCAACCCAGCTCGCTGAGCATCGGCGCGCTGATATCACCAGTGAACGCGCCCTTGCCTTCATAATGGCAATCCTGCGCGCCCAGGCTAACCTGCGAGCCACTCAACAAAGCGGCCACCGCCGGAATATGCACAAACGGCGGGCACACAACCAACTTGGCCGGCACGCGTGCCGCGACCAGCGCCGTCGCGCGCGCCTCGGCCTCACTGAGGGAGCCATTCATTTTCCAGTTTCCGACGATGAGCTTGGGCATTTTGTCTCCGGGTGGTTGCATATAAAGCAAATAGCCTTAAAATCACGCGCTGATAAGAGGAGAATACATACCATGATGCATTGGATGCGCAGCGCCGGTAAGAGCTATATTGCCAAGGGCCTGTTTATTGTTCTGGTTGGTAGCTTTGGTATTTGGGGCATCGGCCCGATTTTCAGCAGCAGCCGCGTGCAAAATGCCGCCACCGCTGGGAATGAAAAAATTCCGACTGCTGCAGTTGAGGAAGCATTCCGCCAGCAGCTGCAGATGATCGAGCGCCAATACGGCATCAGCATGACCGCCGAGCAGGCCGCTCAATACGACCTCAAGCGCCAGATTGCCCAGCAGCTGGTCATGCAGTCCCTGTATAATCAGGAAGCAGCACGCATGGGCATTGCCTTTGATCGTGAAGTACTCAAACAGACCATCGCCCTGCAGCCTTCGCTGCGCGATGAGAGTGGCAAGTTTAACCCGCAGCGTTTTAGCGCCATGCTACAAACCCTTGGCATGAACGAAGGCACGTATCTGCAGGCATTGCGCGGCGACCTTTCGCGCACGCTGCTTTTGGGCAGCATGCAATCTGCCGCCAGTACCCCGGCTTTGCTCGCCCAGCCTTTGTACAACTGGGCCAACGAAAAGCGCGTCGCTCTGGTGCAAGAAATTAAGGCCAGCGAAATGACCGGCATTGCCGAGCCAACGACTGACGAGCTCAAGGCCTTCTACGATCAGCATCAGGACAGCTTCATGGCGCCGGAATACCGCTCCATCAGCTACATTCTGGTAGATGCTGAAAAGATTGCAGCTGGCATCAGCGTCTCTGAAGAGGACATCAAGGCTGCCTACGACGCCGCCCCGCAGGATTATGGCACACCGGAAAAGCGCACCATTGCCCAGATCACAACACAGGATCAGGCCGTAGCCGAGAAGATTGCCACAGAGGCAGCAACCCGCCCCCTGCAGGATGTCGCCAAGGAGAATAATGTCAGCTACAGCGAAATTGAGCTGACGGATGGCAACACCTTCCCGGATCTGAACAAGATCATTTTCAGCATGGAAACCGGCAAAACATCGCAAGCCATCAAGAGCCCGATGGGCTGGCATGTGCTGCATCTGGTCAAGGTCACACCAGTTGAAACAAAAACATTAGCCCAAGTGCACGATCAGGTCGCCGCCAAGCTGCGCCATGATCAGGCAGCAGCCAAGCTTGATGACCTTTCCAAACAGCTGCAGGACACAACAGCAGGTGGCGCCACACTGGCAGAAGCTGCAAAGCAGCTGGGTCTGGACGTGATTAGCTTAGGCGATGTCAGCAGCATGGGTAAAGACATGGCGGATAAGCCGGTACCGGACAGCAAGCCCGCAGCCAGCCAGGCCATTCAGATCGGCTTTAGCACAGATGCCGGTCAGGTCAGCCCCCTGCAGGAAACTGAGAAAGGCCTGATTATTGTTGGCGTTGACAAGATCACCCCCGCGCAAGCCAAGCCGCTCGACAGCATCAAGGCTGACGTCGTCAAGGCATGGCGCATCAGCAAGCAGCAGGAAATGGCCCAGAAAAAGGCGCAGGAAACTGTTGACCGTCTGAACAAGGGTGAGGAAGTCGCCTGGCTTACCCGTACCCCGGCGCTGGCCCGCGATGGCAGCAATCGTGACAAGCTCCCCAAGGGCGCACTCACTGCGCTGTTTGCCGCCACGCCCGGCACGGCCACCCTGTTCAAGGATGAAACCAGCACTTGGGTGATCAAGCTGGTCGACGTCATCAAGCCAGAAGCCGATGCTGAAAAGCTGGAAGCTGCACGCAAGGAAATGAAAAAGCAGATGGGCGATGACCTCATCGAACAATTTGCGAATGAGCTGCGCGCACGCTACGGCGCCAACCTGAACGAAGCCTGGCTCAATCAGGCCAGCGCTCCGTCAGCAGAATAAGCGCTGATATCTATTCAACCGGCAGATGACTTCCGTGGTTATCTGCCGGTTTTTTCATGCCTCGATTTAATATCCTGATTATTGATGGCTCACCAGCTGCGGCTGAGTAAGCTGACGGGTTAAGCGGCTCACCACAACAAACTCAAACCCGGCCTGCTTTGCCTGCGGGATCCATTGTTTAAGCGCTTCAATTGTCGCCGCATGAGGATGACCAATAGCAACAGCGCTGCCGTGCCGGCGCGCTACCTGCTCGGTCTGATGCAGCTGGGCCAGAATTTTTGCCACATCAATCTCATTATCAAGAAATACATCGCGCCCCACATAGCGCAGCCCATATTGCTCGGCTAACGACAGACCCACACTCTGAGGCGTCGTACGGCTATCAAGAAAGAACAAATGGCGCCGGGCAAGCTCAGCCATCACCAACTCCATCGCAGCCCGGTCTTTTGTAAAGCGGCTCCCCATATGGTTATTGACGCCAACATACCCAGAAAAACTGTTCAGCGATTTGTTCAGGCGGCGTTTTAATTCTGCTGCGTCCAGTGTCGTCAGCAAGGCGTCCGGCCCGGGATTATTATGGGCCAGATCATCCGGCTCCATCGGCATATGCACCAGCAATTCATGACCATTGGCCTTGGCTTGGGCAACCAATGTCTGCAGCTTTTCAGCATAGGGTAAAAATGCCAAGGTCACTGGCGCGGGTAAGCCCACCGCAGCGCGCGAGCCGCGGTAATCTGGGCCAACGTCATCAATCACAATCGCAATACGCGGCCGCTGGCCACGCATGGGGGGAATGGGATCAGCCGGCACAACCGGCAGGGCCGCGACCTCAGCAGCGTCAACAGCCGAGGGCGGCTCCTCATATTGCGGGGGGCGCAATGTTGTTGGCGCGTCAGAGCTGCCATAGCCGCGCAAGCGATAGTCATATACGGCAACCGGTGGTGTAGATGGCAGCTCTTGCGGCACGCGGGCAATAATATCTTCCACGCGCTGGGGCGCGGGCACAGGCCGTTCAACAACGGCGATAGATGTAACTTGCGCAGCTGGGCGCGGCGCCAGTTTGTACTGAGCCCACCCCGCTACCAATATCCCCAGCACAAACCCTGCCAGCAAGAGCAGGTTAAGCGGGCGCAGGAAAATCTGCCGGAAAGGAAAACGCCGCGACCGAGGTTTTCTCGATCGCGGCGCTAAACGCTTACGCATCACGCCGTCAGCTTAGTTGCTGGGCGGGGTCTGCATAATGGTGGCATTGGTCAGCACAGCCTTGGCGCCCGGAGCACCCGGGGCCGTTACAGGCGGCGCAACAATCGCCGGTGCAGCAGGCGCTGCAGCGGGCGGGGTCAACTCGGGAGCCAGTGCAACCGGGGCTTTAGCCAGCATAACAGTATCACCGGCTACGTTAGCGGTCAGGCCGATCGGCTTAACGGCGTCAGCCAGAACCTGCTGCCACGGACGGCCACCCTGCCAATCAACCGACTGGCTCATATCTACACCTTCGCCATGAGCGAACGTGTAATCAGACGGGAGGATCTGGCGCATCGCAATCACCAGCGGCACATGCTTGCCAAAGCCATCAACAACCTTCTCGGCCGAGGACGACGCGGTGACCGGCGCCGTGGTTGCAACGCTTTCACCCGTAATCGGCGATACGGCAACGCTCGCAGGCGCAGTGACCGGAGCCGGAGCTGCAGCAGCGGCTTCAACAGCAGCCTTCGGCGGAACCAGCACATGCTCAGGCGCGCTTACGGGCGCAGAAGCCGGGGCTTCCGGTGCCTTGACTGTGGTAGCCAGGGTGGTTTCCTGCGGCAGAGCCGGCGCCTTTACTTCAGGCGCAGCAACCATATCAACCGGCTTGGCAGCGGCGGCGACTTCAGCACGCGGCGCTGTATTGCTCGGCATGGTATCGATCAGCGACTGAGCAGTCGGCATGCTGGCAGCAGAGCTAGCTGCCGGGGCGACAACGTCCTTGCTGGTGGCCAGCGTTACTTCAGGCTGGGCTGGAGCTGTGGCCGGAACAGCGGCTTCAGCAGCAGAAGCCGATTTCGGCGGAACCAGCACTTGCGATGGCGACGGCGTAGCAACTGTAACGGCAGCGGCGGGTGCCTTCACTTCAGCAGCCGGCGCTACAACCGGCGCGGGCTGATCACCCTTGGCATAGATCGGCTGGGCCGACATGGTCTCATTGCTCAGCAGAACCTTGGGGCCTTCAGCAGCAGGCGCAACGACTGCAACCGGAGCGGCTGCAGCAGTTTCAACCGGAGCAGCCGGGGCTGTTGCCGCAGCAGCGGCTTCAACGGCCGAAGCGGGCGGAACCAGAACCTGAGCCGGGGCAGCAACCGGGGCGACCGGTGTGGTTACGGCGGGGGCGGCTTCAACCGCCGGGGCTACCGGGGCTGCAGCACCTGCGACCGGAACAGACGAATCAACACTCCACGCACGGCCCTGAGCCGGTGCGGCAGGCGCATCAGCCGGCGCGGGTTGCGCGGCATAAGGCGTCTCAGCATTTGCAGCTGGCTTGTTGTCATCAGACAGCCAGATAAAACCGGCGCTGGCCATGCTGGTGCTTGCCAGCAGCAGGGCGACGGAAAGAGAAACGGAACGTGTTGTGCGGTTAGCCATGTCAGAAACACTCTCGCTCAGAGGGTCGAATTGGCTTTTGGAATTAGCATTGACCCGTAAATAAAGCCAGCGTTTTGTTGGAGTTATCTGAGCATGCTGCGACTCGGTTTAATCACGCGACCAACCTGTTGCACGAGCGCCCTACCCACCCCTGTATCTGTATGAGGATTCACAGAAGTTAAGAGCCACGCTTGACGAACGATGAGAACTTAAGTAGAACAAATAGCAGTGTTTTTCGAGTCGCTGGAAGGAACAGGGTCCCATGCTCACGAAAAAGCAGCACGAATTGCTGAGCTTTATCAATCGCCGCCTTGCTGATGAAGGCGTCCCCCCCTCCTTTGACGAAATGAAGAGCGCGCTCGGCCTGCGCTCCAAATCCGGCATCCATCGCTTGATTACCGGTCTTGAGGAACGCGGCTTTATTCGCCGCATGCCCCACCGCGCCCGCGCGCTGGAAGTGGTGCGCATGCCTAAGGCGGCACCCGAATCCAAGGATAAGCAGACCAAAGCCCCCTTCAAACCCAGCATCATTCAGGGCGGCAGGAATGTACCGCAAATGCAGACCCAGGCCTCTGCGGTAGAAATCCCGCTCTATGGCCGTATTGCTGCCGGTATTCCGATTGAAGCTTTGGCTGACCCCTCCACCTACACGCCTGTACCGCAGGATATGCTATCCAGTGGTGAGCACTACGCCCTTGAAGTATCTGGCGATTCCATGGTTGAGGCCGGTATTCTGGATGGAGATACCGTCATTATCCGCCGCTCCGACCGTGCCGATAATGGCCAGATCGTCGTTGCGCTGGTTGCCGATGAGGAAGCCACACTCAAGCGCTGGCGCCTGAAAGGCAACAAAGTTGCGCTAGAGCCCTGCAATCCGGACTATGAGACCCGTATTTTCCCGGCTGAACAAGTTAAGGTTCAAGGGCATCTGGTTGGTCTGATCCGGAAGTATCACTAACGACCGCTGCTACTGGGCTTTTGTCTGCCCCATCGCTGAGAGCCTGTGCTTCAACTGAAGAACGGGAATAATCCCTGCGCATGGAACCGCGCCGAGCCTCGGCTGGCGCTGGGCTATCGCCATATCCCGGATGCCACGGCCGTTGCGCCCCAATACGATTAGACGTCAGCCCACCATCAGGCCAAATCATGGCCGCGCCATATATACGCAGTGCTATGCGATCAATAACCAGCGGCGCAGCGCACGGTTTAATACGCAGCTCCGGCGCTATAATGATGCGGGCCAAGGTGCAATCAGCCGTTTTAGCGAGAAGGCTCTGCGGCAGGGCCAAGCCAAGATCCGGCCTCACGCATCCCACCGCATCGCAGATGAAACCAGATTGCGTGCTACGCCAAGATTGTAAGCGCCCGCCCGCATTATAGGCCAATTCCCATTGTTCATAGGTCTTGCCACGCGGCTGGGCGCGCTGCGCATAGAGCCCGCCATCAGCGCCACGCACCGCAATTTGCCCCTCTGCACTCACCAGCGCCAATGGCTGCGGCTGATAGAACGTCAACATAAAGCCAATGCTGATGGGTACGAGCGCGGCATAACGCAAGCGCGTTTGCCATAAGGCCAGCCATAATCCACCAAGTGTGAGACAACCGACGCTTGCTGGGCCGATCTGTCCTGCATTCAAACTGGCAAACGGCATCGCCGCCACCCAGGCTGCACTTTGCGTGACGCCCACCAGCCCCATCTGTAATACGGCCAGCGCCGGTGCAGCCAGCCCCAAAGGCACCAGCAGATACGAGATCACCACCGCCGGCATAATCACAACGCCAGTAAGCGGAACTGCAATCAGATTACCTATCACGCCCAGCAGCTGCACCCGGTGAAAATGCCAGACGCTATATGGCATCGTCGCAAAACCGGCAATGAGAGAGGTCACAACAATTCCGGCCAGATAGCGCAGCGCGCGGCCTATCCAGTTGGGCTGCGCCTTATTTGCTGCCTTCTGCTTCCACCATTCATAGGCCGCAATCAGCATCACGATGGCGGCAAACGACATCTGAAACCCGGGGTTGAGCAAACTTTCAGGAAACAGCAGCAGAATAACCCCAGCCGCCAAGGCGACTGAACGCATGCTGAGCGCCTGCCGGTCCAGCATGATGGCAAGAAAAACCAGAGAGGCCATCAACGCCGCACGCTGCGCGGGAATGGGGGCGCCGACCAGCCATGTATAGGCAATGACAACACCCATCGCCGCTCCAGCGGCCCACCGCTTAATTGGGTAATGCAGCGCCATATACGGAGACAGCGCCAACAACGCGCGCAGCACAAAGAAAACAAACCCACCCACCATGCCAATATGCATGCCGGAAATAGACAATAGATGCTGCGTACCAGCCGCCCGCATATTGGCGTTGGTAACATCATCAATAGCGCTACGTTCTCCGGTCATGAGTGCAACGGCAATTGCACCTTCAGCACCGGGCATTTTCTGCTGGATGTATTCGGACAGCTGCTCGCGCCAGCGCTCGGCCAAACTAGCCCGATTGGCGCTCTCTAAAATTTCTGGCGCACGCAGGGCCATACCATAGGCGCCGATACCGGCATAAAACGCATCCCGCCTGAAATCGTAGCCTCCGGGATAGGCCGGTTCCATCGGCGGCAACAGATTGGCCAGCACCTTGATCCGCGCGCCAACGCCCGGCAGAGCCCCCTGTCCACGCAGGGTGAGGCGAACATACAAAGGGGTCTGTTCAGCCGGCAGCCGCTCGATAGCGATATCGCTCAGAAGCAGGCGCGCGCCCTCTTCCCGCAATTCGCGCTCAATAATGGTTGCTGTGACCTCTACCGGCCCAAGCTTACGGCTGAGCATGGGCTGCGCGACCCACGCCGTCCGCACACTTGCCGCCCCCAGCCCAAGACAGAATGCAAAAACAACGATCATCCCCATGACAGCATAGGGACGCTGGCGTAAAGCGATCAACCCCAACAGGCACAGAGCTGGCGCGATCAAGATAAGAATAAGCGAGGGCTCGACTGGCAAGGCATAATAACTCGCAATACCCAGCCCCAAAAACACCGGCAGCCAGTAAGCCCAGCGCTCCTGCTCACTCAAAAAGAGTTGCAGCCATTGGCCCGGCCATTTACGTAGTCGCCACCACATGCCCCTTGAGTAAGGCAAGTGCGGCAGACTGGCAATGCCCCAATCTTCAGCAGCTTAATCGTTGACGTGCTGGCGGCTTTGCGCTTCCTGCGCCACTACCTTGAGGTCACTGGCCATCATTTCCTGCACCAGCGCTTTAAACGGCGTGCGGTGCGACCAGCCTAAATTTGCCTTGGCCTTGCTGGGGTCGCCCAGCAGCAGATCAACTTCTGTCGGTCGGAAATAGCGCGGATCAATGCGCACCACGGCAGCGCCGCTCTTGCTGTCGATCCCCACTTCATCCACACCTTGCCCCTGCCAGCTAATCGTGCGGCCGACTTCAGCAAAGGCTAATTCGATGAATTCGCGCACGCTATGGGTTTCACCTGTCGCCAGTACATAATCATCGCCTTGCGGCTGCTGCAGCATCAGCCACATGCCTTCAACATAATCCCGAGCATGGCCCCAGTCGCGCTTGGCTTCAAGATTGCCTACATAAAGGCACTGCTGCAGCCCCAGCTCGATTGCGGCGACCGCGCGCGTAATTTTACGGGTCACAAAGGTTTCGCCGCGGATCGGGCTTTCATGATTGAACAGAATGCCATTGCTGGCATGCATGCCATAAGCTTCGCGGTAATTAACCGTAATCCAATAGGCATACAACTTGGCAACGCCATACGGGCTACGCGGATAAAATGGTGTTGTTTCCTTCTGCGGCGTTTCCTGCACCTTGCCATACAGCTCGGAGGTGGATGCCTGATAAAAGCGCGTTACCTTCTCACGCCCGAGAATACGGATCGCTTCCAGCAGACGCAGCGTGCCCATGCCATCGGCATTGGCGGTATATTCCGGCGTTTCAAAACTGACCTGCACATGGCTTTGCGCCGCCAGATTATAGATTTCATCTGGCTGGGTTTCCTGCACGAGGCGGATGAGATTAGTCGAATCCGTCAGATCGCCATAATGCATCTTGAAAGGTTTACCGGCCACATGCGGGTCGTGATAGAGATGGTCGACGCGCGCGGTGTTAAACGAGGACGAGCGGCGTTTAACGCCATGCACCTGATAGCCCTTCTCGAGCAGCAATTCTGCCAGATAGGCGCCGTCCTGACCGGTAATGCCGGTAATAAGTGCAGTTTTCATCACGACCTCGCTTGCTCAAATTCTGCCTCATACCTATAACCAGCGAGAGCGTTAGGCAACCCGACAGATGCGCCCCAAGCGCAAATGGAGCATAAAATGAGCAAAACACAGCTGAGCGGAAAAAAGATCTGGGTTGCTGGCCATCGCGGCATGGTCGGGCAAGCGCTGCTGCGCCGGCTGTCCCGCGAAAACGCGCAAATTCTCACCACCAGCCGGCAGGATGTTGACCTGCGCCGCCAGAGTGAAGTGGAAAGCTGGATGGCCGCACACAAGCCGGATCTGGTTTTTGTGGCCGCTGCGCTGGTGGGCGGTATTCACGCCAACAACACCCGTCCGGCGGAGTTCCTTTACGATAACCTGGCCATTGAAGCCAATATCATCCACGCGGCGCATCTTACTCAGGTTGAGAAGCTCTGCTTCCTTGGCTCCTCCTGCATTTACCCCAAGCTGGCCGAGCAACCCATGCGCGAGGACGCCCTGCTCACCGGCCCGCTGGAGCCAACCAATGAATGGTATGCAATTGCCAAAATCGCCGGCATTAAGCTGTGTCAGGCCTATCGCCGCCAGTATGGCTGCAACTTCATTTCAGCTATGCCAACCAACCTCTACGGCCCGGGCGATAATTATAATTTGCAGCAGGGCCATGTCGTTGCAGCACTTATTGCCAAGATCCATACCGCCGTGACCGAAAAGCAAGATCAGGTCACCTTATGGGGCACCGGAACGCCGCTGCGTGAGTTCCTGTTTGTCGACGATCTGGCAGATGCACTGGTTTTCCTGATGCAGAATTATGCGCAGGAAGACCATATTAATGTCGGCTCAGGGCAGGAATATTCCATTCTGCAGCTAGCCCAAACAATTGCCGATGTTGCGGGATACAAAGGCCAATTTCTGTTCGACACCAGCAAACCTGACGGCACGCCGCGCAAAATCATGCACAGCGACCGTCTAGCGGCGCTAGGCTGGAGTGCCCCTACCAACTTTCATGACGGCATGAAGCAAGCCTATGACTGGTATGTGCAAAATATTGCCTCGGTGCGCTCATAAACCTCTTTATTTAGCTTGAATGCCCGCACAGCAATGCCAATATCTTAACCAGACAGGAGAATATCATGATGAAACCAAATGTTGGGACTGTTGACCGTCTGCTGCGCATTGTCGTGGGCTTTGGCTTGATTTCGCTGGTTTTTGTTGGCCCGCAGACGCCGCTGGGCTGGATTGGTGTAGTCCCGGTTTTGACAGCCCTGATCGGCTATTGCCCAGCCTATACGCTATTTGGCTTTAAAACCTGCAAAAGCGAGAAGATGGGTGGTAGCTGCTGTGGCGGTTCTTGCCATAAGGACGCGCCAAAGGATGAAAGCAAACCGGCAGCCTAGTGCTGAGGCTTGTTAGCTCGCCCCACCCAAAAGGCCCCGCATTAAGAGTGGGGCCTTTTTATTAGACAGATGACAGCAAAGCCGTCAGCTCGGCTGCACGCTCAGCATGAAAGGCTGAATAAATCTGCTGTTTGATCTCATATTCTCTAAATTCAGGGTTCGGTAGAACCTCGTGAATAAATTTATCGACCGTACAATAACGCAGCTCAACTTTTTCACCGGCATCCAGCTGTTGCTGTGCAATCTGGCGGCATTGGCGCGCCAGAAAATAATGCACATTCCAATCCAGCTTGGGAAAATCGTTATAAGTTTTAAGGTGAAGCCAATTATCACTCGCCAGGCCAGATTCTTCGAGCAGCTCACGTTGCGCAGCCTCTAGCGGCGCCTCACCAGGCTCTGCCCGTCCGCCCAGCAAGCTTAAATAAGGTGGTTTATGCGGCTGTTGCTGAGCGGCATAGCAAATACGCCCATCTTCCATCACCGCTAAAACCACAACAGTGTCAGGCCGGCGCGCGCATTCAAAGGTCGCCATGCTGCCGTCAAACAATTGCTGCGGCCACTGATAAATGTCGTAAATCTCACCCTTAAATACACATTTTGCGTGCGCTGGGATTTTAGTCATCAACAACCTCAACGTTAAAAAACCTTCTTTGAGCAGAGTAAAATAGAAATCCGCAAAAAACCTACTCATCAGGTACAATTGTTCCTTGATGAAAGATCATTTGCCAACCATTTTCGCTGTTTTTCCAAATAGAACTGCGCAATGCCCGTCGCGCCCTCGTATCATTACGTGGAATAGAGCGGGTCTCAAACGAAACTTGGGCGATATCATCCGCTAAAAATCTAACCTGAAAATTCGTTGCCTCATACCTGCTGCCAGTCTTTTCAGCAGAAGTAAGTGATTGGATAACATCATGTTTTAAATAGAATTTTCCAGACTGACTAATTTCACAAAACTGCTCATGCAAAAGAGTATTCAAAGAATAGAGATTTGATCGAACCTCATTTAATAGAAGCGATTTCTCCAAAGAAATAAGCAGTTCATCAGTTTGCATAATCCTCATTTCCAATAACAAGAAGCATAGCAAATTTGTAAAACAAAAAAGCCGCCCTGTCAGGCGGCTATGTGTTTGATAGATTTGGTTGCGGGGGCCAGATTTGAACTGACGACCTTCAGGTTATGAGCCTGAGGGATGAGACTTTTACCGAGTTGGATAAAGTTATATTTAACTTGATATATCAGCATATTAGCGCGATATTGGCTTTGACGTTTCATTGCCGCATTTGACCAATTTTCACCCCTTTTGCGGCAATGGTGCGGCAACGATGCGGCAATGAACGGGGGCTAAAAATGGCAGCTAAGACTTTCAACTTCACCAAAAAGGCGATTGAAGCCTTGCCCCATCCCAAGACAGGCTTTGACAGCTATCGCGACACTGCTGAGCGTGGCTTGAGCCTTTACATCACCGCTGCTGGCGCAGTTAGCTTTTATATCCGCAAGCGTATCAATGGCCGCGATGAGCGGGTGATCATCGGCCAGTATCCAGATATTACGATTGAGCAGGCCCGCGCCAAGACTGTGACCATCCGGGCGCAGGTGGCGCAAGGGCAAGACCCGATTGCCGATAAGCGCAGATTACGCGCTGATATAAGCTTTTTTGAGATGTTTACCGAATATATGGAGCGTTATAGCAAGAAGCAAAAACGCTCTTGGCAATATGATGAGCGCGAGGTCAATAAATTCCTCTCCCACTGGTTTAAGAAGAAGGCCACCAGCATCAGCAAACAGGATGTGCAGCTGCTGCATGAGCGCATCCGTGACCAGAACGGGCTTTATCAGGCCAACCGGATTTTAGAGCGGATCAGCTCGATTTATAACCGCGCTATCGAATGGGGCTGGCAGGGGATCAATCCGGCAGACGGGGTGCGCAAGTTTCGGGAAAAATCGCGCGACCGCTTCCTACAACCAGACGAACTCCCCCGCTTCTTTGCGGCAATAGAAGAGGAGGAAAACGAAGTCGCGCGAGATTACATCATGATTTCATTGCTCACCGGCGCACGCAAATCCAATGTTCTGGCCATGCGGTGGGATGAAATCAGCTTCGAGCGGGCCGAATGGCGCATCCCCGAAACCAAGAATGGCGAGCCGCTCACGGTGGCACTTTCAGGCCCAGCCATGGAAATATTGCACGACCGCCGCCGCCAGACCAACACGGAATGGGTATTCCCCAGTGCCGAAAGCAAAACCGGCCACCTTGCCGATCCCAAGAAGGCTTGGGCAAGGCTGCTGGCGCGGGCAGGAATCAAAGACTTGCGTATCCATGACCTGCGCCGCTCACTGGGCAGCTGGCAGGCTTCAACGGGTGCCAGCGGCTATATCATTGGCAAGTCCCTTGGGCACAAATCGCAGCAAGCTACCCAGATTTATGCCCGCCTGAATCTCGACCCAGTGCGGCAATCGGTTGAGCTGGCCACCCAAGCCATGCTCAAGGCTGGGAAAACTGCTAAGAAGGCGTAATTGTTAAATATCAATGTGTTAGAAAAAATCCGCACTTTATAATTATATACAGAAGTATATTAACTATGACTATGATATACTATAGTATATGAACATGGAGCGGAATGATGAGCAATATACTCTCACAGATTAAAGCAGCGCGCCTCAAGCAGGGGCTGAGCCAAGCCGCGCTTGGCGAAAAGCTGGGCGTGCCGCAAAGCCATGTCTCAAAAATCGAGCAAGGCACCAGCGACCCTCGCCTATCGACCATTTCCGACCTGGTGCAGATGTTGGATCAGGAGTTAGTGCTGGTACCGCGCGCCATGCTGCCAGCTTTGCGCGCGTTTCTGCATGGCGAGGGTGAGCAAGAGCGCCGCTTTCAGCCGGATAAGGATGATAACGCATGACCAGCACTTTGCGCGTAAGCCTGAATAACCAGCCCATCGGCACACTCACTCGCCTGCCCAGCGGCAACACCTTTTTTGCTTTCAGTGAAGACTATCTGGCTACTGCCCCCGCCACGCGCCCGGTTTTAAGCCAGTCATTCATTAAACCCTCTGGCGAGTTGATCCCTGAAAGTCGCGCCACCTCTGGCAAGCTGCCGCCCTTCTTTTCCAACCTGCTGCCGGAAGGCACCATGCGCGATTATCTGGCCAAGCGCGGTGGAATCAAGCCGGGCAACGAGTTTGGGTTGCTGGAACTGCTCGGGCAGGATTTATCGGGTGCCGTGCAAGTAACAGCCGAGACTGGCGCTGCATCAGACAGCTCCCCGGAAAGTGAAGCCCATACCGAGCCACTGCACGCACTCCGCTTCTCCCTTGCCGGAGTGCAGCTCAAATTCTCGGCCATTGCCGGAAAGAATAGCCGCCTGACCATTCCCGCCAGTGGCATGGGGGGCGACTGGATTGTAAAACTCCCCGCCCAGAACTATCCCCATGTGCCGGAAAACGAATTTGCCATGATGGACTTGGCGGGGCGCATTGGCATACCTGTGCCGGAAGTTAAACTCATCAATCTGGCCGACATCGGCAACCTGCCCGAAATGGGCCTGCTGTCTGGCACACGGGCGCTGGCGGTTAGCCGGTTTGACCGCGCAGCCCACGGCCAACGCATTCACATTGAAGACTTCGCACAGGTTTACGCTATTGCACCTGAAAACAAGTATGAAGGCGTGAGCATGGACACCCTCGCCGGGATGGTTTGGACACTGACCGGCGAAGCGGGCCTAACCGACTTTATCCGCCGCGTTACCTATATCCTGCTGATTGGTAATGGCGATATGCACCTGAAAAACTGGTCACTGATTTATCGTGATGGCATAACACCTGCGCTAGCCCCGGCTTATGACATGCTCTCAACCGTGCCCTACCTACCAGAGGATGAACTGTCACTGAAACTGGCTGGCCAGCGCAGTATGCGCGCAATTAATGCCGATCACTTCCGCAAGCTGGCCCGCAAGGCTGGCGTGCCTGAGCGGCTGGTGATTAAGACCGTGCGGGAAACTGTTGAAGCCACCCGCACGGCATGGGCACAGCACGGCCAGCATTACGACCTGCCCACCGAAATCAGAGCCACAATCGAAAAACACATGGCAACCAGCAGCCTCGCCAATACCAGCACAGGCGAATAACTCAGGTTTTCCGCTGAGTCACTAACGCCGAGTCGTAATGAGTGGACTCGGCTGGAATCGTGCTATATCGGCATCAACATGGGCATATAAATATTAAAGGGAGATACAGGGATGAAAGACCCGCTGAAGAATTTTAATGCCGAGAAAACGCTGAAACAGCTTTCCGATAGCACGATTGATCAGCTGCTTACGTCACAAGCGGGCATTGCCGAATCCGAAATCACGGCGCAACGGCAAGCGGCCAACAAGAAGGCACTGCTAGAATATCAGACGAATGTCGCAGTCAATAACCTGAGCTGCTACAAAGTCCTGCGCACCGCCTTTTTCTTTCACCAACACAGCGTCAAAGTGCCCTCCCTTTGCGCTTACCTTACAAGCAAAGGCGCAGCCCTATCAGATACAAAACCAAAATCTCATGCTGATCACGTTTGCCAGCTTTATCTGGCCCACCCGCAGCATGTGGCTGAGTATTTCACCATCTGCTTGCACACCTGCCAAAGTAAGCGGTACATGCAGCGGCGGGATGACTATATCGACCCGGCCATCTCAGCCGAAACGGCAAAAACAAAACTTACTGAAATGGCCGATAAGTTGGTGGATCAACTCAAGACTGAACGAGGCACCGCTAAAAAGCAGCTCAGCCACTTTGAGCATGAAGACAAGCTATTTGCCATCATGGAGTTTAACGACACTCCCACGGTTACGCGCGAATTTGATAAAGACCAGCCACAAGATCAATTTCGCCGCTTTGCGCTTGATCTAACCTTTGTGTTTGACCTCAAGACCGGCGCAGTGGATGTGATTGCCAACACTACTGAACTGCGCCAGAAAATGCACCGCACCGCTGCGGCTGTCATCTACGGCAAGGAATCCATACCGGCACACCCACCCAAGAATGAGGTTTTTGATCTGCAAAAGCTGATGGAACTTATTGATAGCCAAACGCCGATAGCCCACCCTACCAGCAAATCTGGTGTAGTCGCAATTTATGTTAATGAACTCACATTGCGCCAAATCAGCTTTCCCAACATGAAATTCACGGTAAGGTCAGGCACCATGCCCAAAGTTGGAGAGGCGCGCACTGACTTTGTGAAAAACGCGCACGACATGCTTACATCATTGGTTGATACAAGAGGCGAGGCAAGTGGCTGGCGGCGCAAGAGTAATATGGAGCTAACGCACGCTGAACTAATTGCTCTCTACTGGGATCAAACAGAAAAGAAGGATATGAGCAAAGCATTCACGATCAATAGCACAGGCAACACCAACCTGGGCCATGATGATGTGGATGAATCCATCAAACAGTTTTTGCGTGAGGTCAGGCTACTGAAAGAACATGAGCAGAGCGACCTAAACATCGAAAACAGCCATGAATCAGAACAACCTGCCTTCGTTCCTTCTTCGCCTGTTTGATCAGCTTGATAGCTGTGGCAGTGATCCAGTCATCCTGCGACAGGAAGATGTGCCCACCGCCAGCAAGACGTTATTTGCGAACCTCATCAATCAGGGGCTATTCAAGGAATCTACCAGCCACACTGTGCACTGCATTTCATGCGATGGCGTTGCCGATGTGAGCCGCTCAGGCGAGCAAGGCAAAATACAAACCGCCATTTGTGGGGAATGTGCCAGCGTTTATCCTGTTTCCGACATAGACCTGCGCGAATACCGCACAGATTGGAGTACGTTGACTATCTGGCTTTCAAATATACTCGGAACAGTCAGTGCGCATGAGCCATTATCAGGCGATGCCACTTACATAGGGAATCGCTTTATTGGCGACATTGAACATGAAATCTTTATCGCTCGCCAGCTTAACGCCACTCATGCAGCCGAATCTTATAAGGCGATAGCCCAAGCTCTCACCCCCAATAAATCAGGCATGGTTTATTCACTTTCAGCTCATCCTATCAGGCCAGCCAACAAGCAACTAAGTGTAATGCTCCTAGCTAGCGCACTTAAAGTGACGAGTGACACAATCACAAGCAGCCTGCACACGATTGCTGAAAGAGCCAAGAATCCGGTAAGACAAGCGGCTGGCCGCGATAGGGCAGCCAAAGATCCCGCCCAGCAGCAAAAATCAAAGCTTAAAGAACATATCCGCAAAAATATCGGCGGGAAATATGAGGATATGTATCACACTCAGATTAAGGCAACCATTTTAGATGACCATAAAGAGCTAACCGAATACAAGGCTCGCGATGGGCAGCTCAAAGCGCTCTCAGGGCAGACGATTCTTGATGCCGCGCGCGAAGTCATGACCGAACTCAGCATGACCGACTGGATCGCTGGGTTAGCTCATCGCCGCTAGGTAGGGGGGTGCCACCCAGCAAACAGGGGGTACCCCTCAGCAAAACTGACCCCCGAAAAATCCCACCCTCTTTCGATTACGGTTGATCTCACCAAACCAAGTTCTTGTGAGGTAAACCATGCATCATCAATCTACACCACCCACCGCCAATCTTCGGGCTAGTTTGCTCACCCGCAGGGAGGCCGCCGAATATCTGGGCGTTAAAGAACAGACCCTTGCCTGCTGGGCCTGTGCGGGGCGCTACCAGCTCCCGTTTGTCCGTGTGGGCAGGCTGGTTAAATACCGGCTGGAAGACCTGAACCGCTTTATTACCGAAAACCTGACCGGTGGGGAGGGCAGCCATGTCTGAACCTATCAAGTTTGCCGACCTTAATAAGTCAGCCCTGCCCTACCTGCCCGTCATCCTCAGCCGCATTCTGCCGGGCGGTAAAGTAATGGGGCGGGAATATCTAGCTCTTAACCCGCGCCGCCCTGATAGCCACCTTGGCAGCTTTAAAATCAACCTGATGACCGGGCGCTGGGCTGACTTTGCCGTGCGCGCCAGTGGCAGTGATGTGACCTCACTGGTGGCCTATCTGTTTGGCCTGAGCCAGACCGATGCCGCCCGCCGCGTAATGCAGCTGATTGGGGGCGCATGATGGAAAACCTCATCCCCGCCACTGCACCAGCCCCCACCGCTCCGCTGGCTATGCTCGACAGCCCGCTCACCAAAACCGAAAAGCAGGCTGCCCTGACGCAGCAAGATGCGCCAAAGACAAAGACACCAATTATCCCCGTTCCTGCCGATGCTCCGCCCTGTGAATTTGCCATCCCTGATCTGGGTGGCAAACCCACTCGGCTTTATCCCTACCATCAGGCAGACGGGGCATTAATTGGCTATATCGGGCGGTGGGATATTACCAACTCTACCACCGGCGAGAAAAAGAAAGAAATTAGGCCCATCTGCTACT